>VFQN01000672.1_pt1 | contig 62042 bp, 91 predicted proteins | sample 3512371 | NCBI WGS metagenome assembly VFQN01 (sample SAMN10412370, study PRJNA504923) | tailings metagenome | isolation source: Replicate 2 from Balatoc abandoned mine | place: Philippines: Itogon, Benguet | collected 2017-08-28 | reverse complement strand
GCCGCCCTGCCCGGCAGCACGCCCGGATGGCCTTCCGCTCCGCCGGCTGCAGGTGGCCCCAGGCTATGCACGTGGCTGAGAGGAAGGGCTCGGAGGATGCCGGGCGGCGGACGGCCTGCCGGGCCACATCCCGCGCGGGTCGCGGTGGTGTAGACGCCTTCCCGGCGCTGAAAGTGGACCCCATCTCCCCATGCCTTGTTCGCGAATGGAACCTCCAACGTCTTTGGAATTGAGAAAAACGTCTATACTCTGGGAAAGTTGCAAGGGGGCAAGGCACTGGGCCTGGGCGCAAGCGGAAGAGAAATGAAGCGGAGAGGAGGGGCCCGATATGACCGCCGGGCGTTATGTCCTGTTAAGCGGTGCTTCCAGTTGTCGTCTACATGAACTTTAGGGCCGTCTGAGGTGCTTGCAACGAAGGAGTTCACCGCAGCTGCACGGTGCCGCCGGGAATGTATGGCAAGTCGCGGTTCTGACAAAGCCCGAATGAACGTTGCGCTGGCTGGAGGATAACAAGACGTGCTTTTATTTTGAGCCTTACGGTGCGCCAAGCTACACAGAGTCCAGCGTGATTGCTGTACAGGGCGAAGGAGGTGCTCATCGGCTCCTGAAGCCCTGCCTCTGCCTCTGGTGCGTGGACCCCAGCACGCACGTTGCCCCTCCCCCGCTCGCCACAGCCGACTGTGTGAACGATGCCGTGGCTCAAAAGAAACCCTTGTAACAGGGTATCTCTCTTTCTCTGTCTCTGCGCTCGGTCTCCCACACAGCAAGGCTCCTTACGGCGTTCCGGTACGGACCTTAGCAGAGCTACACGTGTTGGACCACGCACCAACAACAGCAGCACCGTACGCATCTCTGACCTCCAGCCGCACCAGTGTAGAACGCAGCAATGCGGTATGCAATCAAGTTGGAGCCATGCGCATTTGCATAAACGTCCAGCACGTTATTTCTGGATTCCATGTGCGATGTGCGCCTGCAACTACTTACATACGTAGCCGTGAGCCCGCCACTGCAAGCACACTGTTGGCGCGGGCCGTACCGCTGTGCAGTACGGCCAATTACGCCCCGCGTCAACAACCGCCACGCACTGCTAGCCGCAAAGCCGGCATGCAAGTACACCAACACTCACACCCCACGCAGAGTCCTTGTGCTGCTTCATCCTCACACCCGTGTCGCACGCACTGCATACGCTACACTCGTGTCGCACCGTACAACAGCCACCGTACAACAGCCGTACCATGTGTTCCAGGCCCCAGCCCGGCCCTGCGAACTTCCCGACACTTAGCACGCTCTTCCAAATCGGTTGCACACCCAGCCACCAGACCCCAAACTGCCGCACACCGCCCTGAACCTGCACCACTGCGGGCACCACCAGGCATCCAGGGCAAGCACCGTGGACCGCACCCCATTGTCCTCACTACCCCACATGAGATGCACCGCACCTCTCCTTCACTCATGGCGTGCCACCACTCTATCAGCCACACTACAACACAGTCAGCGTGACGCCTGCTACGCCGTAGCCCTCCTCCAGCTGCCTCACGACCGACCGGGTACAGTACCCGCGGTCCACTGCCGCCGGTGGACACCCGCAGCATGCGACGTGTCTTAGCTGCACCGGCTCCGGGTGTGGGCGGCACAGCAGGACCAGCACCGACGAAAAGGTGTCGCTGTTGACCTGTGCCGCGTGCGCCAGACCAAGCTCCAGCTGCTGCAGCTGCAGCATGGGGGTCCGCATGGCCGGCAGCGCGGGCAGCGGGAAGGAGCAGTCCACGAGGCGCAGGCCTGGGGGTTCGGAGTGGTGGCATGGCCACACGTGCAGGGTGGGAATGTGTCTTAGTGCGTTGAGACCCTGCAACGCTGGACAACTCGTCGTTGCAGATCAGCGGGGCGTAGCAGGCATTGGGAAGAGTAATGCATGAGCCACTGATGTCGCCAGCGCCAAACGCATCTGGTCTGCGGGCTAGCGATGGCGGCCCCAGGGTAGCTTTCAGGACCCCCACATCGCCCAGATAGTGACTTGGAAGCTCCATCCGTGGCAAAGCCCAGCCAAGCGACACCAGGCGACACAGCAAGTGGGTCCATGACTGCACAACGCTAGCTGCAGTGTCAGAAGCCACACCACTGCACACAGTGCTGTATGTATGTAGCCGCGCTTGACACATGATGCGATGCGACTGGCTTAAGAGTCAGGCTGCTCAGTAATATTGTACATACGCAGTGCCGCTCACTCTTAAGGTTGCTCAACGTCTGCCCCAGGCAGCGCAGTTCCGCCGTACTCAGTTCAAGGTTGGCCAGAGTCACGGTCCCGAAGGCGCCGTCCAGCCCCTGCAGCTGCTGTACCCACTCGCTGTGGCCACCTTGGGCGCCCTCGCGGGGCAGCAGCCTGCCCTCGCTGCCGCCTCCCCTGACGCAGATGGACTCATTGCTGCTGCTGCTGCCGCTGCTGCGGCCATTGCCGCGGTCGCCACGATGGCCCAACAGCATCCGCACCGCAGGCCCCACAGCGTCGACCGCCTCCGCTGTGATCCGCCCATCCGCGTCCACGTCCGAGGTCCCAAAGCACATGCAGCGGACGCACAAGTGGGTCAGGCTGGCGGGCGGACGCAGCACCGCCAGCAGACGTGGCGAGGTGGCAGTCTGCAGGCTTAGCTCCTGCAGCTGCGGAGGCAGAGACCCGCCGGCGGCTGCAGCAGGCGGGCTCCCACCCAAGGAGGCGCTTGCGGCCGGCTCTAGCACGGCCGGCGGCAGCAGCCCTCCCAGGGTGAGGTTGGTGAGCGCGGTCAGGAAAGCCGTCTCGCAAGGCCGCAGCCACAGCGTGGGGCAGTCGAGGTGCTGCAGCTGCGGCATGCAGCGCAGGGCGGACAGCAACGAGGTGCGGTGCGCTTCCTGGGCCTCGGACCAGTGTTCACGTTCGAGCTCGTCCTCACGTTGTTGGTATGCGTCTGCGTCGTCGTCGTGGTTGTACAGCTGGTACATTGCGCCATCGTGCTCATAGTTCGGGGTGCGCTCCAGTGTGAGGTGTGTGAGGACGGTGAGGGTGCTGAGGAGCGCCGGAGAGTCGGCGTACCGGGTTGGACCAAAGTCGGCGCAGGCGTCAAGGTCGACCTCTGTGCATAGGTGCAGGTTCTGCAGGGTCGTCAGGCCCGATATCACACGGTAGAGGTCGCGCTCCAGGTGGGGACCGCCTTGTGCAACCTCTGCAAGGGGCATGCGTGCACGTGTGGCATGTCGTCACCCTGTGACACTGGGGTTTGTGCTCGGTGCAAGCACTAAGGGCGCGCAGGCTTTACTCCACGCAGCTGTTCACAGCTGAACATGCGCAACAAAACATGCTGTTGCGTGGGCTGAGGACACGTGCCAATTCCGCCGTCTCAGCAGTATGCAGACCACGTATTGCACTGCTCACCAATGTGCAGCTCCGCGGCGTGTGTGTTCGGCACGTGATGCTCTGCCATCCACCGCGCCTCCAGCTGCAACCCGGTCAGCGCCGTACACTGCTGCAGGCGCATGAGCGTGTCCGCATCCCACGCATGCACACCCAGCAGCTGCAAGCTCCTCAGCCTCGGCGCACACCGCTGCAGCAGCTGGTTGCAGCCGTCATGGTATGCGCCAAATACCCCATCGTTTGGGAACCAGACTCGTCGTTGTAGAACCAGGGGTAGCAGGACTGGGCGAGGCACAGGCTGGACAGCTGCGGACACCAGACCTCCACTGCCTGCGCGGTTGCTGGGGTGAGCGGCACCGCACCGTGCAACTCCAGGCGGGACAGGGGGCAGCACGAGCACGCCTCGAGCGCCGCAAGCCTGAGGAGCAACGACAGATAACACGTGCCGTATGCAGGTAGGTACCTGGTCGCGTGCCTTGCCCACAAGGGCACACAGTCGACTGGACAAGGGCTAGCTAGCCGCGGCTACACTTCCAGATAGGTGCCAGCCCTGACAATGGCGCATGAAACCGTATGCGGCGTACGATTTGGACACGCAAACAGCATGGCATGACACACACAAGAGCCCAGGCAAACCGCACTTGTACAGCGCCCCTGAGGTGACGACAGCCCCCTGCTTCCCCGCTGCCCGTCCTGGAACTCACATCTCACGCTCCAGCCATCCTCCGCAGGGGTCGTTGAAGCTTATGGCAAGGGAGCGCAGCCGGGCGCCGCGACCCACCACACCCAACAACGAGGAACGCAGCTGGGAGGACATGGGTGCCTCATAGTCGTCCCGCCTCGGACGTCCGTTGCCAAACTTGAGCCGCAGGTCCGTCAGCAGGCCGTCGTGCTGCAGCCGCCCTGCCCGGCAGCACGCCCGGATGGCCTTCCGCTCCGCCGGCTGCAGGTGACCCCAGGCGATGCAGGTGGCCGCGAGGAAGGACTCGGCGGACGCGGGGCGGGGGGCAGGGCCATGTGGCTTGTAGGTCGCGGTGCCTTGCCCCAGCTGGTGGGGTTCCGGCACGGGTGTTGTACCGATACCGGCGGCAGCGCTTTCCATGAGCTGTGGCGGTGCGTTCAAGGGCTGGAGCACAGGAGCTCCTTGGCTGTGCTACGAGCGCTGTCTCAAGCCTGAAGGGCCCGATCGGGAAGCGCTGTGAGGGCGGGAAGCGGGGAGGCAGTTTTGGCGCGTGAAGTGCACCGGCTCCCTAGGCGGCGAGCGTTCCGCTATTGCTCAGCGCAGAGCTCTTCCTCACCCACGCACGGTTGCTCTGCACACCCAATTTACCTGTTGTAAAACGTGCGCGTGCCCTGGTTGGCGGTAGAGCACGCGCGAGTTAAAGCTGGGACCTTGGCAGGCGAGACGTTCCTGTCCATTGGTATACTTCTAACAAATTAGGGTAAACATCTGCCGGTACGCCTATAGACAGCGTGAGGCTTCGGTGCTTCACGGTCCAAGGCGGCAGGTCCATCCCAAGTCGTCTGCAGGCCTGGCTGCAAGGGACTCCCTTGACACCATTTCGGCAACGCCCCCGTCCCTTCTGGTTGTTTGTGCTACGCGTGTCACCGCAAGCCAGTTATTGTATCTCACAGCTCACAGCCCTGCTGCCCGCGTCTGGCTTTTAGGAGCGCACCGTTAGTTGTGTGCATGCAGTTCAGGCCAGGGTGTCGGTGTGCCCAGGTGTGCTGGAGCCCCAACCAACCATCACATCCTTTGCTTGCTACAACGATTTTGCTGAGTCCACGGATACGTGCAGACTAAGGGCGGCGGCGAGCGGAGGAAGGGCAGCGTGCTGGGTCCACCTGTGTTGCAGATGTCAGCTTATTAGTTGGTGATGCCACGCCAGTGTTATGTACCAGGATTGTATAGACTGTGTCTGGGAGGCACAATCACCATGAAACAGATACACGTGACTACAATAGCCCTGTAAGGTCTCATGTGCGCTACTGCCCTAAACCCGCGGAGGCTGGCGGCCCTGGATGGATGCATGGCCCCTGTCCCGCCTGGAGCTGTGGGCCGCGGTGCCGCTCAGCCGGGGGGTGGTGGAGGCGGTTGCAGGTTGCTGCCTTCACCGCGCCTGCCTGTGCCTGGACCTCAGTCAAAGCCACGTGCCGCAGGAGAGGCAGCGAGAGGCAGGCATGGTGGCAGCTGCCGAGCGCACCGACGGCGTCATGCAGCTTTTGGAGGGGTGCGGGCCACGGCTGAGGGCCCTTCGGCTGTACGCACGGTGTGCGCGGCTTGCCTGCGCTGTCGTACAACTCCCTGAGAACGTGTACGGCACTGAAGGAGCTGGAGCTGGATGCGACAAGAAGCAACCGATGCTTAATGTTCTACCCGGTTGCCCCATACTGAGATGGGGCCTGGAAGCTGGGGCTGGAGGGGCAAATATGGCAGGGGTACATGCTTTCAAACTTCCTTTGAAAGAAGATAGAAGCCTTGGGTAGATGCCCAGATCAGCAGTGCTTCCATGTGCAAGTGTGCCATCGCCTATGTACAGAACTGAGACGTGTTGCTGGCTAGCTACCGGTAGAAGAAAGACTAGGGCAGCAGGGCTCAAGATGACGTGGACGAGCATTCGAGCAGGTACGAGGAGCTGCTACGATTGACCTCCCTTGCCGCGTACTTGCTCTCGCCGAAAGAGCATGTGCCCTTTGGGCTGAACGAACGAACTCTTTATACTAGCAGTGTAACGTTGATCGGCTGACTGGCAGGCTTGCACCGGGATAAACAGTGCTCATGGATCGGTAAGGTGTTACAGGGCACCGTGTACGATTAGCCCTGACAGGGCACCGTCCCTCGATTGCTTCTGTCAGCCTGAGTGTTGTGCTGCCACTCAACCACCAGACGCCACGACCCACCAGCAGCCGCAGCGACGGCCAATTGGCCATGCCTCGGACGAATGCGCGGCAGCGTGTGCACTACCACACTTGCGGAGGGCAGAACCCTCGCCGTGTAACACTGACTGACTTCTACACTACACCAGCTACAACGTGCACAAACAAACTCGCTCATTGGCCGTAGACGCACACTGCGAGTCTCCACATATGCAATTACTAGAGCATGGCAGGCATCCGCGCGCAGCCCAAACCGTGCTGGGCCGTCCAAAGACCTTACCGGGCAATCACTTTTACGCCCATGCCGTACAAATTCCACACCCCTGCAGATCCGCCTTGGCACCATAGGGTGCCGACATCGCCTCAGTCCTGCCCCACATGTATGCCGCATGCATGTACCTGCTTGGGCCTCATCAGGAAGAGCACCATCTAACCGCCGACCAACAAACCCAAACAGGAGCAAATCAACCAACAGCAGGATGCGTACCGTATGTGCTATCAAACCAAACAACCGCGGGTAAGGTGTGGGTTCCATGAACGGGAGCAAGAACTCCACACATAACAGACCCGGCCATAACATGAAAGCTCAACGACCACTACTTTGAGCATAAGCCAGTGAGCATAAGCCACTGCAAAGAGCTGTACAAGTGGAACATAGCTACGTGGCCAAAGGGCCTTCCTACATCACAAATGCATGCTCAACACTGCTGCCGTATTGTACGCAACAGCCCAACCGACAATACTGCACGCCGCTGACGCATACGACAGCTCACGCCATCGTGCAGTGCTTGCGCGGGCGATGCAGGTCCACAAACTAACAGCGGGCCAAGTAAGCACCGAGACACAGCCAGCATAGCAATCCAGCTGAACCAACTGTTGCGCTGCTTGTGCTGCGCCGCGCCCCGCCGCACAAGTGTTCAGCACCGGGCTTGACCACGCACAACCAAAGAGGAACCATCGTAACTACTCAGCCACCAACAACCTTCATCATCATCATCATCATCAGCCACCAACCACCGCCCACCTACAACCTTCAGCCAAAGGACCGCTGGCCCAATGCTTTGCTGTAACCTACATGAAAGGATGCACGCGCGGCAAAGCCGTACAGTATACGGCATGGACAAACATCAAACCTCATGACCACAAGCCAGCCCAACGAGGGCCTGCATAAAACACCTGAACGCGCCAGTTGCCCCCGATCACCTTACAACCACACAACCCCGAGGACTAACAACCACACGCTCTTGGGTAGCACTGAAGCACAATGTAAATGTTAAGCCAAACCCACAACACAACGGCACGGTGTCACTTTGGGTCGGAAACCACGCCGCATAGGCACCCACAATAACACCGTAGCAAACATAACGTCAGCGAGGCGGGTGCAGCCGTGCAGATGCAACCCGTTAGAATAAAGAATCATCACTTCTGTATAAGATCTCTAACGTGTTCGTTCTCGCTCAGCCAGGCTGCCACAACGGCCCAGCTGCATTCTTCCTCGCCACACGTGCTCGTGCCTGCATGGCGCGTCTCGTGTTCCCCTCCCTTGTGTCACACCGGAGCCACGCAGCGCACTATTACACCTGGAGCAGCCCAGTCCCACGAGTACCCACGTGAAAGCGCTCGACATGCGCCTCCAGCCAATGCTCGTCTTTCAAAACGCTTCGTTCCCCGCCGTCTTGCTCAAATCGAAACCCAACGCTGGCTGGCAAACCTACTCAACAAAAATTTCTCGAGTCCCTGCCCAACCCACGACTGCTCATGACATGCTGTCCAGGGCCTCCTTGTGTCACGTGCGCGTGTGGACCTGCCACAGTGGCCCCTCTTCCTTGACGAGCGGACACGCCCCTTGAACACACCCTTCCCAAAGGCACCTGCCCGCACGTTGACACTCATAACGTACAATTTCCTGAGCGGAACAGCTCTTGCCCCATTACCCCCATGCAGCCCTCCCCTCACAGCGAGCTCACGGCTCTCTTCGAACCAAGACGTCACCGCCCTCAACCCCCGTCCCGCCCCCGCACACCACACATCCCCTCCTCACACCATGCCGACCATCCAGGGGTGCTGCAGCAGCTGCAGGGCGGTGGGCCGGTCCCCCGGGTGCTCGGCCATGGTCGCCAGGATGAAATCGCGCGCGCCGAGCGAAACGCCGGGCGGGAACGTGTCGGCCACGTCCGACATGGACACGTGGCTGGGCACGGGGCCCTCCGGCAGGCGGCCGGTCAGCAGCCACAGCGCCAGCACGCCCACGGCGTAAATGTCCTGAAGGACGTGCGCATGGGCAGGCGGGCGTGCTTCCATTAGTGCAAGGAGTGCGAGGGGCGGTGTTGGGCATGAGGGGCATGTGGCACGTGCGTGCGACAATGGCACACAGCACAAGCGGGCACAAAGTGCGAGGAAGCGGTGTGAGCATGTTACTTTGAGCGCGTGGTCTGACAGGTTCCCCCGATATTCCATGCCTTTCCTGCTCACCACTGCACACGTGTAGGCCAGGTCGGGTCGGTCCTTGTTGTCCTCAGCGCGGTCCTTGATGGGGCAGGCGCACACCTCGGGGGCCTGGGGGGCAAGGAGGTGGAGGGAAAGGGTAAGGGCAAGGGAAGGTGTAAGGAGTAGGAACGGCCGCGCAGTTGGGCGCGCACGGCCCACGGCGTGTGGCGTTACCGGGTGCAAGAGCACCGCACGCTATACAGGCGCGCCATGCGGCCAAGCGCAATGCGTTAAACTGTCCGGGTGCTTGCACCGGCACATATGACACGTGTCAAAAGCCCAGGCGTGTGCTGCTTCCTTTGTCGCGGCTCACCATGTAGCCGGCGGTGCCTGCGCGCGTGACGGCCCGCTCGTGGCGGCTGTTGATGGCCACCCCGAAGTCCGCCAGCGCCAGCCGGTAGCCGCCCATGAACAGGATGTTGTCGGGCTTGATGTCCCTGCGGCATCACAAGCAGCACGAGGAATGAATAGGAATGCATAGGAATGAATGAATGGAATGAATAGCAATGAACAGGATGTTGTCGGGGAACCGAGGAATTGAGCGTCAGTGCCACAGCTGCGTGGCTTGCCGGGTGGCTTGGCGGGCGTGTTTGGGCTTGCGCTGCATGCGGCGCACCTGTGGATGATGCCCCGCGCGTGCATGTGCGTGCACGCCAGCAGCAGCGGCTGCAGCACCACCAGGCGCGCCTGCTGCTCCGTCATGCAGCGGCCCATCTCCACGGCCAGGCGGTGCAGGTTGCCGTTGGGGGCGTACTCCTGCACCAGCACCAGGTGCCGGTCGTCCTGGGGGTGGGAGAGGAGCGTGGGGGCACGCGTGCAACGCACGGAACCGTGTGAGGCGCCAGGGAGTCACGGAAACGCTGGAGCGTGGGGACGGCGGGGGGGGGGGGCGAGGGCGGAGGCGTGTCAACAACGCGGCGTATCATGCAAGGCCAGACGCACGCGAATGGACAACACCCGACATCCAGAGGCGCTGTACACAACCCCCGCAACACCCCCAACCGCCCTCGCCCAGGTCAGTCCCTTCCGATAGCCGCCATGCCCCACTATGCTCCCCTGGACTCCCGGGTGAAGACTGGCTTCGTGGCTTGTGGCTGTGCCCACCTGGAACGCGCCGTACAGCATGACCACGTTCCCGTGCCCCAGCGCCGCCTGCAGCCGCGCCTCGCGGTGCAGCATGTGCAGCACGTTGCAGGGCACGCGGTTCAGGAAGTACACCTTGAGAGCCACAGGCAGCCCAGAGTGCAGGCAGGTGGCCTGCGGACATAGAGGCGGGGCGGAGGCGGACGGTTGGAGCCGGGTTGGGGCAAGGACGTGCTTTTAAGGTCACACACACTTGTCAGCACTGGTGCCCACTGCGCTTTCCGGCATGTCCGCGATCTGGGTCGGGGGTGAAGGCGCCAGTCTTGTAGCTATGGGCACTGACGGCAGCGCGAGGGCGGAAGGGCGTGCCAGCAGTTGCCAGACTCGTACCTTGAACACCTGGGAGGTGGCGTTGCGGCAGATGCGCCGCGTGATGTCGTAGTCGGTGATGCGCCAGGCCCCTCGGCCCACACGCATGGGCTCGGGGGCGTAGTGGCACACCGCCAGCAGCTGCGGGACGGGGGGCAGCGGCTGCGGGGGCGGGGGGTCGCGGGCCGCCTGGGACTGCCCCTCGGACGCCGTCCAAGGCGGGATGGGCGCCGACAGTGAGTGGACCACCGGGATGTGGATCTCGTGGTGTTGGTGGTGGTCGTGGTGGTAATGGGCGCTGTGAGCAGTGTGGTGCACGGGGGGCAGGGCCGCGACCGCGGTGGTAAGGAGCTGCGGGGGCCAGGAGCCAACCGGGGTGGCCAGGCAGGGCGCGGAGGGGCTGGGCTGTTGCGCGGGCACAGCGCAGCTGGGAGGAAGCTGTTGCGGCTGCTGCGGCTGCTGCTGCGGGTAGGCCACGCTAGGCTCGAGCGTTGACCGGCCGTCATGCGAGTTTGAGGTGTTGCTGCCGGACGAGATGAAGTGGAAGTCCCCGGTGTCTTCTGATGAGGGCGCGGGCTCATAGGCGTCGTTGGGGTCGCTGAGCGCGGTCTCAGTGTACAGCGCTGAGCCGTGCTCGTCGCCCAGAGCTGTCGTGTCAGAGGAGCAGCGAACGACCTGCGCAGGAGCCGCTGGGCCCTTGACGTTCATTGCGCGCTCCTGCTGCTCCTCGGCGGTTTGCCCGGGTGCTGCCGTGCGCCTCGCTGGCAGCTTGCCATTGAAGCCCGAGGCCAACCGCTGGAGCGACGGTAGGCGGCTTGCTGTCACAGGGATATCTATCGACTGACCACGGCGCTCGCAAGCGCTGCTTTCGGCTTCCGTGGAATGCCGCCCAAAGGTCACGGGAGGGCCATGCAGGTCCAACGAACGAGCCCACTGGGTCAAAAGCGGTGCGTCTACTCGGCTGGGAGGAATTGCTGGCATGATTGCTGCCGTTGCTTCAGCTCCTGCTGTAGACGCCAAGCTTAGCTGGCTTGTCGATGGGAGACTGATGTCGACAGCAGTATGCTGGGCTCCTCGACTGGGCTGGTGGAACAGACCATACAGAAGACCCCGCAGTGAAGGGCTGGGATTCGCGCGTGCAAGCGAAGAAGCGTTGCTGGGGTCGGTGCGCGTGGCCACGCAGTAGGCAGGCTCGTCCGTAGGCTCATTGGCATACGTCAAGCATCCCATCATAGCCCCGGGGCACTGTGGAAGCGGATTATGCCAGGCCGTGGCTATTGCAGCCGGACAAGGGTTCCGGTACGCCCCCGCGGCGAAGGGGTGGACAACTGGAAGGAGGGCCTCCCACGGCTTCCCTGGCCCAATGGCGGGGTAGAAATGAAATAGTTTATGAATCTGCGCAGTATGTGAGCTTGTATGCCTTGAAGGCGACGGGCCGAGCGTTTCAGCGAGATATTTTGCCGTACACTGTGAGACAGCATCCCCTGCATTACATAGCAAGAAGGAATTGCTTCGCTGATTATGACTCTGCTCTGTGAGCTGGGTTTCACCAGGGAAAATATCAACGGCAGTTGGATTTGACGGTATGCAGGCTGCGGTGGATGGGGCACACAGGCGCACAGGTCTGCAAGCGGAGAGCTGTTACAGCCCTTCTGCACAGCACAACGGGAACAGGGCAGCGCCCCTGCGGGGCACGACAGGGGGACAGGGAGGGCTCCGCAGCCCCTCCACCACAGGACAACGGCAGCGCCCCCGCAGGACGGCAGGACGGCAGCAGGACGGCAGCAGCAGAACGCGCAACAACTCAACTCGGACACAGCAGACCTCAACATGAAACCCCTGTGCCTGCGCGTTCCCCACCGTCCCCTCGCAGCAGCCCACACGGAAACGGGCCCTCGGCCCCCAACACCAATCCAACCAACCCTGACCCACACACCCACTCCCACACCCACACCCACACGCCGCCACCCATCCCATGCCTACTTGAAACCCTGCTCCTCCAGCCAGCCGCACACTGTAGCCATGTCCAGCCCGGCGAACCCGTGCCGCGCGGTGGCTCTTATCATCTCCGCTGCGCATAGGTGTAGGCGCTGGCTGGCGCCCTCTGCCGTCGAGGGTGCTGCACTGCTGCTAGCGCCTCCGGAGTTGGGTGGTGTGGCTGCAGGCAGCAAAACGAAAACCCGTGACTTGTCACACGTGCTCACATGTGCCCACATGTTAAACACAAGGCCATGGAGTTGCAGTGGGGGTTGCAGTTGCTTATTATGTTATGGCACCACCTTCTCCTATCCCCTCCCCAGCCACTCCCCTCCCTTGACTCTGTCACACCTGTCGTTGATACGCGGTGGCTTGTCGGCGAGTGTGCTGGTCCCACGAGTGCAGCGTGCACTCCCACACGCCGCCTTGTCCTCTCAGGGCCCGTCATCCCTCCAGTCGAGCGGCTGTGCTTCCCGCGTCCCTCGCCTGGTGCCCCTCCGCCATCACCACCACCACCACCACCACCGCCCCCCAAGGCCAAGTCCAACCCGCCGGGTGAGTGGTACCCGGCGGCGGGCAGCTGGCCGGCCTGTGGCTGCTGCTGCTGCTGCTGCTGCTGCTGCGGCTGCGGCTGCTGCTGCTGCTGCTGCGTCACGCCCCAGCCCAGCGGCCCCTCCGTCCACGCCGGCAGCGGCACCAGCCCGGCGGGCAGCTGGCCGGCCTGCGGCTGCTGCAGCAGCTGCTGCATCACGCCCCAGCCCAGCGGCCCCTCCGTCCACGCCGGCAGCGGCACCAGCCCGGCGGGCAGCTGGCCGGCCTGCGGCTGCTGCAGCAGCTGCTGCATCACGCCCCAGCCCAGCGGCCCCTCCGTCCACGCCGGCAGCGGCACCAGCCCGGCGGGCAGCCGGCCGGCCTGCGGCTGCGGCTGCTGCTGCTGCTGCTGCGTCACGCGCCTGGCAAGCGGCCCCTCCGTCCACGCCGGCAGCGGCACCAGCCCAGGTAAGCGTGTCCAGGTAAGCGTGAAGCTTGGCGCGGTTGATGTTGACCACCTCAAGCACCCAGCCCTCCAGCTCGGGGTGCTCCGCTGCCACATCCCCCGGCACAAAGAGAAGAGTCTCTTTCCTGCAGGGGGTGAAAGCGAAAGTCAGTCGTATTAACCCATCCCCATGTTGGGCAGCCGGGGGTAACGAAAGCGACCGCCGTCGAACCCACCCTTGCATAATCCTTGGATGGGTGCGTTTGTCCTTGAACTCGAGCTCCTTGATGCCCAGGAGGTCCATATGATCTAGTAGCTTGTCGGTGGACAGCATGATGCTGAGTTTGGTTGCCGTGCTTTTCTTAATTTTTTGGGCCGCGTCGACGTCAGCCGCGTTGGGCGCCCCGGAAAGGCTCCCTGGAAACGCATCATGACGCGCAAATTATAGCAAGCCTCTAGTTATGTTAAGTAGATCACATCAGGGCTCGTGAGCCCAGGACTGACCGTGAGCCTTGGGAGCCTGCAGGACGCTGCGCGAGGCCTCCGACGCCGCCGCCTCCTCCGCCGCACCCCCCAGAACCCCTGGCAATGTATCGAGCTGGCCGAAAATGTTCTCCAGCAGGTCATCCAGGAACGGGTCCTGGAGCGGTTCCTGGTCCAGGTCATAGAGCTGAACATCCACCTCTTCCCGTATGTGACGGTGAACGCGCTGCCAGATCTGCACCGTTTCGCCGGCATCGACAAGGTCACTACTGGTAATATTCGGCGTCTCAAAGGCCATTTCAAATCTCCGCCTCTAAAGCCCCCGTCACGGATCGATATAGCAGCGACCCACGGGCCAAAGTCTGGAAACTCCGTAAGGATCAGGGATGCCAGAGGCTACATCTAAAAGGTTTACAATTCTAGCATACTTTGCGGCAGACTTTGCAGCAGACTGCAGACTGGGCCAAGCCCAAGCCAAACCGCAACTAGAATGACGCAATCAAAACACGGCAAGACGGCATTTGACACAATTAAAGTATCAAACACGGCGTGCTGTTGAGTCCCCCGCGCTGGAATGAGGCACAAAGGACCACTGATGTCCAGAACGGGTACAAGTAGAGGCCTGCAACCATGCAGCCTGGCGCACCGTGTCCAGGGGTCAAGGTTTCCTGGGTTATCGTTGCCGGTTCACTTGATATCGCCGATGCGGCGGCGAAGTCCTTGCCTTGGCAGCGATGTCATGGCTGGAGGTGTGGAGGCAAGTACCCGAGGTCGCAGCGAGCACCTCGAGGCGCCTCTTCAGCATCTGCCCAAGCCGTCTCTGTGTGACCGCTGAACCCTCCCTGTCAGTCCGGACGGTGATGGCAGCGCAGCTAAAGGAGCTTCATGCCAGGACTTGCTATGTGCAGAAGGGCAGAGGAAGCAGCACTAGGTAAGCGCCGCTGCGCCAGGGATGGGAGCCCACCCGGGCCTGGAGAACAACAGCGGGCAGCACTTAAAGCGCACCTGGGTAGCACCGGCGCTGGGGCATTGCAGGCAAACGGAAACTACCGTACCTTCTGAGTATAGCCGGGCAAAGGGGCAGAACGGATTTACATGTGCAGCCTGCTGTGGCACGTGTCTTGTTTCCATTGCACCTGTGGTAGTGCTCCGAGTGTAAGCACGGCGGGGAGGCGCTTAAGGTACGTCAACCTACGGAAAGCGCGATGACCTCGGCCGCGAGCACTGGTGCTGGGAGAACCAGCCACAGCCTGGGCACAGCAAAAGTCTGCGTCGCGATGTGTAGCCTGCGCTGTAGGCCCCGTGTTCAAAGCGCAGGGTGCATGTCAGGCTGTCACACCAGGGGTTCCCTTCGTGCACGCTGGTGCACGCGACCGCCTGTAACACGGAGCGCTCCCCCACGTCTGCTGCAACAAGCGCCTCGCTGCGTCGCTGGCATCCGCTGCAAGATCCGTCTGCCCATGCAGGCTCGTGATGGGCGCGGTTCAGTTTCGCCGTGCTTGGCACACTTACTCGGGTCTGTGTGGCCACTTGTGGCCACTCAGCCGTACGGTCCCGGGGCTACTAGGAATAGGTGTGCCACTGGGGTTGTGGGGTGTCAGAGGCAGGACTGCATTTGTTGACAAGATGGCAGGGCACTCGGCCACAGGCTCTCCACCTCGCGCTTGTGTTGAGCTTCTGCTGAACTGTTCCCCTCACAAGCATGCATCTCAGCATCCTTCGTGCGAACCTGCATGTATGTGATTTGGCATGAGCAGCGGTCTCGGCCAGGTCTCAGCAGCCTGTAAGCAAGACGACAGACTGCACACTGTATTATTTGCTGTAGCAAAGCCACCTGCAAACATCTTATCCCGCGCACGTCCCTTGCCCTGCCCTGCGGACGGGTAGAAGGCACGTGGCATTGTGCGTCAATGGGAGAGGCGCGGCCGCACGAGCGTCCAATACGCGCACGCTGGCATTCCATCTCCATTATAACAGCCGTGACTTCTGTTGCGTTTAGTTGCCGCGTTCTGCCAGATTATCTACCGGGGTGAGCTTGCCGCACTGCTGGCCCTGGCAAATAAATTGCAGCAGATCACCTGACGCCCCAAGCAGGCCAGCGAATTAGCAGCATACGCGTCGCCGGGGCGCACAAATCGATAAGCCTCGGCAGCAGCTCAAAGCGCCATTTTTCGCGGGATCGGGTGCCACGGCCATCGGACAAGGCGAACCTTTCAGGATTTGAACTATTCAAGGTGATAAGTTTGCGTTAGGGTTGTCCTAGATCGGCATTCCTGGGTAGCGTGCGCCGTCATGACGAAGCATGCGGGCCGTGGCAGGCAAGGACGTGACTTTGGAACCAAGCGCGACTTGTGGGTACAGCCGCACGTTAATTACAAGCTTACATAAGTGTGCGGGCGGGTTCCAGCTCGCGCGCGTCGCCTCGCCTGTGCCAAGAAACCCAACAAGTCGTCATAGTTGCCTGCTGACCTTGTGCACCCGGGCCTTACCCCCCGCCCCCTCCCCTGCTGACTATATAGATGGACGCCTAAGTACCTGGTCAAGGCGGGAGTAGCAGTAGCAGCAGCGGTGAACCAGCAGCGGCTAACCCAGTGGAGTTAACACTGCCGCCATGACGTCCGAGGCTGAGGTGTCTAGTGCTTTGCCAGGAGAACACAATACAGGCGTAGTACCTGACTTGGAAGGGCAGCAACAACACAAAGACATATCCATAGTTCACGACGGCGAAGCTGCAACGGCAGCTGCAGCGCCAACAGCAACGGCGCCGTCTGGAACTGCGCCTGAAGCGGGGACAGGGGGGGCTGAGGCATCGGATGTAGCACAGCCAGCTGGAACCAGTCACGAACTCGCAAGTCCCAGCAACGACGGCGGGGAGAGTCAGGGGGCCCTGGAGGCGGAGGGGAGCGCTGAGGCTGTAGGAGGGGCAGGGGGAGGCGACGCTGGTCACGAGCCTGCAGATCTAGAGGACCTGCTAGGGGGAGATGCTGCTGAGGGCGGGGATGGGGGCATGGAGGAGGAGTACGTGGATGCAGAGGCTGAGGGCGGAGAGGCGTACGGGGGCGAGGCGGGCGAGGGGGCGTACGGCGGCGGAGCAGGGGAGGGAGCGGGGGATGCGCCGGGGGCCTATGGAGGGGAGGAGATGGTGCAGCCGGGTGAGGAGGGTGCAGAGGAGGTGACGGGAGACGCGATGGATGTGTCGGACGGGCAGCTGGAGGAGCAGGCGGGGGGTGCGGGGCATGAGGGGCCTGCGGTTGGGAGCAGCGCCGGCGGAGCGGGAGTCCGCGGCGAGGCGCCGGAGCCGGGGGCAACGGCGGCGGCAGCAGCGGCGGCGGCGGCGCTCACGCGGCCGCGCGTCAGCAGCGCTGGCGGTGGCGGCGCCCCCGCCGCTGGGAAGCCCCTGTCGGCCGCCGCCGCCGCCAGCGCCGCCGCTGGGTGGCCCACCGCCGCCCAGCTGGTGGACGTGGTGTTCGCAGGGGAGGACCTCTGCACGAGGCTGCGGAGGGCGCTGGCGGGCCTGCTGCAGGGCAGGCCGCACCCCCTGACGTTTGCAGCGGTGAGTGGCTTGGGTGCGCTAGTTGCCGGGACAGCAGTGGTAGGCAAGACAATAGGTGTTAGGCGAAGTGATATCAGTACCGTAGCATGGACAAGGGTGGGTGACTGGTTAGGAAGTGTGTTGGGAGCTGCGGTCTCCTGCGCGCGAGGCCGACCTGTGGGGTATGCGGCGCTGCTCATGTAGGGCCATAGGGAGTGCTGTTTTGGAAGAGACATGCGTGCGGGGGTGTGGGGCAAGGTAAGGTGGGCTTTTGACAGTTACTGCGTTTTGCAACGGTGGAGGGGCTTGGGGCATGAAGGGCTGGGGGCGCAGGGCCGCGGGCCTCCTTGTGGGCGTTCGGCGGACAGCGCCAAATCCGGTTTCTGGCGCACGGTACGGTACTGTCACGGGCGCGCATGCTTGACACGTGTCATGCCCCACGCGGCACGAGCCGCACGCCTGCAGGTGGGGCTGATGATGAGGAAGCACAAGGCGGTGGGCGCAGAGTGGTGCGACCCTGCCAACCGCACACCTGCCTTCAAGACGTTTGTGGAGGAGGCGGCTGCGGCGGTGCCGGGAGTGTTCCGGGTTGAGCAGCCCGCCAAAGAGTGAGTGTGCGGGTACTGGGCGTGGGGGCCCGCCTTCCTCCGTGTACATGCACGTTAAACGTGTTCAGGTCGCCCTGATCACCTTGCCGGGTCGAATCCACGCTTGTCCGATACGCATGCATGCGAAGGAAGAACAGCTGGGGAGGACGCAGCGGGCCTTCGGGGCTGCTGTGCCTCCTCGGCAATGGGAGGAAGGCGTCAGGGACACCTCGGGGCTGGTGGGGCCAGACGCCGCAAGGAGGTGCGAGGGCGGGTGCTGGGCTGTCGGAGGCAAGGTCCCGAGCATGGCTGCGCGTTGGGGACAACCTGCAGCACCCAGATGAAACTGGCACGAAAGGAAAGGATATGACGCACAGCCGATGACTGTTGTGCTACTAATGTGCTGTCTGTCGCCATGATATGTGCAGGGGGCAGATGCTGCTGAGCCTCAACGTTGCGGGCCTCCGTCGCGCGGCTCTGCACCGCGCCGCCGCCGCCGCCTTCCCCGCGCCCCCCACGCCGCCCGCCCCCTCGCCCTCCCCCGACCAACCGCCGTACCACCCAACCGCCGCGGAGGACGCGATGGCCGTACGGCGCGCGGCGGCGGCGGCGCTGCTGGCGGCCGAGTCGGCCTCCGGGACCCTGCCGCCCTTCGCCATGATCATGCCCCACATGGGCTCAGCGGTGCTTAAGGTGGGCGCTGGTTGTACACAGGTTACGTTGCAGCAACAGGCTCGGCTGCGTGCAGGGTTGTTGCAGTGAAGTAGTGCTTGTGCAGTGGTGCCCAAAGTATCCTGGCTATCTGTGATGTCGGTTGCCACCAGACACCCGTAGTGACCCGGATTATCCCATCGCCCTGCTCGCAAAACGTAGGCCGCCGCTGCGCCGCGCAATCGTCTCGCCAAGGCCCGGGGGACGTCCTTCAGCCTCGGCGCCGTACTAACCGGCAACGGTGAGAAAGGGAGGACGTACGGCAGGCACACGGCTGCGACAGGCCACGGCGGGCGCAGCTACATTGTGATCGAGAACGCTCCCAACAACTCGTCGGTGGCGCGCCTTGACTACGCGGCGTTGCTGCAGGTCGGTGGCTGGCCGCTGGCCGGATACGTGCATGCTGGCCACGGGATACAGGGATTAACCTGCCGGCGCTGATCCACTGCTGCCGCATCTCACCGGTCTCAGGTGTTTGCAGCTTGATAACAGGTTGTGCCCAGCGGTGCAGGCGCAATGGGTTGTGCATTGCAGCAGGATGAGCCTTTCTTGCTTCCCCAACGATGGGTTTCTCGTCTCGGTTAGCTCGCAAAGATCCCTTCATTTTCCTTGCGCTTCCCACCACCGCAGGACGCCGTGTCAGGGGAGCTCGGCAACCTGGCCGAGGTGACCCCCCTGCCGTACAAGGTCCCCGCCGCCGCCGCCGCCGCCAGGGACTCGCCTCCGCCCGCCGCCGCCACGCCCGCCAACGTGACGCCCGCCGCCCGCCTGACCCCAATGGCGGCTGCGGCGGCTGTGGCCGCCACCAGGAGCCCCAGGCCTACCGCTGCCCCCGCCACGGTCAAGGTGGGGCTGCAAGGATGGGGCTCATGCCATTGTGACATGGGCTTTTCCCTAGGTTAGGCACGCGATGCCCCCTAACTCAGGCCCGAGCATGCGCCGAGGCCCGGGAGAGGCTTGAAGAGTGCGTTGCAAGGGGCTGAAGGTGATTTGCGATCCCACAGAGCGTCTAAGACGTCGCTACTCCTACTACCGTCGGGTAGCCTGCGCTTGTGGACAGGCCAACCACGTGGCCGTAGTGAACCCGGTCGGCTTGCTGCATCTGACACACTCACACGAACATGTTATGCATCATCTGCCACAATTCACCCGCTGCTTACTTACTGGTACCCTTACGCCGCCCGGCAGAGCGTCCTCAACGCTGCCCTGCCCATCCCGGCGGGCGTCGACGACGAGCGAAAGACCATCGCGCTCGCCAAGCGCGCCCTGGCGCTGCTAGCCATGGCCTCGCTCGGCTGCTCGGCGGGCCAGGCGAACCCCCTGCCGTACGACCCGCCGTGCACCCTGCGCTCCAGCCCATGCGGCATCATCCTGGGCGACCTCAACCTCAAGCCGCCAAAGGTAGGCGGTAACCAACAAATGGGATCGTATAGATTGGATTTCAACCCGCCAAAGGTGGGCGGAGCTGTCAAGGGAAGTCAACTGCTGTGCAAAGGGGTGAAGCTGTTGGTCGTGCAGCCTGCTAACGGTATGCTATTCAGTGCGTACGGTGCGGTTACTTGAGAAATCCTGCCGCCCAAGGTAGGCAGGGCTGTAAGAATGGACGTCATGCCATGTGAAGCGGTGAAGCTGTTGTTCTGCACCGTTCCGTCGGTCTGCTATCCAGTGTATGTTGTGCGGTGGCTTTGGGACTACTGCACTTGCTGCACGCTTGGCGGTAAGAGAGTACCGCCTCACGCGGGTTGGCGCACACGGGGTGCATCTGGCGGGTCGCAGTTCAACAACTGACCACAGCCAGTAGAATGTCCATAACACTCTTGCCACACACCGTTGCGGGGTTGTACGTGTGTACAATCTGATTGGTACACCGAGCCTGACTGCGATTGCACAGCCCAACCCGCTCTTACTCCATTCCATGTTCCAACCCACACTGTGCCGGCCCCCATGCCTGCAGCTGCGGCCCATCCTGGACGAGGAGCCAAACGTGTTCCGGGTAGGTGCAACAGGGAAGGAAGCGGCAGGGGAGGATGCAAAGTGGAAGGGAGACCGGTGTAGCTCTTGGGTGTAGGGAGCAGGCGCAAAGCGCTGTCTACCCGCCCAACCTGGATACTTTGCCCCGACCAGCCAACTGCGCCCAACCCACTGGGAGCCATCCGCGGGAGTGTGTAGTGCACGCGCTTTTAAGTTCCACGCACGTGTTCTGTGGCAACCATTGCTTGCAAAGCTGCAACCCGAACGTGCCACACGGTGCAGCTGAGTGCCACCCAAGCACCTCCCTTGACCTGTCATGCACCACAGACACGTACGAACTCCTACCCTATATAAGCCATGCGTTTATGCCCCTTTATATTCAGTGCGCACGGCCGTCGCCCAACTACCTGATTGAGCTGGTGTCGGAGCCGCTTCTCCGCTTCGCTGTGGAGCACCGGCAGGAGGTGGCGCTGTCCACTGCGGCGCTGCTCAAGGGCAGGACCTACGCCACCATGCGCCTAGTGTGGGTTGCCGTGCGCGCGTGGGTTAACGTGCGGGGCCACCAGCGCAGTGTGCGGGATGGGGTTCGGCGGGGTTAGCGTACCCTAGCAGTGGGAAGGATTTGGCGTGTGTTATGGATGGCTCGTGCACGTACTGGTTGCCGTACGTGCGGGGCCATCGCGGCGTGCGGGGAGCGTCCAGCGGTGCACGAACGACCCATGGGTCAATGGGGTTGTCGCCTAAAGACGTCCTCCACCCCACCGCTGGCCTGCGCTGTACGGCACGCACCGGTACACTCGACAGCGAGTCATGAAAGACATTGCCTGGTCATGGACGTACCCCTCCCCCTCCACCTCCACAGGGAGCCCTCGAGCGCCCCCGCCGCCGGCCCCAGCCCCGCTCCCATCCCCGTCCCCACGCCCGCCCCTGCGCCAGTCGCCGCCGCCCGCTCCGCCGCCTACGCCGCCGCCAACGGCACCGCCGCCGCCGCTGGCGGTACGGCATCCACGTCCGCCAGCGGAGCCGGCGGCGGCGGCGGTGGTATCTGGGGCCACGCGGCGCCGCCGCCGTCGCCCGTCGGGCAGCCGTCGGACTACTGGGCACGTGTCGAGAAGGCGTTGGATGAGCGGTTGGCTGGCGGTACGGCAAGCGCCTTCGTCACGCGTGTACGGCGGGTGGTGACGGGCGCGCTGCTGAAGCGGCACGCCGGGCAGGCGGGCGGTGGCGGGCGGCACACCATGAGCATCAAGGACCTGGCGATCCTTACCAAGAAGGAGTTCCCTGAGGTGGGCGCAACGCACTAACCTGCATTGGTGCGTGTTGGCTTTGCAAGCTTGTGAATGCAACTTGTGGGTCTGCCCTAAGAGTGCGCTATCTGGGTTAAGGGTTGGGGGTTTCCAGGCGTAGGCACTCGAAAGCGCTTGCTTTGGCTGGGTTCCTCGGGTAACAGCTGTGACTTTACACTTCGCTGGGGGGGCCTGTGGTCGCCATACCGTGCTCGACCGAGCATGGTGGTCCCTTGCTAGCATTTTACAAGGGTACATTCAAAGGACTTCACCGCAATCAAGGTCGTAGCGCCGGTGCCCCTGCCCTGCCCGCACCTTTGTCACCAAGTACGCACGTTCACTGCCCTTGCCTGTTGCCCTCCTCAGGCGTACCACGACCGGCGGCCGCCCGGCGTCTTCCCGCCCAACCTCGCCGTACTCGCCCAGCACGTACGGCAGTGTACGGCACGAATTGCCACTGCCCAGCCGTGACTTGGAATCAACATGAGTCATTCTGGCGCATCTTGGGGGCACAGAGCCAAGCAAGGGCGCCCAGCACCACTGCCCGCTTTCCGTCGCCCCCGCAGCACCCACGCCTGGGTGCAATCCCGGTGTGCTTATCAACGCACGCTGCCCCCGGCCAGTACTCTTATCGTGTTCACGACACCTATGCATGCGTACAGGGTGTGCTCATGATACCAAGGCACGCCGGCGCCCACGCACGCCCGGCTCCTGGTCGTGGTTGTGCCCTGGTGTCCGCCTCAACCTGCGCGCTGCCCCCGGACCCACCTCTCCCTCCCCACAGTGGCCCACCACGCTCCAAGTGCTCAAGCCCACGCGGTACCCCAACACGTGGCTCATCAACCTCAAGATCAACACCCTGGAGCTCGCCGCCGGCCTCACGCCCACGCGGCCGTACGACAACGAGGCCGCCGCCGACGCCGCCAGCGCCGCCGCGCCCGCCGGGCCGGAGGACGCCGCCGCCAGCGGCGGCGACGCCGCTGGCTGGGGAGAGGCGCCGGCGGACGAGGAGGAGCTGGAGCCGCCGCCAGCGGCGGCGGCGGCGGCTGACGCCGCCGCGCCCGCCGCCGCCGTGATGCCCGCCGCCGCCGTGGCGGGGGTGCTGGCGTTACAGCCGGTGCTGGCGCTGAGCGCGGCTCTGGCGCCGACGGTGCCGCCGGACGTGCTGCCGGACCCTGCCGTACACGTAATCTCCGCGCCGTACAACGCCGTACACGTGACGGCGCTGGCGCACTGCCTGAGTTGCCCGCAGGTGCGTCGACCTGGCCCACGGTCTACTGCCATCTTCCATGTCCTGCCAAGTACTCGGAATTACACACAGTGGCCTTCCTTTCCGCACCTCTTACAGCAAGACGTTCGACTCCGCTCCTTGCTTGTTGTGCAGATTGGCGTCGCGGCGAAGTGCGTGGAGGGCGTCCCCGCCGTCATTGCGCTTTACGCCTCCGCCGCCGACTCACTCAAGCCCGCCGCCGCCGCCAACGCCGCCGCCGCCGCCGCCAACCCTGCGCCCGCCGCCGCCAGCGTGCTGCCCGCCGCCGTGTACGTGTTCGACATCACGGCCGCGGGCCCTGCGAACGGCTCCGTGCTGCTGTCCAGCCTGCGGGGGCTACTGGAGGACCCCAGTATCGCCAAGGTGGTGCACGGCTGCGAGCAGGTATGTGGGCTAGGTGTGGGTTAGGTGCGGGTGCGGGTCAGGAATCGGGGTGTGGGTTGTGGGTTGTGGGAACGGTGCTGCTGGAGGGCCCCAGCATAGCCAAGGTGGTGCATGGCTGCGAGCAGGTCTGTGGGCTAGGTGTGGGTTAGGTGCGGGTGTGGGTCAGGAGTTGGGTTGTGGGAATGGTGCTGCTGGAGGGCCCCAGCGTGGTCAAGGTGGTGCACGGCTGCGAGCAGGTGGGTTGGGTAACAGCATCAGCCATGGTTTGAGTGTTTGACGTGGCTTAGCGCTGAGGGTCATGGGCCGCAGCACCGCCCGTTTTACGTCCTCGATCTGCCTAATCATGATTTCATGAATGATACGATGCCACCCGCCCACGCGCCTTTTGCCGTGGGAGTGTGCACTCGAGGCGCAGAACAAATGCCTTGAATTGGTAACCAGCTCACTGAACGTGCGCGTGCTGTGCCCCTGGCCTGGCCCCAGGTGGTCCCCTGGGTGGAGCACGCGGTGGGCTGTGTGCTGAGCCCGCTGCTGGACACACTCATCGTGGCGGAGATACTGCGGCCTCTGGACCTGCACGCGTCCAGTAAGTACTGTACGACCGTAACCGCGCACAATGACCATGCGCAGTAAGGACCGTGTGGCCGTAACCGCGACCCAGCACAGTTACGCCGTAGCTGTACAGCAGTAGGTGCAGGTAGATGTCATCTGCATAATCGTACCGTGGGCGGCAGGCAGCTAGTCGGCGGATGGGAGGATGCTGGTCGCTGGGCTTCAGTCCCAAACAACCCGACGCGAGGAAAGCGCCTCGTGGTAGGGCTAGGCAAGGGCTAGGCAAGAGCCGACGGGGTTGTCACCCTCTCTGACTCGCCATTCGGTCCACACTGAGCTCCGCCAGCCCACGAACGCGCTTCTCGAGACTGCCATTCTCCAAAGGGAGATATGCAAGTTGGGCTATTCCCGGGTGCCGTCGTGCCAACCCCTGCAGGTGCGGGCGGCGCGGAGGAGGCCGCGGCGGCGCTGCAGCGGGCGCCGCAGCTGTGGCCCGCGCCCAGCAACTGGCAGGTGCGCGTGGGCAGGAATGTGGGTGGGGGTACGGAGTACGGCGCACGTGTGGGCATGGGGGTATGGAGGTTTTGGGTCACGTGAATGGCCCGCGCTCAGCAACTGGCCGGTGAGGGCACGGGTGCCGGTCAATCAGCGACGGTCCAGACAACGAGCCCTTGTCCTTTCTGCGCCGCCCGAACCCCCTGTTCCCTGTTGCCCCCTGCCCCCAGGCCGCCCTGACCTCCAAGTTCTTCGACTACTCCATGGCCGTCATGCAGCACGCCACCGGGTCGGACAGGTACGGCGTCACGTGTGCAACAAATACCGGCAGTACATCGCCGTGTGCCGTGTGGTACGGCTGGCTTGGCATGGCGACCCGCTGCTGTCGTGTTGCAAAATACTCTCCGACATCACTTATGAGCCGCGGTGCGCTAGTCCCAACAACTCATCTACGCGCCCCTGACGCCGCACCCCTGCCCCTGTCCCTACCCCTGCCCCTCTGCCCCTGGCCCACGTGTTGACACGCACACGTGTCGACACCCCCCGCGCAGTTCCTGGCTGGTGCGGCCGCTGACGCCCGGCCAGCTGTCCGTCGTTGTGCGCTCTGTGCAGCACCTGCCCGAGCTGTGGTCTGCCCTCACGTGGCTCATGCCCCGCCTGGCGCAGTACAGCTCGCTGGCGCGCGCGCAGCAGTGCCGCAGCATGCAGCAGCAGCAGTTGCAGCAGCAGCAGCAGCAGCAGCAGGAGGCGCAGCAGCAGTACGAGCAGCAGCAGCTGTGAGGGGCGCATGGCGACTGGTTGCAGCAGGGTGCGATGCGACGTCATGGTGACGTAGCGTTTGCGGCGGGACCTGCGGGGCAGGTGCAGGCTGCAATGAGCCGGCAACATCTTTGCAGCTGCTACAGCGTGACAAGGCGGACTGAGGGCCCCAGATGCGTAGCAGTGGATGGGAGCAGGAGGCTGAGCAGGTGCCCGGGTATTTTCGCAGTGGTGGTAGGTGATTAGCGGGATGGCGGGTGATGCTGGCTTGGGCTGTGCCGAGCGTGTGCGCCTGTCGCCGCATGCTCGGTTCGGCTTCAGCCCTTTGCGAGGAGGCATTGGCCTTTGTCCAGCAACCGTCTGGCACATTGGGCGTTGTGCTGTGCAGCCTGGTTTGAAGTTTTTGGATATCCACCTGTTGAGCCACACACACTGCAAGCAGCAGTCGGCGCTCTCGTGTATGCGCACAGCGATCTGCGTTTAGGGTAGTAGCTGCCTGTGTGCGGAACCGCAACCTCGGACGCCGAGGGAGCAACGGGGAATGCAGGTTGAGGGTGGCCGGACACGGTCGTACGGGAGTCGTGTCGAGGGGTGTACGTACTGGTTTGTGGAGTGCGGACAGGAACGTGGGGGACGCAGGTGTGTAGGGCCATCGGCAAACTCGTACAGAGGTCGGCCACGAGGATAGGCCAGGACAGAGAGGCAAGGAGCAGGATGGGGCGCAAGTACCGCTGTCGCATAGGCATGCGTGCAGCCGCTGTTGTGGCTTCGTGTGTCCAGGTTTTGTGATACCTGCCATGTCAGAGTGTTTACTGCTGGCTTGGTGGCGTTGTGTTGGTTACTGGGCTCGTACGTGGTTCGGTAGATAGGGTGTGTGTGGTGTGTGGTCGCTGTGCAGCAGGTTGCTTACTGGTTACGCCATGCACCAGGTGTCGATGTGTGGAACACACGAGGTCGGCACGTGTGTAGGCAGCAGCTGGGGCCTGGCTGGACTGTTGGGTCCTCGGGACGGCTCCTGCATACGGTGTGCAGCACAGCTGCCGGCAACAGCACCGCTGGTGCCGGCCGGCTGTGTCGAGAGGGCATCACCAGCAGGTCGCACTTGGCGTCACCTTTTGCGGGGGCTCAGCCCGCAGGCAACTGCTGAGCTGTTGTTTGACGACTGTCAGAGCTCGTCGCACTCCGGGATCGTCTGGGGTCGATGGGGTGGTGTGTCTTACGACGTATGGAGAGGCGTTGCCAGTGTGGCGTGGGCCGATACGTGGTGCTGCCCCAGATTGTGGCTGTAACAGGTAGGCATGCAGCATGTGGGTCCTGTGAGGCGGGCAGTGGCATGGCCCCACTTATCACGCTGGCGCTATGTGCTGTACTACCGTTCCTATGCATTTTGTCTCCTACGCGTGCAACTGTAAGCAAGGCTGCCGTTGCTGCACGTGCCCAAAGCTGGGTGGGTGCTGCCTTCAAGCACGGCCATCAAAGTACTACCGGTACTGACAGAATGGGCCAGGGATGTTTTGCTTCAAAAGGGGCTCGCAGGCTTCACATGCCTACCAAGGAGGTACAGCTGCGACCTGAGTCACTGCTCCAAGACATGCACATGTGGGCTACGCCTGAATGCACGTGTGAAGGAGGTAGCATGGAGGCAATCAACAACGCACACGTCGTCGCACAGGTCACACGTGTACAATCGCGTGCAAACCCATCCACCCGTCCGTAGAAGCCGTGCAGGCGTTGCTAGTAGCAGACATCAGCCTAGACATAGCGCACAAGGCCACACAGCACGCGCTGGAGGCGCTGGAGGAGAAGATTGCAACCAAGGAGGACCTCAAGGCGCTGGAGGGGCAAAGAACCGACTGGTAACCTGCGCCTCCAGCCCCTTGAGGTCCTCCTTCGTGGCCATCTTCTCCTCCAGCGCCTTCGGTGCGGACCGTGCGGAGTGAGCGGAGTGCTGCACACAGACTACCGGTATGTGTGCCACCGGTACCTTGACACAGGCTCAGCAGAGCCTCCGTGACGCCGCAACCAAAGTCAGTCGGTCCACTGCCCGATGCCTCTTATGCCATTGTCATTCTGCGTTAGAATGGGCAGGTCGACCCGTTTCGCCCATGCACACTGCGTTAAGAAACGCACGACTCACTGCACGGTCGTACTGAGCGGCCCGGCCAATGTAGCCTGGGTCCTGTTGCACTACCCCGTCAGCACACGCGGCCAAGGTCTTCCGGCTGCTGAGTATCGACACCCCACGCAGCCAACAGCCCACAAGTACAAAAGGCGCAGCCTGCGACGGGAAGCAAACGAACGGCAGTGCAGATGCGCCATCACCATCACCACTACCCTCATCACCAACATCATCACAACAGACGGACAAACGGGACACAAACGCCACGCCGCAGAAGACAGAGGAGAGGTCCCCACACATGCAACCCCGTGCGGCATAAGAGTCAGCAGCGGCACCATGCAATGCACGCGAACGCAATTCCGACTAGCCGTCGCCCACACAGCACAGCATGCATCCTTTGTTGTTAATGTTGCGCCCCCGGCAACCGCAAGCTGCTTCACGCCGCGTAACGACGTGTACGCGTCTTGAGAGAACAGGCGCACCTGTTAGGCCGCCATGGCATCCGTCGCCGCACTGCCCATTGGCAATGCCTGCGCCCCTGCCCCCGTCGCTGCCGCTGCCGGTACTGCCGTCGCCGCCGTCGCCGCCGCCGCCTTTCCAGCCGCCGCCGTCCCCGACGCCGTTGCATCGCCATGACTATCCACCGAGCTCATAACCACGTCCGCCGTGCCGTTCGCAACCAGGTTGACAACCCCTGACCCGGCCCGCCCGCCCGGCTTCTGCCCATTTGCCAGTACCTCCCCAACGGGCTCGGACCCAGCGCTGCCGTTCCCTTTCGGCATCCCTGCCCCCGACCCTGGCCCTGCCCCCGCCGTCCCTGCACAGACACCCTTGCCTGACGCCGCTCGTGCCAGGTTCCCCAGTCCGTTGCCCAACGCTCCATGCCCCGCCTCCCCCGGCAACGCCACCGGACCCGTTATCAACGGATCCTCCGGCCCCAGCCCCAGCCCCAACCCAAGCGCCCCCGCCGCCCCCGTCCCCGTCCCCGCGCCCGCGCCCGCGCCGGGTCCCCCTGGGGAACCCGTACCGGCCGTCGGCGGAAGCCCAAGCATGGCCAGCAGCGCCGACGTCGACGGGCTCGCCGGCGGCGGCGGCGCCGACGCCAGTGTCCCGGCCCGTAACGCCAGGGAGTCCATTATCCCCTTGACGGCCGACCCGAGCTCTGCGCCCTTGACGGTGGCGCACACCAGCTGGATGGCTTGCGCCTCCGCCGCCGATAGCCCCGGCCCCGTCAGGCCCAGCGCCGACACGTCCGGCACCAGCGGCAGCGCCAGGCACGTAAGACACGTGGCAAGGCTCGCCGCCGCGTGCAGCGCCGCATCCGACGGCGGCGATGGCGGCGGCGGCGGTGGCGGCGGTGGCGGCGCGACGGCCGCTGCACGCGCGGCCGCGCCCGCTGCTGCCTTCGCGGCGCTGGCGGCGGCATGGCGAGAGGTGGTGGCGGCGGCGGAGGGAGCTGAGGCGGCGGCGGCGGCGGCCGCTGCTGCTGCTGCGGCTTGCCGCCCGCCGGCGCGGCCTCCGCCTCCAGCCCCATGCCCGTTGGCCGTGCCACCCGAGGATGCCCGCCCTGCGCGCGTCCAAAACGCGGCACACGGCTTCAAATGAGACTGGTCCCAAATGCCAAGTGCCCTAAACGCGTCACGTCACGCGGGTCGGTTGTTCTGTCGGTTGTTGGTACCGCCGCTTTACTAATCGTACCGTGGCTTGCCATGACTTTTGCAACGGGTCAGCCAAGGGAGTGACGTGGTGGACCCGGCACTGCGGCACACCGTGTATGTGCGACAGCCAGACCATGGGCACAACAAGGGTTTAACACGTCCTCCAGGGTTCAGGCGAGCAAACAGTACGGAGTATGCCCGCCAGCTCACCTTTCCCCGTCTTTGTCGCTACCCCTCCGCTGGCCGCTGTGCTCCCCACGTTGAGCGAGTGTATTAGCGACAGCCCCGCTTGCCGGACCTGCTCCTGCGAGCTGTTCCCCCCCGGCCCCGCCGCCGCACCCGCCCCCGCCGCCGCCTCCTTGCCTCCCTTGCCCTCCGCCGCCTTCCCCTCCACCACCACAGGCCCCCCCGACGCCGCCGCCACCAGCACCGCCGCCGCTGCCGCTGCCGCCGCCTGCTCTTTCTCCCGCTCCCGCTGCTCCCGCTGCTGCTCCCGCTGCTGCTGCCGCGCCGAAGGCGCCGGCGTCACACCCCTACTACCACCCCCACCCCCAACAACGCCGCCGCCACCGCCAGCAGCCCCGGTACTCCCTGCCCCTGCTCCTCCGCCAGCGCCGCCGCTGCCATTCCCACCGCTGCCTGCTGCCCCTGCCGCCGCCCCTGCCGCTGCCGCCCCTGCCGCCGCCGCCGCTGCCGCCGCCGCCGCCGCTCGGCGCTGCTGCTGCGTGAGCGGCTTGTCCGCCGGCAGCGAGACGGTGGGGCCCACGCCCAGCAGGTCCTTGACGCAGTTGAGCACGTCCAGCACGGTGGCGGGCGGCATGACGCCGCCCTGACGCGGACCCACCTTGAGGAAGCCGGCTGCGCGGGGAGGGGAATGCCGGCACACGGAGCCGCATGAACGCTGGGGTACGGGCCAACGCTTTTGCGTAAGGAAAGCATCAGCAAGTCAGACATGGGATATCCGACGGAGGGATCAGAGGGGTGAGCGGACCAGTTGTGTGCAGAGGCTACACCTAGCCTGTCATGTCCTGTGAGTGAGTGTGCGGGGCGCCCTGGCCTGAACCCAGACCCAACCACGCTGCCGCACCCGCCGCCTTGAAGCTGTGCCTCCACTTCTTCGCGCTGCTCTGCGCCACCTGCGCCTCAAACTGCGCGGGCGTGGTGGTCAGCATGGCGCCGCCGTCGCCCTCGTAGATCACCTTGGGCACCACGTGGCCGTGCGAGTCAGTCTGGGGGGCAGGGCCGTGGGTCAAGGGTGTGGGTTAGCTATCTAGCGCGGTGGGAGCCGGAGCTGCTGTAGCTTGCCGTGGCCGTGCGAGTCCACCTGGGCAATCAGGGGCGTGGGTGGTAATGAGCGAGGGGGTCATGGACAAGCGCCTGTGGCCGCGCAGCTGAGCAGGTCCAGTCGAGACAGGCGGCATACGGTGTGAGTTACCATGCTGGTAGAGTAGGGGCTTGCTGTCAACCTGGGCTACCGATTGCCGTCGACTTAAGTACGGTGTGCGCAATGACACGTAACTAGACCAATGTGTGTTACCCCGCTGCGCACGCTGTGCGCGTGGCTGGACAGGAAGGAAGCAAAGAGTCCATGCACGACTGGTATTCGCAACATGGGTGGGTAGGCCGTGTCGTGGTCGTACCTCGTACGACATCCAGCCCTTGGACTTGTCGCACGTGATGGTGACGTACACGATCGGCCCGCCCGCCTTGCCGTTCCCGCCGGCCGCGGGGGTCAGCACGCTGCGGAAGTGCGCCGCCACCTCCGCCAGGGACGCCGGCCGCATGCCCGCCCCGCCGATGCCCGGGACCTCGTGCTTGGCAAAGCCTGATCGCGGACCGGGCAACAGGTGAGGCTTACCGGCATACCGTGTGATGAAAGCTGTCCAGGTTCCCTGCTGGCGCCCACGGGCGCCAAACCGCCGCAGGCATACCATGTTCCCCTGCTCAGTGCACTGCACTGTGCAGTCCCCAAATGCCTGTATCCTGTTCTTACGTCCCAAGCCTGACCCCCAGCCCTCTCCCTCCCACGCCGTGCCATGCCCAAGCCCCCCTGCTGCCGCCACCACCGCGCACTCACCCAGGCACACCATGTCGTCAGCGGGCCCCTCCTCCTCCGCATCCGCCGCCCCCAGCGCCACCGGCTCGCCGCCCGTCCCTTCCGGCCCCTCCCGGTACAGCAGCGGCCGGTCGAACGAGCCGTCGAACGCCAGCAGCAGCCCCGGCAGCTTCCCCCGGCCCTGCACGCGGAAGAACAGCATGCCGTACAACATGCTGCTCCCGCCCGTCGCCGCCGGCGGCGAAGCAGCCGCTGGTACGGCGGCGGCGCCAGTGGCAGCTGCGGCGCCAGCGGGAGCCCCGTTGGTTTCGGGAGGCTCGGTCTGTGTGGGCGGGTGTTGGGCGCGGGGCAGGACACACGAACTTGACATTGATTATGTTGGCAAAGACGGTGTGCAAGGCCTGCAGGCTGACTGGAAAGGGGTTAAACTGTCCTATCTGTTGGATTGGAACTAATACGAATGGTACTGGGCCAAGATGCGCGTGCTGTGGCGCGTGCGAGCGCCACGTGTCCAGAAGGCACGTTTACCTTGAGCCGCTTCGCAGCCCCAGGAAGCTCCGCATCGGGTTCCCAGCCAGCCGGAGGCCTTCTTTGCCGCTGCTTGCGCTGTAGAGATAGTGGGAGGTCATCCCCAGCGGCGCTGCCGCTGCGCGCACGCGAAATGGGCAGCGGTGGACGGCCCGATGCCAACGGCGCGGAGCCCGGCGCGACGGGAACAGTAGACTGGGCTGGTACTGGACTGGTGTTGCGGTCCGTAGGTGCAGGAGGCGGGCTGGGGCTGGTTCTTTCGCTTGCCGCGTTTTGTGCCGACGGGTCTGTGAGCGTCGCGGCATCGGCTCCCGGGCTGGTCGCGGCAGATGGGCCAAGGTCGCCAGTTGCTGTGTCCATGCCGGCTGGCGCAGACGATGCTGATGGCCCAGGAGCTTTACCATGTTGCTGGCCTGTTCCCGGCTGCTTCGCGGAAGCAGCCGTGGCCTCGGCCGCTGACGCCGGAGTGGTCTTAGGCAGCGGAGGCGGGGACGCTTCAGCAGCGGCGCCAGCCGCGTCAACGTTCATCGGATCCATGAGCTACTGCTCGACGTCCAAACGCTAAGCAAGGTGTTTGCAGGAAGCTGGCGTAAGCGGCCTCGCTCCGTCCAATCAGGCAGGATGAGAGCAGGTGCTGCTGTCACCAGCGAGAGTTGCCGGCTTTGTCCTGTAGCAACGTCCGTGCGATCGCTGCTATAATAACAAAGTCGCCGTGTTCGTCACGCGGGTCTGAGGCCGCCGCCGAGAACCTGCGCGCCCAACACGCCGCTAGTAGCCCCTGGTCTAGGCGACGAGAGCCGACGCGCTATGGCTATCAGCTGGAAAGCAAAGCTAGGTGATGTGTGTCGCGTTACGACGTTAAAGCAAGAGGTGCGAAAGGGCGACTCTGGGAACTGGTCGGCGGCAACGGCCAGGAAAGGAGGAGGGATGGGAATTCGCCGTCGAACTTCAGTCGTCACCGAAGACGTCGGATACGACAAGTTAAGCACGCTCACGCCAGACTGCAGTGCCCCGCTCCGCCTCGGGTACGGCGACTTGCGATGGACGGAGCATGCATGCTCCGCTTCAGCGCACACGTCCCACACAAGGCTTGGGCTGAGTCCCTTACTATGATCTGGCAAAGATGTGATGATATGCGGAAGTTAGGACGTAAACAGAGCACGGCGTCGAGAGGTTGAAAGGGCACAGCCCGAGGCTTCGTGGTTATGCCAGCGCAGCAATACAACACTTGCGAACTTTTTGTCTTCTTTTAGCCTGAAAAATCGACGACATTGTCCGCGCAACGGCCTCTGCAACGTCGAAACTCTCCTTTGTTGGCTTTCACCTGCACCATGCTTGCAGTCGTCATGTATATGCGTCATGTGCTTTGTTATTTGGGTCATGGTTGGATTCGAGTGTGATTATGGGTGTTGCCGTTATGGCGGGAGAGTAGGCCCAATCCAACTGCATGGTCGTCTTGAGCACTGTTCTGCTATCAGTGCTTCGTCTAGTATATCGCATGCAGCGGCAGGCGGGTTTGCTGCGTGTTACTCGTATTATGAATACTATTTGTGCTCTTGGCGTGTCACATCGCGCTGTCGCTCCTGTGGCCGTAACACGAAAGTTTGATCACTTCTGTTCATCTGTACCTGTGCAAACCGGAAGAGCTTCGTCAGCTTGGGGGTCACGGCCTGCGGCCATCACCTCACGAAACCTAGCTAGGTTCCAACAACAAACTCATTACACCGCCCTAGCAGCTGCTGGCAAAACAACGGTTCCAACAAACGGGTCGTCCTCCGACGACACGAGCCCGCACGACCTCATGGTGGACTCGGGGGAGTTTGATGTGTTCTCCAGCGCTATGCCCAAAGCAGAAATTGGAGCACTTCGCTTCCTCCAGGCAAGATCGCGATCCTAATATGATAGCTCCAGCTATTGGCGTAGCAGCGTCTGCCTCGTTGTGTCCCTTGCGTGTGCCGCTACCACGCCTGCCGCCACCCTGCTGGCACGACTGACATCGACGCAGCGTCCATCTTCGCGTGAGTGCTGTCGCGTGACTCGGTCTGGCCAATGCTACACGCTGCATGATACAGGAGCACCCCGAGTATGACGGGCGCGGTGTGAAGATTTGCATCTTCGACACGGGAGTGGACCCAGGTGCAGGGCACGGGTGCAGGGGTTAAGGGCGGGGGCAAGGGCGGCGGTGGGGGCTGGAAGGGGAAAGGAACGAGGGAAGTGAGCATTGCAGTCTCGCCATGACACAAGGCAGCTGCGTGCCGGGGCGTGAATATAGGCAGCAGCTGCTCTGTGCGCTGGGGTGCGGCTGCAGGCAGCTGCCTTGCTTAGAGTCACGCCTTACGTGTCGGGACCTCTGACACGTGGCGCTGACACGTCCAGGGGTGCGGCAGCCAAGCCCGCCCTCGCCGATATGCGTTGCATAGTCGGGATGCGTTACAGCCCGGGGACACAGCCACAAAGGGATCAGCCCTTATTGTGTTTTGCCGTCCGTGCGTTCACGCCGAGCCATGGTGGCTTAGTATCCGCATCAGGGGCCGTCACAAGTACGTGCTGTACTGGGGGCGTGGGGGTGCTGGTGCTGGCGTGTGTGTGCCACAGGCAACTCGTAAGGCATGCGCAGCACCTACGAGACCCCCGGCACTGCCTCGTGCACTGCTGGCCACACTTTTGGTCCCGCTGCTGCCGCCACTGCCGTCGTCCCGCAGGAGCTGCGGGGTTGCAGGTGACCACGGATGGCAAGCCCAAGGTGCGCATGGCGGCATGGGGTGTGGGATGCCGGACGTGGGGATGGGCTGCATCGTGCAGGTGCACAGCAGCAAGCTGGTAACCCACAGAGGGCATATCTGGTCGGGGGCTCGGCACGGGCACGGTTCGGGATGCTTGCAACACGTGGCACAGTAGGACGTACCGTGCCAGACGAGGAAGCTACTACACCTGTATCCGCATCCGCATCACGTGTACCGGCGTACCGTATGCAGATCGTACGACGGCCTTTACGCTTAGCCACACGCGCAACGGCAGAGCCAAGCACATCACCGGCCCGCCTCGCTGCCCTGTGCCTCACACGATTTTGCCCAGCTAATAAAAAAGCCGCCACCGACTTCCTCCTTGGACGGAGCTTGGTCTTGGCGGAGTGGTGGCCTCACCCGTATGTCACACGTTCGCGTAACGCCCCACACGCGCGCCGTGCGCACGCGTCTCACCCCCGCAGATCATCGACGTGATCGACTGCACGGGCAGCGGCGACGTGGACACCAGCCGCGTGGAGCGCGCGGACGAGCAGGGCTGCATCGCTGGGGCCAGCGGGCGGCGCCTGCGGGTCAACCCCGCGTGGAGCAACCCCACGGGTACGGTACGCCCTGGTGTGCGCACCCACACGTGCGTGTCAGACAACGACCAATCCGCCGCATGGGCGGCTAATTGACAGGCATTAGCGAATTGGCCGTTCCCTGGCTAATCTAGGAGCTGCTGAAGACCCGGCGCGGTGCCGTGGATCAGCCGATGGATCGCGTGCTGCTCCAGCTCCTAAGCGCCGGGGCATGGGCCCTGGGGCCTAGACACTGGACTGAGGCTGGGGCATGGGGCATGGCGCATGGGCTATAGCGGGTTCTTGACCGGTGCGTGGGGAGGAGCGCCAGCCCGCTGACTGCTGTCCAGCTGAGCGCTGCGTCGCCGTGCCTGCACGGACGCGCACCCTCTCGCACTTTCCTACATGTCAGGGATTCTATACATCCCGTTCCAGCACCGCATCCGCTGCACACCCTGCCGCAGGCGAGTGGCGCGTGGGCTGCAAGCACGTGTACGAGCTGGTGAGCCGAGGGCTGGTGGCGCGGCTCAAGGAGGAGCGGCGGAGGAAGTGGGAGGAGGCGCAGCGGAGGGCCATCGCGGAGGCCGTGGCGGCACTGGCCAAGTGAGGCGCGCAGGGCACAGCGGGAGAGGGCGTTTCACACCGGGCACACGTACACAGCAGAGTGGCAAAGGAACAGGGACGGAAGACGGAGGTGCCTGTTCGCGCGGGAAGGCGGCGCGAACCTGCCGCGTTGCTAGGGTGGGGCGTCCAGCGGGCGGTGTGGTGTGAAGGTGGGGGACGGAGCGCTTGGTACCAGATTCTGGGGTAGTCCAGCTACCGCCAGTGCTTCCCTGCCGGTCCCCGCCTTGCTCCTTTCCCTGATTTCTGCATTCGCTTGCTCACCACCACCCGTGCAGGTTTGACAAGGACACGCCCGCCTCCAAGGCTGGCTCGGACCCTGCCAAGAAGGAACGTGCGGAGCTGGAGGGACGCGTCTCCCTGCTCAAGGTGCGGGGCGTTGTGGCACACCCGCACTCTCAGAGGCGTTATCAACAAATGATCGGCCGTAGTCGGGCCCCCCTTTAAGGGCTCACTAGGGTGGATACCAAGCTGACCCCGTGCTGCCGCTGTGGCAACCCTGACTGTTCACCACTCCCACAGGACCTGGCTAAGAACTATGAGGACCCAGGTGAGTGCTGTGCAGCGCATTGGCACTCCGGCGACGTGAATGCGGACAGTTGCTACACGCGGGTGAACACTCAGTCCCATCATGTTTCTGTGCGCCCATGCGTATCAGCTGCTGATGGACGCACATCCCCATTTCGGCGCCACCTGGTAGTCACATCTCCATGATTGCCGGCTTCAAAAAGCCCACCCGCCCGCCGCCCGCCTGCCCAGGCCCGCTGATCGACTGCGTGGTATGGCACGACGGCACCCACTGGCGCGCCGCCTTGGATACCTCTCAGCTGCACGAGCACGCCAACGGCAACGGTAACGGCAACGGTAACGGCAACGGTAACGGTAACGGCAACGGCAGCGGAGAGGCGGGCACGAGGTGGGTATTGGGCGGCGAGGATGAACTTGAGACTGCGGACAGGGGTACGCTTGTGCAGCGGTGTAGCATGGGAGCGCATGACATGCTGGCACGAGGGCATAGGTGTAAGGGACAGGAGCCTGGGAAGAGCCCGCCCGGCTGGAGGACTTGTGTAAGCTCGGGCCACGCAAGTTCCACTGCTGACGGACCGGGGCCTCTATCCCTGCCGTTGCTCGGGCCCTGGACATTGCCGTCCGGTGCATTTACACTAGGGCACCTGGTGGCCGCCCCGTACCCGTTGCCGTTGCGGCACCTTAGTGCGGTTCGCTGCTGCTGAACCTAGTACGGTTTGCTGTCGCTGACATATCCGTTACCGTGTAACCCTGCCCCGCCCCGCCCCGCCCCGCCATGCAGCCCCAAGGGCGCGCTGGCCGACTTCAAGCCCCTCACCAACTACGCCATTGAGCACCAGTACGGCACATTCAGGTACACTTTATTGCTTGCTACTAGTACCGGAGAGTAGTATGATCGATCCTGGTGCTCGCTCTGCATGGCAACACCTCATGCGTCGTCGTACCAGGGGTCTGCCACGGCCCGGACAAGTTCCGCACCTCGTGCTACGCTTCTCCAGAGCCACAGCAACACTCAACACCGTACTTCATGCTTGTTGGGCGCTTGGGCAAACACGGCTGCTGTGGTATCGCTCAGCGCACACCCGCCGGGAAAGCAACATCCCAAGGAATTCCTTCACCTCATTCCCGTTCCATACCCTTACGTAACACCCCCAGCGACCTGGACAGCTGCAACTTTGTGCTCAACATCCTGGAGGGCGGCCGCCTGCTGTCAGTGGTGGTGGACTGCGGCGCGCACGGCACGCACGTGGCGGGAATCACCGCCGCGCACTTCCCCGACGACCCGGGCAGCAACGGCATCGCGCCGGGTGGGTGGCAGATATAGCGAGGGCCATACTCTCACGTGGGCTGCGGAGGCGGCGAGGTGCTCTCGAACACCGAAGCGCCATACTCTCATGCGGGCTGCGCCACGGGCCGATGTGGGCAATGCTTTTGACTAATGGTGGATTGGCCCTGCCCCGCTCGTGTCCTAGCCTGTAGTGTAGTGTCAGGTCTAGTCGCGTTTTGCGTGACCCAACCTTCCTGCTTGTTCCGCCGGCATGAATCCCGGACCGTCGCGTCTTGCAGGTACCCTGACCATCAGTCTCACCCGCCGACTTGCCACCCTTGTACCCACGCTGGCCCCCAGGTGCCCAGATCATCAGCTGCAAGATCGGCGACACGCGGCTGGGCTCCATGGAGACGGGCACGGGCGTGGGCCGGGGCCTCATCGCAGCACGTCAGCACGGTGAGGGCGCGTGGCTGCAGCAGGACTTGCGCTTGGCAAATTTGGGGGCATCCACTCGCTCCGGTACTAACCATAAAGAGACAAGCGCTGATGGGCGAAAGAGCAACTGCACAAAGCGGCGCCCATTTGTTGCACTGTGCTCCACACGACGCAACCCGGCCGCTCCGCTTGCCCGCCAGGCGCCCACCTGATCAACATGTCGTACGGCGAGCCCACCACCTCCCCCAACGCGGGCCGCTTCATCGACCTGGCCACGGAGCTGGTCCGCAAGCACGACGTCATATTCGTGGCGTCCGCGGGCAACTCGGGGCCCGCGCTCAGCACCGTGGGCGCGCCGGGTGGGTGTGTTGGGGCCGGGGGCGGGGGGCAGGTGGGGGCAAGGGCTCGTAGCACTGTGGGCGCACTTGATGTGTCCGCTTGCAGCAGTTGGTGTAGTGGCCGCACAGCTGGCGTCCTGTCAGCTGTCCGTCGTAACATATGTACCCTCCACCGAGGCCGCATCCTGCCCGCACTGCTCGACCTCGTGCTTGCCTTGACGCGTGCAAAGTCTTCTACCTTAACCTACGGGTCACCGACGGGCCCCTAGATCTAATGGTCATACCCCTTTCCCCCTGCCCCCAGGCGGCACCTCCGCCCTGTTCCAAATGTGCCTGCCTCTTTAGTGCAGCATTTGGCCTTGTCTTACGCACCACTCCAAAGTATCGTTGGCCACGCACGTCCTGCCTCCCCGCCCCGCAGGCGGCACCTCCTCCGCGCTGTTCGGTGTGGGCGCCTACGTGTCCCCCGAGCTGGCGGCCGCGGGTCACAGCGTGCTGGAGGCCCCGGCCGAGGGCCTGCAGTACAACTGGAGCAGCAGGGGGCCTACCGCGGACGGACACCTGGGCGTGGCGTTCTCGGCCCCCGGGGGCGCCATCGCGCCCGTGCCGCAGTGGACGCAGCAGGTGGGGGTTACGGGTACGGTATGTGCATGGGGCGGGGGCCATGAGACGAGTCGGTGCGGGGAAGGTGCAGTCAGGTTGCTCCACGTGTTCGACATGCCGCCTCCAGGACGCCGTCGCGCAGACATTTCCTTGCCCCTGTCGATGGGCCGCCTGCATGCACGCGCTTACTTAGGAGCAGGAGTGCCAGCTGCTCACCGGCACCTCCATAGCCCACCTAAGGGCTGCCTTGCTATTGCCGGTAGTGACTTGCCAGCAAGCCACCTGACCTTGCCCCCCCTCCACATGATGGCCCGCGCAGAAGCGGCAGCTCATGAACGGCACCTCCATGGCCTCGCCCAACGCCTGTGGCGGTATCGCGCTGCTGCTGTCGGGGCTGCTGGCGTGCGGCCAGCCGGTGGCCCCCCACCGCCTGCGCCGCGCGTTGGAGAACACCGCCGCGCCGCTGGGCAACGGCGCGCCAGACGCCGTACTCACGTACGGCAGGGGCCTGCTGCAGGTGCGTGCGGCAGGCATGTACCGGTACCGTCCCTATACCTAGGCAGAACTTGTAAGCAATAGTACGGCAGCAGCAACGCCCGTTGGTGGCGGGGCGTTGGGTGACGAGCAGGACCTTGAGCTATTCTTCAGGTCCCTGGCCTTGGGGTTGCATGGGTCAAAGTCTGTGGATTGCCGGTGTGGCTGGCGTGCACCCACGCTCCGGGTGTCCCTGCGCGTCTTGACACGTGTCTTGCCACACGTGGCACGTGTGCAGGTGGACGCCGCGTGGGACTACCTGCAGCGCGACGCGTACGCCCGGAGCCCCGAACCAGCCTCCTCACCGAAAGCCGCCGTAAGGTGCGTAATCGTAAGGAACGCTTTTGTCATGTGCTTGTAGTCCGCTTGGCTCATCATGGCAAGCCCCAACCCTTCCCAAACGGCGCCCCCTGGCATTTGGAGGCAGACCAGACGGGAACCCGAGACCCTTCACATGTACTACAAACAATGCTTCCCGCTGTTACGGTTATCCAGGCGCCCCTAACCTCCTCCCCGCACAGCCCGCCGTCCTCCCACGCTGGCCCGTGGTACGAGGTGGAGTGCGCCCTGACGGAGGGCCGCGGGGCGCGAGGGCGTGGCATCTACCTGCGGGAGCCGCACGAGGCAGCCAAGCCGCAGACGGTGCGGGTCACCGTCACACCCAAGCTCAAGGAGGTGTGTGGTATCGGGTTGGGTGTAAGGAGGTGTGGGGATATAGAAGCAAGAGCATTGATAGGGGCAACACCTTGACGCATAACCCCTGATGGGACGCAGGTTGGGAGCTGGAGACCCTCCTGGATTCCCTTGAATGTGGGCTGCCCATTGGGGCCTCACACGGTGGCCGGCCAGCTGCCGTCACATCTTTCAAAATTTCTTTAGTGCGACTGCGAAGCATTGACTCCGACCTGCCCACCAGCGCATGTACCGCCTCTACGTACCCGCTGTGCTTTTCCCAGGACGCCGCCAACTCCGCCCGGCTGGAGGTGGAGGACCGGCTGCTGCTGGAGGCCACCGTCCCGTGGGTCGCAGTGCCGCCCGCGCTCATGGTGCACCACGCCGGCCGCAGCTTCGAGGTGCGGGCGCGTGCCTTTGTTGTGGGTATGCCTCAGCGCTGCGGTTTCATGCGTTGGTCTGCGAGCATCAGTAGGAGCGCGGGGGCTGCGACGAACGATTGGCCCAACGACAGCGGAGTGCAGAAAGGATGGATGCCGTGAGTATCTGGCGCTGATCGGGGCACGTATTGTGGCCTTCGTACTATGCCACGAGGCCGCTCCCTGTCAACACCCCCACACCCCCAGGTGCTGGTTGACGCCACTTCCCTGCCCCCCGGGCTGCACTACGGGGAGGTGCTGGCGTTTGAGGCGGACGACCGCGGCAGGGGGCCGCTGTTCAGGGTGCCAGTAACCGTGGTGCGCCCGCTGCAGGTGGGTTGTCATTGGACTCAGAATGCATGCAGGGTTTGGTTTCACGGGACGTGTGCTCCCGTATGTGCCCGTCACCGTGGTGCGGTATCCCCCCGGAGGTGGGGGTGCCGAGACCGTGCCATCAGAATGAGAGCGTGCGCTAACTTGCCATCTCGGTCCGCAACACCTGTAAACCAGCAACGCAGTTCGCTCAAACCGTTCACACGCAATCCCACAGGTCCCCCTGGGCCCCACCGCCTCCCCCGTCCTCTCCGGCCCCTCCAACCCCTCCCCCTCCAATCCCTCCGCCTCCTTTTCATCAAACGGCACCGTCGGCACCGTGACCCTGGGGCCCCTGTCCTTCGCGCCGGGCTCCGAGCACCGTACGTTCGTCGCCGTACCGCCCGGCGCCACGTGGGCCGAGCTGACCGTACGGGCGGCGCCGTACGCGACGCCCAAGCTGTTCCTCATCCGCGCCACGCAGCTGCGGCCGGAGGGCTCCTACCGCTCGCACGAGCTGCGGACGCAAGTGGGTTGGGTGAAGTGGCCTGTAACTGGCTGCGCAGTACTACTGTGGCTGGTTTACGAGTCTGGCGATGGTGACGGACCTCTGCACCCTCTTCTGCAGGTGGCGCATGCAAACGTAATCTCCGGATTGGCGGCACCTTGATTCACGCACACTTGCACGCAACCCGTGCACATATCCATAACACACAACGCCCGTGCACCACGCAGGTGACGCTGTCGGGCGGCTCCGAGTACCTGACCAGCTGCGCAGTGGTGGGCGGCAGCACGCTGGAGCTGACGCTGGCGCAGTTCTGGAGCAGCGGGGGGGCCTCGCAGCTGGAGCAGGTGCGTGGACTGAGGTTGTGTGGTGACGGTAGTGTGCAGAATTCGGAGCGGTGCGGGCGCGGGCGCAGCTGGAGCAGGTGGGCGGCTTTGGCATGTATATTACCGGTTGTGTGACAGGGTTGTAAGGCATCATGAGCAGCGAGGGGGCGTCACAGCTGGGGCAGGTGGCCGGTTGCATGCGTACCAGTGGTTGCATGGTAGTGGCGCCGCCTCATGCGGCGAGCAGTACAGGGGCACCGCAGCCGGGGTATATGCGCTGGCTAGTCCTGGACAATGCTGAACGCCTATGATGCTGGTGCACTTCATGCAATGTCGGAACGGTACTAAGCCGGTGCGGCGGAACTGGGGCACCGCCTACCTGGTCTTAGCATGATGTTTGTAGCAACGCTGACCGACCGTTACCGTTGACCGCCAACCGCCAACCGCAGGTGGAGCTGTCCTTCTACGGCGTGCAGGCGGCGGCGGAGGGCGCGCACCCCGCCTCCCACCCGGGCTGCGACCTGGCGGTGGACGGCGCGGAGGGGGCGCGCAGCGTGCTGGTGAGTGTGCGTGTAGCAGCTATGTGTATTAGCGGACGGCGGTGTGCATGCAACCTGGTAACGGGCGCTGCTGAGGGGGCCCACCCCCCCGCTAACCCACACCCCAGGTGTCAGTGCCCAGCTGGTCTCTCTCCGTGCGCGTCGAGCCCGAGGCGCGGCTCCCACCCGCATCTTTAACCCACATCCTCGCTAACCCACACGTCCGCTAACCCACACCCCAGGTGTCCGTTCCCAGCTGGTCCCGCTCCGTCCGCGTCAAGCCCGAGGCGCGCCTCACCTCGCTGTCCATCCCCCTGCGGCCCTGTGAGGCGACCCTAGAGCCAGTCACGGCCGACAGGTGGGTGCGGTGTTTTAGGCAGGTGTGTTAGGCAGGTGGGCGGGGCGCCGCTCGTCCTTACTCCCCACTCGTCCACCGTTAGAAGGAAGCAGCACATGTGGTCCTTTTCGTGGCTGGTGCGAGGCACTAAGCCTGCGTCACGCCATGTCACGCCTTCTGTCCTCTGCGACGTGCTGACGGACCTGCGCATGACGCTCATGAGAGCACCTTGCAATGGGTTACAATGCACCTCATGACCCCGCAACACGCCTTCGCCTCCTCCCCTCCCCTCCCCCGCAGGGACGCGCTGACGGACGGGCGCGTGACGTACCGGCTGCTGCTGACGTACAAGGCCACGCTGACGGAGGCGGGCAAGTACAAGCCCACGCTGCCGCTCATCAACAAGTACGGCGGGAGTGCGGCAGGGAATAGGGGGCGCATGGCAGTACGGCTGGGTTTCCACAGTGCGGCAGGGTTGCGGAGTGGGTCGTGCCAAAGCGAGGGTAGAGAGGGGTAGAGTGGGTCGTGCCAACACGAGCGCTCCGCGCCAGGAATGCAGGGCAAGCATGGTTGACGATTGCACCGGCCATCCCCATCGCTATGCGCCTCCTTCTACAATTACTAAATATCATCTTGTGCACGCTGTGCCGGCCGCAGGCAGATCTACGACTCCCCGCTGGAGTCGCAGCTGCTCCTGGTGCATGACGGGGCCACAAAGCAGCTGCTGTCCACGCAGGTGTGTAGTACGGGAGTGGCGAATGCTTGGTGTGTGGGAAAACGTTGAAACAAGGATATCCAAAGGCTTTGCTGACAATGGGTACGGGAGGAGTGTGAGTGTGAGCGAAAGGGGCTGAGCTGCTGTTGGCGCACCAAATTAGCTAATTCCGCGGGGGTAGGTGTGTAGCGGGTGTCCAGCGGGCCAGGCCGTGCCCGAGGAACCCAGAACGTGGTTAACACGCACCGTCTGCTTCCCACCACCACCCCAGGACGCCGGCCCCGAGGCCGTGTCGCTGCGCAAGGGCGACGTGCTGCTGCGGCTGGCGGTGCGGCACGACAGCCAGGAGCTGCTGGACAAGATGCGCAACATGCCGCTGGTGGGTTACGAATGATAAGGCTACGTTCAATAGGCTGAGTATGTTGAGATGTACCGGTATGCCGCGAGATCCTTGTTCAGGTGCTGTAAACATACCGTAAGAGCGGTGGTCCATGCTGGCTGTTGCACTTATCGGTATGGGGTGGCTGTAGCGTCGTACCGCAGGGTGCATTAGGCACGCAGGCGGAGCGGTGCATCACAGCCACACGTGTGCACGTATGGGCTGTATTGAATACCCGCCGCAGGTCCTGAAGCGTAAGCTGGACGGCGGCGGCGTGACGCTGCCCGTGTACGGCAGCCGCCGGGACGCCGTACTGGCGGCGGGCGGCAGCGGTACGGCGGCGGGCGAGATGCTGCTGCGGGCGGGCGACGTGGCCCCGCTGTGGCTGGGGCCGCTGCCGGACGACAAGCTGCCCAAGGACGCAACGGCAGGTGCGCACACATGCACATGGTGGACTGCAGTACCGGCAGTCTGTCCCTGCGTGGTGTCGAATAGGTGCTTGACCTACGGTACGTTTACTGTACGCCGCATCGGCTGGACGATTCGTTCATGGGTGCATGCTAATCGCCGTGCTCGGGCGGTCACGCCGGGCAGCAGGGCCCCCCAAGGTGCACACTGCACAGTGAATTGATGTCCGTCACGGCCAGCCAGGGATATGACACCAGCTCCTGGAAATGTTGCGAGCAGCTGCTTCTTCAACTTCTCATACCCGCCAACACGAGTGCCCTGCATGCCCCCCTCCTGTCGCCCCGCCCCCACGGCCCCAGGCCGGCTGCTGACGGGCCACCTGTCCCTAGGTCAGCTCAAGCGCGGCGGCGGCGCCGCCCCCCACAAGCTGGACGTGTCGTACCTCGTACCGCCCGCCGCCAACGCCGCGACGGCGGGCGGGGCGAACGGAGGGGCGGGCGCCGCCAAGGACGAGCCGGGTGAGGGGGTTGAGGCACTTAATGCACATGCAATTGGCAGTGGCAGGGGCGCTTCCTGCCACACGCCATGACAGGCGCCTGTCGGCCCTGCTTATGTTTCCTGATGCCCTGGCACCTTACACTAGGTGGTGTTTGTTTGTGCCTCCCACCGTCGGCGCCCTTCCTTGGAAGGTCCTCTGTGCTTCTCTCTGCTGTACCTTGACCTTCCGTCCCTCCTCCCCCACCCCATTCCCATCCCACAGAGGACAAAACCCCCGAGGACCGGCTGGCCGAGGCGCTGCGTGACGCCAAGATCAAGCTGCTCAAGGTACGTTGTTGTACGTTGGTGCACATTGGGCGTACACGACGCACCCGCTCGCCGACACACGGCACGGGCCCGGATGGTGCTTGCACGCTGCACGCGCTTGGTGCTGAGCAACTGGCCTCACGCGGTATCGAATGCACACCAGGATTAGGACCACACGGCGCCTCACGCGCACGCTGTTATTCCTTGCCTCGTGAGTCCAGGGTTCCATCCCCTGCCGTTGTTGCCCCGTTACCACTGAACAACCCCTCTCAACGGCCCCGCGAACCGCAAAATGCTGTACGGCAGGACCTCAAGCTGTCCGACGGCGGGCAGGCGGCGCTGTACGACACCCTGGTCTTGGAGCTGAGGGCGGCGCACCCCCGCCACCTGCCGCTGCTGACGGAGCACCTCAAGAAGATGGACGGCCGCGAGGTGGGCGTGGGGGAGAGGGGGCCAGGGCATGTGTCAAGAATTGAGGAAGTGAGTACTATGTCCACCTCTCGGTGACCCAGGGTCGTTACAGGGTCGTTACAGGGTCGTTACAGGGCGCCTGATCGCCCGCACACCTTTCCCACGACTGTGCCGCCACCCCCATGGGTGGACAGGTGACCAACTTAGCTCCAGTGGGTTCACATTGGCAAAGGGAACGGCATAGACTGTTACTGGCAGCTATTGTAGAGCACATAAGTGAAAATCAGGAATAGTTCGACAGCAGTCCGGCCCCTCAACGGACTGTGTTCAGGTAGCATATTTTACGCTACAACACTAGCACATGCTTGACTGACTGGGTCCTGTCGTGGTCCTGCTCGCAGGCCTCTGCCCGCAACACCGCCGCCGGCCTGGCGGCTGTGGTGGGCGCTGCTGATGACGTCATCGCCGCAATCGACACGGGGGCGCTTGCGGCGTGGCTGGGAGTCAAGGCGGGAGAGGACACGCCGGGTGGGTGTGCAAGTGTCTCTTGCGTGTGTAGCAGGATGAGGTGTCTGCTGTGTGTGGGTGCGGGTGTGGGTACGCGGGACACGTGACGCCCGCAGGGCTGGGGGTGGGGGTCAAGGCGGGGGAGGACACGCCGGGTGGGCACGGTAGCGGGTACAGGCTTGCTTGTGTGCAGCAGGCACGTGTGTCGTGCTGAACGGTCGTTTATCGGCGAATTCCTTACGGCACATACCAGCGATGGATACAAACTGACCGTTTGGGCATCGGGTTGCGTTGTTGCTTCAGCCGAGCGCTCCAACACCCATCGTGACAAAGCGCAGTAACGTACACCCTGTACTTACTGCTTCTCGGCCAGCGATGGATACAAACTGACCGTTTGGGCATCGGGTTGCTTCAGCCGAGCGCTCCAACACCCATCGTGACAAAGCGCAGTAACGTACACCCTGTACTTACTGCTTCTCGGCCACCTGCATGTGCCGTACAGAGTACTGCAAGGTCAAGAAGGAGATGGACGAGCGCAAGGCGGCGCTGGTGGAGGCGCTGGCAACCAAGGCGGCGGCCCTGCTGCAGGTGGGCCACCTGGCCTAGTTTGGCATTGCGAGTAACAGGTACCGTGCCGCACACCAGTGCACCCCGAGCTTGTCTCCTGCGCCCGCCATGGCACACAGTACGGCAGGAGCAAGGACGTTCGCCGGCAGCGCTGCCACATGGGTGCTTGCTCGATTGCACCCACACACACAATGCCTCGAGCGTCTTACTACCCCCTGTCGCAGGCCGAGGACATCGCCGCGGCTGACAGTAGCAAAGATAAGGGCACGTCCGAGACCGCGGCGGCGGAGGAGGGGGCGGAGGGCACCGCGGGGGCGGCGGCGGCGGACGACGACGCGCCTGCGGCTGCCCCGGCGGCGGACAAGGCGGCGGCGGTGGACAAGGCAGCGGGCGGTGACGCTTTCGCGCAGTGCATGCAGGTGGGTAGGCGGTGTTGTGGGAAGGGATGCAAGTCATGTAGGCACCTGGAGCACTGGTGCATGTGTCCCAGAAGAACATGACCGGTAACTCCGTTGCCTGGCACTCCAGCGACTCCGCAAAGCCCTCCTACGCCCTGTTGTCAAGCACGCGTGTGCGCAGGAGTGGGTGCACACTTCTTCCCTCTTACCACACATGTACATGAAACGTTGCACGTGCACAGGGATCCGCAGAGTGTGGCAGGCCTGGACACCCGTACTTGTCCACGCCGGCTATGGCTCACGCTCTTTGGCTGTACTTCGCATGCAGGAGCTGCGCAAGTGGGTTGACACGTCCTCGGAGAACGCCCACCTGCTGCTGCACGCCAAGGCGGAGGCGCGGGCAAAAAGGTGGGTTGGCAGCAGGGGCAAGAAGGGTGGGGGCAGAGAGTTTGGGGGGAAGCAGGTTGGGGGCCAAGGAGGCGGCATTGTGGGGCTGACCTGTGTGGGCTGACCTGTGTGGGCTGACCTGTGTGGGCTGAGTGCGGGAGGCAGGAATTAGGGATTGGAATGTAGGTGGAGGCAGAACCGGGGTAAAGCGGTGGGCCAACACCAGGGGCAAGCAGGGTGCCGCGTGGTGCTGCCTGAAAGGCGGTTGGGTTGCGGCATGGCACGGTCTAGATCCAGGGAGACAAGGCAAAGTTGGGGGCGCAGGCAATGAGGTGGGGCGTACCGTACGTGCAAGCACGAATCGGCCGGGGACCCGGGGCCCGAAGCCAATGGGTTGCGTTGAGGGTGGGGAACACAGGAAAGGTAGCGCTGTTGCGCTAGCGTCTGGCCTTAAAAGAGGGCGTGCTCCCGTGCAGAGGCCCAAGGTTCACCCAATGGACCCCTCGATACTGCTACACATTGGTGAATGTTATCGCTGTTGCCATGCCACCCTTCCAGGTACACTTCCGCCCTCAAGGCCCTGGACAAGCTGCTGGCCTCGGACGACAAGGCGGTAGCCAGCGGGGCGGCCAGGAGGGAGGTGTCGGACCTCAAGTGCAGGTGCGGACGTTTGAACACAGACCTCCGAGTACCGTACTGTGTTCGTTCTAGACCTGTCGTGGACGTCAAGCCCCGTGCATGACCTGCGCCCTTGGTTGTACAAACCGGCGTACGGTACCGGTACTTACCGACTGCACTGGTCCCGTGCACGCGTGCAGGCTGTACGCGTCCCTGGGCTGGTCCCACTGGGAGGCCCAGGAGCGGGCGCTGCAGGCGGTGCGATTCCCCAAGGACCTCGCCCTCATGTGAGCGGTCAACACCGTTGGGCTGTCGTACAGCCGTACGTGTGTCGTACGGGAGGTTCCCGGCTGGCGGCAGGGCCGGGGAGTGGGAGTGGGAGGTTGCGGGACCTGGCGCTCGTGTGAGCGGTTGTGTAGGAAGGACAGAGAGTTAAAAAGGTATTAAGGGAGCGGTCAGGACCAAGTGAGCCTTATGGGACAGCCGTACCTTATGTGGTTGCGCGGTATGGGCGGTGAGAATGCTTGCTGGATGTGAGCGGCTGCGAGCGTGGCTTAATGGCTAGCGACCCCTTTGGAGTATCCTGAATACCGTATGGCACTTTAGCGGCGGACAAAGTGGGCGCGAGTCAAGGTGCACGCGCTTCTCGAGTAACCCATGGTTGATCCCACCGTCACTATGTTCCTGGCACGACGTGCACAGCCCAGCCCGTGGTTGAGGCGGTTGGCTGCTCCCGGGCAGAGCCATTTGTGGAGGCGGCCGGGTGGGGGCCTTTCGCTGCACGCTCGAGGTGGCTAGGTGGCTAGGGGCGCGCTTGACTGCGAGTGCGTTCCCTGCGTTGCATGACACAGGGTTGCATGGCCCCCATTGCATGGTGCCTCTCTGGTGTCCATTGCGCGGTAGCCAGCCCGGTGGCCAACGCGTCCAGGAGATCCCCCAGAACCGTACCACTTGGTTGGTACTGGAATGCTCGCGCTGGCGGAAGAATGCATGGGATGTATGTCTCGGCGCCCGGTGGTCAGTGGATGAGGAGGGTGCAGCCGTCGCGGTGTTTCATATTGTACAACGCTTGGGGTTTGCGCACTTGGTGGTGCTGTGCAACGTGCGTCCTGAGGAGCATCGGTCAGCAGGCATGGGAGATGGGACCTCTCGCCCAGCAGCCCTTTGCTGCTCGTTTCCGCGCCTGTGTGTTAATGTGTTGGTGAGCTGTGGGGCCCCTTGAAGGTTCCCAACCCTGATGCTGACTTGCGAGAGGCTGGTGGGCGCCGCGGGGGGTGACGTCGGCGAACGCGCATACCTGTAAACAAGCGTCTCCCGACACTCGTAGGTTGGTTCGCTTTGTTACCGCAGCATGCCGCAGCCTTGCCCCGCACCGCATGCCCCGCACCGCATACAGGCTTAGCAGCCACTGCCACGGGCCACGGAGCTATCTAGCTCCCCGTCCAGGCAACGCCGAACGGCCGTGCCGCCGCCATGGCATCATGTGTTATGGAGAGTCTTTCTATTCGGTTCCTCTTGCAAGCATGTTTCTCCGTCCACTGCCATCGGCGCACGCCCAAAGCCCCTGCCGCAGTCGCTTCAACCGCATGCGCTCCCCAGGGACTGTCGTACGCACACGCCCGCAACCTATGCGTGCACACCTGCACTGTCTGCCGCCAACTCAGAGTCTAACCACGCATAAATAACTGCCCATACTACTGCAATCCTTCACCCAATACTGCTTGTCATATGCAGTCACTGACTCACTGTGTGTACCGGTACCGGTATCCCGGCAACAGCGCACTGGGACGCCTGCACACCGCTCTCCTCGCAATGCTCTGCGCTGCCGTACTTCGCCAAGCCAGCTCGCACAAGCCTCACGCCCGCAGCACGGGCCTCAGCATCCAGCGCAGCAGGTTCAGCAGGTGCCCCACCACCAACGCAAGGCCGCACACCACCGCAACAGCCCACAGGCACACCACCTCCAGCCACAAGCACGCCCACCGCCTCCCCCACCCGCACCACGTCCGGCCCCCTACGCTCCTCAGCCACGCCAGCTCCCCATCCCCGTGGCCCCCGCCCGGCGCCACCGCTAACCCACCCTCCAGCTGCCTGAGCCTCCTGCCCACCGCCTGCCGCATCTCCTCCCCGCTGCCCATCGGCGCCCCCTGCTCCACCATCCACTTCAGCACCGCCACCCCGCACCCCTCCCTCACCGCCCGGACCACCTCCACATCCCACGGCTCCCCCAGCCTCCGAAGCACCTCCAGCATCGCCCGGTCCCCAGCCCTGGCCGCTGTCAGGTAGTGCGGCCGGCGGCGCTGCCGGGGCAGGCCGCAACCCTTTCCGCGCCTTGCCGCCAGGCACTCCAGCACACCCGCGCAGCCGCCCTCCACCGCAGCCGCCACGTCCTCCCAGTCGGGCCGGTACCCCGGCCGCTTCCGCAGCAGCAGCTGCACCAGGGGCAGCTCGCCCCGCGCTGCTGCCTTGCACACCACGTGCTTGGCCTGCCAGCCCCGCAACCCCACCTGGTCCAGCACCAGCTGCACCGCCTCCAGCAGGCCCCGGCTGTGGGTTAGCGTGTCACGGGGCCACGAGGCCACAAACTCGCCCAGGCGCAGCCCCTTGATGGGCACCCCCGCCTCGCACGCCAGCAACCGGACGAAGGCCACGCTGCCAGCCCTAGCAGCTGCCATGTAGGCGGTGTGGGTTAGCACCACCCCGGCCTGGTGGTGCAGGAGCTGCACCACGGGCAAGCTGCTGCTGCTCACCTCTGTGTCCAAAGCCCGCTGCAGCACCTCCCGACCCGTTGACCCCCCCATCTGCGGAAGCCGTAGCAGCTGCTGCACCAGCTCCTGACGCCCTGCCCCGATGGCTGCAGCTATAGTAACGCGCAGCAGGTCCCCGGTCAGCGGCGGCGCCCTCCGCTCCTGCAGCCACCGCAGCTTGGCCTCCGAGTCGTTGCCCTGTGCGGCTGCTGCGTAGAAGGGCCCCCAGTAGCGCTCCGTCTCCGGCCTCGGCAGCTCGCACCCCGCCTCGTCCACCAGCCACTGCGCCACCTCCAGGTCGGCGTGCCGCAGGGCGGCCAGCACCACAACGGCCCCACGCCATGCGAACCGACACCCATGCAGCTTGAGCCACTGCAGCCTGGCCAGGTACCCCGAGCGGGCGGCTGCCTCCGCGGTGCTCGCCTGGAGGCTGCATGAGCCGTCTGTGCTCGCGGCCAGCAGCCACTCCACCTTGGCCACAGCGTCCGGGGTGGCCGACCCAGCAGCTGCATCCAGAACCCCCTGGCTCAGGACAGGGCTTCCGCACCTGCCGCTGCTGCTGCTGCTGCTGTTGCTGCTGCTGCTGTCGCTGCTGTCGCAAAGCCCGTTCTGCAGGGCTCTCCAGGCCGCCTGCAGCCCCGCCAGGTCGCAGTGCCTCGCTGCAGCCTCTAATGCACGGCCTGGGTTCACCAGCCCTGGGCAGCGGTGCAGCAGCCACGGCAGCAGCTGCGTGTGGCCAGCCGTGACAGCCGCAACACCAGGGTCGGGGCCGCTGTACGCATGCCAGGACAGCAGCATCTCGGGGAAGACGCTGGACTGCAGTAAGGTCAACACCATCTCGCCCTTGGCCTCGCTCCCGCTGGCGGCGGCCGTGCACAGCAGCTGCATCTTGTGCTTGAAGGGCAGCTGCCGCACGTGCTCCTGCCCCGCCTCCTGGGCCCAGGGCACGGCGTGGAGAGGCAGGGTCTGGGATAGCACGACCGTGCAGTGCTGGGGCGCGCTGAGGGCGTCTCGCAGGTCCGGGGACACCAGGCGACCGCTGAGGGCTACCTCGTTGGGAGGCAGGAAGGACAGGATGTGCAGCTGGGCATCGATTGGCAGGCCGCTGTGGATACCGGCAGCGTTGGGTCCCTTCATCTTCAGCGGCTGACTATCGGCAGTGAAGCCTGCAAGGAAGCAGCACGCGGAGTTATGGACGGCAAGAGGCCCGCGAAGGTGCGTGACTCCGTCCAGACCTAGCCTAGGACTGGCACGTGTCACGGACCGAGGTTACACTTTGCGACGAGGACTTGCCAGATAGCATTGGTCGACCACACAGCTGCGAGGCGTATTGGATGCGCACCGATCAACAGCCCACGTGTCTGCTCGCAGCTATCCTTGGTTATCGGGAGCGAGACGGGGGGGCGCTGCCTTGTATCTAGCCTCAATGGCAACCTCGTGCCTGGGCAAAGCAGCAACGCGGCCTGTCAACATGTCATGTTGATGTCAGGTAGTATGCGCAGGTGTACGCTTACTAGGTTGAGGTAAGCAAGGACTGACGTGCACAAGCGGCAGCAGCCCGAGGCAATCGTAGGGGCTCAGTACCCTCAGAGCTGCGGCAGATAACTGATTGCAAACTGGTAATGCACGTAATTATATACATCGTGTGTCTTTATACTCAGGTTCTCCATCCGAGGACTGGGCTCCGTCATAGGCCTGACTGTGACGTCTCGTACACTGAAGTCTGGGAGGCAATCCTTGCTTGGCACCCTACTTTGCGCGTGAAGAAAACCTTGCTGATGGAATAGTTCTCATAAGCCGATTATGTTAGCGGCCTTTGCAGGAGCCTGCGAGTCTGGCGACGACGTTTTGCGTTTCCTCTTTTTTTTGGGTTACACTAGTTTGACACGTGGCGGGTGTGGCGACACAATCCATATTCACCGGTCCCAACCCAACTCGCACGCTCATCAGCACTCTTCTATAGGCAAAGTAAGTGACAAGTCGAGCAGTCTAATTATGGCCACAAGGCGAGGCGAGCAGTGTCCCGACACCTCATCCGTCCGCAATCGAACATGCCAACGGGAGGCACAGGGGAGCAGGGAGCCGCAGTCGGAAAGAGTTGTGGGCTGGGTGGCAGGTTGACCCTGCTGGCAAACTCCCTTTCGGCCTGCGGACCAGATGAGTCTCCATTCGCTGAGTCGTCCGTCTCTACCCGCGGGCGACGGCGGGAGCCAGGGGAGCCTACCTGTAGCGGCGGCAGTGGCGTGAGCAGTACGGTAGCGGCGGCAGCGACAGTGGTGGCGATGTGGAGCGAGCCTACCTGTCGGCAGCAGCCCCGGGAGTAGCCCCGCCGGGAGCAGCCCCTTGCAGGAGCCTGCGAGCCTGAGGTACCGCATACAAATTGGCCTCCTGCCACCCTGGCCCATCCACACCGAGCGCCAGGCGCCCAAAGCGCACGTCTGCGACCCCATGGGCAGATGTGTTGGCTCCATGGACGCCCAGCTTCCGCACTCGACTCCCTGCGGGAGCTGTACCCACATGCACAAGCAGCACCAGGGGGGCATCCTCCCCTGAGCTACACACCCACGGGAGCGAGCATGCATAGCTGGCGTGAGGACACAGCTTTGGAGAGCACGTGGTCCGCCTACTACCGTATTAAGATACCGCCCGGGAAACAAGCAATCCGGGCTACACCAGGACATGAAGCCGGCTCCCGGCGGTCTCTCAACAGGCGCACTCGCATGAGCCTTGCTACCCCGCTTACTCCTCTCATGCATGCCCCAGGAGCTTACACTGCTATCCAAGGTCAAACACGGACCTGCCATCGCCGTGGGTGTCCGTCTTCCTGCTCCACCCCACGGCCAAAACCAGGGCCATCCCTGTGGACAGCCCACTCTGCCCCGCCGACGCCACCTTCAAGTTGGCGGCCATAAACCACGAGGACGCAGGACTTACGAGCGTTAAAAAGGGTAAGCGCTTCTCCTTGCAGGTCTGTGCAGGTCTGTGACATTGGGCTGCTTGGATGCCGTACTCCCCCTCAACTCCTTCTGCAGCGCGCACACGTGCATGCACAGCCCAACGGTACATGCTACCGCCTGCATCACCACGGCAGGTACTGCGAACAGGTTCAGCTCAGAGAAAAAGACTGGGGCTTCTCCGAGTTCGTTGAGCGCGACCAGCTCACCCCGGAAAGCGGCTTCCTAACCCACGACGGGTCCCTGGTGCTCCGGCTGGACCTCACAGTGCGGAACCCCAAGCCCCACAGCGCCCTGCATGTGGGCGCCAAAGACGCCGCGCTTGCCGACTTCCTATCCCTGTTGGATGACCCGGGGGTGACGTCGGACCTCACCATTGTTGCCGGAGGCAGCAGCAGCAGCAGCAGCGGTGGCCGTGGCGGTGGCAACAGCGGCGGCATTGGCAGGGGCGGCGACCGCAGCAGTAGCGGCAGTAGCGACAGTGGTGGCGATGCACCCACGGAGGGCAGCATCACGCGCTCCTTCCACGTGCACCGTGCCATCCTGGCCGCGCGCTGCCCCTACTTCCACACCCTCTTCAGCGCTGGCATGGCCGACAGCGCCGTGCGGGAGCTGCCCCTGCCCGACGCCGACCCGGACGCCTTTGCCGTACTGCTGCAGTACATGTACGGCGGGGAAGTGCCGCCGTGCGAGCGAGCCGTACACCGCGCCGCCATCCCGCTCAGTGACCGGCTGCTGATGCCGGCGGTCAGCAAAGCGCTGGAACGGCGGCTAGTGGAGAGCGCGGACGAGGACAGCATTGCGGAGGACCTGCTGTGGGTGGCGGCGCAGGCCGGACGCGAGGGCCTGCTGAGCGGTCTGGTCGACGTGTATAAAAGGGTAGGTACGTAAGTGCATGGACTGGTGGAGTATCAGGGCTTCAGCTAGCCCATTCCATGTGGACTTGTGCGGAGTCATGTGGGGCTTTGGATGCCGTGTAGCAGGACTGCTTCAACCCGTGGGGGCAGCAGCAGCTGGTCGAATACCGTATCAGACAGCCAACAAGACCCAGCGTGCCGTTGCCATGACCATAACAGTGCCGTCGCGTTGAAACCATCGGCCACCCTGGCGCGTGCGGCAGCAGCACAAGCACCGCATGGAAGCCTTGTAGACGTCCAAGGCGTACCACGTCGGGGGGCACCGGCCATGGGCTCCAGGACTCCCCACACAAGTATACGGTATTCGAACATGAGGTTTTCACCATCTTCCAGGTTGCCAAGGACGTGGACGTGGGCGCAGTGGCGGCCCTGGCGGCGGCCCACCCGCAGCTGGTGGCACGGCTGCTGGTGGAGGTGATGCAGGGGCCCCAGGCGTGGGCGGCGGGGCCGTGCGGCACCATCCACGTAGAGCGCTAGCTAGGTAGAGCCCACACCCGGCAGGATGCCATACAGTGTACGGTAAAGCGTACTGGTAGGTGCGCTGGTGCCCCAACAGGGCCAGCACTGCACGGCAGGATGCCGTTTGGGGGGCAGTCGCTTCAGTTGGCCGTTGCACGTGGGAATGAGGTGTGTTGGTTGCGGCGGCGGTGGGTAGGCGCATGCATGCAAGTTTCTAGGTGGAACGACGCAGGGGCTACAACGGTACAGTGGTGCTGCGCGAGAGACAGACCAGTACTTTGGGTCGGAGCACCTAAGTTTCCATGTGCGGAGGCAGGCAGCCGCCCGTGTAGTGTGTGGCCAGGGCTGCACACGCTGGGATGCAGGACTGCGCTTGCGGATGCAACAGGACACCTGACAGTATGCCGTGGTTTCGTTATGCCCCACACGATACAGTGCCAGGGAGCCTGTTGTGATACTACCGAGGGCCTGGGAAGCTGCCCTGGGCCCAGCCCCATGTAACAAGGCCGCCTCTGCACGGCCTCAGGGTGCGTCAGGCAGCGGTCAGCCACCTCCGACACGGGACAGTGGTGGGGTAGGACGTTTCGCAGCTTGCACCTCTGCCGCTGTCTGTGCTGTTCTATTTCTGGTTTCTGGTTGAGAGACAAGGGGAGTTCAGGTGTTATTGCGCTCCCTGACAGGCATATCGTCACCAGCAGACCGGACCCGCACGGCAGCAGCAGTTGCCGTTGCTGCAACGACCTTGACCAGCACGATTATGGCATTCGGCACGCAAAAGCTGGTCACTAAGATCGAGTCAGTTTACAATCACTATTGCGATTTCCGTAGTGGTGCAGCGGCTTCTGTCGGGAGACTTGTTCTGCGTCCTCAACTACAAGCCTCAGCGCATTTGGGCGCTCCCCAACCCCGCCCATCCCTCCACCCCCCACGCCGCAGAGGGCTCCTTCGTGTCCCTGGCGAAAGCTCGTGGAGTTTAAGCAACCAGCGGCCCCACGGGCGGGGAGGCGGCTGGTTCCGTCGATCTTGGCCATTAAGGCTACCAAGGTGAGTTTGCCGCAGTGGCAGAACATGTACACTGAAACCTACACAGCTATGGCCATGCGCTTAACCTTTGTTTCCCTTTTTGCTGTGATGCAGACCGAGGCCGCTCGCCCCACCCCGTGCCACGGCCCGACCTTGTTTAGCGGTTCTACTAGCTCAATATCATGGCGTCGACCATTGTTCCCGGTGCAGGATCACTGGTGACCGCCCTTTTGGCGGAGATTGAGAAGGACAGGGAGTCCAAGAAGAACCAGAAGCCGGGAGCACCAAAGAAGGAGCAAGAAAAGGATGATGGCAGCGACAGCGATGCGGAGAGCGACCGCTCGGAGTCCCCAGGTCCTCCGGACCCGCGCACATGTACCGTCTCGGGTCCCGGGTTCGCGGGCGGGTCTGCTGGCGCCCCCGTCAACCTCATCATCACTTGCAAAGACGAGGACGGCAAGCGATGCAAGGAGGGCGGTGACGACGTCCTGGTCAAGGTGGTTCCAGGGCCTGGCGTGGGCAGCGGCAGCGCACCCTACGTCGATGTGCAGGTGGAGGACAAGGGCACCGGCGTGTACGTAGCCACCTACACCCCCCCATTCAAGGGCATGTACAACGTGACAGTGGAGATCAACGGCCGCGAGCTGGAAGGCTCCCCCTTCCCCGTCTTCTTCGGCCCGCCCCAGGAGCCCTCCGCAGCCGCAGCAGCCTCCGCAGCCCAGGACGCCGCTACAGCCGCAGCAGCTGCCGCCGGCTCCGCAGCCCTCCCCGCGCCCGCCTCCCTCCCTCCCGGCATGCAGCTCCCCGCCGGCTACGCCCTCTCAGGCATGGCCCTCCCGAACGGACAGCCGGGCGGGATCGATCCCGCGACCGCTGCGGCCGTCGCAGCCTCACTCTCCACGCACGCCACCCTCGCAGCCGCAGGCCTGGGCGGGGGCCTGGCCGCTGCCAACCCCCTCATGGCCGCCGCCTTCCCGCACCTCGCGGGCACGGCGGTGCCCAACGTGGACCCCCCTGCCCGCACGCTGCTGGTGTCCAACATCACGGACAAGATCACGGCGGAGCAGCTCAAGGGGCTGTTTGCGGTGCTGGGCAGCGTGGAGCACCTGCAGATGCTGGGCTCGGACATGGCCATGGTGGAGATGGCCACGCTGCAGGACGCGCAGGTGGGTGGGGAGTGGGCCTGGGTGTGGGCCGGTGGATGTTGAACGCTGCGGGCCTGGGGATTACGTTTGACCTCTGCGGCACCACCAGGCCTGTTGGGCTTCGGTTCGTGATCACCGGGGTGGCGCATGAGTGGTGTGCACACGTGCCGATGACGTGCCGTTGAAGTACCGCGATTGAGAGTGCTGAAGCACGCGGGTGCCGGGTTCGGGGCGGGGCCTTGCGCACGTGTGGCCCGCGCATGCGTGGTGCCGGGGCCATGGTGTCGCCTCCACGCCCCGGGACGCACACCTGTGATCCTCAACGTACTAATGCATGAGGTACTGTTGCTCCCTGCTCCTGGCCCCGATTTCGTCTTATGCCCCATCCCCTCATAAGCCATCCCTTGGCACAACCCCCACCTGCATTCCCTACCCGCATTCCCTTTCCTCCCCTCATTCCCTGCTACCGCATGCCCTCCCCTCTCCTCCCCCAGGCCGCCACTGCGCTCAACGGGCACGCGGTGGCCGACAAGCCGCTGTCGGTGCAGTTCCTGGCGGCCGCGCAGGAGGCCATGGCCGCCAACCCGCTCATGGCGCTCAAGCTGCAGCAGATCCAGCAGATGCAGCAGACCATGAAGAGCGGGGCGGCACTGGCGGCGCAGGTGGGTGGTGATTGTGTTGGTGTTGGTTGGCGGGAGTGATTTAGGGGCATTGAGAGTCTGGCGGAAGGCGAGGCGCCCAGGATTCTGGACTCCTGAAAGGAACGCCAGTTCGTCTTTGCATGACGCTGTGACGTGCCTAGGGTTCTGCCCGCGTTACCAAGTGCTTTACGTGTATCTCTTCGTGTACGCTGACGACCATCCATATGCCCCTACCTGTTACCCACCCCCAGGTGGCCCAGCTGCGCGCCATGGCCAAGTACGGCATCAACTCGGTGGACCCCTCCAAGGAGGCGGAGGAGGCGGCGGCGCGCCTGGCGCGGCGGCTGGGCGGCAGCAGCCACCGCAGCCGCTCCCGCTCGCGGGACAGGCGCGGCGGCGGCCGGCGCAGCCGCAGCCGCAGCAGGGACCGGGGGCGGCGGTCGCGGTCGCGGAGCACGTCCAGGGACCGGAGGCGCAGGAGCTCTCGCAGTCGGGAGCGCAGCCGGGAGCGGGAGAGGCAGCGGCAGCGGGAGCGGGAGCGCGAGAGGGAGCGGGAACGGGAGCGGGAGCGGGAGGTGAGAGGGGGAGGAGCAAGGGGGCGAGCGGGGCACTGGACGCTGAGCGCAAGTATGCAACAGTGGTTTATCTTCTAGCGGCTGCGGTGTGTTGTGATTATCCTCGTAGTGCAGGCGCAGGGCCCGGGGTTCGAAGGCCATCAGCTAAGGCACATGCCAGGCAGGTCCAGGCTGCTGGCTGTCGGCCGGCGTGCTTGCTATTGCCATGTGCTCTCCGCATGCTAACCATGCTTCAACCAGTGCGCTTACCGTACTGTCCTGTGCCCTCCTCTTATGCTGCAGCGGCAACGCGCTCGGGAGCGGGAACGCGAGCGGGAGCGCGAGCAGCGCGAGCGGGAGAGGGAACGGGAGAGGGAGCGCGAGCGGCGGCGAGGGGACAGCCGGGAAAGGCGACGCCGGAGCAGGTGGGTCGGGCCATCAGGTGTGCTTTCGACAACCCTGGTGCATGGAGGGGCCAATGGGCTGCTTGCGTACAGGGCACTCCAGGCGGTGAAGCGCTTGGTCCCCACTCCCTAGGTACTGGAAGGGAATGGCAGCGTGCTGCGCAGTGGCCTTGAAAACGGTGCTTTGTGCCCATGCACGCATGTCGGCTGTGAGCCGAACGCACGAGTGTCACAATGCACGCCGTAGTGACTTTCTTGCCAGCTCACGCAGAGCGTGCCTGACGACGCAAAGCACACATCCACCCTCTCTTTATCCAAACCAGCCCACGACACACTACCTGTTAAACTCGCCACACCTAAACGGCTCGTCCCTACCTGTCCATGTCCATCCATGCAGGTCTCGGAGCGCCGACCGCCGTCGCGACCGGGACCGGGATGACCGCTCGGGCCGCGACAGGGATCGTGATCGGGGTCGTGACCGGGACCGCGATGGTGGGCGCCATGCCAGCAAGAGCCGCAGTCGCAGCAGGGACCGGGCGGAGGCGGCGGCCGGCGGCGACAGCAAGGGTGGCGGCGCCAAGGGCGGGAAGGACCGGGAGGCCAGCCGCAGCCGGAGCAGGAGCCGCAGCAGGAGCAAGGACCGCGAGCGGGGGTCGAAGAAGGACCGGAGGGATAAGGACCGGGGCGAGGGGGGCAAGAAGTCGAAGCACCATAAGAAGGAGAAGAAGGAGAAGCGGGATAAGGACCGGGAGGGGGACAGGAAGAAGGAGCGGGAGGAGGAGGAGGGCGAGGGGGATGAGAAGGAGCAGGTTAGCGGGGAGCAGGGCGGTGGCGGTGCGGAAAAGGAGGAGGACAGGAAGGGGGAGGTGGATGTGAAGAGGGGTGAGGAGGGAGAGCAGGAGAAGAGCCCGCGGAAGGAGGCGAACGGGGATGGGGACGGGGGCAAGGAGGAGGTGAAAGCTGAGGGGCAAAATGGCGGCGTGGAGGGGTCCCCTGTCAAGATGCAGGATGACTGAGGTGTCCGTGCGCCGAAGGGCCATGACGGGTTGCTGCCGGATGCACACGGTAATGCGACCAGCTCCATATGACGGACTGCAGTACCGTCGTGCATTTGGCTGACTCGAGGTTGCTGGGTGCTTGGGTTCGATGTCTAAGCATGCCTGTGCCTGTCGTGATGATGCCTTGGGCCAGCTGCTTTGCGAGGTGCAGTGGTGTGAACGCTTTGTGCGCTTCTGTGGTGCTGCCCTTACCCTGTACAGCTCGACCTGCCCCAAACGGACCTTGTCAACGGTGGCTGAATCAAGGCATCCACGTTTCCTCTTGCTGTAACAAGGCAAGGCAGATGCCGTACTTGAAGTAGGCGATGGCAATGATTGTCCTGGCTGTACGGTGCGCATCTCGTACAAGGAGCTCAGGGCGCCGTGTCCGATTGAGCAGGGAGCTGCATGGAAACAAGGAGTGCGCAGGAAGGTACAACCGACGGGGCAGTGCCGCTCAGCTCACAGGGGAACGATGGATGGGGCTTTTTGTAGGGGACTCCCACACGCTGCACAGGCCGCTGCTTTGTTACTGTCGCGCATGACAAGCCTCGCATGGAAGCAGTGGCAGTGTAGGGCCTCAGAGCAGTGCGCCGCAAAACTCATAGAGCACCCCCACTCTCCAACTGCTCCCCCACCTGCACCTGCGGTGATGTTGCTTTCCCCAGGCCTACACACTCAGTTCAAAACCTGCCAGCAGCCCAGCACTACATCTCCAGTTCTCAACATCCACAGTGCATTATCTACAACGGCAATGCACCCCAGCCTACCGGGTACCGCACCACAAGTAGGACACAACGGGGTGGCTTCGCTGTTGCGATGAAGGAAAGGCTTCAACTGTCCTGTCAACAGGTGCCCTTCCAACACTCAATGCCTGACATGCAGGGAAACTTCCATGCATCAACACACAGGTGGCACGTCGCTGCTTCAACTCAGTGTCCATAAGGAGCCCACGCGTTTACCTGTCCTAGCTCAGTTCCACACTTGCTGCACGTGACAGACCAACGACCACGCCAACGCAACGCCGCGCCCACTCTGCCCTCCCGAAGGCCCCAACTGGCCCCAACACGCTAGACCCGCAACACCGCTATCAGGCGCTACCCCTGCCCCCCCCCCGCCCCCCCCCCCCCCCCCCCCCCCGGCAGGAGTCGCCAGCCACCCGCTACACATAAGGAAATCTTGACATTCCAACAGTGTGTTGGCGCCTTCCCAGAGCCAGACACTCCTACAACGCTTGCAAACTGTCTTGCGGCTCCTGCTGCTCCTCCACCCACTCAAGCGCGGGCGCAGGCGCAGCAGGCTCCTGTAGGGCAAACCATAAAACCGGCCGCCACTCCAACGGCACCCCTAGCCGCCGCAGGCACTCCAGCGTGCCCCTGTCGCCGTTGCGCACGGCCTCGACATACCAATTCACACGCAGATGCAGAGACCGGGCTTCGGGCAGGCCCTGCAACCTGCCCTCAAACACGCCCATGCCCATCAGGGCTTCCAGCGTTGCCTCACACCCTGTGGACGCAGCTTTAGCAACCGCAGCGTAAGGCACGTCTTGTGCATCGCCATGCCGCAGCTCCATCAGGGTACGCACAACCCCCCAGGGGTGTCCCCGCATCGTCGCGGCCATGAGTGGGTGCTTGAAGCCTTCATCTTGCGGCCACCCGGCCGCTGCCAGCAGCTGCACCGCCTCCACCAGCCGCCCGCTGTCCGCAGGCGTGCCGCCGCACGGCCATATGCCCACAGCTTTGGCAATGCAGTTGTTCCCACGAGGACAGCCGGCCTCCAGCAGCCACCGTAACATGGGCAGGTCACCTCGCCCAGCAACGCACAGGAAGCAGCTGGCGTTCAGGGCACATCCCTCCTGCCACAGCCATGCCAAGGTGGGAATGCTTCCTGAGCTGGCAGCTACGATGGCAACTCCTTGTGGCAGGGCCGCCACAGCGGCGGCTGTGCCTGCATTGTCCTGGTGCTGTCCGTACTGTTCTGCTAAGTACTGAACCGCCTCCAGGTTGCCGCACCCTGCTGCCGTCATGGCTGCATCCACGTACTCCGGTACGTCGAACGCCGCCGGGCCCCGCCGGCCCGCCAGCCAACGCAGCTTGGCCGCGCTGTCCCTGGCAGCGGCTGCCGCCCTGCACATGAGCAGTCCGTAGCTTTCAGTCCACACAGGGTCGCCGGGGACAGGCAGGTAGCCGCCCTGCTCCTCCAACCGCTGGATGGTATCCAGGGGTGCGTGCCTTAGCGCCACCTTCAGCGCATCACAAGCACTCAGGCCCAGGCCATGCTCATGCAGCCACCGCACCCGGGCCATGTCACCCGAGGCCGCAGCCGCGCCCCACACTTCAGAGATCGGCACCGGGACATCGCTATTGCTGCCGTTGCGGCCTTCCTCCAGGGCCCACTCCATCTTGGCTGCTGCGTCGGGGGCGGCGGAGGCAGCTGCTGCAGCCATCACGCGCCGCCACAGCCCCTGCACACCCGCCGCCTGACCAGGCACCGGCTGCTCCCCTTCCGGCAGCAAGCTGCTCAGCAGCCGCTGCCCCACCACCTCCCATGCCGCCTGAAGCCCCGCCAGGTCGCAGTGCCGCGCCGCCGCCTCCAGGGTGCGCCCCGGGTCCAACAGCCCCGGGCAGCGCTGCTCCAGGGAGGGCAGCAGGTGCGCCAGGCCCGACGCAACAGCCGCGGGGC
>VFQN01000671.1_pt1 | contig 62202 bp, 105 predicted proteins | sample 3512371 | NCBI WGS metagenome assembly VFQN01 (sample SAMN10412370, study PRJNA504923) | tailings metagenome | isolation source: Replicate 2 from Balatoc abandoned mine | place: Philippines: Itogon, Benguet | collected 2017-08-28 | reverse complement strand
CAGTGTCTGCGGCTATTTGTTGATCACGGGGCCCTCTCCCCGGTGGCCGGCTGAATCGGACCACGACCCTGAATACGACACCTTCTCGCCACATGGACTTCTCGGTGTCGGCGGTACATACTGCCAGAATACCGCTTCAGGCCCCTGCGATGCTGGTGCAGCCGCGCCAGGCGCGCGCTCAGTGGCATCTCTGGGCCCCTCCAGTGCCGTCCCTGCCGCCCATGATGGGGGCATTTGCAGCGTGTAGACGACGGCCTGCCTCTTGGTGTCTATGACATACAATGCGCCTCGGTCGTCGGATGTGACAGAGCTGAGCTCCTCGAAGGACACCGCACCGTCGGGCCCCTGGCCCACGCCTGACGGAGCCCCCTCAATCACGCGCGCTTCTCGGTCCTTGCCCACCGTGACTACCATGCCGCCCTGGATTCCAATGATGGAGCTGGTGTAGGGATCCCAGTCCCTAACCCAACGCCGCAGTGGTCTCCAAGAGCTATACTCGTGGCGAATTCCGCTATCAATTTCAGTAGAGAGGAGCAGAGCTATTGCGAGCTGTCCCAAGCTGGCGCAAGGCCTAGACAATTACTTCTTCATCTTCGCAATTGAAATAACAACAATACACAAATGCCACGCGCAGCAAAGTGCAAGCGCGCCAACAGTGCTGTTGGTTTCGGCGCGTTGCTCCTCTGATCCCTCCAGCCCACAGCGTTATGTTTCAGGTACATCAAACCACGACAATGCCAGTGTTCCTGGTACTTATGAACACCGAGGCACACGCCCAGATCGCTGGTGCACGCCCTCATGCACACCCCGTATGTACAAACACATCCCTCATGCACACCCCGTATGTTGGTATGTACAAACACATTCCTGATAGGTGTGGTCGGGACCAGTAAGGATCGTGTGGCCACACCACCTGGAATGTAACATAAAATGTCAAAAAAGCATCCTCGCTGTGGGGCACAGTCGCACGACCTCTGCTTTCCCTGCCGCTGGAGCCGAAGCCGGACTTGTTAACCACGGCGCCTTTCCACGTGCTTTTGGCCCCAATGACCCTTGTACGGCAAGCCCTTGTATGACCTTGCGCAACAAAAAAGATAAGGATATGCGTGACACCACCGGACGCATGGCTTCAAGACCTATCCAGCGCACTACGGCATGACCTCATTTTTTTGTTGTGCAAAAGCGTTTTGGGCCTTGCAAGTGAGGACATGTGCCCCCAAGGGAGTTGAACCCAGTTGGGGAGCTCCCCTGCCACGACACGTCTCCACCCTGCTCCACCCAACGCCGCGACAGTGCCAGAAGCCACGGTCTGCCACTCAGCCCCAGCCACGTCACGAGTACGCTCATCAAAAGGTGGCTTCCCGTTTAGCCTGCCCCCCATAAAATTGACAGCACCTGAAGGGCGAGCACACTGATGAGGTTGGACACGGGCGCATCATGCGGGCACGTCGGAGCAGCGTTCTGATTCGGCGCTTATGACCCATTGCACCTGCGGCTTTTGCAACCGTTTGCGGGCTGTGTAGTGCCACGGAGGTGTTGGTCCTTATGGCCCCTGTCTGTGCCCCTACCCTGATTGGTAGTTATCGAGGGCAGCGCCCTTGCCATTGTTACCGTTGGTCAAAACCTTTGCGGCTGCAATTCATGCGCCGAAGCTTCGATTCCGTAACACTCCGTGGCCGAGGGCCTCAGCAGCAAGACCCACGCCCCTTGGGTGCTGTTGTGCAGGGGAAAAAGTCCACTCTGGCCCGCTGTGACAGCACCTGATTGCATGTACGGCAAGCTGTAGTGGACGCGACATGTTGGCCAGCTGCGGTTTGCGCTGGGCCGCAGGGCCCTTGCGCTGCAAGTCCATGGACGCGCACGCAAACCACCGCCACGCTTGACTACCCTTGACCACGCTGGCATGCACGCCCAACTGCCTAACGGTCCTGACCTGCCACGCGAAACTCGACCGTATTCCATCCTATTGTCATGTTGACATCCTGAAACATCATATTAACGCCAATGTTGCTATGGCGCAGCACAACTCTTTCCTGTCGACCTTGAAGAACGCTTTTGTAGGCATATCAAAACGCCTGCCCACCCCTTTTAGCGGTCAGAAGCGACGACGTGAAGAAAAAGAGAAGGAACTTCCGGAAAGCAAGCTGCCAACGGGCTCGCGGAGCGAGCTTGGCGCCAGAAGTAATGGCATCTCCGAAAAGCCTGAACAGCAAGTCTCGACCAGATCGCATAAAGCAACAGACAAACATGTGGAACTGGCAGCTAGCAACGCGGAGTCGACGTTGACTTCCGTCAGCTTGGGGTTGCCCCTTATGGCGCCGCGCATAAAGGAGCTTTCGCCAGCGCCATGCAACGCAAAGCTACAGGCGAAGGAGCGACAGCTGATAGGGCAGCAGCACGCTAGTCACCAGCCTATGCGCACAGCCGATCCTCATGCACAACAGAACGGAAATGCTATCTCGTCCGCTGCGACACGGTCAGAGCCAGAGGCAGCGGGTGGCGGGCTGACAGCTGGGCAGCTGGGAGCGCGCTCCGGTCTGGCGCAGGATCCATCCGGGCCACTGGCAGCAGCACTGCACACCCCGCAGCCAGCTGGGCTCGGCAACGGCACCGGAACCCGAAGTGACTGGCCGGGGGCAAGCGTATCGGACACGCCAATTGACGGATGCTTCCAGCCTCGCCAGCTGAGCTTTCCCACTCCTCAGCCTCCGACTCAGCTCACATCTTACATGGCAAAAGTCCACATAAGCAGCAACCCGGGACCGTCCTCCCGCTCGTACTTCTGGACGGCCCTGGACGTGCAGATGGGGCCTGCAAGGGGGACAACGACACAGAATGGCCCCACAGCAGGGCCAGGTGCACGAGCAGGGTCTTCCATAGCGGGCTCAGCTGCTGCCGTGCGTCCTAACGGGGTAGCGGCCAGCAGCGGCAGCAGAGCGTGGCAGTCGGGCGCCGCCCCGCCAGCCCACGGGCCGCCCGTGTTCCACTCCTTTGCGCACCTACAGCAGGTGAGGCGATACGGCAAGGGTATCAGCTGGAAGGCCTTGGACTGTTCCATCTTGCGATTTGGGTCGGCAGCCTTTGCTTGACTGGGGCGGCCGATACACGACAGGTGGCCGTACACTTGGGTGGCGGCCGACCGTGCAGTGCGTACTGGCCAGTCTAAACTGAAGCCGTGATATATACTGTACGCCAGCGTTAACAGGTAAAGGTCGAGGCCATTGATTGCGAAGTGGATTCTGCCACTTTCACCTGCCCGGCGGGTGGCAGCTGGGCCTGCACCCGTGGCCATAGCACCGAATCGCCCTCGAGGAGGGGCGTGGAACGCAATGCTATAAAAGCGCCGACGCTACCTGTTGCTGCCCTTGCTGGCCCATGCCATTGTCAGGCTCGGGGAGCCCTCCCTTTGCGGCCCTCAGCCGCACCTGCGGCGGCGGTGCCTTCACCGCCGCAGCACTTCTCCAGCGTGCTGAGGTCCATCTTGGGGGACGTCGCGGCAGGGAAACCCCACGGGACGGTGAGTGGTGAACCGGCGGTAGCATACGCGTAAGGCATGAAAAAATACACATGACAGTGTGCCGCGTGTTGAGGACTGAGGTTATCAGGGCGTACGCTCGGTCTGTAATGCACATGAGGCATGCCAACAGGTGCAACCAGTTTGCGTCAGCTGGGCACAAAAAGCGCGGCTGTTCATACAGGATGCACAGTAACGATGCCCACAATGACGATGCTATGCCCGCAATTCTTTCCTGCAACTTTTGTGCATGGTTACATGTTACTTCCAATGCCGACACTTGCGTTGACTGCAGACTGCGGAGCAGCTCGCACGGAAGATCCAGGACTGGCAGGAGGTGGGTCGGGGGCTAAAGCGTCGGCAAGGTAGAGGTGCCTCGCTCGATGCGTAGTAGGACCTAACTGGCGCGCACAGAGTCGGCACAACTTGATGCACCGCTCTAGGGCTGTGTCAGGTTGGCGCACCACGCCAGGTGGGGGGCAAAGGCGCCTTGCTACCGGTGCCTCTGCCAGCGGGGGCGACAAGTCAGCACGCGCTTCGTAACAGTTCCCGGGGTCATGATCCGTTGCCCCCGCTTGTCACGCCGGCCACCTGCGTCTTAGGAGGAACCAACGTGTTGCTGTTCCCGCTGTTGCCCCCACAGCAACAGGCCGCCAGCGTCCCGCTGCCTGGATCCCCTGTCATCGAGGACGGGGGGCTGGTGGGGGACGACGACGAGGACGCAAAGGTGAGGAGAGGAACAGAAGCTGGAGGCTTTAGGCTTGGCGACCGGGTTTAAGTGCGGGCTGACTATGATTGCCATGGCAGAACGCTTATCTACCCCTCGCTCTACTAGTGGTGTTGCCGCTTCAAGCCTTAAGCCAGACGACAGTACGGTATGCTGGACAACAGACCTGGCATTCCATACCGGTCTGCGGTCGCTGCAGTTCCAAGCCAAGTTCCGTGAGGCGGCCAAGAGCTTCGAGCACCTAAAGGAGGGTTTGGCGAAGGCCCGTCGTAGTGCGGGCATGGACGGCAGCGTGCCGGCGGCGGCGGCGGCGGGAAGCGCGCTGGCGGCGCGGTCAGCCCTGGCGGCCAGCAACGCGGCGGCAGCAGCGGCGGCGTTGGAGGCTGTACAAAAAAAGGTGTGACAGCAGGAAACGCCGAGCTCTGGTTGCCGGTGTGGGTGGCCGGCCTACGGGGCCCAAGCCAGGTAGCACGGACTGAAACAAGTCATGGCCTCATGCTTGGGCAAATGGGCGCCGGGTGTGCGCTCTTGTGCGCTGTGACACGGCACAGGGGCACATTGGGCGGCACAGCGTGGCTGGTGCCCCCAGGAATCATGCTCCCAGCCTGATACCTTCCGATACATCCCAATCGTGTTGCACTCTTGATCCATAACTTTGCAATTGCTTTTCGACGACGCCTCAGCTCCACCGCAACCATCCTCAGGTTGACGCCAACAGGGAGGCCATCCGCAACCTGCACCGCCAGGCGGAGCAGGACACACAGCGCCAGCTGCAGGCGGCGCAGGCGGCGGCGCAGGTGGGCCCAGTAGGGCGGGGGGTGGCAGGTGTTGCGTGCGCGACTCAGAGTAAATAGCTGCCTGCAATTGTAAAGGGCTTGCATAGAGGAAGCGCAACTGATCGGCCATGGGGACCATGGGGATTGGCATCGTCCCTGGCGCTCCCGACTGGAATCAGCCTCGGTCACTGGGGTGATGGAGCAAGGCAGGTAGCAGAGCCTGTGCTTTGCGTCAGGTACGGCTACCGCACGAAGACCGTTTCACCCGCGCCCGGAGTCTGCTAGGGGCACTGGTGCACAGTAGTGTCCTGTCAATGCCAGGGGTGATTGGCTGCAGTTGGAATGCAATCTAAAAATGCTGTGCTGCACGGTACTGCCATGTCTTAGGTACTTTGACGTTCCAACACTTGCACCCGCAGGCTCAGCAGCAGCAGAAACAGGCGCAGCAGGCGGGCGTGGCGGCGGCTGCAGCAGCCCCTGCGCGTGGCGCTGCCCCTGCGCCGGCGGCCGCGCCGGTGCCGGCGGGTCGGCGGCCCCAGCCTGCCGCGCCTGCCGCAGCTGCGGAGGAGGAGGACGAAGTGTGCGACCTGGTCAGCAGCGACGAGGAGGAGGAGGAGGAGCGGCAGGTGCGCGGTGCACACGACACGCGGTGCAGGGAACCGCTGCTGTGGCTTGAGGTTGCCAGCACGCCGGTGTTGCATGGCGCCTACAGTGCTCGGCGTAATTGCGGCTGTTACCCGTCGCATATGCCGTAGTTGACCGTTGTTCACCGTGGCACTGTGCGCTTGCCCCTGTCTGACATTTGATTTTGCTCCGCGTTCGCAGCAGCAAGAGCACGAGGCGGAGGGCGAGGAGGAGGAAGAGAGCGAAGAGGAGGACGAGGAGCAAGAGGAGGAGGTGGGCGCGCTGAGCCGGCAGCTGGCGGCGCTGATGCGCGCTAACCCGGCGCTGCGCGCTGCCACCGCCGCCGAGCAGCGCACCTACCAGCGCGTGTTCGACAAGCACGGCAACCCGCAGGAGGTGCTGCTGGCCTTCGCGCCCAACCCAGCCACGGTGAGGGAGGGGAAAGAGGTCCGTCTGTGGCAAGGAGGAAAAGCGAGAGAGGGCGAGCGGCGCGTTGCTTGTCCTTGGGCGAGGGGATGTCGGCATGCTGGGTGCGGTTGCATGTGGTGCTGCCGTGTCTCGGCGTCATGGCTCTGGTGCCATTTCAGTTGATGTACCAAGGCCTCTCACCTGACGCACTCAGCCTGTCGTTATTCTCTTTTTCTTGCTCCCTGCAGGACATCAAGCTGACGCGCGACAAGCTGCAGTGCATGGCGCCCACCGTGTGGCTCAACGACGAGGCTATCAACCTATACATGCTGCTGTTGCAGGTGGGGCCCTAATGGGTCTAGACTCTAGAGCCTGGGGCTGGCGGTCCTGCAAGCTGCCTGGGTTGTGGCATGACTGCATGCTAGGCAACCGACGCCTTCACCGGCCAGTGCCGGACAGGGCCATAAAGATGGGCCGTATGCGTGCAACAAAGGGTATGCCTGAGGGTATGCCTGCGCGCCACGCCGCGTTGGATACCCCACATATCGCTATCCTCCTTGGGCACCCACGCTTAGCCACTGCCCGCTGCTTATCCCGGCCCCTCCGTTCGGTGGCTACCGGCCTCAGCTACGTAAGCTCCTGCCTTGACACAAGCTCCTTCGTCGTGAATGTGAAGGCGCTGGGCTCGCAGACCAACATGCTCGTGTTTCTACCCTGCCTCCCTCTTCATCACACACTCCCTCCTCCCTCCACCCCCAGGAGCGCGACACGCGGCTGCGATCCGCGGCCAACGGCGCAGGCGGCTCCGCGCCCCGCTGCCACTTCTTCAACTCCTTCTTCTACAACAAGCTGTTCCAGGTGGGCAAAGAGCCAGTGGGCTGTATGGAAGGAGGAACGCGGCCGCCCGGGACCTTCTGCTTGTCAAAACATTTGCCAGCGGGTGCGGACGGGGAGGGCACAGCGGGTGGAGGATAGTTTGGACAGCGTGGCGCTGCGACAGGTGTGGGGAAGGTCGCTGTGGTGACCGGGACTGGGGCCAACGTCATGGCCAGACACCCGTCCTGAGCGTTGTGCAGTGTAGCCAACAGACGCAGAGTAGGACAAGCAGTGAACATTGGATGGCAACGTCATTTGGCGGCTAGTCACGTGTCCCCTCGCCCCACAGGACGAGCGCAAGTACAACTACGCCAACGTACGGCGCTGGACCATGCCGGCACGGCTCAAGAACGCGCTGCAGGTGCGCACCGGAGCTTGTCGCCCGCCTGCTATCGTGTGCATGCGTGGCACAGGCTTGCACTGCACGCATGGTATGGCACACAGGTACTCCAAAACACCTCCATGCCAGGCTGACGGCCTTTCAAGCTATGCGTCCCCTCTCCTGCACGTGCGCAGGCCTCCCCCGGCGTGCTGGAGCTGGACCGGATCATTGTGCCCATCCACCAGGTGGGAGGATCGGGGTGGGGAGGCAAGGATGGAGTGGCCCTTATGCGTTACCGAGTGACACCACGAACATTCTGCTGACTTCCAATCTGCCCTAATTACGCCTTGTCCCACGTACGAATCACCGGACCGATCAGGAGGCGCTGGGTTGGTTAGGTCTGCCTGTGCCTTACGCCTGATGGCCAAAAGGGCAATCTTGCATACAGCCTCCCGCCGCCTTTCCCCGCTCCCCCAGGGCATGCACTGGACGTGCGCGGTGGTGGACCTGCGGGACAAGGCGGTGCGCTACTACGACTCGCTCATGGTGGGACAAGCGGGGGAGCGGCGGGGGGCCTTGGGTTAGGGGACCTGGGGTTAGGGTACGGCTGGATGCCAGAGGTTAGCAGTTAGGACTCTCCGCTTACGGGAGGAGGTACCGGTATTTCTCGAGGATTGGGGCTGGAAGACGAATGCCGGCGAGATAAATGCGTCCCGGCTGTCGCGACCTTAGTTGATACCGCCGTGCCTCACTTTCTCCAGGCTTATTCCGCACCATCCCTGTGCGTGTGTCTCCTCCCCTCCCCCGCCAGGGCCGCGACAAGGCGCTGCCTGGGCACCTGCTGCAGTGGGTGGCGGACGAGAGCGCGGAAAAGCTCAAGAGCCGCTGGGACACCAGCGCCTGGCGCGTGGAGTACCCCACCGCCATCCCGCGCCAGCTCAACGGCTGCGACTGCGGCGTGTTCGCCATCATGTTCGCGGACCGCCTGGGCCGCGGCGTGGACTTCGACTTCGACCAGTCGGACATGGAGCTGCTGCGCGTGCGGGTGCTGCACCGCCTGGTCAGCCTGCGCGTGGACTGAGGAGGGGGACAGGGGTACGCGTAAAACGCGAGAAACCGTGTAAGGCGTCAGGGAATCGCGGAAGTGCTGGTGCCTGCACGCGAAGGGAAAGTGGGTTGACAAGTCGAAGCCAAAGCAACAGATAGTTACCTGGGGACCGGTGCACGTTTGCGAAGGGAGGGCCGCGTGCGTTTACTTGACGTTTGACGGGCGTTTGGACTGTAGCCGAAGAGCAGCTGCGGACGCACGTGGTCGGTCGGTCTAGCGGACGGCTGAGTTTGGGGCTTTCTTCTGGATGGGAGCCTGAAGGCCGTGCGGATACCGTGGCGTACCATAGCGTGCCAGGTGGTCGTGTGGGTGTGTGTCCAGCTGGGTTGCTGACGCGGGAGTGAGCGTGCGCAGCGTGTCGTGCGGCTACGCAGGGTGGGAGGTGCTCTTGCAAGCAAGGGCCGCTGTGCAGCTGGGGTGCTGCCAACTGTTGGAGGTAACATGTACTGTGGGTCCGCATTTCAGCTCAAGTTCGTCAGTGCAGTCGGATGCGGCCCTTGCTGGACGAACGGGACTCCTCAGCAACCCGATTAGCCAAAGAAGGCTGCGCACGAGCATATCTGGAGGCGTCAGTCCAGAAGCACTGCCGGACTGCCGGTGGTCAAGTAACTGTTGTTACAGTGTATACGGCTTTATATCCAAACCAGGCTGGTGTGCGTGTGGTCGTTCGTTGTAGGACGTGCGATACCTCGTAGCCCCTGGCCACCCCGTGGCTGCGGTACCCTAGGTGACACTGTTAACTCGCGTTCGGATGCAGCCATTTGCCGTGCATTTGACCTCCTGCATGACCCAAACATACGCTAGGTGACACACACAGTGGCCAGGGCGAGGGCGCAACGCTGCTGTCAGGCCGGTCCAGAGAGGTAGGGGCTGGGGGGCTGCGTACGGAACCTGGGGGTAGCAGCATGAATGGAGGGCCGGGCATGGAAGGACGGAGTGCGGATGCAGGGAGGCGTGGGGACAGGGGACCGGATAAGGAGTGTGAGGTGGCGTTAAGGACGGACTGCGGATGCAGGGAGGCATGAAGAACGGAGTGCGGGTGCAGGGAGGCGTGAAGGACGGACTGCGGGTGCTGGGAGGTGTGGGGACAGGGGACCGGTTAAGGAGTGTGGGGTGCTGCAATGGACGGAATGTGAGTGCAGGGAGGCGTGGGGACAGGGGACAGCGTAAGCAGTGTGGGGTGGCGTGAAGGACGGACTGCGGGTGTAGGGAGGCGTGGGAACAGGGGACAGGTTAAGGAGTGTGGGGTGGTGTGAAGGATGGAGTGGGGGTACAGGGAGGCGTAGGGACAGGTGACGGACTAACGAGTGTGGGGTGCCGTGAATGACGGACTGCGGGTGTAGGGAGGTGTGGGAACAGGCTAAGGAATATGGGGTGGCGTGAAGGACGGACTGTGGGTGCAATGCACCTCCCGCAGGGTGCCACCCCCGACCCCCACCCACCCGCCACACTCCCACCACCCCCACAACACACCCGCAGCATGCCCCCACGTAGCCCCACCGTGCCCACACTGGGCAAGGGTCTGCATACTAACCCGCGGCAATGCGGGGGGCTGGTGAATGGAGGGCCGGGCGTAACGCTTGGTAAAGCGCACCGTCACAACAATTCTTCTCATGATTATCATGCTCCCAGAATCATCAGATCCTCTGCCACCTGCTGCCGCCAAAAACCATTGGCCGTTGGCTCAGCATTGGCGGGAAAGCTGCCGAACAGGCATGTTGCAAAATGGGTGCATTGCTGCGACTCGTTCACAGTAAACCTCGGCCGCCCAGCCTCGTCATATGTTCAGCTGCCAGCTGGCTTCCCTGGCACCCTGCTAAGGTTGCCGTCCCACGGTTCACTGCCAGACCATTCCGGAACTCTGACGCAACCTTGCCGGCCCTCGGACAAAACGAAACCAGCAATAGTCTCTACGTTATGGATGAGCGCCCATTGCTGGCGCCTCCCCGCTTCTGCATCGCGCGGATCGAAGCACAGGGTCGGTAAACACGGTGCCTGTCGCAGTCAGAAAGCATCGGCGCAGGTCCCGGTAGCGCCCAAACAGAAGGTAGTAACACAGTATGACAGTAGTATCATGCTCCGGCCTCAGGCTTTAAGTGCTTCCGCGACCCTATCGACGTAAACCTTGGAGGTCCTGCGACCGACGGAGCCTTCGCGGGAGGGCTTGTGGCCATTGTGGGGCCCAATGGTTGCGGCAAAAGTGTCCTGGTGAGTCGTGGCTGCTGTCGGCGAGTCGGCAGGCCTCAGCTCCCGTTCCGCCGCGGACAACCCTAGCGACACGCGGGCCTCCCCGCACATGCGACTCGCCCCCAATTGCCGAAGGGCCCCAGCACCCAAAACACATCACTCGCAGTGACGGCCAACGCCACCACCCGAGGATATGCCTGGCATTCGGGCATTCTAGGCATCCTAGCGTCCTTATCTCGCCCACTGGCCTCCAGCTCCTTCCCTGCCCAGCGCCATCCGTACCCCCACAAAGGCGAGCGCTTGGCACATGCCATGTGCGTCCTTTTCAGGCTGCAAAACACAATACCACTCCCCTTTGATGTCGGCAGCTGTCAAGCGCATTGCCATCCTCTGTCACATTGCCAGACCCATTAACCCTGTATCCCTGCCCCCAGGGCGAGTGCGTTGCCTTCGCGCTGGGCGGCACCACGCGCACGCTGCGCGCCCGCGCGCTGTCCTCGCTGGTCAACCAGGAGTTCGTGCTGCGGCAGCGCCAGCAGCACCGCGTGGCGCGGCAGCGGGACGACAGAGAGGTGAGGGTTGAAGAGGACGTGACCCCCCAGCATACCGTCAGCTGAGCAACGGTAGCCCCCGCATTCCACCACCTTCACTACCGCCCCCAAATTCGCTTCCCTCCGCCGTTGCGAACGGTTAAACTCATTACACAACATCAACCATAGCCTGAGACTGCCATGTCGGCCTTCAAAGCTCACGTTCCTACCGTCTGTTCCGCCACCCAGGCACAGCACCCACGCGTGGCTGTCACCTTTTCCTCCCCTGGACCTGCCCCTACCGCCAACACCACTGCACCGTCACACGTAGACGTTGGTGTAGGGGCTCCATCCAACGAGGCGGCAGCTCCATGCAGTAGCATACGCGTCGAGAGGCGTCTTGTGATTGGCAGTACTGGGGCAGCAGTCAAGGGTGCACGAAAGGCGGGAGGTGCAGCGAAAAAGCGCGGAGGGGTCGGGGGTCGGGCTGGGGCTGGTGGCGGTAGTGAGGACGAAAGTAGCAGCAGTGGCAGCAGTGAGGGGGAGGAGGAGCATGACCAGCAAGAGCGTGCGGACCAGGGGGGCAAGGCCCACGGGGCTGGTGGGACGAGCGGCGGCAAACAGCAGGGTAAGGGGCAGGGGAAGGAGAAGAGGCAGCAGGGGCAGCAGGGGCAGCAGGGGCAGCAGGTGCTGTCTGTGTCGTCGTCCACTCGTGTGGAAGAGCCGGCGGGGAGCGGCAGATGGCGCTCAGTGACGCAGGTGCGCCCTTTCTGTCTTCATACCGGGGAGTATTGGCTGAGTTGCTAGCGAGGCACATGCCAGGCAGTACCACAACATACCGGTAACGCTTCCCGACAGGTTTTCCCAGGGAACTCGGAGTGAACAGGCCCTGGCATTGACCTAACACAACTTCTCCGTTTGCTGCCCCCGCCCCTGCCCCGCCCGGCTGATGCTGCCCCGCTAGGAGGGCCTGGCCGCGGCCCTCGCGCCGTACGGTGTCGTACCATCCTGCCTGGAGCGGTACATCGTGTCGCAGGCGCGGCGCGGCGGTGCGGTGGCGGCTGTGGCGGGCGCCCCCGGTGCGCTGCTGGGTCAGCTGGAGGAGCTGCTGGGCATGGGGGACGCGGCGGTGGGTGGCCGGCGAGGAAGGATCATCTTGTCAGCATTTGTACCTGTCGTGCATCCCAAAGGGAACGCCAGTACGTACAGTACTGTGCGGGTCCGAGCAGGGCTCGGCCAGTCGCGTTGGGCTACCAGGCTGTCCTAGTGGCACGGGCCTCGCACTTGAGTCTGAATCCAACCACAGCCATCCCTTCAAAAACAGTTCTTTGCATATGCAGCCTCTCAAGCTGCTTGTCTTACCCTTCCATGCTCGCCATCTGCATCCACACAGGAGAAGCTGGCGTCCCTGGAGTCCGACATGCGTGCAACAGCCGGCCGGATGGACGAGCTGGACACAGCGACGGACCGGTAGGCAGTCCACTGTACATAGTCACACCCACGCATGCTCGCGCCAGGACTGGGTACCGTACATGAGTATGGGGACAAAAGGAGGCCGCTCTCGTTACCCTCGCCGCCGCTGCTGCTGGCGCTCACGTACCGTACACTCACTGCGCACTGGTGCTGCTGCTGCTGGTGCTGGTGCTGGTGCTGCTGCAGGCTGCAGGGGCGGCGCGACGCCCTGGCGCCCACCGTCGCGCGCTGGCGGCGGTACGAGGCGGCGGCGGCGGCGCTGACGGCGCGGCGGCGGGCGCTGACGGCGGGCCAGCTGCGGGACACGCAGGGAAGGCTCCGGGAGGCTGTCAGGAAGGTGAGGTGCTTAGGTCTTGCTTTCTTGCCCATCAGCCGGAGATGCGTGGGTGGTTGCTCGCTCTTGCGCTATGATGGGTCTTATGAGCGTGACCGCTGCTGTGGTAGACCATAGGACGTCCTTCACCTGGACGGACCTGCGGACACTGTCCTTGCTGTCGTGTTCTCTTCTCTGTGGTGACACTGCCGCGACCACGCTGGGCACTTGCCATCATCCGCTCAACTCCTCAGCACACGTACCTTTGGGTTGTTGGCCTGGGGTCCGCAGGCGGAGGCGGCTGAGGAGCGCCTGTCCGATGCTCGGCTGGCGGGTGGGGCGCTGGAGGGTGCTGTACGGCAGGCGAGGGAGGCAGACGGGGTGGCGGGCCGGCGGGAGGCGGAGGTGGCGAGGAAGAAGGACACAGCAGACCAACAGGTAGGGCCGTGCGTCTTTCAAAGCTGCAGGCGGCGAAGCGGGTCCAGACCAACACTGCAGGGGTGCTGCCCTGGAGCTGTACGTCGTGGCATTCATCCATAAGGCAAAGTCCTTGTTACTTGCGTGAAATCGGCTGCCGTCGTTGCCACCTCCGTACGCCCACGTGTGTCTCTCGGCGTCCCCCCGACTTGCTCCCTGCAGCTGTCCCGCGCGCTGGCGGCGCAGGCCAAGGCCCAGGCCCGCGCCGCCGTGGCCGCCGAGGAGGACGAGCAGACGGATGCTGCCGTACAGCGGCTTAGCAAGAAGGTTTCGGAGCTGGAGGCGCGGCAGGCGGCTCAGCGGAAGGCGTCTGAGGAGGCGGAGGGCCGGGTTGCGGAGCTGACGAGGCAGGTGCAGGAGGTGGACGCAGCAGTGGCAGCGATGGGTACAGCAGAGGGGGCAGGGCACGGGGCTGGTGAGGAACACGCTGGTGGAGACGAAGATGGAGGCGAGGGCGGGGAGCAGGAGGAGGGACAGCGGCAGGGTGGTCGCCATGGCACGCGGCAGAGCGCCGCTGCCCGGCAGCGGCAGCGGCGGCATCAGCAGGGACAGCCGGGACAGCATGGCGTGCAGGCGGGGCAGGAGCAGCGGGTGGCTGCCCTGAGGGCGCTGGCTGCCGCGGCTGAGGAGGCGGCCAGGGAGGCGGAGCGCAGGCAGGCCCGCCTACAGCACGAACTTGAACAGATGAGGCAGCTGGTGGTGTCTTACCACTGCACTGCGGTGCGATCCTAGTACAATACGGGAGAGAAAGAGGTAGCCCACACGAATCGCAAATTGCGACCACACGTGTCCATCCTTGTGTCTGTTAGCTACTGGCCGGTGCGGTGCCGCCTGTACTGTACACTACCGTTACCCCTTCGCCATGACGGCTCTGAAGGTTGTATCGCTGCTACACTATGGTTGTACTTTTATATCTCTTACGGGTACGACAGCATCTCTTCCATTTGTCGCGAGACATTGTCTGTTACCAAACCCAGTATGGCTCTTGCCCGCGTACTTCTGACACCTTGTCCGCGACCTTCACAGCTAACAACCGCCATGCCGCATTGCATGACAGGCCGAGCTGCGGCTGGACCAGGCGCGGCAGCAGCAGCAGCGGGGGGCGGAGGCGGCAGGGCGGCTGGGGCAGCAGCTGCACGCGGCGGCGCAGGGGCTGGCGGAGGCGGAGGCGGAGGTGGCTCGCTGGCGGGAGGCGGAGGTGGTGAGGGCCGCGGAGGTGGCGGCCGCGGAGCAGCAGCTTGCGGCTGCCGAGGTGAGGGCCTGTGCATTCTCCCTTTACTGTACGAACGAGCGGTTGACGAATGCGCGGGGATGATGCACTGTTCATAGCCTGTGTCAAGGGTATTCCTAATCAAACGAGTGTGGTGTGGCTACCTGCTGTGCAGGTGCGGCTTCAGGAGTTGGATGAGCAGCTCGAGGCCCTGGCGGAGGAGCAGCGGCAGGAGGAGCAGCTGGATACCTCACGGCAGCAGCAGGGCGGCACGCAACGCACCGCGCAGCAGCCTGAGCACGGCGCCGCAAGCAGCGGCGGTGGCCGGTGGCGACCGTGCGACGAGGCCGTGTCGTACCTCCGTACATGCCCTGAGCTGCGCCGTACTGACGGCGCGCCATTTGGCCGCGTGATGGGCCGCCTGTGCGACGTGCTGCAGCTGCGGCCTGGGGCCAGTACGGGACCCGGTACCAGTACGGCGGCAGCGAACCAGCTCGGTACGGAGAGTACGGCAGCGGTTGCCGTCAACGCTGTGCTGTCGGAGCAGTGCCAGCTGGCCAGCTGCCTGGTGGTGACGGACAGGCGGGCGGCGGAGCAGGTGGGCGCAGGAAGGGTTGCAGGGCGCATGGGCAACAACGTGCTGTAGCTAGCCACTGTTAAAATCGCGTAAAATCTGTACTTCATTTATTAGTCCACGACACTTTGCAATTAGGTGTGCAAGGCACTGGAGCTCTGGAGGCCCAGCAGGGTGGACCCGAACTGTGGGGCTCCCCAGTTTCCATGGATGGCACTCATGGGTAGGCTTCAACTGCTCATAATCGTCAGTTGTGAACTGTGGAAGGCTTTTGGTCCTTCACAAAGCATGCCGCAATGTCGGCCTACTAAGGGTGTCGCACGCTCGCACCACGCTTGCCGCGCTGGCGAAGGTACCGGCATCCCGTTCAAGCCCGCCCACGTACACCCCGTCACCCCCACTGACACCGCGCATCGCAGGCCATCGCGCACTTCACCGCTACCCGGTCTGGACGCGTCACGTGCAAGATCCTCGACGAGCTCGCAGCGCCGCCGCCAGCCGCCGGGCGTCCGGCCCAAGGCCCCCAGCGGCACCAGCGGCACACGGGGGGAAGAGGCGGCGGGGCAGCGGCAATTCCAGAAGCGGCGATCGGACAAGCGGAGGCGGAGGCAGCTGGGGCTGCGGCCCCTGCCTGGATGCAGGCGGCGGCGGGGCCGGGCGGGGCACTGCTCCTGGAGCAGCTGGTGCAGGCGGCGCCAGGTGGGTGGGTACTGAGATGGGTGCGGGATGGGACGGATGATAGCTGCATGTGAAGCAGTACCGTAGTGTGAGGGTAAAGATGTCATAAAAGTAAATTTCATTGTACAAGGACATCACTTGACAGGATTTGCATTCGATTTGATACCTTGTACGGCAGGTGTTCCCCCTGGGCTGCTGGGCGGCCTGGTGCGCTCCCTGCTGGGCGGCTGGGTGCTGGTGGCGGACGGACAGGTGCGGGCAGGGACGGCCAGGAACGACGTACCGGCACACGGGGACCTGCAACGCTGTCAAGTCGTGCATCATGCACCTGTAATGGTACTGTCCTTAACGGCCGCGTGGTGCTGTTGCATTGAGGAAGGGTGCCGGGATGGCAGCTTATACGTCCGCGCTGTGCTGGAGCTGGAGCTAGCGTGCGGATGGTCATCGCTTGCGTTCCGTGTGAGCGACGGCTGGGGGCTAGCACGGTGTCATCATGTCCTTGGTGCTTGACACCTTTTGTTGTATGGAGTTAGCGGTTCTCAGGGGTTGCGCATCGCCACGCACGAAGCGCAGCTCGCAACTCAGGCTGGGCGCCCTGCTCAGTTCAAGGCGGACAATACACGCTAGCCGTTAGGAGCGTACCTGATACCCGCCCGGCCAACTCCACCTGATTAATTGCCAAACCCCGACGCCCTTACGTCTCACCCTGTCCTTGGGCTCCTCGGCCGTCCCCACCCCCAGGCGGCCGTGCGGGTGCAGCAGGCCGCAGCCGCTGGCGGCCATCCTGGCGCCAACGCCCCAGGCCAACAGCACAACAACAAGCGAAACCTGGGCGGTGGAGGCAGCGGCGGCGGCGGCGGAGGGCCGGGCGGGCTGCGCGTGAGCGTGGTGACGGCCGGCGGCGCGGTGTTCAAGTCCGACGGGGAGGTGGTGGTGGGCGCGGCTGGGGCGCGTGGCGGCGGGGGTGGAGGACGTGCTGCCGAAGCGGACGCCGACAAAGCCTACTGGTGGGTCGCACATAAGGCTTGTTGTGGTGTTTAAACACGTGATATACTTGTTCATTGCGTTAGGCTTGTAGTATTTGGTGCTGGAGATGCGGGTGGGCAAAGTCGGTGCTTAACCGCCGCCCAACACCAAAGTAAGTCCTGGTTGGCGGTTGGTGACAACGATGACCGCCTTCTGGTTTGTTGCTGTTGTTGATGACTTATACTGTTTCACCGTTGCCATGCAGGGTCCGGATGCAGCAGGTCAATGAGCAAGGGCGGGAACGCGCGCAACAGCGCTACCGGCAGCTGGACGGGGGCATCGACCGCCAGGCGGATGGGCGGGAGGACGAGGCGGTGCGCAAGCGCCGCAGGGAGCGGTTGGCGGCCCAACGGCAGGAGCTGGAGCCGGAGCGGGCAGCGGTCGCAGCGTCGGTGGCTAGCGCACAGAACATGCTCACCGTTGCGGCCTCAGCCCTGCAGGTACGGTGGGCTTCGACGATTGTACGCGTTCTGTATCTCCTCAACTCGTTGCGTACTTGAAACCAGATGGCAGACTTGTGTGCCACTGCCTGGCTACTGGCCTGACATTCAGCGTAGGCACGGCATGTGCAGTTTCCGCTTGGTCCCCTACTGCAACGCACAAACCGGGATGCATCGCCACCGGTGGACACTTCCACACTCCCTGCCACCCGCCACCTGTCCCCATTTCTGTACGCCAACGCCAGGACTTCCTGAGCAGCAGTGCGTCTGCCCCAACCTGCAGGAGGCTCACCACTGTGCCGCCGGGGCCGCCAGCAGTGCCGCCAGCCTGCAGCGTCAGGTGGCTGGGCTGCGGAGCCGACTTGGCAGGGCGCAAGGTGACAGCGGGCGACAGGTGAGCGCAGACCGGAGAGAGCTTTGTTGTGACAAAGGAGCAACATCGCAACAATGTGCAAAAGCTTTATTGAGGAGTTCAATACGCCAGGACTTCCTGAGCAGCAGTGCGTCTGCCCCAACCTGCAGGAGGCTCACCACTGTGCCGCCGGGGCCGCCAGCAGTGCCGCCAGCCTGCAGCGTCAGGTGGCTGGGCTGCGGAGCCGACTTGGCAGGGCGCAAGGTGACAGCGGGCGACAGGTGAGCGCAGACCGGAGAGAGCTTTGTTGTGACAAAGGAGCAACATCGCAACAATGTGCAAAAGCTTTATTGAGGAGTTCAATACCAAGCTTGCAAAACAAGGCGAAACCTAAATTATAATGGAGCTTGTGGGGATCGATCCCACGACCTCATGCATATTTTTCCTCCGTTTCCAGAGAGCACGCGCTCTACCACTGAGCTAAAGCCCCTCGTGCAGTTATCGTCGTACAGTCGCATAGCACCCGCCGTACGCAACGGCACGTGCAGGGCTGCGCTCCTGGCGCGCGGCCAGCCTCCAGCGCGCCGTACGGCGGCGCTAGCCGCCCTTTCCGGGCCGAGGGGGACCGAAGCTTTACGCGTGCTGCTGGTGGGCGTGCAGAAGTGTTGGGGAGGTAACGGCCGGTTGCGGGGCTGGGTGCGGGCGGGCGGAGGGTGCGAAGGCGGCTGGCAGGTGGTGGGTGGGCGGGCCTGGGGTGGGCGGGCTGGGGGGCCAGCTCCCCCCGTGTCAAACGATTTTAGCTTCTTGGGCCGTATCTTGGGGCAGGGGCGGCCCACCGGGGATGTAGTGGCTGCTGAGAGGAGCCAGGCGGTAGGCTGCAGCGGGGGGAGCAGGCACGGATTGGAACGGCCACCACCACCTCCGGCCGGCTCGCTAGCGATTCCAGATGGGCTGAGAGGCTGCTGCACTGCCGCCACACCGTCAGCGCCTAGCGCAGGCCGCAGGAGCCCCGGAAGCCTGGGCTCCTGCGCAGGAATCCGAAATGCAGGGAGCCCACGCAACCCTCCCAACCGAGAGCCCGGCCTGTGTCTGATGCACACGTGTCATTCTCCTGGCGCGCGGCCAGCCTCCCGCGCGCCGTACGGCGGCACTAGCCGCCCTTTCCGGGCTGGGGGGGGACCGAAGCTTTACGCGTGTTGATGGTTGGCCGAAGCCCCAGATGGTGCTGCCGCAAATGGGCGCAAAATGTCCTATGAACGCGGAAAGCGGCGGATTTCGGCATAGCCTCGCGTTCCGCGGGTTCGTGGGTGATGGTTCCCCCGGGGTCGGCGGCCGGGGGGCGCGCCGCGCAGCGACGGGCGTGGCAAATGAGTCTTGGGACGCACGGAACCTACCACATCTAAAGGGCCAAGGGGCTGCTGGCGGGCGGGTTGTGAGTGACTTGTGCAGTTGTGCGAGGGCAGCGTGGAACGCGGGACATGCAAGGGGTGGCTGGCTTGTGCGTGTTATGTGGGAGTAGTGAAGAGGTACAGTGTAAGGGGTCGGGGGCCAGGGGTCAGGTCCTAGGGGACAGGGCCTAGGGGCTATAGGCCGTAGAAGGTGGGAAGCCCCAGAAGGCCATGGCGAATATCATAGTTTATTACGTTCCATACAAGCGCATACGTTACGTTCGGGGTGGTGGGTGTCGTACGACAACGCGACTGGAAGCCGTCAGTTGAGCGAAAGGTGGGTGCTGGTTCCCCCGGGGCCGGCGGCCGTCAGGTTGGGATGGCGCTGGGTGCAGCAGCATCCCTGCCCAAGAGGTCGTTCGGCTGGATCTGGAGCCTGGCCGTGGGATTCTGGGAAAGGCATGCAAGAGTTGAGGGTTGGGCGCAATCGTCGAATCCTCCAGCTGGCCTGTGCTGCTCAAGGTCATGCGCATGCGGCCTCACATGACAGCCAGCGTGTTATACACATGCCACTACTCGGTCCGCGGGCAGCAGGGCGTTCACCAGCAGCAGCATGTACAGGAAGCTGTCTGTGTTGCCAGGCCGACCCTGCACCATTCCCGGGAGCGCAGACCAGCTGAAGAAGTCGTGCCGCCACCGGGCACGCACGCCACGTGGCCAGGCGGAATGCCGTGACATAAGCATCCTCCCCAGAGGTCATGTGGGTGGACAACGCGCGTGTATTGCGCCGAGGTGTTGTACGCAGCAGCATGTTAGAACCACAGCCAAGGTAATCACTCCAGCATGAAAGGCGTCGAGCTGTCGGCGCTGGCTGTTGCCGCGCAGGGTCACCAAGAACCCCCCGAGAAGCCGGAAGGAGAAGACGGCCTTGCGGTGGGAGAGCTGCGGTCTGCGCTTGAGCGGTCGGCCGTGGGGCTGACGCGGCTACGGACAGAGGCAGCCGCCGCCAGGGAGAGGCTCTCAGCCGCGGAGCAAGCGACGGTGGAGGGGCCCGGCGGGCAGGGCCAGGCGGCGGGCGGCGGAGCGGGGCGTGTGGAGGGCAATGCGGAGATGGGGCCGGCGGGAGAGGGCACTTCAGGGCCACGGGGGCGGCAGCAGCAGCAACAGCTGTTGCAGCAGGGTGCGCTAGTGCGGAAGCGGCACGGCCTTGAGTGTGACCTGAAGGAGGTGAGGACGTCAAGGCGCTGCCATGATGCTACGGGCCATCTACGCTGATGCAAATGGCTTGCAGTGTCCAACTAACTATGCAACTGGTCCGGTTGCGGCGGCTGCACCGTTAATTCCTCGTGAATTGTAAACGTGTATACTTGTGTCCCCAGGCGCGCGGCGCCGTGTCGCAGCTGTCTGCCGCCTCCCGCCGCCTGGCCTCCTCCCTGGCGGTGACGCGGACGGCGCTGGAGGAGGCGCGGGGCAGGCAGCAGCGGGTGCGGGCGGAGCGGCAGGCGGCGGAGCGGCAGGGCGGGGAGGTGCAGCAGCGGGTGAGGAGCCGGGGATGTGGGAGGGGAGGAAAGGGGACGTGGACTTGCACGGCTAGTATCGGGAGCTTGAGCTTCTGTTTGACGGGGATGAGCATCCAGCGCTGAACACCCTCATGCGCATTACACAAAACCGCTGCAGGTCTCCGAGGCGCAGACGCAGGCGGGTGCGGCAGCGCGTGAGCTGAAAGCGGCTCGGGCCCAGAAGAAGGGGGCAAGCGCGGCCTTGCAGGTACGTGGACCAACGCGTGCGCCGACTACCATGGTACTCGCCTTGCTTTGGCATGTGCGCGTGCACCCAGTGCACGATTCCTTTGCGGCTCCCAGTGCGAGTACGCAGCACTGTAGCAAACGGTATTTAAACTTTTCCCACACACACCAAGCCATCACCACCACCTCGGCCCCGCCCCCAGGCGTCTGTCGCCCGCTACGAGGCGGCCCAGGCGGCGGAGCGCATCGCGCATGAGGAGCTGACGGCTGCCCGTACGGCAGTGGCGGAACTGAGGGCGCGGGTGGACGAGCTGTCCAGGCTTGTAAAAGAGCAGGAGGCGGAGGCAGAGCGGGTGCAGCATGAGCTGCGGGATCTCACATGCCAGGCGGAGCAGGAGCAGGAGCAGGAGCAGGAGCAGGAGCAGGGGCAGGGGCAGGAGGAGCGGGGTGACCCGGAGCAGGGGCGCACTTCCAGTGTCAGGACGGGCCCTATGGCAGCTGCAGGGGAGGTCGATGAGGCCGCGGACAGTGACGGCAGTGGCCATGACGATTTCAAGGAGGAAGGAGGTGCGGCAGTAAGGGGAGGTACTGGGGGCCGCCAGCAGTGCCAGCGGGGGCGTGGTGGGCAGCGGCAGGGCCGCAACGCCAGGAGGGGCGAGGCGGCGCGCGGCAGGGGCCGGGGGTCAGCGGGTGGGCGTGCGCTGAACCGTAAGGGAGGACGGCAGGCGGGCAGTGTGGAGCGGCCTGGGGGTGGAGCTGACGATTACCAGTCCAGCAGCAGCAGCAGTGGCAGTGGGTCTGGGAGTGGGGAGGAGCACAGCGACAGGGACAGCGGGGGCAGCAGTGACAGTGACACCAAAGGTGGCAGGCACGCCAAGGCAGCCCGCGGCAGGTCCGGGGCGCCTAACCGTTGTGGGGGGAGGAAGGGAGGCCCAGGGGGTGGCCGAGCGGAGCAGCAGAAGAGGGGCGGAGGAGGGAGGGTGCAAGAGGGCGGCGAGGATGTGGAGGCGCTGCGGGTGAGGCTGGAGGCGGAGGCGGAGGCGGTGGCGGCGGAGGAGGCGCGGCTGCAGGCTGAGAGGGCCAGCATTGACCCCGGGGCACTCCAGGTGGGGGTGGAGCCTCATACGAGAACTACCGGTGTGATGTAGAGGGCGTGTGTACGGCAATTGCGCCTGACAACTGCTTGGCGTTCACGCATGCCCCAAGCAGTCCCACGTGGCCGACAGTAGCTGCTGCGCAGCGAAGGCAAAAGGTTCTACAAGCACCCAGGGAGTCGTGGAAGCCCAGCGCATACGGTAACAATTTGTCGTCGTGTTCCCTGCCACAGGAGGACGTTGCCGCTGCGCGGGAGTTGGAGGCTGCTGCCGTGCAGCAGGCGGAGCTGCAGCGGCAGCTGGACGGCGCGGCGGCGGCGCGCGAGGAGCTGCAGGCCGCCCGCTTCGCGCGCCTGTCGCACGCCCTGGCAACCGTCAACCGCCACCTGGGCCGTGTGTACGGCGACCTGACGGCGGGCGCGGGAGACGCCGTGCTGTCGTACACGCCTGACCGGCAGCTCATGTTCCTGCACGGGGCCAGCCTGGAAGTGCGGTGAGTGGTGGTAGCGTTTTGGTGTGGAGACAGCAGGGTAGCGCCGCACCGATGCACGGTGCACACAAGGAAGCCAGTAGCCAGTATGCGCTTTGTTCAAGCATCATGTCCTCCCTTGACGTCCTCGTGAGCAATCTCAACGGTTTCGTGCACCGTCCAGGTGTTGCCTCTTTACTGTAGCCCCCCAGCATGCTGCCCTCCGGACCTGCCACCCTGTGACCTACCTTGCTTGCACCGGACACGACGCCTCCTCCTCCTCCTCCTCCTGCTGATGCCCTTCCGCAGCCCCGACGCGCACCGCTGGCGGCAGTTCCAGGCGCTGAGCGGCGGGCAGCAGGCACTGGCCAGTCTGGCGCTGTCGCTGGCTCTGCAGGTGCGCTCGTGTGTTGGGCGTTGTGCCATCAGAGGGCGTACGTCGCGCATTATATCATGACGGGGTGGTGCATACGGCTGACTGCACCACCAGTGCATCCTGGATCGTCCCATGGGACTGTGTGCCTCAACACTCACGCGTGCCTTAGCCCGCGGTAGCAACCTGGAACTTGCAGCTGCCTGCACACCCCATGGCCCCTGCCGGCACCCGCTCCCCTGCCCCAGGCGGTGGCCCCCTCGCCCTTCTACTTCTTCGACGAGATTGACTGCGCGCTGGACACCCTGGCCGCCAGCCGCGTGGCCAACTACCTGCTAGCCGCAACCGCCGTAACCGCTCCAACCTCCGTCAGCCCAAACACGCGCAGTGCGGGTGCCCCCGCTGCCGCAGCTCTTCGGCACGCAGCTGACGCGGACCACAGCGAAGGCGAAGGCGAGGGAGCAGGCGAACGCGGCCCCGCTCTGGGGGACGGCATAAGCAGGAAGGGGCCGTATACAGATGGAGGGGTGTCGGGCGTAGGGGACGGGGCGGGGACAGGCGGGGGCGAAAGGCTGCCGACGCCGTTGGGTGCACAGTACCTTGTGGTGAGCCACAAGCCGCAGGTGTTCGAGGCGGCTCACACGCTGGTGGGGGTGTACGGGCTGTGCGGCACGTCGGCGGTGGCGGTGGCCACGGGGCTGGGGGGAGGCGGCGGAGGGGGCGCGGCAGGGAGGGCATGACGTAATGCAGTGTGTGACAGTCTTAGCGGAGACTTAGCTGGTTGTGTTGTACTGGTAGGGCCTGGACGGGTTCGTGCGCTGGCATCATGCGTATGCCAACAGCTAAATTGCGTGGGTGGATTCGCGGTTGGCGAGCTGGGCACCCTGGCTTTCCGTGCGGAGAGCAGGTGGCCGTGGCAGGCGGCCGACGGTGGCGCATACCGCACTTGCTGGCAGCCTGCAGGTGACATGTACTGGTGTCATGGTGCAAGCGCTGGTCGTCAAACTCTTCCGCCTGATAGATAAGATCCGACCGCTGCAGGCCTCACACCTCAGTTGGGAGTCTTGGGCGCTCGAGGCGTCGAGGATGTGTACTACCAGGTACCACACCGTAGCTCCTTGGGAAAGTGTCCGTGCTGCCCACTGGTCGCTGATTCGCTGTCCGGCGTTGTACCTCGAGCAGGCTCGTGTCGGGTGACACGACAACAGGACGTACCAAGCGCCTTGGTCTGGTGCAGCCGAGTGCGCCCAGGTGCGCCCTAGCCTCTGCCACTTGTGGCCCAGTCCTACACGTCCCTATCCTGCATAGGAGCCTTTGGTCTAGCCCAAAGATACTGCACATACAGTGCAAAGGCCCCAAGCGGAGCTGCCGAGCTGGAAGGCAGGAGCAGCGCTTGCGGCCTGCGCCACCTGTGGGTGTTGCACGTACTGGCGGGCACTGTTGGTCGGTCACGACACTTACGGACCAGCCCTTGTTCTAAGTGTAACATGCTGAAACCGCATGCCTGCTCACCGAGTATATGATCCCGCGTACCAAGTCCCGCGTACCAAGTCCCGCGTACCAAGTCTTCGTGCGACGTGAGCCACGATCAGTCTAGCTTACGATACAAAGAGGCTAAGTTGTTCAACTGCATTGCCGTAGTCATTGGAAACGAAAGCACTCTAGTCGCAGGAGCATTGACTGTAACAGCCCGACCTCAAGCCCACGATTGACGTGCGCTTCAATACCGTTTTCGCACAAGCAGACATGATATTTTAATAGGCCAGTATGGACTTTGATCCGGGGTGATTGTACTCGTGGAGCTACACCTTGTCGCGGACATGAGGCTGCCCGGCTGGGGCCAACGGCGCTGACGGCAGCGTCTTTAACGCTTCATTTGATGCCGCTGAGGCGCCATGTGGCGGCAGCGGGGCCACGACACCTCGTGCTGGCGCTGTTGGCCGCTGCCGCCAGCCTGCTGCTGCCGGGCACCGCCGTGCGCACTGGCCTCGACTACTACATTGGAAACGTCACTTACCCTATTGACGACCAGCTCGAGTACTGCGACACGCTGACTGAGCTTTACGACGGCATCACAGCCGACCTGCGGCACTGGAAGGACACGGGCATATCCCGGGAGGCGGTCGACCTCGCCACGGCGAGGTACACAACGCGCGGGGGCCAGAAAGGCGTCACGCTGGCCTTTTACGGCGGCACCCCGTACATCATAGACGAGCCAAAGCTCCACGGCCTGGGGCACCACTGCAACATCCTGTTCACGTACATGCTGGTCATGATGGACCTGGCGCGGCAGTACGGCAAGCTCATACCCGACCTGGAGTTTGTGCTGGCCAGCTCGGACCGGCCGCTTGTGCTGACGCAGGCGCAGCAGCCGGGGCTCATACCCCCCGTCATGCGGTTCTGCTCCAGCAAGGAGCACGCTGACATACAGATACCGGTAGGTAGGGCGCCGGGGCAGTGCCGCTTGCTGTGTCGTGGGAGGCGTACGGCGCAGGGCTGGGCAGGCGAGTGGTCCTGCGGGACTTGGCACCCTGCGGTCCGTCAGCAGCTCAGCACCTTGCGTGCTGCAGAACCGCTGGGCTGGGGCTGCTGGAGAGCCAGCGCCATGCAGGCCACACCTTGGCCTCGTACACCGTTTCTAGGCATTCCCAAAGTCACCTCCCTGGGGGTTGGGGAGGGCAGCGTCACGACTGCCGGTAGTCCTGGGACGCTGGGGGGCACCGGATGGGTGTGCCCACGGCCCAGTGCCGGGCGCTGGCATGGGCAGTCACGCACATGCTCGCAGTTCTGGCGTACGTCACATCCATCCAACTGCTCAACCAACCATTGACCCACGCACATGCTCAGATCTTCCACTTCTACACCAAGAAGTACACCCAAAAGTACCTGGGCCCCAGCGTGGAGGCGGCAAACCAGCAGTACCCATGGGACAAGAAGAAGCCCATCGTGTTCGGCCGGTGGGTCTGGGGCAGTGCTCCATCGTGCGCTCAGGTGGCCACCATTTGCACCGACTTACTTGCATACCCTGTTCCCCTTTCTCTCGCACGGTGCTGGGAGGCCAGACCGCCCAGGCGCTGTCCATGTCCGCCTGCCTGGTCGCCACCGCACGGCACACGCTACGCGCACTCGCAGTGAGCATGGGCGTACCAACATGGCGAGGGCCCACCGTATGACCGCCATCAACGCCCCATCTTGCCCACTCGCGCTGATCCCTGCCCCTTACACCACCTTCACGCAACAGGTTCTCCAAGTACTACCGCTACCTGCACCCCAACGCCACGTCAACGCTGAGGCTGGGGGCAAACAAGCGCCGCATATGCAAGCAGGTCGGCCGGCTGTAGCGTGTGACCGTATGGCATGAGGATACGATACAGCATGCACGCAGTGGACGTCGTGCAACCCCAACCAACGCGGCTCCCGTTGGCAGGTGTAGGGTCTACCCATTCACTAGTAACTCGCTACTTCTTGCATGCCACCCCGATTACCCTCGTATGCCAGCCGTACCGCAACTGTATGCCCGTGCGGAAGCCATGCCATCGCAAGGCAGTCCCCTCCACGCTGTACGCCGGGCACCCATCGCCCATGCTGATTTCTCTCATGCTCCCTCCCTGCATTCCTCCGCCCTACAGGACAGCCCCACCACGCTGACGTGCCACGTGCGGGCCCACTTCATGGAGTGGGCGGAGCGCCACCACCCCACCATCATTGACGTCAAGAGCGGCCCGCGCGTGTCCCTGGCCAAGCACGCGGAGTACAAGTACCTGCTGCACGTGAGCCGTCCACGGGCATGGGGGAGCAGCAACCTCTAGCCTGGACACTGCAGCCTCGTCCTGTTCGCGGCAGAACTCGGTCTGCCTTTTCCCACACAGCGCCCCTGCAACGGTGTGTTGCATGTCCGTACGGTGCCTTTCTCGCATGCACGTGCGCACTCACACGAACGGCCCGCCACTCCCCCTGTTCCCTGCTCCCCGCGCGCCCCCTCCCCGCAGCTGGACGGCCAGGCGCTGTCCTCCCGGCTGGAGCAGCTGCTGCCGCTGCGCTCGCTGGTGCTCAAGGAGGACAGCGGGTACACCTCCTTCTACCACCACCTGCTCAAGCCCTACAAGTGAGGGCGGGGGAGGGAGGACGGGAGGAGGGAGCAGGTAGCACCCGGGGGAGTTGTTGCCGATGCTGCGCCCTGCGCCACTGCCTCGCATCTAGGGCCCCTTCCGACAGGTTCGTTTCACACTGCCAGCGTCCTTGCGGTGCAACACAACTTTGCACTCACCTTCTGGGGCCTTCAGAAACTGCGCCGTACGGCCCGCGGCCAGCAAGCACTTATTCCGCCGCGACTCATTCGGCTAACAGCGTCCCTGTTCCAGCCATCTCCTGACGGTGTCTGTACCTCCTCGACCTGCGCAGGCACTACGTGCCTGTATGGAAGCAGGGCGGCGGGCCGGAGGACGTCCTGGAGGCGATGCGCTGGGCGCAGACCAACGACGTTAAGGTGGGCCAGACAGCCAGTCTCCTACGTGCATGCGGTCAACGGGCCATGTCTGCAGCCGGCCGTAAATGCGCTGGATGTAGCAGATCAGCGCGCGCCGCCACCCCTGGCAGCAATCGCACTCCGGCGTGTTGCAACACGACGGGGGTTCTACAAGGGGTTAACAACAGCACGATGCCTTGACCAAACAGTACTTCGGTAACGCTGACTAGCACAAATGCACAGGCTACATGCACACCTTCTGCTGTTTCCCGTGCCTCGTATCGGTATGCAGGCCGAGAAGGTGGCGGCAGCAGGCCAGGAGATAGCGGTCCGCTACCTGTCTAAGCGGGCGCGCTCCTGCTACTGGCTGCGGCTGCTGCAGGCGTACGGCAAGCTCATGCAGTACAAGCCGAAGAAAGAGGACCGGCCGTACGCCGTACCCCTAGAGACGTACATCGAAACAGTCGCCAAGAAGTGGGACCAGGGCCGGTCGTTCCATCGCATAGAGTACTAAAGAGGGTTGTCTCGTTACGGTGACGTGCGACAGCGTGCATGACCACGCCGTATGCCGTACGGCCGTTCGCGTTGTTTTGTTTGGGCAGGGCAGGTGCCCTGAAGGAGTGTACAGACCCGTGGACAACAGCGCGCGGCAGCGTTAGCGTGGGGCCTGCGAGCGGCGGCCGGACCAACGGCTAAACTGTGCATGAGACGTGCATCCGTGCCGCGGGAGTGCACGTATATACTCTAGCGAACGGACGTACTGCTATCAGTATTTACGGCCGTGGTGGAGATGGTTCCTGCGTGCATCGCAACGGCGGCAATCAGCTGGAGGTGCCCCGTACTTGTTGCCGGGGCCAGGCCTCCGCAGGCCGAACGTGGGCACGTGACCCAGAGTGAATGACGAGCGGTGTCTGTGCAGTGTGGCGCATACCCTTCCGCCAAGGACGCAGTCGTGTGGCTAATATAGATAGCTGCTGTCTTGTCGCTTAGCAGGACTACCATAGCCGCAGTGTGAGGGCATGCACTGGCGCTGCGGATACGTGCGCAGATGTGGGTGCGCGCGCGAGTCCTTGCAGTGCCTGCTACATAGCAGTTAAGGAGTTTGATTTCTTACGTGTGATTTGCTCAATAAAATGTTCGGCGGATGTGCTGATAAGGGGTCATACCAGTTAGTGGCGTGGCAGGAGGGCCATGTGGCCTGGTGTGGATTGAGGTGCTTGTAGCGGATGCCAACGTTACTAGTTATGCGTTGCTGTGGTATACTGGCCATTCTAAACGGAAGCCGTGCCTGCTGTGGCATAGTTATACAGCCGCGCTCATGGTAGCATAGCCAACCGTAGCACCACGGCGTGTGTGATGCGCAATGGCAGGCACTCGACTCTCTAACCCGGCAGGGGCAGTACAGTAGCCAGCAGCTGTGGCCCAGAAAGTGGTGGAAGGCGTCCATACCGGTAGGCTTACTGTCGTATCATGGGTGCTTGCCTACTGGTATTCATGCTAGCACAAGAGCTTGTAGCCCAGTGTAAAAGCAGAGCACATGGCTACGAACCATGGGTCCTTGTTGCGGCAGTCCCTGGCTATGGGCCCATGCTACAACACATCCACGCATGGTATCCCTTGCAATGCCGGTAGCGCCGTCGAGCCTGCTTCAAGCATGCCACTGGTATCCAACAAACTCCATGTCGCCGTCACTTGCACTCCTAGACCAACCGCACACAGCTACACACAACGACGAATATCAACCGTGCGACCAGCACTTGGTGCCTCTGCAACTGTCCCGACCATGTGCAGGAGCCCGTGTGGTTCCGAGCCGCCGCACATTCGTGCAGTGCAGAGCTAATGAAACCTCCTGTAACCGTGCGCATGCGCTGCGCGCACCAGGTGAGCGTTGCACACTTTGTACGGACGGACTGCAGCCAGTTGCTACGGTATCCCGCCAGCTCCATCGCACCCTGACACACGCAGTGACAGCTACGCTGCTGTACTCGCTGACGCGTGACTAAGCCACGTGTCATGGCCTGCGCCCTCCCACATCTCACACGTCGAAGTTGATCCCCAGGCGGGGAGCCTTGGACAGGTTGGTGCTGTCCAGCTGCACGAAGGGGAGGCGACATGCAGTGTGGCTAGGTAAGCGGGTTGCCGTACCTAGCGAGGATCCACGGAGAAAGCAACGGTACTGCGTCAGGGAGTAAGGGGCTAGCTACCGCCTACCGGTAAGCTTGGCCGCCCATCTACATCCCGTAAATCTTCACCCGTCTCCCCTTGAACCTGTGCGCCCACCTGCGCGGTGAGGGTGACCCGCGGGCCGGCCGCCAGCTCGTCCCTGTACAGCACGGACACCACGCCACCGCTGTCCACCTTGACCTTGAACGTGCCAGCGCCGTAGCCGCCGCCGGACTGCAAGCGCGACGAACCAGGAGACGCAGCCATTGCAGGGTGCTAGGGGCTTGGGTGGCTATCCTGCCTTGTCAGTATCTCAGAGGTGCTAAGGACGGCGGACAAAATGATGCAAATCCACCGTCACTTGGCCCCTCAGTATGCACGGGCCGCGCGAGCACCTGGCGTCTGATGACGTCAAGCCCCTGGACTTCATGCATGTCTTTCTGTACCGAACACACCTTTGCCGGCAGCCGGAAGCTGGCTCCCAGCGCCGTCACCGGCGGCGACAGCCGGAACCCGCTGCCAGTGGCCTTCGACGCCGCCGCCGTGCCGCCCTCCGCCGCCGCCGCCTCCACGGGCACGCCGCCGGCAGCAGCACCGGCGCCGCCACTAATGCCACGTGTCGGCATCGTGACGTCGGACACGGCCTCCAGCCCGAGGGTCACGCCGGGGCTGACGCTGTAGCCGTACAGCAGGGTTGCCGTGCGGCCGTTGCCGGACAGCTGCAGGCCGACCTGGAGAGGGCAGGCCACGCAGGGGTGGATGGTAAGACGTGCGCAACACATATGACGACTGGCACCATGCATGCAGCCCGAGCCTCACCAGGACCTCGAACATCCAAACGCTCTTGCGGTATTCCACACGGAGATTTGCCCAAAGGTCTGAGGGCTCTTCCGCGGAACGCATGGCACCCCGTGCTACACAAGGATACAACGCTTAAGTAGCTGTAGAACGACACACCACCGCAAGAAACCCCGTCAGAGGGACAGGTGTGCCGGCATTGCACCCACCTGCTGCTTGGCGTCGTGCCACGCCGCCGCGGCACCCCACCGCGTCAGCTTTGCCGTACGGCTATCGTACGACATGTCACCGCCCAAAGCCACCTGCCGTTCGTGCACGTTTAAATGGAAGGCAGGTTATGTATGAGCAGTACCACCTGTTATACGACTGGCGGCAGCCACGCAGTCAGAGCTGGTACCGGCATGCATCTACCGGTATGTTGGGACATGCTGCAGGCCACCACCCCCGAGTGGCCGTCCCTACTGGCTCGTCCCGCCGCGCCCACCTTGCCCGCCCCCATGACGCCCATGGCGGTGACCAGGGGCTTGGCGGTGAAGGTGGCGGTGGTCTTGAGGTGCAGGTTGCGGCCCGTGTAGTCCAGCGTCAGCTGCGGGACGCGGCGGGGCGCAAGGCACGCTAGGCAGATCAAGCCAGGCCAGTCAAGGCACGAGTAGTGCACGGCGCAATAATGTGACGGGAGTCACCAGCTCTGGCAGAGTGCGCGCACCTTGGGCAGAGGAGGCGCCGCGGTGGTGGACGCGGGCAGGGCCACCACGCCCCCGAAGCGGAAGGTGCCCAGCACGAGCTTGTTGCTGCTGCCGCTGCCGTTGCCGCCCCCCTGCCGCTGGCCATCCCTGCCATCTGGTCCCGCCAGGTCGATGGGCGGCGGCGTGTAGGCCTTGGAGATGGTGGCCTCCGCCAGGCCCCCCGTGGTGACGAGCAAGTCGCCCAGCCAGCCGCCCTTGGAGGAGGAGTAGGACGCCAGCAGCTGCCCCGTGAGGGCACCGGAGGGCGAGCTGCGGGCGGGGCAACGGGACAGCGCACAGGCGGTTTGAGGAAACGTTAAATGCCAGCGAGGGGGACGCTGGCTCGTGGGCTCCTGATCATTCCTTACGGTGCGGTGCAGGTATGACAAGGCGGCAGGAAGGCATTGGGCGGTGTGCGATGGTGTGGAGGGTTTACCACGGCGTGCTTTGAAGTGGAGCTGCTGTCCTGCCAAAGGTATGGCCTTGAAGCGTGCGTTGGGTGCAGAAACCTAGTGGCTGGAGCGGGCGCTTGCCTTGTCGCGGTGGTGGTGATGGACACGCCGCTGCTGGTCACGCTGGCGACCGAGAACTTGGAGGTGCCCGCCACGCCGTACAGCCCCTCGGCGCGGTTGCCGTACAGCACGTCCTTTGCCATCTGGCCCACCTGTACGGCAGCGCATGAAAAACATGGTGATGCGGGAGATGTGGTGGTGAAAGTAGCTCATTTGCGGGGTCAGTGTTGTCTGTAGAAGCGTCTAGGGACCATGTGTGCTCCTCGCAGCGCAGTGCACCCCGAAGACCCCATGCTGCACGTGCAGAGGGAAACCTGCTTTCAGGCACTGGGGCACACGCAGGGTCGTTCGCCCCAAAGCTCACGCATTTGGCTCAAAGCTTTTACCGCTTGTCCCTGGTTGTCCTGTACAATCTGGGCGCAGTCTTGCTCAAGGCCCCACACAGCCTGCTGTGCACCCTTGAGCTACCATGTCACGTGGCGCCTGCCCCGCGGTACCCGCGGCTCTCAGTTGATCCCTAATACGTCCCCGCTCCCGGCTATGAAATGTATTGCTTTCATGCCCGTGTTCCCTGCCCTGCCTGCGTGTATAGCTTGATGGGCGCGGGGGCCAGGGTCCGCCGGGGCCGCCCCTCAGCCGGTGGTGGCGCGGTCGACCTACATTGGGCGGATGGGAGCGACCGCAACAGTCGTAAGGAGCACTCGCAGCGCGGCAGCCGCAGAACGCTGGGGTTCGGACGTCGCGCTTTCGCCAAAGTAAGCGAGTGGGTGCCGCGCAACCAAACGGAGCAACCCGGCCTGTGATTGACCTCGGCGGCCCTCAGCATGCGGCTGATCCTTTTTGGCACAGAAGAAGCGACAGGCCTCATTGAAACGCGCTGCCCCGCCAGCTGCGAATAGTGAAAGCTCACTCACATGGTTAAGTCTGGACCCGAGGCTTTGCTGTGGACTTGGCAGAATTATTGATCCTGTCCTGTTCACCCTGCAGTAGCCGAGGCGCCGGCCCGATTGGTGGAGCCTTCTCTGTCACGCGCGGAACTCTCCCCCTGACGCACTGACGCAAATGGAAACGCCGCCAACCTCGGCCTGCTGCCTTCAGGAAATGGTTTAGAGTGTTAGCGGTATGCCGTCGTTTGCTCAATGTAGAAATGCTCGGCAAGGGCGTGCACGAATGTTGCAGATGAGCGGTGTCTGGAATGACCCACGGGTCCAAAATTGTCATGTTCATCGGCCGCGAAGTGCCACGCACGAGCCACGCTGTCCTATTATGCCATGTGCCTTGCAACTCCCTTACTGCTGCGACGTACCCCGGCGAAATGTAGCCATGACAGCCATGCATGTTGACTCTCGGCAGGCGCCGGCTCTGCGAGGGCAAACAGGCCGGGGTGCCGGAGGTGCCAAGTGCGACACCATGCAGCAGGTACCAATGTGCAGGAGGGCTGCTCTTGGCCCGCCGACCTGTCACTGCTGGCAGTGTGCTGTGATAGCTCATGCTCATTGCTGACACCCGTGCACCCAAGGGGCTTCAGGCAGCTTCCGGTGATCCGACTTGCAAGTTCCCAGAGCCCTTCCTCACAGGGGGCTGAGTTGGGAATGAGGCATTGCACTGCAGCACCTCCCCACACCTGAGTGCGGGCCATTTATGGTCACGTGTCGCACAGTACGCTTGCTCGCCCACGCTCGCCGCGTAGTCCCACACTCAAGCACACCCATACATCACAAGTAAAGATTCTATGCACACAGTTCGCCAGTAGCTCATCAGACGAGCAATGACTTGTCCGGTCCACGTGCACGTACCCCGCAACAGGCACCTCAATCCAGCAGATGCATGCACCCAACCGCCTTGACGCCTGCATATGCCGCCTGGTCCTGCACTGATCACAGCCAGCCGTATGGCACGATGCTGGTACCCAGGAAACACAGTCGCAGGTGTGCGTACCCATAGGCCCCGTACCTCCTTGACTTGGATCACCCACCGTACATCACGATCCGAATGTTCATGCGTGATGTGATCTCCACGTTTTCCCTCCTGTCCTCTACAATCCACCGCCGTCACCCTGTTCCCTGTCCGGAATCCCCCACTCACTCGCTCTTGTCCTAGACCTCCGAAGCGTACCTCTCGAGCTCTCGCAACTCTCTCCCTCTCTCATCCATGCTATCATGCATGCAACACGCACCACTGCCTTACACAGCAGCCAAGCGGCGCCCGCCGCGGCGCTGCGGCGGCGGCGGCGAGGGCGGCGGGTAGGCGCCCAGCACCTGCCGCGCGCGCACCAGCGGGGGGAACGCCGCGTCCCCTGCCGCCCCGCACTGCTGCAGCAGCTGCCCGTAGGCGGGCTTCGACAGCTCCTGCGTGCCGGCCGCCATCTCGGCGGCACGTGCCACGCCGTACACGCACTGCATGCGGCCGGGCAGCTCCTGGAGGCACTGCTGGAAGAGCAGCAGGGCGGTGGCGGCGTCGGGGGTGGGCACGGCCAGCAGCAGGTTGCCGTACATCTCGGGGGTGGGCGCGATCTTGAGGGTGGGCAGCGTGGGGGAGTCTGTGGGGGGCGGGGAGGTGAAGGCGAGGTATGGGGCGGCACGGGGGTAAATAATGATGTGAACTGCATCATAAAGGGAGACTTTCAGCATGTCCTGCGCATTGTACGACAAATTCGGCAGGTGTGCATGCATGTGCAGGCCAGCAACGTGCTCGGAGATGGCGGGCAGCGACAGACAGCAGACGCACCCTTGGTGGCGTTGTGCAGCACCAGCGCGGCGTCCATGAGTGGGGCCCACGCGCTGCAGGCGGTGGCGTTGGCGCCGCTGGCGCAGTGCGACGCGAACACCAGCGCCTGGGCCTGCGCGGGAGACATGGAGCGGGGGGAGCGGGGGGAGGCGGGTGCTTGGGTAGCTTCAGGCAGCGACAGCGGAGTGGCCCAGCCCCTGCCATGTACCGTAACCTGGGTAGCCCTCCTCTCGGGGCGACTCCTGGTCATCCTCCCAACTTGGCTACGTTCCATACTCCACTGGCACATGCCACGCTGTCGCCGCCTGTATTTCCCGACGCCTCCTAGCCCCTGTCTCCTCCTCGGCCCCGCCCCGCCCACCTGCAGCTGCACTGCCGCCAGCAGCTTGGCCATCTCAGCGTTGGCGGCCGCCGAGTCGCTGACGTTGGCGGCGGACAGCACGGAGGCGTCCGCGCGGTCCTGCTGCGCCTTGACGATGGCGCCCAGCCGGGACAGCGCGCTGGAGCAGACAGAGGGGACGAAAGGAGGAGTTGGTACGCATGCACAGGCTATATCGTAACTGTTATGGTGGCCAACTTGAGGTGTGGCGCATGCCAGCGTGCGATGCACACCCACAGAGCGAGCAGTAACGAATTGTGGGAGGACGCTGACAACCAACCGTACCCACTACCACGCGCGACACCTGCCATCCCCCGCACCTGTTGACGGTGTTGGCCGCCGCCAGTTGGTCGGCGGCGGTGCGGTTCCACACCAGGGCCGACAGCCGGGCCAGCAGCGCGTAGGCCTCCGCGTGGGGCGGCCAGAAGTGGTCCTGGGGAAAAGATGCAAACAAAGATGAGTTCTTAGGCTTGGAGGGACGACGTGTGACATACATGGCGATCAGATGGCGGAGCTCCAAGACGAGCCTAGCTGCAGCGCTTCCTGCGTACACGCGGCCTCAGCCCACAGTCTACAAATGACTGAAGGAAGCTGGGCTGGCTGTCCTTCTCTTTGCGCACATGTCTGGGTTTGACCGACGCAGTCCATGCCAGACGGTGTTACGCACCTGGTTGATGCCGGCGCTCAGGTCGGCTGTGGTGTCGTACAGCGGCGCGGGCAGCATGGCGGGCGCGTTGTCGGTGGCGTTGTTGAGCCCCACGGCGCCCAGCCAGCCCATGGACTGCAGCTGCATGTGCGCGTACATGCGGTACTGCCACTGCACGTAGTCGCCCTTGTAGCCCATGGCGGCGGAGGCTTTCTGGGGGCGGGGCAGGTGTGTCAAGGGAGTGATACTGGCATACCCTACGATACAACTTGGGCAGTAACCCCTAGGTGCGATGGGCTTCAGTGGATGCAGCTAACCGCGGACCTTTCCGCACGGGAAGCTTGACGCCCATTATGGCATTGCCGCTGCGGGATCTATCGCATGCCCTCCTGCTGCCTGATTGACCATGGCCCGCGGCGCATGGACCAAACCTGCACCTCTCCTTACACCGCACTCTGTGCCCCCAACGCAACGCACCTGCATGCGCGCCAGCTGCTCCACCGCAGCGCCCTTGCCGTTGAAGGCGCAGCGCTGCGTGTTGCCGTACAGCTGCCACTCCAGCGAGTGGTAGCGGTTGTCGGCGTCGCAGGACGGCGCGTCGGGGGCCTCCACGGCGCAGAACTTGTCGGACGCGGCCACAGCCACCTGCACAGTTTCGCAACAATACCCACACACATTCGATGCCCGTCGGTACATTACGACCTGTGTGCCACTCGACCGCCTTGCCAAAGTGAAAACATGTGGGTGTGGAGGGCTTCCCGGACGCCGTGCCCCTATGCAGCCTCCCTGCGAACGCAACAAAGCCGCCCCGTGCAGACACAACAGCCTCGACCTGTGACCGCAGCTGCCACAGCCAAGCATCTGCAGGCAGGGCACGGCGCGTCAGGCGCTGCAGCAGGGCGCGCACCTTGTTGTACTCCACCACGTCCGTCCAGTTGCCCACGCGCAGGCTGATGTGGGAGTGCATGTGCTGCGCGCGGTTGGAGGCGGGGGCCAGGCGCGACAGCTGGTCGGCGGCGAAGATGGCTGCGGGGAAGCATGGGGGATGGCAGGGTGAGATGGAGGGGCATTGTGCGTTGGGGGAGTCCTCGTAGAGGGGAGGGGAAGGGAAGGTGCTGAGATAGGGGGCGTGGTGCTGTCTGGGTGAGACAGTGTCCTGGGAGCGCCTATCGTGCAACCCAGTGGCTAATGCCTCAAACCCACGGTACGGCTTCTACATGTGGGTCGCTCGCGAAAGGGGCCGTCGCCCCTCGCTGTATAAGACGGCGCACAATTTAGGTTTTCACTCGTGACGGCGACAGCGTTGACAGCCGGTAGCCCATGAAACGGTGTGTAACACTTCCGCAGGCCATCCCACGCCGGCTGCCTTTTGCGACGCACATGCCCATTGCGCAGCCCCATGTTGGGCTACACCCTGGGCCCCAGCCCACACGCCCACCCTTCGTCAGGCTCGCTGACACCCGTCACACCCAGTACGCCGCCCTTTCTCTGGGCCTCAATCCTGCTCTTGCGAATCCCCTGGGCACCCTGGGGAGCACCCACCAGGGCCCAGCTCTGTGGCGGGGTCGAGCCAGGCCACGTCGTAGGTGTTGACCATGTAGTGCCACAGGGCGGCGTAGCTGCGGGGAAGCGCAGGGAGCCAGGCGCCAGAGTAAGGTGGAGTCGTTAGGGATATTCCGCGGGCTATGGCCGCGGGGAAGCCGTACACCCGCAAAACCTACTGCCGGTACCGACAGCGCTGCCTCGCCCTCCCCCGTCGTTTCCCCGGCACTCACTCTGGGAAGAAGCCCGGCGTTCCCCGCATGGACGGGTCGGAGCACTCCTCCAGCTTCAGCCGGGCGCGCAGGTTCTTGTCGCGGGCCTGCGCCAGGGGGGAGCAAGGAGGCATGGGGGTGTAGGGGTTTTCCATGCCTCCCCGCCGCCTTAACATGCCGAACCCTCGTCTTGCAGTCAGTCACTACAGCGTTCATAGCATGGATGCCTCCACCGCTGCAGCATCCAGTTCAGGCCTTCGCCTGCACATCCCTACGAACCTGGACGCCCCTAAAGCCTACACGGCTATAGCCTGCCCCAAGGTATGCAGCTGCGGCATGCAACCTCCAGGCCCCAACCTCCTCCCTTGCCCTCCCGCACCTGCTCCGGCGTGAGGTACCCTCCCTTGCTGCGCGTCTCCCCCAGCAGCGCCAGCCCGTAGAAGGCGCAGGCGTCGGGGTCGTCGTCGCGCGTGGCGTCCATGCGGGCCTGCATGGGGGGCGGGGGGTGGGCGCACGGCAGGGTGGCGGTCAGCCCTCACAGGGTCTGGCAGGCTTGAGCAGCAGTGCTTCGGGCAGGGACATGTTGGTCTGCTCCCAAGCTCACATGGGCCCGGAGCACTGCGACTGCCATGTGGGTGCCCCGCCTTGGTCCCAACTCCCCCCCCCGCCGCCGCCCTTCCGCTCCTCCCCACCTGCATGGCATCCGTGAAGCCCTGCTCGCGCTGCTGCAGAGTGAGGGCGGGGTGAAAGTAGATGCGGGCAGCCTCCATGTAGGCAGCCTCGTTCTCTGCAGGGCGTATGGCCGTGTTGGGTATAACATCTCATTGGGAATGCAGCTCCCGTCCCTGGTATCGTGCCTCTCATAATTAGCGCCTCGTTGCAGCAGCAGGTAACAAACGCTGAACAGCAGCCACAGCGTCGCAAAAACTCTCAAGTCACAAGTCCGCATGTAACCCGCACCCAAGCAGCCAACCAGGTTGCTGGTGTCGCGGCTGCGCCACCTACCCGGCACCTTGGTCTTGTCGGGGAAGACCCTGTCGTACCGCGCAAACACCTTTGCGGCGGCGTCCAGGTCCTCCATCTGCCACAGCGGCTGCTTGTAGCTCATGGCCTCGCCGAAGTAGGCCATGGCCATCCGCGGGTCCTTCTGCTGGGCCTGCAGTGGACAGGAGGGTTGGTGTGTGTCCGGGTTCAGCAACGTTATGATGTGCAGCATGGTGTGTGTCCTCCATTGGCTACTGTGGGATCTATGCAGGTGTGCGCCGCGTTGGTTCATGGACAACTGTCATAGCAAGACACTCCGTGCTTCGAGCGACGGCTTGTGGCCGTCCGTCGCTCAGTGGTGTTTGGGGCACAGCGCGATGTGTTGTCACTCACCATGCGGAAGTGGTCGGCCGCCTTGTCGTACCAGAAGACTGGCGAATGGCGGGGCACGTGACATGAACACAGGGGGCGAGTCAGTGCAGGGTGCTTAAGTGAGATGCTGCCGCACCACTACTGATCCGTACTGTTACGGCAAGGCACCATGCAGACGCCACGTTGGTTTGGCCATGTGGGTCAAGGAGGCAAACTGCAGCGCACCGTGCCAGATACCTTACCGTGCAGCAGCAACAGGCCCAGCTGGAAGTGCGCAAGGGCGCTCATGCTGATGGTCTTAGGCTGGAAGTACACTGGTCCAAGGCCATTGTACAGGGTGACGTCCTCTCCCGTCAGGTAGTCCACAGGCTTTTGGACTGTACACACGCGTGGGGAAGGGCAGGTGGAGCACGCGGGCAGTGTGTTAGGACACTTCCCGAAGGTGAGTGCACGAAATAAACATAGGTAGATCTGCAGTTGGCTGGGTGCCATTGGCTGGGTGCACAGGGACGAAGGGCCTGATGGTACAGGCCACAGGAGCTCAGAGCGCGGGCTGCCAGCGCAGAATTGGGAAGCGTGGTCTGTGCGTCAGGTCTTGAATGCTGGTCATGAGGTTGCTCTAAGCGGTTAAACTACACTGTCACAGTCAGTTTCGAGCCGAACGAGAGACAAAGCAAGCTCGCAGAAGAATCTGACCTTCATAGTCCTTCGGCCGGGTATAAACCGATGTCATAATAATGAAGAAGAGGAGGAACGCCGCTGTGAACGAAGTGATATGCAAGGTAGGCCGTCAGTCGCCAGAAAGGTACAGCTGATTGAGAATGTAGAAATCCGCTGACCTGTAAATGTTTCGGCAGCCACCTACCAAAGATACCCCAGCATATCAATCCGCGCAATTTGTTGACTTTGGGTGGAGCCTTTGGCTCTGAGCCGGCCGAGGAGGAGCCAAGGCCTCCTCCGACCAGGGAGTCTCGCTCCATTGTGCAGGTTAAGCAAGGAGCACCTCTGTTACGTTGTTGTATTATGCAAGTCAAAAACAAGTTGTGACAGAGCTTCACAGGCAAGGACGATCACTCTTTCGCCCGGCTCAGCCCTAGGCGCTCCGAAGCCTTCCAGCGTTTTTGAGCTGTCTTATGAGTCTGCCTCGGTGTGAGCATGGGACCGAACGCATTATGACATGGAGTTGTACTACACCTTCAGAAGTCTCCAGGCTGTATGACGCGCGTGTATGACAACGGCGGGGTGCACCACCTCTGCGCTGACCCTCCAGGAGGTTGCCCGCCCAACCTTCTGGCCCCGCACCTCATCAGCGGGCTGCATCACGGCTAATACATGCGTGCGTGTAGGACGACTAGCGCACAGGTGAATCCTGTCCTCGTGATGTGAGACAAGGACACCAGGTCAATGCGTCTGGTGCTTGAAAGGTGTAGGGTATGGCAGGGTATGGTTGGGGTATGGACGGTCGGGTCGGGTGCAGATACGGGTACCACTGGGCACCGAATCGTGGTGTCAAGACTGTCAACAGTGAAGGCACTGCAATGTCTTTTGTCGCGTATTGTCACGAACCGTTCGGCAGTGGTAAACCTCTAGCGCATCCACCAACCGACTAGGCTCGTGGCCCAAACACATCACAGATCTGGTCACAAGTAGGGGTTTCCCCGTGCTGTCCTGCTCAAGTCGTCTCAAGCCGGGGAGCTCCCCTGCCTGGGCTTGGGAGTGCTTGTGCGCCGGCCCTGCTACGCCCGAACCCAGGCATGAAGTATTTACTCACATTTGCCGCCAGCACACGCGTGGTGCACGACAAGTGCAACACGATTTGGCAGCTTCGTTTCACTACTATCCCGTTCGTATAACGTGAGCCCATGACGCCAGCACTACTGTTAGCACTACGGTGGCCGAGGGTCAAGTGAGTGAACCATCTACACCACTCCACCGCCGAATGCAGCCAGCGCAAGCCATATAGGAAGACGCCGCCCCAGCGGTGCAAGGGAGCTTCCCTTCCCTACTCGTTGGCCGCTGTGGGGAACGGTTTGGCGTTCCTGGTCACGCCTTCCAGGACGTCTACACCACTGCAGAATCCAGCAACCTTGCTGCACGCGGGCGCTGCATCTCATACTGTCCCGTGGCCAAGCGTTGAGCCACCACGCATGCCGAGTGCTCCCCCATGCCCAAACGTTCGCCAGGAAGGCCTCCCTGCCGTGCCAGCCAGGGGACCCCTGGAACAAGTTGCCGTCCGCACTCTCGCCGTTGTCTCGCCGTAAATTACCCCCTGCTGTTCCTCCTTCCATCTCTGGCCCCCGTGCCACCACCGCCGCTGCCGCCTCTAATTCTGCTGCTGCCGCCGCCGCTGCCGCTGCTGCCGCTGTCGCTCCCGCCCCGCGAGTACCTCCGCACGCACGCCGTCAAACGCAGTCAAGCACCTGCGCAGGGGAGCAGGAAGGGAGCAAGCTCTCATAACATCATCGGGTCCCTTCCACCGCTTGGGGCCGCCCGTACCCACAATCAGATGTACCGCCAAACGACCCCGGGCGCATGGCTTGCGCCAGGACCCCCGCCCCGCCATCACGCCTACTGCGCCGACGCACCCTACACACGCACACGCATACGCGCACGCCTTTAGGGCTGGCCAGCAAGTAAGGAAGCACCCCCTTCGCCCGACAAAGCAACAGGCAGGACACCATGGCAACTGCACTTCAAATGCTGTAACAGCCGTGTGGCTGGCAGGGCACGTACCTGTGCATGTCCATGGGCTGCACCAGCCCGTGCGTCAGCAGCGCCGCCAGGTGACACAGGAGCGCACGGCGCAGCGCCGGGAAGTCGGCACGAGCCGCCATCTCCCGGCCCTCGCGCCCAGTCAAAAACTCCAGCAGCCTGGGGCAGCAGCGGTTGAGGTGCGATAAAGGACACACGCATGTTTCCCGCCGTCTTTAACAGGCCCGGCACGGTACGTGCCCGGCAATCCTGACTGTTTTCGGTGCAAGCGGAGCAAGGGGTGCAACATGTAACAAGCTGGGTGGGGCACGCTGGCCATGGATGCAGCGCCCAAACGCAGCGCGGCGACAAGGCCGTACCTGTTGGGCACGATCTTGTCGCCGTACATGGGTCTGCGGCGGTGGAGGCGCATCCAGTAGGCCTGCAGGAGCAGCTCGGCTGTGGAACCAACAGCACGGGCGAAAGGGGTGCACGGGCATTCCGTTAGCTGGGCGAGAAGGTGGGGATAAGATATGCAGGAACATGGTTACAGCAGGAATGAGCGGAGGCCCACGACCAGTCCAGGCACCAGTCCACCAGGTTCACCCCGAAGGCTGGCGGCCGGGACAAGGGTCGGTGAGGGTGGGCGGAATTCAGGCATAGGTTAGGGTTGGTTGCTACCGACAGCGCTGCAACGCGCTTTCAGGCACAAGCCACGGCTTACCCGGGCTGTGCGATATGGTGGGCGCAAGGCCGCTCTCGGTGGCGTGCGGCGGCGGGACCTGCGCCAGGCGCTGCAGCTGGGACCTCTGCGTGGATGTGGGGGAGGGGTACACGGAGGAGGCGTGGGCACACACACGTGTGTTGCAAGTACACCAGCGAAGAGCGCTGGGTATGTTCAGCACCGGGTCTGGCGGATTGGGCATGCACAGAACTTATTGACGCGTGATGAACGAGAGCCCGTGGACTGCGCTCGGCTAGATTGTTAGCCGTAACATAGTAAGCTGCATTGTCAAGCCACCCATGGCGCAGCAGCTCATCCCCCTGCTGATGAGGCGAACGGCTGTAACTAGCTGGACATGCAGGTGCAGGGCGCCGGCATGTGGGGAGGCCCGGCTGGTACACCCTCCACCACCTTGGGCGTGGCAGCATGGGAAGTACTGCATGTACCGTGGTTGAGCCATGCCGTCCTTGCCATCAACAGCGCTTGCAGGATTGGCCTCTAATCCAGAGCGCTCCCAACCCAAGCTCCTCAGCTTCAACTTTACCCACGCGCCCCACCCTGGAGCTGCACCCAGCCGTGCAGAGAACCACGCCGCACCCACCATCCAGATGTCCTCATCCTCGTTGTCCTCATCGGAGTCTAGGAGACCCATCTCCGTGTGCGCAGCAATCCCCGCCCCCGTCCCTGCCATCTCAGCACCCGGGCCCTGCCGCGACCCCGCCGCAGCTCCTGCCTCGGCATATGAATCTCCTGGCACCTGTGCAGGACCAGGCCCCTGACCCTGTGGCCCCTGCGCCACAGCGCTTGACAGGTTGCTAGCACGCTCCCCGCCACCGGCAGCTGCACTTTCAGGCGCTGCACTAATGGCGGCATCGGTCGCGGTTGTGGTATCGGTAGGGCTGGTGCTGGTGTTCCTGCTGGTGCTGTGGGGGCCAGCGCCATGCGCGGTGGCGGCTACGGCGTCGGCAGGGGCGGCGTCCGCGGCAGCGGCGTCGGCGGGCCCGGGGCCGGCGGCGGCCGCGACGCCGGGATCGTTGCTTCGGGGCGACGGAAAGGTGCCGTCCGGCCGCAGGCGGAATACGCGCCGCAGCTCCTCCTGCACAGGTAGGTGCACGGACCGCAGTGCGGGTACGGTGGAGAACACGGCGACGCGACTGGTGCAGTGTGTGTTGGGGAGCCGGCGGGACACAGTAGCTGTAGGCGCAGCAGGAAAGGCTTCCTGTTGCTGTAGGCGCAGCAGGAAAGGCTTCCCAGCAGGCCTTCATGCAACCAGGTACCAGGCATGAGCGGGTGGTGGGCAAATCCACCACGCGGAGGTGGGTCACAGTGCTAACGCACACGCTCGGCCCGATGCCACGGGCCACCACAAGCCCTTTAAGGCCTCGCAAGCCCACCTGGGTCAGCGGCGTGTAGGTCCTGGTGTGCACGAATACACGCGGTGCGGAGAAGTCGACACACTGTCCCGGAGGCGGCATGTTCCAGCTGTTCCTCAGCACTTCGGGCACCTGGAACGGCCCCCACGCACCGCCGCCCTGCCCCGCCCCGGCCGGGCTGGCGTTGTGCCCCATCTTGGCGCGCTTGGCCGGCGGCCCAAGAGGAGGCTTCTGGGGCGCGCCCTGTGGCGCTGCGGCCACGCAGGTGCGATGCGGTCGAGGGGGCCGAGGCGGTAGGCCTGGCAGCAGCTCCTCTTGCTGGAGCTGCCGTGGCTGTGATCCGCTGGGCCCCGCCTCAGTCGCCCAAGCCGCTCCTGCCGCCACCGCCGCGTCAGCGCGAGACGGCGCGTGTCGCTTGGCACGTGGCATTTGCACCGCGTCGTCGTCCAAAGGTCGCACCTCAATCGAACCCCTCTCCACGGAATGCCGCGCCGCCTCCTTTCCGGCCGTCTCATCGGCCCCGCCCCCGGCGCCTGCCCCTCCCCAAAGCTCCTCCTCCCCCCAATCACTTGTCCCCACAGCCGCATTCGCTCCGTGGCCCTCGTCCTGGCCTTCCGCACCCCCTGGCTCGCCCGCGCTGGGCAGAGCTCGCCGGGCCAGGGCCGCCGAGGCCTCCCACACCTTCGTCTGCAGCTCAGTGAAGAACGCACTGGCGGCCCGCCCTGCCCCCACCCCTGGCCCCAGTGCAACTCCAGCGCTGGGCCCACGTGCCTCGTGCAGCATCCGCTCCATGTCGCACAGCGATAGCACCAGCGCCAGCCGACACGGCGAGGCGTTCTTGCGGGTTCGGGCACAGTGGGCCGCACGGGGCCCAAGATGGGAGGCGGGGGAGCCTTCGGGACGGGAAGCGACTGGACCGCTACTGGGACCGGTACCGTTAGGGAGCAGGCGCGGGACCGCTGCTGGCCTTGACCCCGCTGCGCCGTTTGCTGCTCCTCCTGGGGTTTCCGGTGTGCCCGCGTATGCACCAGCCCATCCTAATGGGTCCCGTACACCGTCGTTTGCCCAGGGCTTGGCCTCTGCAACGGAGCCACCCGCTGATGCAAACGCTTCCCGCGCGGCAAGGACTGCTGCGCCCCCCTCACTGATGCCCGCCTCGTCGTCGCCACCTGTCCGTGCCCCTGATGCCGCCCGGTCCGCTCCCGGTGGTCTCCCCGCCCTGCTGGCTGCTGCAGCTGCCGGCTCAGGTTCCAGCGCTGCGCGCGCTGCCCCCGCTGCACCAAGCTCCACCTGCTCCTCGCCTCCGGCCTCCGTTGCTGCCGCCGCTGCCCTTCTTGCAGCACCAGCCGCCGTCAGCGGCAGAGCCTCTGGCAGCGTCAGCCGCACGCGGCGCCAGGGGATGTAGGCAGCTGCATACGCAGCCACGTCCTGGCCTGCCCCCCCGTCCGAAGGCCCAGACGTGCCTGCCGCCATGCCTTGGAGCTCTGCTTGGCCACGCCTCGCTGTGGCTGCCGCCGCCGCTGCCGCTGCTGCTTTGGTGCCACCAGCTCCTGACGCATGACCCGCCTGTCCCGCTGCAGCTGGCTCGGGCGCCCCCACCGCCCCAGCTGCCGCCCCACCTACTCCATCTATTCCGCCACCTCCCGCTGCCCCGCCGTCGCCCCCGCCAGCAAGTCCGTCGCCCCCTGCCTCCTCCTGGCCGGTCTGCCCCCTGCCGCGCGCTGCTGCGCCATCGCCAGCAGCAGCGTTGGCCCCGCGGCCGCCGCCGCCCACGCCACCGCTCTGACCCTCGCCGTCGCTATCAATGATAATCACGACATCATCATCATCAGCATCATCATCATCATCATCATCAGCAGCAGCAGCAGCAGCACCACCACCGCGACCACCTGTGCCTGCATTGGCGGCTGCACATCCGTCCCTCATCTGCGCCCTCCGCGCGTCCATAAGCGACAGCTCAATGGCACGCTCCTGCTCCTTCCGGTCGAACCCCTGCTCGTCCACATCGTTACTGCCGCCCCTTTGCGCCATGCCTCCCGCCCGCGCGTGCTCCCTCCCTTCCGCGGGCCTGCCGCGGGGCCTGCCCCCGGACACGCCAACGGCACCCTCGCGGGGGCCCCCAGCGTGACGTGGGTTAGCCGGGCGCTCCTGATGCTGCACAGCGCCGCCCGAGCCGTCACCACCACCGCCCGCGCCGCTGCGCTCAGGTGCAGCGGCCACCTCCTCTTCAGGGTCGGAGCTGACCAGGTCGACGATGTCGCCACCGTCGCCCTCCCTGCCGCTCCTGTGGCTGCGTCTGTGTGCGGGGCCGCCGGCGCCGCCTGGCCCTTGCCCGCTTCCCCCGGCCAGCGAGCAGCCAGCAGCGGCGGCGGCGGCGGGGCCCCCGACCCTCGCGGTAACGCCGCCGACGGCAGCAGCGCTGCTGGGACCTGGGCCACGGCGAGGGGGCTCGCCAGTTCCCGCGGCGCCCGCCGGGCCCCCTGCTCCTGCTGCTGCAAGCGATGTGGGCCCAGCCGCTGCTGCTGAGCCTAGCCCAGGGGCCGCCTCCGACCCTGCCGCTGCCGCCTTGGCTGCGCCGCTGCGGTCCTCCCCCCTGCCTCCCGCCGTCCCCGCCGGTGCGTCATGCGGACCCAGGGATGCCCCCAGCAGCCCAACGACCCTCCGCTTCGGCAGGCAAGCCGCATGACCACCGGCGTCAGCAGCTGCCGCAAAGCCCGCCACCGCGGCCTCCGCCGCTTCCAAGCCCACCTCGCCAGCAGCCCCACCCGCGCCCAGCCACCCCGCCCGGCCCCCGGCTGCGTCATCGCTTTCGCCCGCTGCCTCGATGTAGTCGTCGTACGACGGCAGCTTGTCGTACACCTTGCCGCCGTACATGACCCAATCGTCGTCGACAACGGCGTTTGACGACCACCAGTCCCCTGGTGCAGGGGCTCTGCCGTCCAGCAGCTTGCATGAGTTATTCGCCCCCTCTCTTTGCTTCAAACGTATTGTGGCCACCAGGCCCTGTCCCTGTGAGGGGGCGATTGTCTGGCCCATGTCTCCCGGCCTAGATCCTGACCCGTGGGCCGCACGTCCTGCAACCCTTTGCTGTACCGCAGCCGACCCATGGGTCGCAGGCGCCTTTCCCGCATCTTCGCGTTGCTTCCCGCCAGCCGACCCATGGGTCCCACCCGGGGGCATACCCGCACCGCGTGCCGCGCCACCCGCCGACCCGTGGGTCGCTGCCCAAGCATGAGTTGTGCACGAGACGGACTCGTGTCCATGGCAAGCCCGCAGGTGGGCCATCAGGCAGGCCAGGTTGGGGTAGAGGTAGTCGTCGGCCTCCCCGCACAAGACACACGCGTAGCCTTGCACCTCCTTCTCCGCCACCCCCAACGCGCCGTCCCCCATCCCCGCCCCCCTGCGCACTCCCTGGTGCTCTTCGTCGGTCTGACGTTGAGCTGCACTACCGGGCGACTCCTCTGCTTGCCACAGCCACCGGACGCGGCTGCAGCGGCCCCGGCGGCACCCCAGGCGTGCGTCAGCATCCTCCCCTGGATCAGCCAGCAGCAGCTGCCGTCGCGCTGCACAGCGGTCCCGCAGCCGCTGGCAGCGCTGCCGCTGCAACAGCAGCCACTGGAGCGACGTCCCGCACAGCCCCGCATCCGAACAACCCAGCACCGGATCCCGCTGCTGCTGTGGCTGCTGCGGCTGTTTCTGCTGCTCCTGCCGCGCGGCGGCGGGCCCTCCCCTCACCCCAGACGGCCCAGCTGCCCCTCCTGCCTCTGCCGCCTCCCGTTCTGCTCGGGGCACGCCACCGGGCCACGCCGCCCACCCCGACAGCTCCACCTCCAGCGCCATCTCCCCTCCCCTGTCCCCCTCCCGGCTGCCCGCTAAAGCACCCCTGCCCCCACCACCGCCCGCTGCAGTCCCACCCGCCGCAGCCCCGCCCTCCCCGAACCCATCTCCATCTCCAAGCCCACGGCCGCCCAACGCCACGAGCTGCAGTCCGCAGCGGGACACCCCGGACGCCTCTCCACCCTGGCCCTCCCAGTCCCCACCTTCGTACAGCAACAACCGGCTACGCACCAGCCGCAGCTGTTGCCGCACAGCGGGGCCCTTTCCTTGTTGTGCACGCTGCAGCACTGGTGCTGACCCCAAGGTTGAGGGTCCCGGGCCGCTGCTAGGGGCGTGTGCCTGTGCGTCTGCGTCGGACAGCGGGACGACGGCGGCCCACACCTCCGCCTTGTCGGGGATGGTGTCACTGAGGAAGCCAGATTCGTAGTCTGGGGGGCCGTATGGTGGCAGGGTGAGAGTCCAAGGGCAAACAGCGCGGTTGGTTGCCTTCAGGCTGCACGGAGCAGCGTCGCAACAAGGACGTAGGTCAAGCAAGACGGATGCGGCCAGGTAGGGAGGATGCAGGGAGGATTGAGGTTCCCAAGGGCGCCCGCAGGATTGTTAGCAGCGCTCCCAAGCTCCGCCATGCAGACGCATGCTTGGTTTACCAGCAGCGGCATCACCAATAACAGCAATGCAGCACGTCTGCATTTCATGTAAGCAATCCGACATGTGTTGCAGAGAGTGTTCACATGGTTGCAAATTGTATGCTGTATAGGACTAACGCCCTAAGCATCCTGATTGGCTTTTGCGGACGTACGTGCACCCTTCACTGCCACGCCGCTTACCTGTGTCGGGCAGTGTGGTCACCGCGGGTTGTCGCAGCGCCGTGCAGCGCCACGACACGTCCCCTGCAGGTGCCATACGACGGCGGCAGCATGAGGAGGAAAAAGAGGAGGATGTGTCACGGCACTGAGGGCCGCCTTGTGCCGTTTCGGGTGCGCAAGCACTGCTTGCAGAAGTGCACAGTGAATCACACAGATCAGCGATGCACCCGGCCCGCAGCCCTTGCCATGGCTACGAGACAGAGCCTCTTCAGCGACTTGCAGTCTCCCTGGCAAATTATGCCCTATGGCAGACGCTACTGAATGCATCTCTCTAGGCCACTGTTGGTGCAGGGCCGTAGGGCTTGCCTAAGTACGAAAAATACTTGCGTCAGCCCCCTCGTAGTGCACCTGCTGCAGCATCCTCGCATAAGCTAGTTAGTGCTTGGCAAAGGTCCAGCCCCCGGGCCTCAGTGGCTTACCTGAGTACAGCACCACCAGCCGAAGCTGCTGGTCCTGGGGCAGCGCCGCACAGGCGGCCCCGCCGCCCCCGCCAGGGACGTCCAAGCGCACACGGCCGCCGGGCAGCAGCGCTCTCCTGCCGACACCTGTGTCTCCACCGCACGAGACGTCCAGCAGGCCGCCACAACTGCCTTCCGGGGAACGGCCGGCCGCTCCTCCTGCTAGCCCCCCTCGTTCCCCTGCTCCTCTTCCCGCGGCTGCGGCTGCCCCTGCTGGTTCAGCGCCACTGCGGTGGACTGGACGCCTGCCCCCGTCACTGCTGCTGCCGCCAGCACTACCACCAAGAGGCGCTATCGTAGCAGCTCGGTGCGCGCGCGCCGGCGGCTGCCCCCCGCTGCTGCTGCTGGTCCCTGCCCCCACACGCCCCATGGCCAGGAGGGCGGCGGCGGCGCTCGCCTCCGCCTCCGCCACGATAAGCTCCGGAATTCCTGTGAGGACGGACCCGCCGCCAACAGCAGCAGCAGGGTTCACCTGCTGGCAGTGGCTGCCCGTGGCAGGGGAGGTTGGAGAGACGGCGGCGGCGGCGGTCGTGGCCGGCACAGCGAGCAGGCGCGAGGTGCCTGGCAGCGGGACCAGGGTCTCCTGCGACGAACAGTACGAGAGGCGTACGGCGGCGAGGTGCTGTGTGCATTTGCCTTTGGGGCCATTAGGAGCGGGAGTCAGAGCAGGGCAGGGGGGCAGACAAGGATGCTGCAGCTGCCTAGCCACTGCAGCTGCGTATGCACTGTTGGTTACCCGGCCTGCCAACCCACCCCAGCGGTAAGACAACTGACAGGCACCGAAGTGCTCCCTAAACACCTTGGTACATGCCGCAGCAATTCAGCCATCCACGTCAGCGGCGCGCACTAGCCAGCCAGGTCCTTATCGTGGACACCCATAGTCACTCACCGAATCCCCATCGTCCACACACAGCAGGGTCAGCACGAAGCAAACGCCTGACCGCCGCTGCCAGGAGCACCCGGTGCAGGTGCATAGAGGCGGAACCTCCAGGGCGGCCCCTGCAGCCCCTGACACCGCGGCCGTGGCTGCAGTCGCCCTTGCACCACCGCAGCCCTGCTGCCTCCCCTCGGCTGTTACTGCTGCTGCTGCTGCACCCGCCAGCACAGCGGCTGCAGCAGTAGCAGCACGTGTAGCTGCAGTAGGCCCTCCTGGCCCGCCATACGTTGTGTGCTGCAACGCATGCTTGCTGTGAAGGCTGTTTGTGCAGCTGTCGGGCAGCTGCAGGTGCAGCAGTCTGAGGCCTCCAGCAGGGGATGATGCATCCAAACGGCTGCTGGGTGGAAGCGACTCAACATCTTGTGCACTGCCGCGACGTCGGTACAGCAGCGTGCGCCTCAGAAAGCAAGGGCTGCGTGCCTGCAGGGGGAAGGGCGCGGGCGATGGGCGCAACCATTAGCAAAGAGGAGTGCCTTTGGAGCGGTGCGGTGTGGCAGGCGTGCGCAAGACCTCGGCCCACGCTGACGCGGGCTGGTGAGTCATTCATAGGAGCAGGAGCAAGAGGATGTTGGAAGGGCCCCAGGTTCTTTGGTCGCTAGCAAGATACATAGCGGGATGCAGGAGCGAGCTGGCAGTCGTGGGCTCGCGAGGCGGGAGTCGCGGGACTGCCCACAAGTTTGACGGTCGTCTCGCAACAGCCCATACATGGCGCACCGCCCGACATCTTACGTTTACTTGCAAGCCTTGAGGAAGCCCCTGATCTGCTTCCACATCCCGCTGCCGCTCCAATTCGCCGTTGCGAGCTGACATAACTACTCAAGACGGCACCCTGCGCAACACAATCTGACCAACCCCATACTTAGGCGACATATAATCGGTATCGGTAAATAGTATTGCGGTCTCTCCTCCCTGACGTCGCAGGTCGACCAGGCTATCCGCAGGAGGCTATCCCCCGCCCAACGGAACCTGGTCATCCACAAGGGAAGCCATGCCGTGCGCCGCCTCATATCAGGTCGTTGTAAGGCCGCAATCTACCGATCGATTCAACGCTTTCATGGCGCGCCGGTACGTCCTGATGGCAGGACGGACACGAGGACAGCTGCCCGTGTGAGCGTTCTGCTGCCTGCTCCTGCCCCTCGAGCGTCAAGACCCCGGCTCCACATCCCTCCTCACCCACGTCTGCACTGCTAGAACCTTCATTACCGTACTGCACAGCAGGTGCATGTAGAAATCGGTACAACGCTTGCGGCTCGCAGGTTCCTCTCTCCTCCAGCTGCTGCTACATGCCGCTGCATGCGTACGTAGCTCTTGCAGCTGTCCACTGCCGTCCTGCTGCTGCTGTCCGCGGGCATTAGGGGTCACGTCCACCTCGAGTCGTGTGAACGGGCGCGCGAGGCCGGGGAAGACCATGCTGTGCTCCGTGCTGCTGCTTGGCCTCCGGTGCCTGGGGCAATGCGGTTCCTTTCCTGCCCTCGTGCCCTGGTCAGCTTACCTGTAAACCTTTCCACAGAAAAAAGGCTTCCTTGCCCTGCCCTGCCGTGCCTTGCCCGGCCTTGCTCTTCCGAAGTCTGCCGCCCCTGTCGCTGAACATGCCTTGCTGCTCGCTGCAGAGTTTCGTTTCTATCCAGGTGTTGCATCTGGCTCATGTGATGCCCACGAGTACACGCCGATAGCGCCAGTGACGCTTTGCCGCCATGCCTTCAGGCTGCAGCAGGGCGGACCCCGGGGTGCCGTCCCAGCTCTTGGCCGAGAGCCGCCTGCGCTGGACCATGCATGTGGTCGACACGTGGCAGCAGCTGCGACGCGCTACTCCATGCACATGCCGTAGGGACATGCCTATCTGACGAATGTGTTTCGTCGTAACGGCCGCATTACTTGCTCCCTCCCCGCCCAAAGCACGCTTGCAACCCAGCTTGCGCACATCACTGCGTATGGTGAATCCTCAATCCTGTCGCTGCACGCCCACACCGGCACCCACAGCCAGCTAGGGCTCCCACACGAGGGTTTGCGTGATGTTGGGCTTCGCGCTGGTCGCCTCCACCTCAATCCACTGCCGCGCAGGCACGACGTACGCAAGGCCCGCCGCCGTAACGCCCGTGGCGCTGCTGGTTACGTTACGCTGCACGACAGGGTCGTACGTCATGACGCGGCCGTACTCCTGCAGCAGCTTGAGCCAGAAGCACGCCCGGGCCTCGTATGACAGGTAGCGCCGCACGAGCTCCTGTGACGCAACAGTAAAGCAGGGAGCATGCAACGCACATCGTAAGCCATAACGTATACGCACTGGTGCTAGCGCCAACAACCCATGCACACCGTACACCTGACATGTGCATGCTTTGCAGCAGCCTTCTTTGCTCAGTGCTCGTTGTTTCCAAAGCATGCAAGCATTCCCTATCTGCCCCCAGCCACCGCCGTCTGCTCGCACCCAACCCTCGTCTCCGTCCCATAACCCACAAGCCACGCCCGCCCCACGCCCCACGTCCCACTCCACGCCCCATTTCCGGCCCCAAACCCGGCGCCCACACCCACCTGCCCCGCCTGCGCGATCCGCCGTGCCTCCTCGTCGTGCGCCTGCGCCCAATCCAGGGCCTCCAGGATGTCCTCGGGGCCCCGCCCATGGCGCCACACCGGCAGGTAGTGCATCCGCGGCACCAGCAGGTGGTGGTAGAACGCCTGGGGCAGGAGGCGACGCCAGGGAGGACCGAAGTCACCGCATGCGGTGCGGCAAGGTGACGTCATTCAGCAAACCTTTTGCTGCTTGTCTGTAGGGGCCAGAGAGCGAGGCAGGTGACCAGGAGTGAGCAGTGTCCCTTTTTTCTCCCCCTTCCCCCGTGCCCTTTCCCCCCTGTTCGCCCCACTCACGTGGTACCCGCTTTCCTCCTTGAGCACGAGGGAACCCAGCGCCAGCAGCATCTCCAGCTTGCTGGACAGGCCCTGCAGGGCGAGAGGGGGCGTGCGGCACGGACAAACGAGTCGAAAGCGTGTGGCACGTGTTGAGGCCTCGCGCACCACGCGCGGGGCAAGCGTGGGGCGCCCTTGCTGCGTGCACTCCTACAGCTACACGTGCACACGAAACCCTGGTGGGTGCGGCTGGGCGCACTGGGCCCCGAGCCCTGCGCTCTTCCTGGCCCGCACCTGGCCGTCCGTGTGCAGCAGGTACTTGTAGGCCGCCATGGCGGGCAGGGGCACGTGGTAGTGCTGCGAGGGTGGGTGCAGGGGCCAGAGGGTCGGGACGACGCCATGGAGGCCGCGCTCATTGGGTACCGTCCATATACGGGATGCTCCCTTGCTGCCCTTGCTGCGAAGTGCGCACCCACAGCCGCTGGTGGTGCACGCACAGCCTGCGCATGCAGGCACTTCTGGCACTTCAGCAAGTCGATGGCCCTATCGTTACGCCACGTGTCACCCGCCCTTTGCTACACTCCATCACCCGGTGCTGCACCCACCGACGTTGCATCCACTCGCCCGCCCTGCCCCTCCGCCCACTGCGTGAGGTGGTCCCGCACGGCGCACACGCAGGTGTGGCCGCCCTGGGGCACGCAGATGGAGCTGCCGTTGGCGCCCGCGCGCTGAGGGAGAAAGGCCGGGGAGGAAAAGCGCACGAGAGCAGGCAAGAGCTAAATAGTTGTAGGGTGCCGTACAAGATGAGTTGCAGCCGCATTTGCAGGCCATGTTACGCAATGAAGCGATGCAGGATGGTTGTGCTTGGTCGCTGTGGGAGAAGGAGGGGGCCGGGCGGCAAACCGTTGCAGTCAAGAAGCTAGGTGGCCCCTGGTGTTCCCTGGCGTAAGGCGGGCAATGTGTGTGCGCCCGCGTGTTCCTGGTTGCAACATGCCAGGCCACGGTCCACCTGACAGTGCTTCATGCGGGGACTAGCCGTACAGCAGGGCCGTACAGGCGTACGCGGCCGGCGCCGTACGCACCTGCACGTGCGTGTCGTTGGGATGTACGTGGCGGGAGTAGAGGGTGTAGCGTGCGAAGGCCACCGGCTTGCGGGAAGCCCAGGCCACCTGCGGGGGAGGAGCGGGGGGTCTAGTTGGGATATCCGGTGGGGCCCGCACACAGGGGAACATCCGGCACAGCAACAACGCAAGGAGAGAGAGCAGAAAACGGTAAGCAAAGATGTGGCTTAAGACACGCACCTTGTTGAAGTCAGAGTCTATGCGGTTCAGGTACGCCGACTGCGTGGCTCAGGCGGGATGGGTAAGTGGAAGGGAGAACTGTTAGGCTTTCGAGCATGCAAACGGATCTCAGTGTTAAGGACGACCGTGCTGCAATTATCTCCCGGGCAGGCATGGCCATTGGCGTGCAGCAGCCCAGTGCGACTGCCGACCGGACCTGTCCTCCTACAAACTCTACAGGCAGGTAGCTTTACCGCACGTGTGCTTTCCAACCTGGCGTCAGTACACGCCGCTGCACAAGCCTGCCTGGAAGACCACAGACACAGAGGCTCTTCACAGGACTACACAACACGGCCCCTCGCACCGGCACCCATCGGCCCCGCTGCCCCCGCACCTGGTACCGCTGCATGTTGAAGTGGAAGTTGGGGACTGCGGCACGGGTCAAGGTGGCGGGCACAGGTGTGCAAAAGGGTGCATGGGGCCCCCCGTGCTGGGACGCAACGAGCCGCGAAATTGCAACAGCCACAACGACTGTTCCTTAAACGCCACGGTGACCGTGTCCTGGACAGGGGGAACTGTGCCTGAGGACCCACGGCAGTCTGGCGCCCAGGCCACAGGCCAGGTACGCGAGCTCTGGAGCACGAGTCCACTATCGGCAGCTGCAACAAGGATGCACACACCCAGTGGGCTCGTGTCCTTACCGAGGATGTCCGGGTTGGAGGGACTCTTGCCAAACCTAAAGACGGGGTAGTTGATGCCGGGCCTTCCCCTGCGGACGGCAAGGGCGAGGCACACGGACTGGAAAGCAGTGCACTAACGGGCCGTGCGTAGCCGTGCCCGTGCAGCAGGCTCCCTTGCACTCACCAGGGAGCAGTGTCAGCCGCCAGGGTGATGCCCTACGCGCCATGCCCCACGCGTGGCCTTGCCGACGTAGTGATAGGAGCTGAAGGCGCACGGCGCGACAGCTCGCAGCATTACGAGTACCTCCATACAGAGGAACCACGTGTGCCCTTTGGGTGTACCGTGCCCCACCCCATACCCACCTGCAGGGGTTGCGGGAGTTTGTCACAAAGGCGCTGTCGCTGCTGCTGCCATCCCCGGGGCTCGCAGCCACCCCCTTGGGATTGTACCCCCGGGTGCAGTTGGTCAGCCGGGTCGGCCGATCGTTGGTCATGAGTACGAACTCCACGTTTGGCAGTGTACTGCCGTACTTTTCCTCCAGGTCCAGCAAGACCTTGAGGTACGAAACCCATAGCAGGATCTGTGCGGCATAGGCACGAGGATAGCAGCCATGGACAGTCACCTGGAGGGGAACACTGACCTTATTCCCGGTACGTGATGGCTCACTGCCGATGCCAAGCCGCTAGCATATGAACGGAACCCCACTCTTACACAACCCTCCATCAGCACATGAGTTCACGTGCAGCTGCCGTGGGAGAGAGATGCACTCATGCACGCCCCACGCCGCTGACCGCCGTGCGCCCCACCAGCAGTGACGCCAGGACTCGGCGCATGGCACCTGGCGCCGGCACCCAGCCAACGCCGCAAAAAATTGTGCATGTGCAGTGCATAAGGCCTGCGGACCCCATATCATTTTAGGGCTAGCCACCAAGGCCTCACGTGGTGCCCGAAGCGCTTGATGTCCGCCGGCGCCCGCTTAGATATGACGTACACGCGGCCGTTGTATATGCCTATGGCCAGCCCCTTCTCGCGGTACGCCACGGTGCCCTGCCGCATGGTGTGGTACACCAGCGCCTGGCGCGGGCGGCGGTGGGAGCAGGGAGGGGCTGGGTCATTGACAGATCGGGCAGACCGGGCAGTGGTTGTCACACTTCATCCGGAACCCAGCAGGTACCGCACATGTTCCCGCCAGCCGCCCCGCAAACCAGTCGGCGGTACCCATGCCCCCCTGGCCCTTGATGCTGCCCTGATCGGCTATGCCACCACGGAACGTATAGCTGCTCCCTGACCTTCTCGCAGCACCCAGATACTTACTGCGAGCCTTGGGCCCTCCAGCGCTCTCTGACTCCACGTACCTACGTACGCAGCGGCGCCCGAGGCCCGAGCTGCCCCCCATGGCAGCACACGACTGCTCCCCTGCCCCTGCGCGCCCGCGCCCCCACCTGGCTGATGCCCCCCATGGCCCTGTACAGCGCCAGGTCGCGGTCTATGGAGGCGTACAGCGGGGCGTACTGCCGGCAGTGGCCGGGCAGCTGCTCCTGGGGCGTCGGCCCAGCTGCAGGTGGGGAAGCAGCACAAGGCGGCAGGCGGGACGCGGTGGGGGCGGCGAAGGTCGCATGCGGCAAGGAGGGAAAGCCAAGCATATTGCGTCCATGGTATGTATGGTTCGCATGGGTCTGCGTGTGGCGCTTGGCTACAGGTGCCACATTCCGCTCATATGCATCTGCCGGCCCGTGCCTGCCCATGTTGCTCACGCCCAAATTAGGCCCTATGGCCGCGCCAACAATTAGGCGTAGGTACTGTGAACCAGATTTTCGTGTATGGTAAATTACCACCGCCCGGCAGCGGTTGGCCTGGCGCCCTGTGGCGTGCCCCGGCTACTGCCACCCACCTCCCACGGCTACTGACGACGACAAGAACACGACGGCCGCCACAGCCAGGGCTCCATACCATAGCTGTTTCACTTGGTTCACTGGTCGATGACTCCTTGGTATTTTCTCTCTGGGGCCGGCTCTCCCTTCGGTCATTGGTTATGAATGCTAGGGGCATACTCATCCCTATCGCGACAGCGACGCACAGATCATACAGTCTATTTTATTGGAAGTCAGTCAGTCTCATTAAGGCCACGCCGACGCATTTTGGACCCAGGTCGCTCGACTCGACTTTGTGGTACCCAGGCGCTTAACAGCTCAGCAGACGGACGCGATGAATTATCTGTACGAACCATTAGGAGCGTATGTAAACAGCGTCAGGGGGCGACCTTTGGCAGCGCTGAGTGCCACTCACTCTGGGGCCTGGGCTCCCCTGCTTCACAGGCCGTACGGAACACGCTGAGGCGAGGGAGCCATGTCTTGCATTGCTGCACGCGCGCCTCCTTGGACCTTTTCGCCGGTGCAACCGTTGTGCCGAAGAGTCTTGTCATCACAAGGGACGGACCGTGGCCTGGGCACCAGGATGCTGGATGCTGCATCAGGCAGCGCCGACCAGGAGCCAAGTTGAGCAACTACCGTTACTCGCCGTCCCGACTTCTTACACGTCCCGCAAGTATGCACCAGCACCCAGCCATCTGGTGCCAAGGTGGTAGACAGCTCAAGAGCGCATTACAGCTGTAATCATCATGCACCAAGGACTCTGGGGTGGCCTTGGATAGGCACGTGTCCGCACGCACAAACTCAGGCGTCATCTGCGTTCGGAAGAGACCAAGCACCTGGCCCCCATTGCACAGCAAACACACGTATGTACTGATACTGCAACGCACTGTTAGCATCAATACATTATAGCAAAAAAGCGTCGTTTAATGTGGTGAATGGCAGGGCGCAAAGGTAGCTGCCGGCGTGCACAGAAGGAAAAAAACAGCCGGCTGCAGCGCCCTCAAAAAAAGCGACCACGGGTGTGAGGCTGCACCTCAATGAAAAATGAAGCATCACGTTTGCATGGACTTGCGAGATGTGTCAGTACCATTACAGCACACACCGTCTGGCTCGTCGGCCGCCGACACAGCAGTGTCATCTGGTGTCACATCGCACGTGTCACGCATCAGGTCACCAGGTGTACCAGGCTTGAAGCACGCACGGTCCGCCTGACCGCCCAGCATGCGGCAGCACACTCACCTTGTCAGTTGCGTTCAAAACCTGTACATCAGTGTAGATATGACCAAGCTGCGCAGGTGCATGAAGCATTTGGCGTCGATGAACGCGGAAGCCACACGAATCACAGGCCGTGCAGCAGCTGCAGGGCACCAGATACGCACTTGTGCTACACTTGCCTCAAGCAAGCCACCGCAACGCACGCCTGCGCAAACATGCAACTGACCGCATTCCACGCCCGAAAACAGCAAGAAAAGCTAGCAAGGAACCAGCGCGGACGTTGGACGCAGGGGTGGAAGTGCAGTGGTGAGCTTGGTGCTGATAGAACTCAAAGCGGTCGGACGGTACACCCATGGTGCGTCGTGCGGTGGTGGTGCCAGGCGTGCAACGATTTGAGGCTCCCAAACACGCTGGTGCCCACTCCCGTGCATGCGCAGAGCGGCAGCAGGTTGTCAATGCCTGCAGCACGTACACGCCGTGGTTAGCCCGACTGAATTTGCTGACATGCGAGCAAGGACAATGGTGCAATTCTCCTCGCGAATACGAACGCTGCCCCAGTGCAAGCTGGCACCAAGCCATGCACTAAACGCAATCATGCATGCATTCTAACTTGCATGCACCGGTGTGCTGCGTGCTCTTTCCTCGGGTGTGTACCGGTACCTGGACGGGATGATATGACCTGGCTGCATGTCGGCCCGCCAGCACCCATCCCACAGGCCCACACACCTATTTGTCCTGTGCATCTCATGTCAACGTATATGCATAAATGCACCGGTACAACACACCAAACAAACAGGTAGTAGATCACGATGAGCCAGAGACAAAAGACCACGACTGGTGGTATCACGTGTATCTGCGTGTAACAATGCATGCATGTACGTCATGGACATGTGTCACGTGCCACTTGCCATCACGGCACGGCGCGCATGCGTGCCACGTCGTGCGGCGGGCCGCACGGCAGCCCCGCCTTTTTGATGGCGATGTAGTTGATGTCGCGCGGCTTCTTGGGGTCCAGGAACCACAGCCCGAGGGCCTGGAGTGTTGGGATTTTGCTCCTGCAGGTGGGGCACGGAGGCGTGGGGTTTGTCAGTCAGGGGTGCGGATGCCTGCGTGTGGGTGGCTGATATGCCGGGGAGCAGACAGCCCTTGCGCTGCAGCCCCCATGCCACACAACCACCATAACCTTGACAACGTCGCAGAACTTCACCGTCCATACGTGCACGAGTCCTGTGCGCAACGGCTCTGCCCTGGCCGTCCGGCTCCCGCAACTTCGCCCTATAGTTAAGTGCACGGTATCCCGACAGGCCACCGCCCGGCATCACTTGCAGTATGCATCAGTAGTACCGTACGATGCAGGTACATGACAGCTGGGTTACACGTTCTGAAGCGACTCACATGCATATTAGGTGCACGTACAGCCTGTACGGCACCTTGCAGTGGTCACGGCTGCTGTGCAGGTAGCACTGCAGCCGGTGCGACGGCTGGTCCTTGGCGCCGCCCGCCACCGGCAGGTCCTGCGCACATAGGGACAGAGCAAAGCAGGTAGGGACGAGACACACGCAGGGCGCACTTTCTGGTTTGGCGGTGGTGTTTTGAGGTCCAGACGTGAGTCGTAATGCGGGTACTGCGTGCCCTTAATCTTGGCAGGGGCCGATAAAAGGGGCCTGGACGTTGGACGTTTAGGCCGTGGTCAGGCAGGGCGGTTGTGGCGATCAACGACAGACGGCAGGCGCCCAACCAAGCATGACACCGCATGGCGAGCGAAAAACGCGTAAAACGCGAGGGAAGGGGGCTACCACTCCCTCGTCCAAGGCCATGCACTGCCTTCTTTCCTTTGGCCCCGCCCGCACGCAAACGCCCATGCAGTTCACAGCCGCGCACCTTGCAGTCCGGGCACACGGTGTTGTTGGCCCAGGCAGTGTGGTGCCGCGCCACTGCCGGCATGTTGGCGATGCTCCGCGTCACGCCGCACAGCAGGGGGTCGCTACAGAACAGGTAGGCCTTGCCGTACAGCCGAGCGAAGCCCGTCTGGTCGTGGTGCCGGGGGCTGGCGGCGGCCAGCCAGCGGCGGTACATTAGCGCCGACATCTATATGGCAGGTACGACAGGTAGGGTGTGGTGGCAACACGACAAGGGTGTACGGCAAGTGCGTAGTCGAGGCCACAGCTAGAGTGAGGCGCATGTCGGGATGGGATGCACGAATGTGCCGTTTGGAAGACGTAAATGCTCGCCGCGGGAAATCTCAAGGGCTACTCTCGTGACATCAACTGTACTTGGTCCTATGGTCTCGCACGCAGGCTAGGACAGGGTCCCCTGGTGTGGGATGGGGCAAAGCTACCCTTTTTCTCTTCCACGTGTGCATCAAAGCCGACCCGAGCCAACCCAGCGACGAACACCTCCATCTCACGCACCTCGTTGTTCCGAATGAATACCACTCCAGTGTTCGCGATATAGATGTTGTGCTGCTCCCGGCTGCGTGGCCCAGAGCACAGGGAGCAGGGTTTGGCATCAAGCAGGGGCCAGGTTAACGGTCACGGCACGTGTATGGGGCGTGCCGAATTGCTCTACCTGCATCCACTGCAAGACCCACCCAGCGGTCACCCACGTAGCTCATTGACTGTCCGACAGCGAACACGGTAAGCAGCAAGGCTGCGAGGCACTTCTTCGTGCAACAGCAAGCAGGGAAGACCAAGAGAAAGCTTCGGGGTGGCCAAGTGAGCAAGTAGGACTCACTCTGCCCAGTTCTCGTAGGCCATGGTTGCGTCCGCGTGGTTGCCCGTCTGATTCTTAAAGAAGAACTCGGCAGAGGGGTAGACGCGCTTCAGGTACACCACTGCAGGCAGCCAGAGTGCGGAGCGGGTAAACATAGTGGATAGCACACGCCGCATGGCCAGGAGGGCATTGAGGCGCACCACAATGGGCGGTTTCGGATCGCTGTGCTGAAAGAGTGCGGCCGTGGAGTAGGGTAGTTGAGATTGGAACGTCATGGCAAGCATGCATGATGGTGTAAGGAACCCTGACGACTAAACAGACGGCCTGCGCAGCGGCCGATCGACGAGAGGCTGGCAGTCCCACAGGGCTCACCGTCGTAGTCGGACACGTGGAGGTAGGCGTCAGGCGGGAGGACCTGCGTACGGCAACATTTGGTGGAAACATACGGTAATAGCTCTCAACTGGAACCTCTTAAGGAGGAGCCTCGTGTCTGGAAGTTGTTATAACATTACAGGCCCCCACCACCGGCTAGAGCACTTGCAGCACGCAACCTGCCGTACCACCCACCTGCAGAACACCATCCACTCGCACCACCCGTTTACTTACCTGCAGCAACTGCTAGCATCACCCTTGTAACCCACCTGCAGGACCTCGTTGGCCACCGCCACCTTGCTCCAGTAGGTGGGCAGTGCGTTGGGCTGCTCCCGGCCCAGCTGCCCCTCAATGTCCAGCTCCGCCGCCGCCACAACGGCGGAGGCGTCGAAGCAGGGGAGCCCCAGCCGCTGGCACGCCTGCGCAGTGCGTTGGCACGGCACACAGCCCCATATAGGATTTAGCGCACAGCGTTCCGTGCCGCCATCGTAGCAATTATGTTCTAAGGCCACCTGGGCCCTGTGCCGGCCATCTCGCCGCCTCTTGCCGGCTCCCGTAAGCGGAAGGATCCCAACAGCACGGGGTCCATCACACCCACCGGTCTGGCCGGGGCAAGGAAGGTCTGGGGCACAACGTACGGGGTTTGCAGTACGGCCACGTACTGCTGGTATAGCGCACCTTCTAAAGCCAGCCCCCGGGGTCCCCACCTGCAGTGCCTGCTCTGTTGCGCACGCCACCAGGTACGTGTCGTGCCCCGCCACCAGCACCAGGCTGACCAGCGTGTTCATCAGCAGCAGCTCCTCCTTGCTCTTGGGCTCCAGGTGGTTGAGCGTGATCACTGATATCCACCGGCACTGCAGGCGGGACGGCAGCGGTGAGCATGAGGGATTCACAAAGACGCTGCTGCTGGAGGCACAGAGGAACTGTGTTGCACGTATGAAGGTGACACCCACGCCTGATCTCCAGCGAATGAGGGCGCCTAGACCTTAAGGACATGTTGAGGGCTCACAGGAAGGGGCCCCAGGGTCCAGGGACTACGCCCCTGCCCGCGTGCCCCTCACCGTGGCCAGCTGCATGTCGGGGTCGGCGTGCGACCGGTGGCACCTGCGCGCGACCATGCCGCGCAGGTCGTGCACGTGTGCGTTTTCGTACGGTACCGGCGGTACGGGGCCGCGCTCCGTGCCTGCCGCCGCCGCTGCCAGTGCTGTTGCGGCAGAGGCTGCCGAGCTGCTGTCCACCTGTTGCTGGCGCTGCTGCCAGGGCATGGGCCCTCCACCTGCCGGTACAGCGCCGTCGGAAGGGCGTTGCTTCCCGCGGCCTGCAGGTGGTGGGAGGGGGCGTGCAAAAGTTAGACCGCTTGGTGCCAGCCTTGTCGGGCGTGCTGGAGAAGGGTACTGAGCAGTGTGCGAATGTGGCATGGGGCATGTAGCAGCTGTGGATGTTTTGCGATGGTCGTTGAGTGCACAAGCCTGGGTCCTGCGGGTGGCCGTGTCGGGGGCCAACTTCCATTCTTCTGACAGCCACAACCTACTAAACTTCATGATGGCGCTATGACATGTAGTACAATGTAAGATACCGAGCTTACCTGTGGCTAATAGGCGTCGCGCAGTGTCCGCTCCGGGCCTGCCGTTGAAGGACACGGACGAGCCGCAACACATTGTTACTGCGCGGGCGGAATCTACGTTTAGTCATATTTGCATGCTGTTCTGAGCTGAAGTACTAACCCATGAATATCTCGTGGCCCAGTCGCCAGGTTGTGAGGCAAGCCACTCGACGCCTTCAAACCCTGCAGAGATAACAGGCACCCGCGCCATTATAGCGTGCGGTACTATGATGAAAAATACGAATTGAACATCCTCATCGGCAGTATCGCACCAGAGAGGCGGAGATAGTTAGCAGGACAGTCAGGAGTAGTCCAGTCCTCCGCACCGGCGACCCGCCGAGATGGAAAGCGGGCATTCTGACGGGCTAAGACACGACCATTATGAACACTAGAGTGGATGCGTGCGAGCTTAGATTCTCGCCGCCGTCGCCTGCCAGAGTAGCTGGAAACCTGGCGACAACTCGACGATTTCCGCTAAGAGGGTTGTTCCATTGGTGGCGAACTCCTGGTGAACTTTAGTTTGTCAGCTGGC
>VFQN01000670.1_pt1 | contig 62207 bp, 59 predicted proteins | sample 3512371 | NCBI WGS metagenome assembly VFQN01 (sample SAMN10412370, study PRJNA504923) | tailings metagenome | isolation source: Replicate 2 from Balatoc abandoned mine | place: Philippines: Itogon, Benguet | collected 2017-08-28 | reverse complement strand
AGATGGCCCGGCCCGAAATCCCCGCTCGCCCGGCCGGCAACCGCTACAGCATCCGCCCGGACCAGCTCGCCTTCTGGCTCATCGCCGCGCAGGCGGAGATCCAGAGCGACCTCGAGGCCCGCATCGCGGCGCTTGAGGCGGCGCCGTGAGCGTGCGGCACATCACCGACCAGCTCGCCCACTTCACGGTCGCTGCGCTGATCCTCTCTCTCTTCGCGATCGGCACGGTCTGGGCGGGCGCTCTGGCTGGCTTGGCGCTGGGCCTGATCCGCGAGTCTGCGGAAGCCGGCGGCTCGCGCATCACTCTGGCCGAGGTCGGCCCGCACTTCACCAAGCGCGACCCTTGGATTGACCTCACCTTCTGGGCTCTCGGCGGAGCGACCGCCGCTTCAATCGCAACCTGACGGGAAGCATCATGACAAAGGAAGAGGCAATCGCCGCCGTGGAAAGCGGCGAGGCGCAGCGCATCTGCGCGCCTGGCGAGTGGGTGGTCTGGCGCGAGGGTCAGATCGTGATGAGCCGGAATCTCGGCTCGTGAGCTGGCAGGAGGCCTTCAACATCGCCTTCGCCGCGGCTGCATTTCTCGGCGGGTGGTTCGTCAAGACGCTCTGGCAAGAGGTCAAGGACGGCGAGGCGAGCACCAAGGCGCTGGCCGAGAAGGTCGCTTCGATCGAGCTGCTCGTGGCGGGGTCTTACGTCACCCGATCCGAGTACCGCGACGATCTCAAGGACATAACCGACGCGCTGCTGCGCATCGAGAGCAAGCTCGACAGCAAACAGGACAAGGACGGCAGACGATGAGTAGTGCCAATCGAGAGGCGCTGCAGCGCTTTCTGAATAGCCGTGGACAAGGCCTGACGATCGATGGTGTCGTCGGCCCAGCCACCCGTGCCGCGATCCTGCGCGTCTTCGCCGGATCGACAACGCCGGCCACCCCGGCCGAGATCACCCAGATCGCACGCGAGCTCGGCGCCCTTCCTGAGCAGATCCGAGCGGTAGCGGCGGTCGAGAGCAGCGGCGGTGGCTTCCTGCCCGACGGCAAGCCCAAGATCCTCTATGAGCGCCACTGGTTCCGTCGCCGGATCGGAAAGCTTCTCGGCTCTGTCAGCGTGGCCGGCCACTTCCTCGCGCATCCGAGCCCCGGCGGTTACACCCTCGATGCAGATCGCGACGGCCGGAACGACAGCTGGGAAAAGCTGGTCGAGGCTTGCGCGGTCGATCCTGTGGCGGCCTTTGAAAGCTGCTCCTGGGGCAAGTTCCAGATCATGGGCGGGCATTGGAAAGTGCTCGGCTATCCCGATGTCTTCCGCTTTGCCTTCTCGATGGTCGGCGGCGAGTTCGGCCATTATCGCGCTCTGGCCGCCTTCATACGCACAAACCGGCTCGAGGGTGCGCTGCGCCGGATCGGCACCACTCCAGAGAGCTGCGAGGCCTTCGCGCGGGGGTACAACGGCGCTGCCTTCCGCAAGCATGAGTATCACATCAAGCTCGCCCGGGCTTTCCGCCGGGAGATGGCGGCATGATTCGGGCCCTCATCGCCAAGCTCGCCATCCGCGAGTTCTGGATGTTCACGATCGCCGGCATTGGGATGGTGACCCTCGCCATCGTCGCCGTGCTGGTCGCCCAGGGCGGCATGCCACGCAATTCCGAGGCGATCCTGTCAGCGATCATCACTGGCATCGTGCTGACCGTGCGCGACGTGATCAACGCCATCCGGGCGCTCTGGCGGGTCAGCCAGGAGCACATCGAGGCCGAGCCGGGAGAAAAGCAGTGATCCGCTTCTACCGCAGTTTCACCAAGATCGGCCGCGCGGTGATCGGCCTCCTGCTGCTGGCGCTGATCGTCATCGCCTTCCTCGCCCTCGACAGCTGCCAGTCGGCGCGGATCGCGAAGACGGAGGCCCGGCTTGGCCGCAACCAGACCGGCGCGGCGATCGCCAGCGGTGCCGATGCGGTCGGCACCATAGGCGCGCAGCTCGCAGCCGAGGGCGCGATTGACGCCACCACCAAGGAGAACACCGATGCCATTCGCTCTGCCCCGGGCGCCGATGCGCCTGTGCCTGCTGCCGTCGATGCTGTTGCTCGTGAGCGGCTGTGCCGAAGGATGGCTTACCGCGATTCCTTTGCCTGCAAGGAGCTGGTAAAGTGAGGCATGGTTGCAGCAGCAAATCTGGTCGGGCAACGCTTCGGCAAGCTCGTTGTGTTGGAACGCTCGGGCAGCTCGGCTCGAGGTCAAGCACTTTGGCGGCTAAGGTGCGACTGTGGCGGAGAGACCACCGCCACCACCGGCGCCCTAAGACAAGGCCGACATCGTTCCTGCTCCTGCGGTCTCTCGCAGCCCAAGCATGGCATGCGCTATACGCGGCTCTACAGCGTCTGGGAGGGCATGCATTCACGCTGCTTGCGGCCATCGCATCCGCGCTTCCATCGGTACGGAGGCAGAGGGATAACGATCTGCGAGGAGTGGCGAGACTTTTCGACATTCGCCAGCTGGGCTCTCGCGAACGGCTATGCCGATCACCTTCAGATCGACCGGATCAACAACGGCGGCAACTACGAACCCAGCAACTGTCGCTTCGTTACAGCCGCCGAGAATATGGCAAACCGAGGCTAGTAGCCCTCGCTGCCTTGGCCGTCAGCGTGACGGCATGCGGATCACCCCCGCCTATCGTGAGCGCCCCGAGTGCCTGCAGCAGCCTCCTGCCCCCTGAGTGGCGCGAGGGGGTCCCGGGCGCGGCGCTGCCCGCAGGCTCGACGATCGGCGAGTGGATCGCCTTCGCCGACGCGCAGACCGGGCAGCTCGACAAGGCCAACGATCGCTACCGCGCAGCCGCGGGCATCGTTGAGCGCTGCGAAGAGCGCGACCGCGAAGCCGTGAAGCGCAGCCGCCGCAAGATCCTCGGCATCTTCTGATCACCAGCACGCAAGGAGAGTTCCATGCCCCAGCACACCAACAAGCCCGTCGGCCCTACCAATTGGGCCGAACTGACCGACGCTAACGTGACCGCGATCACGTTCCAGAACGTCAGCGCGATGCCGATCACGGTGACCGCCACCAACGGCGCGACGCCTCCCGCTGCTGACGCGGGCGGGCTGACATATGCGCCCGGTCAGGGCGAATCGAACCGTTCGCTCGCCGACCTCTTCCCTGGCGTGAGCGGTGCCAACCGCGTCTGGGCACGCTCGAGCAACGGCACCCAGCAGGTCTTCGTCAGCCATGCGTGAGATCGTGTCGCCGCTGAGCGGGATCAGGTCGCCTTTCGGGCAGAGGCGGGTGAGCGGGGGTGGGATTGTCTCCGGCCTGAGCCTTACCGCAACAAAGGTCGGTGTAGATGAAGCGCCGCAAGGCGTGTTCTTTGAAGCAACCGCGCTCGGCGTCTCGGATCAGGCCGATGTGGTCATGTGGTGGGACTTCGGCGACGACTATCAGTTCCGTTACCTGCCGACCGATACCAAGGCGAACGACCGGCAATCGGGCACGGCTATCGGGCACCGCGCGGCGCACGTTTACCGCAGCGCCGGAACCTATACCGTCACCTGCACAGCCTACCAGTTCGTGGGCGGTGAGATTGTCAGCGTCTCGGATACGGTCGAGGTTGTGGTCGCCGCGTCCGACCCCGCGATCACTGAGCGCATAGCTATTTCCAAGACGGGCAGCTTCGCGGGTGCGCCTGCCGGGGCAACGCAGATTGATTGGTCGGGGGGCGTGCCGTCCACGTTCTCGTTCCTTCCGAACAAGGCTTACTATTTCCAAGCCGGGCAGACGTTTACCCTAGACGGCGTGGCCGCTGATTTCGATACGGGTGGCGTCGGCAAGGTCGCTAAATACGGCGCGGGCAACAATCCCGTATTGGCGCAGTCAGCCACCGCGACTGGTAATTTCTTCTGGCTTCGGGGCGACGATCACGACAATTTCAGCGTCTGTGAAGTTGATCTGCTCGGCACATTCGATGTAAATAATAACCCGAATTGGAATGATGCCGGTGTTTACCCAACGCCGCCCACGGCACCCGGAAACACCGGAATATTTACGCTGAATGGGGACAACGGCGGACAATCCATGTTGTTCTATGGCATGAAGATTGAAGGCTTCCGCATCAACGTCCACTTTGCGAACCCCGCTGCTGCCGCGATCACGCACTTTGTTGACTGCGAAACGACCAATTGGTTCGATTATGGCCTATACTCGGCAGCAGCAGGCGTTGTTGCTTTTATCGGGGTGCGTTCCCACCAGAAGATCGGCACGCAACCTTTGCCCGCCGCCGTTCCGCAATCAAACCGTGGCTGGAACTCAACGGACGGGCCAAACACTGCGCGGCATGGCGCTCTCCGTGTGCCCGGAGCAAGCTTAACCATAGCCAACAAATGCAGCCTGCTGTCATATCGCTGCGGTTGGTCCGCAGGCTCGACTCCCGGTGTTGCTGCACCTCAGTCCGCCATGCGCCTCGGCACCAGTGAGGTTGCCGGTGAAAACTACCACGTCACGCAGTGCGATCTTGAGGGTGGTGAAACTGTCCTGACAGCGAATGTGGCTAACACCGACACCATTCAAGGTGTGGTGGAGAATTACATCGTCGAAAGCAATTTTCTCACTCAAGACCGCGACGGTTATACAACCGCGTTCATCAGTACAAGCAAACCAGGAGCGCACTTCCGCAATAACATCGCACACTATCGGAGCGGGATTGCGCCTAATGGGACAGTTAGCACCATCAGGCTGGTGAGAGACTACAACACCGTTTCCTTTGGGTTGGATCGACCCTCGTGTGTTTACGGCAACACGTTGATTGTGGATGGGGACACTCCCGGCATTGATTGGCAGACGGCAACGCAAATCAGTGCAGCATCGCGCCCGATTACCTACGCCAACAACCTGATCCAGATGAACGGCGCTTTCAACAGCGCCGGTTCGGCTGCGCTGTTCCAGACCAATTACAGCCCGGTCGAAGCGGCTTTCCCTTTCCTGCCGAAGTTCGGTTCCCCCGCTTATGGTGGCTACACGACCGGCAAACTGGCACCGCTTGCGCAGGACGGCACAGAGCGCACCGCACCCTTCAGCCTTGGCGCTGGCGAGGAAAGCGGCGAGCCCGTCGTTACCGTGGCGATCAATCAGGCGGAAATTGCAAGCGGCGATGTTCTCGGAACGGATGTTACCGAAACCGGCACGATTGTCTTTGCCGGTTCCGCGCCGCCCCTGACCACGGGAGACATTGGCTATAACTGGCTTGTCAACGGCATCGAACGCGCCGATGGCTTTACGGTAGCGGCGACTGATGTGGTCCGCGCTCGGGCGTCCTTTACCCATTCGACCGGCCCGCAAGTTGTGCTTTCTGCGCCCCTTGTGGCGCAGGCCAGCGGCGTTGCGGCACCGACATTGACCGGAACTCCGACATTACTAGCGTCGTGGGACTTTGCAAACCTCGCGACCGTCACTGAGGTTGGCGGTGCGGTGTCGCAGATCACCGGCTCGGACGGAACCAGCGTTACGCTTGCGCAAGCGACGGCGGCGCAGCGGCCCCTGTTGGCGACTGTGGGCGCTTACAAGGTTGCGCAGATGATCCGCGCAAATAGCACGTTCCTCCAAGTGGCGAACGGCCTCGGCGGTCAAACCGCGATGACACAAGTAGTCATAGCCAGCCTCATCGACCTCACGGCTGATAGCACGACGCATTATCTTTTGGACGTGGGGCGTCGTGGTGCGCTCACTAACCGTGAACGCACCTCTATAAATATTTTCAGGACAACGGCGGGCACTAGAGGGTGGCGCGCCCTGAATGCCGGCACAACGCAGACTACTGAGGCGCGAGACTCAACAATTCTGTCCGAAAACATACGCCTCGCCATCAATGTGGCGCGGGGTGTCGGCTCTGCTCCTGAGCTTTACATGGACGGAGGTGCAACGGCGTTCACTGGCGCTGCGCCTTCGGGGACTCCCGGTGCAGCCACACATACAACCCTGGGCGCAGAGGCACGAGGCAACGCGGAAGGCAACTTCGCCAACGCCTACGTTTATCGCGTGCTGATCTACTCCGGCGCGCTCAACGCAACCCAGCTTGAGGAAGTCGCGGTGTGGGCCGCTGCCAACTACGGGACGCCGAACAATGCATAGGGCCACGCTTGGCTGGACAGCTTGACTTTCCGATTTCCCTCCCGTCTTCAATAGCAGCGGCACCGTCTAGTAGTGACGTTTTCGTAGCCGCGATTAGGGGCCACACATGGACGCTTTCGTTTTCTCACCCGGCTTTGCCATTCCAGGCGCAACAGAAAAGGTGGAAGGCGTAAGCTTCTTCGGTCCTCCGGGACTGTTGAAGAGGCACGAAAACGAGCTCGTGATCGAATTGGGGTCCCTTGGTGGAGCATATTCGCGCCTGATCTACGATAAACCAACGGGAGCACTAAAGCTCGAAAGTGACATCACCGGGCAGCTTGCGCTTCGCTTCGCCTTCGTAGATGGGCAGGTCATCGTCTCATCCCACGACATATTGCTCGCGCCTTTTCTGGCCTACGAGCCTGATGAGGCCTCTCTCGCTGCGATCGCCCGCTTCGGATGGTCGGTCGGTGGGTATGCTTTGGTCAGGAACATCACCGTCTGCCGGGGCGGCGAAGGCGTGCTGATCGGGCGCGATGGCCGGGTTACTGTCACCCCTGCGCAGTTCCCACAAGGCCGTGATCCCGTTCAGTCCATGCTGGACTATCTTGGCTCTAAGCTGCCTGCTGGGCCCGTCACGGTGGAGCTGTCGGCAGGGTGGGACAGTCGCGCAGCTTTGGCGGCCACCCTCGCCTGTAAATCTGTCAGCGATATCAGGGTATTTTCGGAGGGGCCTGAGGGAAGCCTTGATGTCTGCGTTGCAAAGGATCTCTGCAAAACCCTTGGCATCTCGTTTACCCGCCGAGAGACTAAGGTGCGGGCTCCCGTCGACATTTTGGGGGACTGGACGGCGTCGGCTTGGCGAAACAACGGGAATATCGAGATTGACGTTCTGGCCTCGCGCCAGAGGACGGAAGGGCCGGTAGTGTGCGGAGACGGGGGTGAGATACATCGCGGGAATTACTATCCCTACGTACCATTTGGGCGCCTCCGTAAACGGCAAGGTTATTCGCCAGAGCAAGCGCTAGCGCGCAAGTTCGGCGCATCAGGACGACTTTCGGAGGCTGTGGAAAGACTCTCCGCAGATAGGGCTTCTAGTGCGGAAGTGCTTGACCGGTTTTATGCGGTCGAGCGCTATGGAATCTGGAATCAGAAGCTTGCACGCGAGGGATCAACACGTATCAGTCCATTCGAGGCTCGTGCTTCGATGGTGGAACTCGGAAAGGGTGAGCAGTGCGGCGCGCACCTCTCGCTCATCCGAAAGTACCTGCCCTCTGCCATGCAAGTTCCGATCAACGGACAAGCGACGCCCAATGATTATGCGGGTGGATTGGTCCGCGATTTCATTCTTGAAAGCCGAATCTTCGCTGGAAAGGTGCAGGGCCGCCTTTCTAGACGGGCAGACCTGCAAGGCAGCAGAGCTTCGGTGATGGAGGAGGCTCTGCGTACCCTTCCGGCAGATTTCATAATGGGCGACGCTAAATCATGGGCGGAATATGGCGCGCGGCGTTTCTTGAAGCTTTATTCGGAGATCTCGCTCAAGGGCCATCGCCCCCTGCATGTCGTCCTCGAGGACCTCTCGAGCAGGTAGCGCGTGGTCGTGCGGCCGGGAGATCAGGCGCTCAGCCCCACCGCTCCAGCACCCTTCCCACCGCGTCCCGTAGCTCGATCCATCGAGCCGCTTCGTCGCGCTTGCTCTCGGGAAAATCCTTCACCCGATTATAGGCCGCCCGGAGCTCTGGCAGATTGTGCCTGACCACCACCTTCTCGACGGCCTCGCGCAGGTAGAGCCACCAGATGCGCTGGCTGCTGTCGAAGCCCGGGAAGTGGCTGACACGGTCGAGCTCGCGGCGAAGTGCGTCAAAATCGTCCACACCGATTCTCCACGCTTGAGCCTGAGTGGGTATCCCATATCAGTAGCGGAGGACGCATTCATGAAGGATGCGATCGAGGGGGCGGTTGCTCAGCCGAACTGAACGGCCGCCCCCTTTCTTCGTACAATCCGGGTACAGGCGGGCTTCGGGGGAGCGACAGTTTGGCCGTGATCACAGGGCCATAGCGCGAACACCGTCCACCCTTCACACGGGTGGGGTCACAGGTTCAATCCCTGTCGCGCCCACCATCTTTCCCACGATCTGGAAGAGATGGTGCCGGTTCTCATGGAAAAAGCATGAAAAGCGTGGGTCGGAATTGGCCCGCGACCGATCAGCAGCGCGGCATCACGGGCAGGCTGTCTCGCGAAGGAAGACCGCGTCCTCGTCGCCGAATTCGAACGCGAACCCGCGCTCGATCGCCGTGCAGCGCAGCAGGATCACCTCGTCGCTCGACATCAGCGCGTGCTCGCAGCCGATGCCCACAACGTCGTCCATCGTGAGCAGATCGAGCGCGATATCGTAGTCCATGCCTTCGACATCGAGGATGAAGAATTTCGGAACGCCCGGGGTTCCGAGGCTCCGCACCGGGGTGAGGGCCACCGGATAGGATACCCGGTGTGCCGAGATGAACGCGCGATCGTGCCCGCTGCCCGAACGCAGGTTCTGCGCATTGCTTTCCGGGCGCAGCGACGAAATGCCCCTGATCCAGTCCGCGGGCGGCGTTTCGGAGGTGTCGATCTCGAAGAAGGAGATGATGCCCGCGTGATTGTGGACCACGGCCCGGGTGACCCCGCTGCCCGGCTTCGCCAGCGCATCGAATTTTAGCACTGTCGCACCCGTGGCGGGAATACGCCAGTGCGCGGAACCGGCTTGGTCGTTCACGCCGACGAGGATCACCTCGCACGCGCTCTGCCCGGCATCCATCGCGGCGATGGCATCGTGCATCCGGGTGTAGATCGAGGTCATGACAGCCACCATTGGCTTGCCGTCCCCTCGAGGACCCTTGCGGACAATTCGCGATCGAACCAGTCGGGCCAGCCGCTGGAGACCTTGCGGAGGTCCGGCTCGCGTATCGCATCCGTTCCGATCCAGGCCCCCACGGCCGCCCGGTTGGCCGCGGCCTCGGGGCACGAGAAGAGGGCCTCGTAATCGACCCGGAAAAGATTGCGATGGGCGCGCAGGTGCCCCTCGACGGACTGCAGGTCGGCTTTGGTTTCGAGGGCCGTGCGGATCGCCTCGATGGTGAGGTGCAGAAATTCTGCCGAGTGCTGCGCAGATTCTCGTTTCCGAAAGACTAGATCCTGTAGCCCAGCGGGGCGAGTCCGCTCACCACGCCTGCGACATAGGCCGCGCCCTTGTTCGGACTGCCGTTGAACTGCGACCCCGGCCAAGGGCTTCCGCTCGCCGGTTCCTGCCCGCTTGACCCGGGCGGGGTTGTCGCGGCAAGGCTCGCACTCTTTCCGCCGGCGTCCGGCGGACTTGCGAGGTTATCCGATGCGAAAGATGTTCCGGGGCCGCTGGCTCGTCGTGCTCGCCGCCCTTGCCGGCGCGGCCCTGCCTGCCTCCGCGCAATCCTTCATCGAGGGGCAGTTCGATCCCGCCATCCCGACCCTGACCGCAACGGTCGGCCATGCGCCCGGCACGCGCATCACCTCGCCCGACCAGACCTATGCCTACATCAAGGCGCTGGCCGAGGCGGCGCCGGATCGCGTCCGGCTGGTGCAATATGCGACGAGCTGGGAGGGGCGGCCGCTCTACTACCTCGTGATGTCCGCGCCGCAGAACATGGCGCGGCTCGACGCGATCCGCGCCGACATGGCGAACATCGCCGCGGGACGACCGGGCAACGGCACCGCGATGCCCGTGACATGGCTGGCCTACGGCGTGCACGGCAACGAGATCTCCTCGACCGATGCCGCGCTGATGACCGCCTACCACCTGCTCGCCGCTCAGGGCGACGATCGCGCCGCGAAGATCATGGCCCAGACGATCGTCGTGATCGACCCGATGCAGAACCCCGACGGGCGGGCGCGGTTCGTGAACAACTTCCTCGCCTCGACCGGCATCGCGCCGGCCGCCGACCGTCAGGCCGCCGAGCACGACGAGCCCTGGCCGAGCGGGCGGGTGAACCACTACATGTTCGATCTCAACCGCGATTGGTTCACCCTCTCCCAGCCCGAGACCCGCGGCAAGGTCGCCGCGATCCGGCAGTGGAACCCGGTGGTGGTGATCGACCTGCACGAGATGGGCGGGGACGAGACCTATTTCTTCTCGCCCGCCGCCCAGCCCTTCAGCCCCAACCTCACCCCGGCGCAGATTCGCGCCTACGAGCTGATCGGCCGCTACAACGCCGCCGCCTTCGACGCGCGCGGCGAGCCCTATTTCACCCGCGAGGTCTATGACCTGTTCTACCCCGGCTACGGCGACACCTGGAACGCGCACCAGGGGGCGATCGGTTCGACCTACGAACAGGGATCGGCGCGCGGGCTGGTGTGGAAGCGGCGCGACGGGACCGAGCTGACCTATGCCGACACCGTCGCCAACCACTTCACCGCCAGCCTTGCGACCGCCGCGGCGGTGGCCGACAATCCGCAGAAGTTCCTCTCGGACTTCGCCGCCTACCGCGCGGCCAATTCCAGCGGGGGCGCGGGGCGCGGCACCTATGTGATCGACTTGGCCAAGCGCCGCTGGCACGCCGAGCGGCTGGGCCGCCGCCTCGCCGAACAGGGCATCACCGTGCTGCGCCGCGAGGGCAGCGCGACGATCTGCGGCAAGTCCTACCCCCAAGGCTACCTCGCCGTGTCGCAGGCCCAGCCCGCCGCGCGGCTGATCCGCAGCCTGCTCGACCGCGACACCCCGCTGCCGCCCGACTTCCTCGCCGAGCAGGAGCGCCGCCGCTCGGTCGACCTGCCGCACGAGCTCTACGATGTGACCGCATGGTCGGTGGGGCCGATGGCCGGGGTCGACGTCCAGCTGTGCAATGCCGCCGCCAGCGGCGAGCCGCTGCGCGCCGATGCGCCGATCGCCCCGAAGGCCGAAGGCAGCGGCAGCTTCGCGGTTGCGGTGCCATGGACCGATGGCGGACAGGCGCGGCTCGTCACCCTCGCCCTGCGCGAAGGCATCGAGGGCCGCGTCACCGACAAGGCCTTCACCGCCGCAGGCCGCGCCTATCCGCGCGGCACGGTGGTTTTCCCCGCCGGGAGCAACACGCCCGAGAAGATGGCCCGCCTCACCGCGCTCGCCCGCGAGGTCGGCGCGCACACCGTCGCGCTCGAGAGCGGCTGGGTCGAGAGCGGCCCCAATCTCGGCAGCGAACGCTTCGTGCGGCTCACCCTGCCGCGCGTCGCGGTGGCGTGGGACGACGGGATCTCGCAGCTCTCCGCCGGCAGCCTGCGCTATGTGCTCGAACAGCGCATCGGCCTGCCCGTCACGCCGATCCGCACCAGCCGCCTCGCCCGCGCCGATCTCAGCGACTACGACGTGGTGCTGGTGCCCGAGGGCGATCCCTCGAGCGTGCTCGGCGAGGGCGGCCAGCGCAACTTGCGCGAATTCGTGCGCCGCGGCGGCGTGCTGGTGGCGATCGGCGACAGTCTCGAGACCTTCAGCGGCGGGGACAATCCGCTGCTGGCGGTGAAGCGCGAGGCGGCCCTCGGCCGCGATCCCGCCGAGGCAGGGGACGAGGGCAAGGGCGCGCTCGCCGAGGCGGTCGAGATCGCCAGCGACGCCGATTACCGCGACGCGATCAAGGACCAGGCCGCGCTTCCCGACACCCTGCCGGGCGCGCTGCTCAACGTGGTGGGCGAGCCCGACCACTTCCTGTCGGCAGGCTACGACGACGGCGCGGTGGTGCTGGCGACGGGGACGCAGATCTTTACCCCGCTGGGCCGCGACAAGGGCGTCAACGTGCTGCGCTTCGCCGCCCCCGGCAACCTCATTGCCAGCGGCTATGTGTGGGACGAGAACCGGCGGCAGCTGGCCTACAAGCCCTACCTGATGGCGCAGCAGCAGGGCCGCGGGCTGGTGATCGGCTTCGCGCACGACCCCTCGACCCGGGCCTATCTCGAAGGGCTCGACCTGATGATTGCCAATGCCGTGCTGGTTGCGCCCTCGCGGGTGCGCTGACCGGAACTGGCGCGCGATAGTGATCTAGGAAGTTGACACAGGTTGTGTCATGCTCGCGGGCATGGCGCTGTTCGAGGCCCTTGTCGTCGCCCACGTCGCCACCGGTGCGGTGGGGCTGACGGCGTTCTGGGGCCCGATCGCCACGAAGAAGGGCGCCGCCAACCACCGCAAGTGGGGCCGCGCCGCTTGCTACGGCTTTCTCGGGGCGGGCACGCTGGCCATCTGCATGGCGCTGCTCTCGCTCTACGGGCCGGAAGCCCGCCATCCCGAAATCGAGGACCGCACCCTGTTCGAAGGGCTGTTCGGGTGGATGATGCTCTATCTCGGCATCCTCACCATCGGCTTCGTCGACTATGGCCTTGCCGTGGTGAAGCACAGCCGCGACCGGCGGATGCTGCGGTCCCCGCGCTATCAGGCGGTGATCGCGGCGGTGGTGCTTTCGGGCGCGTGGTGCGGCTATTTCGGCTGGCAGGTGGGCCATCCGCTGATGGTGCTGGTGGCCTTCATCGGCATCCTGTCGATGGGCATCCAGCAGCTCTACATCTGGCGCGCGGTCGACCCGCCCCGGCAGACCTATGTGGGCGAGCATTTCCGGGCGCTGATCGGCATGGGCATCTCGGCCTATACCGCGTTCCTCTCGGTCGGCCTGATCCGCTACGTGCCCGAGCACGTCTTCAACCCCGCCGTCTGGGCGGGGCCGAGCGTGATCGGGGTGAGCCTGATCATCTGGTTCACCCTCAAGGGCAAGAAGGCCGCGGGCCCGCGCGCGTCAGGGGTGCGCCCACATCCGCAATAGATTGGCGATGGTCTTGTCGAGCGTGAGCAGCTCGGCCGACTGCGCCGCAAGCTGCCCGCGCAGCGCAGCGCGCAGGTTCTCGAGATCGAACAGCAGCTCGCGCCGTGCCGGATCGGCGATCATGCTCTCGATCCACCCCACGCACACGATCCGCGTGCCCCGCGTGACGGGCCGCACCTCGTGGAGCGCGCCCGAGGGATAGAGCACCATGCTCCCCGCCTCGCCCTTGATGGCCTGGGTCATGCCTGCGGCATGGATCACCAGTTCCCCGCCCTCGTAATCGCCGGGCGGGGTTAGGAAGAGGGTGAAGGAAAGGTCGGTGCGCAGGCGGGATGCGCCCTTGCCCATCAGCGCATTGTCGACATGGGGACCATAGTGGCCGCCCTCGCCCGTGCGGCTGATGAGCAGCGGCGACAGGCGGCGCGGCTGGGCGGCGGCCCTGACGACCGGATGATCGCCGACGATCCGCCCCAGTTCCTCCTTCAGCGCCCGGCCAGCCGGGCCGTCGAGCACCGCCTGTTCGTTGCGCTTCACCGCGCGCGCGACCGCGCCCGCCGTCTCGCGCCCGTCGCGCCACTCCAGCAGGGCGATCCGCTCGGCGATGGCGGCAAGGTCGGCCGGGTCGGGGATGGCGTCGATGACGAGGATCATGGGCGCCCAGCTCTAGCGGCGCGGCGGCGGCGATGCAAAGGGGCCGGCGGGAGAGAGGACACGTCCCCCGCCGGCAGGGTCAAGGAGGGGCCGCTTACCCCCCCTTGCGGGAAGTGCCTTCCTCGATCAGCGCCAGCGCCTTCTCGCTGGCGACGGCGGGGTCTTCCTTGCCGTCCTTGATCTTGTCGGCGAGGATCATCAGCTCATTGGCGATGGTGGTGCCGGCGCTTGCCTCCTGCGCGATGCGGATGCCGCCATTGGCTTCGGCGACCTCGTCCCACTTGCCGCGCACCGCGTCCCAGTAACCCTTGGTCTTCTCCCAATAGGTCTCGGCCGCAGCGACATTGTAGCCGTTGAACCGCTCATAGGTGTTGAGCACGTATTCCTGCACCACCGGCTTCGCTTCGCCCGCGCCCTCTGCCGGGGTCTGCATCTTGGTGTTGTCCTGCCAGTGGATCCACCCGGTCGGGGTCAGCTGGTGACGGTTGATGCCCATGTAGTGATCATAGACGGGGTTCCTGATCGCATCGCGCCGGGCGAGCGGGCGCGCGGTCCAGTTGGAGCGCCAGCGGCGGATGCCCTGCGAGGTTTCCCACTCGCCCCACCCGGCATAGCGCGGGCTGTCGTCGACCTGCCACACGGTCTGCGACCAGCGCCCGGCGCGCATCTTCTCGGGCACCGCCTGCCATTCCCACGTATCCCCGCCCTTGTAGGCGAGGATCTTCTCCGGCTGGTATTCCCAATCCTGCCGCCAGTGCTTGACGACATAGGGGTTGGCCTCGTCCCCGGTGACGAGCAGGTGCTGGAGCACGATGCGCGTGCCGGTGTCCTCGATCACCCGCACGCTCTCGTAGCCGCCCGAGATCTTGCGCTCGAGCGGGGTGTAGCCCTCCATCCAGGGGGTCGATTCCTGCATGTCGAAGGTCACCTTGAAGTCGCCCGCCATCGCGAGGATGGTCTTGCGGTCCTCCTCGAAGGCGGCCTTGGCGGCCTCGGCGGTCTGGACGATCGGGCCGTCGGCGAGCGCCGGGGCGGGCGCGGCGGCGAGCGCGAGGGCGGCGAGGCCGGTCGAAAGGAACAGCTTGGTCAGTCGGGTCATGGGTGGTCCTCCATGGTTGGTCAGAAGCGGTAGCTGGCAGAGACGCTGAGATTGCGGCCCGGGCGGGTGAAGGCGTCGAGAATCCCCGCATCCGCCACGCGCAGCCCGCGCACGTCGGACCACAGGGCGTAGGTCTCGTTCGTCAGGTTGAAGATGCCGGCGCGCAGCTTGAGCGCGTCGGTGACGGCCACGAAGGCGGTAAGATCGAGGATCGTCGAGGCGCCGGGCCGCACGAACAGGTCGGTGCCGTCGCCTGCGCGTTCGAGTTCGCCAGCTTCCTTGCGAGCGTTGTGGGTGAGGATCAGCTCGCCCCCGAACCGCCCTTGCGGATCGCGGTAGCCGATGCTGCCCACGAGGTTGAAGGGATCGATCGTGTCGAGCGGCAGGCGCGTGCCCGCCGCATCGAAGGTGTCGCCATCGGCATAGGCCATCGCGAAGCGCCCGGTGATGCCGTTGTCGAGCTTCATCTCGGCCCGCGCCTCGACCCCCTCGATCCGCGCGCCCGCGAAATTGACGAACTGGAAGATCGCCGGGTCCTGCGGTGTGAAGGCGCCGCGGATCACCTGCTGGCTGATGAAGTTGTCGTAGTCGCCGCGGAAGGCGGTGAGCTGGAGCGAGAAGACATCGCCGACATAGCGCGCGCCTGCCTCGAAGCTCTCGCTGGTCTCGGGCCGCAGGTCGGGGTTGGGGATCGAGGTGTAGCCCCCGGCGATGAATTCGAAGAAGTTGTTCACCTGGGAAGGCGTGGGGGCGAGAAAGCCTTGCGCGTAATTGCCGAAAAGGAACACCTCGGGCGCGAGTTTCAGCGTTGCGCCGAACTTGGGGCTGAGGCGGCTGTCGCTCTGGCCTTGCGGCACGAAGGCCGTGAGCAGCGGATCGTCGGTGGGGTTCAGGTCGTAGAAATCGAAGCGCAGCGCCGGAAACAAGGTCAGCGCGCCGTCGAAGAGCGTGATCTCGTCCGAGACGAACAGCCCGCCCAGCGTGAAGTCGGTGACGGGGAAGGCACGGGTCGGGAAGCTTTCGCCGCGGCCCGGGAAGGTCCCGTCGCGCAGGCCCTGCTGGCGGGTCCAGCTGATGTCCCCGCCCAGAGCGATGCGGTGGCGCGTCCCGCCGAGGGCGAAGCCGCTGCGCAGCTCCCCGACCGCGCCGTAGACGCGGTTTTCAAAGGTGTTCAGCCGCTCGCGGTCGGGCGCGGGGGTGGCGGTGAGGGTGGTGCGTTCCTCGAAAGCGAACTGGCGGTCCTCGGCGTCCTGCCAATAGGCGGACAGGAAGGCGTATTCGACCGCGTCCCCGGGGCTGCCGTCATAGGTCCAGTCGAGCGAAGCGCGCGCGCGCGCGGTGGTGTCGCGGGCGTTCAGGGCATCGACGGTCCACACCGGACGCGGGCCGAAGGTGAAGGCCGGGCCGAGGCCGGTCAGCACCTCGGTCTCCACCGCGCTTTCGAGCCATTCGCCCGTCAGGCGGATGCGGTGCGCACCCCTCTCCCACACCAGCTTGCCGAGCACCGCGTCGCTTGCGCCATCCTGCGGGTTGGGCGCGGTGCGCAAGGGGCCGGTGCCGACGTTGGTGCCGCGGTTTTCCAGCTCGGCGAAGTCGCGCCGGGTGTAGGCGATCATCGCCGAGAGGTCGCCGGTGCGGCCGGCGAGGGTCGCGGTCTGGGCGAATTCATTGTCGTCCGAGGAATATTGCGAAGTCACGAAGCCGCCGAGGCTCTCGCCCCTGATGAGGTCGACCGGATCGGCGGTGACGAAGCTGACGGCGCCCGCCAGCCCGTCCGAGCCGTAAAGCGCGCTGGCGGGCCCGCGCAGGATCTCGACCTGCTTGACGAGGCTCACATCGGCAAACCCGCCGCGCCCGGCGTCCTGCGGGCCGAAGCTGAAGCCCTGCGGGCTGCGGATGCCGTCGACCTGGATCAGCACGCGGTTGCCGCCGATCCCGCGGATCGCGATGTCCTCGTTGCGCCCGCGCCCGGTGGACCCGATCGCCGCCCCGAAGCGCGCGGGCGCACGGCGGACGGTGACGCCCGGCTCGAAGCGCACCAGATCCTTGATGTCGGTGGCGAGCTGATCGGCGATCTCCTCGTCGGTGATGATGGTGACGGTCGCGGGCGCCTCTTCCTGGAGCACCGGGGTGCGGGTCGCGGTGACAGTAATGCGCCCGGTCTGCTGCTGGGCCTCGGCCTCGGCTTCGGCGGAGGCAATGGCGGCATTTTCGGCGATCGCCGGAGCAGCGGCGAGGAGAGCGAAAGGCGACACGCAAAGGGCAAGAGATTTCGTCGAAGACACGCGGTGGGGCATCCTGCTGGAGAGGGAGGAACGCCGCGTGTCTGACCTTATTGCGAATGAGAGTCAATACGGAATGCTAATAGGAATCGTTCGCATATACGGCGCGCAGCCGCACGGAGAACGGCCGCGTCGTCGACCGTCCTCCGACAGACCCGCTTTTTTCGTGAAACGCCTGCGCGCCGACGCCCTCAGCGCCGCAGCAGGCCCTCGGCCAGCAGGCGGTTGACCCCCGCCGCGACTTCGTCCGGACCCATCTCGGCCTCGCCCCACACGATGTAGCGCAGGCCGACGAAGACGTTCATGCCCATCATCGCCCAGGCCTCGAGCTCGCCCAGCCCCTTGCGGAACTCGCCTGCCGCCGCGCCCCTGCGCAGGCGGTCGGCGATGCGCGCGGCGATGGTCTCGTAATGCTGGCGGTAGCTTGCCGGATCGACGAACTCGGCCTCGTCGATGATCCGGTAGATTTCCTTGTGCTCGGCCGCGAAGCGCAGGAAGGCCGCGAGCGCCGCGCGCTCGATCTCGAGCGCGCCCATGTCGTCGGTCAACGCCGAGCGCGCGCTGGTGCGCACCTTCTCGCTCATGTCGGCGACCAGCGCCCGGAACAGCGCGTCCTTGCTGTCGAAATAGGTGTAGAAGCTGCCGAGCGCCACGCCCGCACGCCGCGTGATCGAGCTGACCGAGGCTTCGTGGAAGCCCTTCTCGCCGAATTCCTCCGCCGCCGCGTCGAGCAGCTTGCGCAGGGTCCGCCGCCCGCGCTCGGTGCGCGGCGTCTTGGCGTCGCCACAAGCGGCGTCTTCGACTCCAGATGCGATCGGCGTCGCGGTGCCCGGACTGTTGCCCATCAGCTACTCCCTCCACGCTTTCGGTAGGCCGCGCAAGGGTCAGGCACAAGTCTAAACTTGAAAGGTGGTTCAACTTTCAATACGGTCGCCGCCAGAACGAGGGCCAGGAGAGGAAACACCCCATGACCAAGACGCTTTACGTCCGCGCCGCACTGCTTGCCGGCTGCGCCGGCATCGCCACTTTCGCCGCACCCGCCATGGCGCAGGACGCCTCCGCCGAGGTTGCCGACGAGGCGCAGACCGCCGAGGACGACGGCACGATCTACGTCACCGCGCGTCGCCGCGAGGAACGCCTGATCGACGTGCCGCTGTCCGTCACCGCGCTGTCGGGCGATGACCTGATCAAGCAGGGCGTGCAGGATATCGTCGCGGTCGCCCAGCAGGTGCCCAACGTCACGCTCGAAGTGAGCCGCGGCACCAACACCACCCTCACCGCCTTCATCCGCGGCATCGGCCAGCAGGACCCGGTCGGCGGCTTCGAGGCGGGCGTCGGCCTCTATGTCGACGATGTCTATCTCAACCGCCCGCAGGCCGCGGTGCTCGACATCTACGAAGTCGAGCGCATCGAGGTGCTGCGCGGGCCGCAGGGCACGCTCTACGGGCGCAACACCATCGGCGGCGCGATCAAGTATGTCACCGCCAGGCTCCCCGACGAGACCAGCGTCAAGATCCGCGGCACCTACGGCTCCTATGACCAGGCCGACCTGATCGTCAGCGCCGCCACCCCGATCTCCGACAGCTTCAAGATCGGCGTCGCCGGTGCGCGCCTGTCGCGCGGCGGCTTCGGCGACAACCTGACGCTCGGCACCGAGAACTACAACCGCGACGCCTGGGCCGCACGCGGCACGATCGAGTTCGACAGCGGGCCGGTGTTCGTCCGCCTGTCGGGCGATTACATCAAGGACAATTCGGAAGCCCGTCAGGGCCACCGCCTGATCCCCGGACGCCTGACCGGCGCGCCGGTGCTGGCCGACGTGTTCGACACCCGCGCAGGGCTCAACATCGTCGACCAGGAGGTCGAGGCCTGGGGCGGCGCGCTCAACATCGCGATCGAGCTGTCGGACACGATCACCCTGAAGTCGATCACCGGCTACCGCGAGGATGCCTCGACCACCCCGATCGATTTCGACAGCCTGCCGTCCGCGGACCTCGACGTGCCGGCGATCTACGAGAACGACCAGTTCAGCCAGGAATTCCAGCTGCTCTACGAGAGCGACAACCTCTCGGGCGTGCTCGGCTTCTACTATCTCGACGCCAACGCCTTCACCGCCTTCGACGTGGCGCTGTTCACCACCGTCGCGGGCCTGACCGCGCAGACGCTAGGCGACGTCAACACCAAGACCTGGTCGGTGTTCGGCGACTTCACCTACGACCTGTCGGACACGATCAGCGTCTCGGTCGGCGGGCGCTACACCCATGACGAGCGCACCAGCCGGGTGCTGCGCACGACCTTCCTCGGCGGGTTCTCGAACCTGTTCGGCGGCTCGGGCGTCGCGGCCGCGGTGACCAGCAACTTCAACGGCAGCGCGACCTTCAAGGATTTCAACCCGCGCGCCTCGATCAGCTGGCAGCCGAATGCGGACCACAACGTCTACTTCACCTATTCGCAGGGCTTCAAGGGCGGCGGCTTCGACCCGCGTGGCCAGACCACCGCGTGCCGCAACCCGCGCGGCGGCGCCTGCACCCCGCAGGAGGTGTTCGACTTCATGGCCTTCGACCCCGAAACGGTCGACAGCTTCGAGCTCGGGTGGAAGGCCTCGCTGCTCGACAACCGCCTTAACATCAGCCTCGCCGGCTTCCTCGCCCAGTACACCGACGTGCAGATCCCCGGATCGGTCGGCTTCGACGCCAACGGCGACGGGGTGAACGAGAGCTTCATCGGCATCACCTCGAACGCAGCCGATGCCGACGTCAACGGGATCGAGTTCGAGGGCACTGCGCTCGTCGGCAAGGACTTCGCGGGCGATGGCAGCCGCTTCAGCGTCAACTGGTCGCTGGGCGTGCTCGACGCCAAGTTCAACACCTTCATCGACGCCTTCGGCCGCGACGTGGCCGACCAGCGGGTGTTCCAGAACACGCCCGAGATCACCGCGCACATGGGCTTCAACATGGGCCTGCCGGTGGGCGGGGGCATGATGGATTTCATCGGCCTCGCCTCGCTCCGTTCGGACGCGAGCCAGTTCGAAACGCCCAACCCCTTCCTCGACCAGGACGGCTTCGTGCTGGTGGATGCGAGCGTGGTTTACACCGCCGACAGCGGTCTGTGGTCGCTCGGCGTCCACGGCAAGAACCTGTTCGACAAGGAATACATCGTCGCCGGCTACAACTTCGTGGCGGGCGGCACCCCGCCGGGCACGCCTTTCGTCCCGACGCTGGGACGCGAGGGCACGCTGACCGGCTTCTACGGCGATCCGCGCCGGATCTTTGTGACTGCGCAGATCAACTTCTGACGCGAAACTCCCCGGGGGGCGGCGACCTCTGGCAAACCACCGCCGCTCCCTTCTCCTTTTCGCTTACGGCTGGACGGGAGCCGACGGCGGGGGCAGCGCAGGCGTCGCCTGCGGCCCCCGCCGTTCCATGTAACGCTTGGCGGCATAGCCACCCACGCCCAGCGCCACCATCGCCGGCAGGCTGATGCGGGTGAGCACGAAGGGCACCGCGCTCGCCAGCACCGCGCCGGTCACGCCGCCTGCCGCCGGGTTCCGCTTCGCGACGCTCGCGCCGATCGCGGCGCCGATGATCTTCTTCAGCATGGGTCTTTCTCCTTTACCCAACAACCGGCGGGAGGCGCCCGCTGTTCCGCCGCAGGTCGCACCTGCCGCGCGCTCCGGCGCGTTGGCCAAGCCCCCTTCCCTTGCCCCGCCCGAGCGGGCATAGGCGCGAGCCATGCACGATATCCGTCTGATCCGAGAGAACCCGGAAGGCTTCGACGCCGGCCTCGCCCGCCGCGGGCTGCCCGCCCAGGCCTCCGCCCTGATCGCGCTCGACGAGGAGCGCCGCGCCGCGACCACCGCGGTGCAGATCGCCCAGAGCCGCCGCAACGAGGCCTCGAAGCTGATCGGCGCGGCCATGGCCAAGGGCGACAAGGAAGGGGCCGAGGCGATCAAGGCCGAGGTCGCCGCTTTGAAGGAGCAGATGCCCGCGCTCGAAGCCCGCGCCGAGGAGTTGGCGGGGCAGCTCAAGGCCGCGCTCGAGATCATCCCCAACCTCCCCGCCGCCGACGTGCCGGACGGCGCGGGCGAGGCCGACAACCGGGTCGAGAAGGAATGGGGCGACAAGCGCACCTTCGACTTCGCGCCGAAGGAACACGCCGACATCGCCCCCGCCCTTGGCATGGATTTCGAGACCGGCGCCAGGCTCTCGGGCGCTCGCTTCACCTTCCTGCGCGGGGGCATGGCAAGGCTCCACCGCGCGCTCGGCCAGTTCATGCTGGACGTGCAGACCGGCGAACACGGCTATGCCGAATGCAACCCGCCGGTACTGGTGGGCGACGATGCCATGTACGGCACCGACAAGCTGCCGAAGTTTGCCGAGGACAGCTTTAAAACGGATGTCCAGATCAAAGCGCCGTCGACTGTTGAGGGGATGACGCAAGCCGAAGTAGACGAGCTTCTTAACGCAATGATCGGTCGCCGCCGCTGGCTCATCCCCACCTCGGAAGTCTCCCTCACCGCCAGCGTCATGGGCGAGCTGCTCGACGAGGCTGCCCTGCCGATGCGCCTCACCGCGCTCACCCTGTGCTTCCGCTCGGAAGCCGGGGCAGCGGGGCGCGATACGCGGGGGTTCATCCGCCAGCACCAGTTCGAGAAGTGCGAGCTGGTCAGCATCGTGCGTCCGGAGGACAGCGAGGCCGAGCACCAGCGCATGACCCGCGCTGCCGAGACCATACTCGAGCGCCTGAACCTCCCCTATCGCAAGCTGCTGCTGTGCACCGGCGACATGGGCTTCGGCGCGCGCAAGACCTATGATCTCGAAGTCTGGCTCCCCGGACAGGGCGCCTATCGCGAGATCAGTTCCTGCTCGAACACCGGCGATTTCCAGGCCCGCCGCATGAACACTCGCTACCGCGTGGCTGGCGAGCAGAAGAAGACCGAGTTCGTCCACACCCTGAACGGCTCCGGCCTCGCGGTCGGCCGCACGCTGGTCGCGGTGATCGAGAACTACCAGAACGCCGACGGCAGCGTCACCGTGCCCGAGGCGCTCAGGCCCTACATGGGCGGGCTGGAAGTCATCCGGCCCAGCTAGATTCCCGTTCGCCCTGAGCTTGTCGAAGGGCCGCACTTTCTTCATCCTGACCAGAGACAAAGGAAATACGGTGCTTCGACAGGCTCAGCACGAACGGACCGGGGGCATGGCCTGATGCGCATCCTCCTCACCAACGACGACGGCATCCACGCCCCCGGCCTCAAGGTGCTGGAGGAAATCGCGCGCCAGTTCTCCGACGATATCTGGGTCTGCGCGCCTTCCGAGGAACAGTCGGGCGCGGGCCACTCGCTCACACTGACCCGGCCCGTGCGGCTCCAGAAGCACGGCGAGCGGCGCTTTGCCGTCACCGGGACGCCGACCGACAGCGTCATGATGGCGCTGCGCGAGGTCATGCCGGATGCGCCCGACATCATCCTCTCCGGCGTCAACCGCGGTGCCAACCTCGCCGACGATATCACCTATTCGGGCACGGTCTCGGCCGCGATCGAGGGCGCGCTGGCGGGGGTCCGGTCGGTCGCCTTCAGCCAGGTCTATGCCCGCGAGGGCATGGGCGACGAGGTGCCCTTCGGCGCGGCGCGCGAATGGGGGGCGAAGGTGCTGGAGAAGCTGATCGACGTGCCGCTCGCCGACCGCACGCTCGTCAACGTCAACTTCCCCGCCCTGCCGCCGGAAGAGGTCAAGGGCATCCGCGTCGTGCGCCAGGGCTTCCACGACTATTCGCGCGGCACCATCGTCGAGGGCCGCGACCCGCGCGGCTACCGCTATTTCTGGTTCGGGCTCGACCCGATCGAGCACACGCTGGATCACGGCACCGACCTCGAGGCGATCGAGGACGGCTTCATCGCCGTCACCCCGCTCCAGCTCGACCTCACCCACTATTCCACCATCGGCATCCTCGCCGAGAGGTTTGCCGACTGATGGCGCGCGGGACGGGTCAGCCGGCAAGCCGCAACCCGTTCAAGCGCAAGGCGCTGCTGGCCGAGTTCCGGCCGCTGCGGCGGCAGGTCAAGATCCCGGTCTGGGGCGATCTGGGCCTTCGCGCAGGGCTGGCGCTGTTCCTGCTAGGCATGGTCATCATGATCCACTGGTGGGACCGCGAGGGGTTGGTCGACAATGTCGACGGGCAGATCAGCTTCCTCGACGTGGTCTATTTCACCATGATCAGCGTCACCACCACCGGCTTCGGCGACATCGCCCCGGTGTCCGACCGCGCGCGGCTGATCGAGGCGGTGATCGTCACACCCGTGCGCATCGCGGTGCTGTTCATCTTCGTGGGCGCGGCCTACGATTTCGTCATCAAGCGCAGCTGGGAGAAATGGCGCATGGCCCGCATTCAGGAACAGCTGACCGATCACGTGGTGGTGCTGGGCTACGGCGTGTCGGGCTCGCAGAGCGTCGGCGAGCTGATCGAGCGCGGGGTCGATCCGCGCTGCATCGTCGTGATCGACCCCTTCGAGGAGCGCCTCGCCGAGGCCGAGAAGCTCGGCGTCAACGTCATGGCCGGCGATGCGACGCGCGACGAGACGCTGAAGGCGGTGCGGATCGCCGAGGCATCGAGCGTGCTGGTCAGCGCCGGGCGCGACGACACCTCGATCCTGATCGTGCTGACCGTGCGCCACCTTGCGCCCAAGGTGCCGATCAGCGTGGTCGTGCGCGCCGAGGACAACGAGCTGCTGGCCCATCAGGCGGGCGCGAACAACGTGATCAACCCGGTGCGCTTCACCGGCCTGCTGCTGGCCGGCAGCGTCAAGGGCGCGCACATCGCCGATTACCTCGCCGACCTCGCCAGCGTGGAAGGGCGGGTGCAACTGGTCGAGCGGGTGGTGACGCCCGAGGAATGCGGCAAGTCGATCACCGACCTCTCCAGCGGCGGACAGGGCCTGCGCGTCTATCGAGGCGGCCGCCCGATCGGCTTCTGGGAGCCCGAGTGCCAGACCCTCCAGCCCGGCGACGTGGTGGTCGAAATCGTGCCCACCGCCCCACGCGAGGCGGAGTAGAATTCCGGGCGAGTGCCCGGACACCGAAGCGGACAAAGCGGACACCCTGTCCGCTTGGCGATGCCAAGACATCCACAATGATTACAAAAATTTGCGCCCCCTTCCGCGCGGCGGACGGACAGGGGAGCGGGGCCTTGTTTCAGACCCCGAATGGCGAAACGGCCTCGCAGGCCGGACAGGACAATGGGAAAGAGCCGGGCGGATCGTAACGGCTGGCGGGCGTGTAGGAAAACGGCGCGCTCCGTTCCCTGCTCGTCGCCCCGTGCTCGACACGGGGCCTGGCTACTTTCCTGCGGACCGCAGAAGAAGACAAGCCTGACCCCGTGTCAGGTACGGGGCGACGGTTATAAGGACGGCAGCTTGAGCCATCTCGCCGCCGAAAGCGGACGTTCCGAAAGCGACCCCGAAGTCGACCTTCTTCACTCGTGACTACGGGCTGAAAAGGGAACCTTAATCGAGCGCCGATAACGACTGCCGCCGACGTCTTTTGGATCATTGGGCGGGCGGCATGCGGCTGGATTGCTACAGGGGCAGCGTTCTCAGCATGGTCTTGGCGGCCCTGTTTGCGCTGTTTCTTGCCGTAGATATCGATCCTGACGCTGGACCAGCCCGTTTACGGGGCCTCGCTGCTGTTCAGAGGATTTTTCGTTGGTTAGCTGTCGAGCCGCTGGGCATGGTCGGCGCGACCGTGCTGGTGCTTACGATCGGCATTGGGTGCGCGGTGATGGTGCGGCCGAAATACTGAAATGGGAGCAAGACGAATGAGCGCGCATGCGTGGGTAACGGACTTCATGGGCGATCCGTCGCTGATGCTGATGTATCAGACGGATCTCAGCGAAAAGGACGTCGACGCCTCCATCGCGGGCATTCAGGCGCTGGAGCGGGGCATACCGGTGCCGCCGGAGAACCGCCCCGCAGCCGTGTGGCCCGGAAAAAGGGGCAAGCACCGCGCCAAGCTGCCGCCCTTGTTCTGCACCAACGGTTTCTGGGTCATCTCGCAGGAGGTGGCCGGGATTTTGCTTCGCTTCGATCTGGGCGAGGGTGCGCTGAGCCCCGTGGTGGTTCTGGGCAAGGATAACAAGACGCCCGTGGAGGGTGCTTGGTATTGCTGGATCTTCGGTAACCGCAAGGACACCCTCGACGCGGAGTCGAGCGTGAACCTGAAGGTTCACAGTCCGGTGCCCGATGATCCGTGGCGCAAGCTCGCATCCCATCCGGCAGACGACGACGCGGCCTTCACGCGCGATGCCCTGAAGGGCCCGGACGTGTGGATCGAAAAGCGGCTGAAACGGACGGTGGTGCTCAGCGGGCAGCTTGGCGACGCGCTAGTCGCCGCAGGCCTGCGCAAGGACCTGCGTATGACTCGGGCGCGCGTGACTTAGTGTTCATCTCGCGAAATTCTGCTTGTCGCCGACAGCAGACATTCGCCTCCCCACCCACTTGCCGCCGTTCGTGCAGGCCATCGGCCGTCCCGGAAGCGGACATGTGCTGCGGCTTTCCTACCGGGCGGCTTGCGGTTAGCTTCGGGCGGTTCTTTCGCATTGTCGGTGCCCGTTCGACCTTGGCGCATGGTATCGCGGCTACGCCCCGCCAGCGGCAAAAACACCGCGCACAGTGTCAACTTCGGTTTTGCCGCGCAAAACCTTGGAATATCATCGGAAAACCTGAAGGAAATCGAAGTTTACAGTGTCAACTTTGTAAACTTCGCCTGCCCGTCGATCCGCCTCAGCCGCGGAACCAGACGAACACCCCGCCCATCGCCGCCATGCCGACGAGGAAGTGCCCCGCGTCGATCAGGAACAGGGTGAAGGGTTTCCTGAGGTAGAGGTAGTTGATCCCGATCGCCGGGATCATCACGCCGCCGGCGAAGCCCAGCGCCATCATCATCACCACGTGGGGCGGCGGGTCGGTGCGGGCGAGGAGGTGCCACAGGACCATCGCGATCAGCATCTCGAAGGCGAAGGTCAGCGCGAAGATCAGCCCCATCTTGCCGACCTGGAGCTGGGTGTTGGTCAACCCCGCCACGCGCTGCCACGGCTTGGCGAAGATCAGCCCGTACCACAGCGCGCCCACGAGGAAGAAGGCCAGCGTTCCCGCCAGCACCGGCAGGAGGGCGAAATCGTTCATGCCCGCTCTCCTGCCATTTCCGGCCACGCGAGCGCGATCGCCTCGCCTTCCGGCAGGGTGCGCCATTCAGCAAGGAAGGCGTCCAGCCCCGTGCGGATCGCCGCCAGCCGGTCGGTCACTCCTTCGGGCGGGGGAACGTGGGAGGCGGCCCAGGCGGGTTCGGCCATCGCCATGATCGCGGCATCGTCCGCCCCGCCGCTCCAGCTTGCCGCCTCGAAGCATTCGACGAGCCGCTCGGCCTGGAGAAGCTCGACGATCCCCGCATCGGGCATCCCGGCCCGCTTGGCGCTGGCATGGCCGCCCGCGAGCGCGAGCGCCTGCACCTCTTCGGGCGCCATGCCGGATGCGACCAAGCCCCAGAAGCCTGCCGTCATCCCGAGCTCGCGCTCCACGAAGAAGTGATAGGCATCATGGGGATAGGGGCCTTTCTTGGGGAAGGCGAATGCGGTCCGCGTGCCGTCGGCACGTTCGACCGCAACGTGATCCTGCCCGGCGCCCTTGGTTATCGCGATACGCATCGCCGGGAATGTAGCGCCTTTCGGCCCGTTCGGACAGGGCCGGCGCGCCCTCAGATGACGTAGGCGAATTCCTCCGCGCCCGGCGCCGGCTTGCGCCCGCGCATCTCGGCATCGAGCTGCACCACGGTCCGGCTCGCGGTCTTGACGAAGAGGCCCGGAACGATGGCGTGGACCATGCAGGCGAGCCCGCCCACCACCATGCGCCAGCCGAAGCTCAGCGCGGTGCGGGCGTGCTGCGAGTAGGTCTCGCCGATGGACTGCGGGTGGTCGGTGAAGAGCTTGGCGATCATGCTTGTCGTCATGCCCGCCGGGGGCGATGATCGTCAAGCCTAGCGCGCGGGGGCTACACAGTGTAGGGGGCGCGCCGCCATGAACACCGCCCCCCTCACCCTGCCCGACCAGAAGAAGATCGGGATGGTCAGCCTCGGCTGCCCCAAGGCGCTCGTCGATTCCGAGCGCATCCTCACCCGGTTGCGCGCCGACGGCTACGCCTTCGCCGAGGACTATGCGGGCGCGGACGTGGTGCTGGTCAACACCTGCGGCTTCCTCGACAGCGCCAAGGAGGAAAGCCTCGCCGCGATCGGCGAGGCGATCGCCGAGAACGGGCGGGTGATCGTGACGGGATGCATGGGCGAAGAGGCGGACGCGATCCGCGCGGTCCACCCGCAGGTGCTCGCGGTGACGGGGGCGCACCAGTACGAGCAGGTGGTCGAGGCGGTCCACACCCACGCGCCGCCCTCGCAGGGGCCGTTCGTGGACCTCATCCCCCAGCCCGACATCAAGCTGACCCCGCGCCACTACAGCTATCTGAAGATCTCCGAGGGCTGCAATCACTCCTGCGCCTTCTGCATCATTCCCGCCTTGCGCGGGAAGCTCGCCAGCCGCCGCATCGACGCGGTGCTGCGCGAGGCGGAGAAGCTGGTCGCTGCGGGCACGAAGGAACTGCTCGTCATCTCGCAGGACACCAGCGCCTACGGGGTCGACATCCGCCACGAGCCGCGCGCCTGGAAGGGCCGCGAGGTCCGCGCGCACATGACCGACATGGCGCGCGAACTGGGCCAATTGCGCACGCCCGAGGGCCAGACGCCGTGGGTGCGGCTCCACTACGTCTACCCCTACCCGCACGTGGATCAGGTCATCCCGCTGATGGCCGAGGGGCTGCTGACGCCCTATCTCGATATTCCCTTCCAGCACGCCTCGCCGAAGGTGCTGAAGCTGATGCGCCGCCCCGCCAACGAGGCCAAGGTGCTCGAGCGCCTCAAGTCATGGCGCGCGATCTGCCCCGACATCGCGATCCGCTCCAGCTTCGTGGTCGGCTTCCCCGGCGAGACCGAGGAGGATTTCCGCTACCTCCTCGACTGGCTTGAGGAAGCCCAGCTCGACCGCGTCGGCGCCTTCCGCTTCGAGCCGGTCGAGGGTGCCGCCGCCAATGCCCTGCCCGATCAGGTGCCGGAGGAGATCAAGGAAGAACGCTACGCCCGGATCATGGAAGTGACCGAGCGGATCAGCGCCGCCAAGCTCGCCGCCAAGGTCGGCCGGACGCTACCCGTCATCATCGACGAGGTGGGCGAGCCCGACGAGGACGGCGACATCGGCGCCACCGGCCGCAGCCAGGCCGACGCGCCCGAGATCGACGGGGCCGTGTATCTCAGGAACGTCCCCGCCACCCTCGCCCCCGGCGACATCGTCGAGGCGACCATCGAGGATGCCGACGCCCACGACCTGTTCGGGGTGATCGCCTGAGGCTGCGCGCCTAGCGGGCCGCCCCTTCCTTGCGCGCCACCCGCTTCAGCGCGGCTTGCGCTATGAAGGCCTCGGGCATGGGGCGCACATGCTTGGCCAGTTCGGCGGCAAGATCGGCATGGGCGGCCGTGAGATCGCTCGGCTGGCGCAGGATCGTGGCGGTGTAGAACAGGTCGAGCTCGTCGGTCTCGAATGCCGTGAGCGTTCGCGGGCGCGTCGTCTCGTCGCGCAGGCCGTCGAGCAGCAGGCCCACGGCCTCTGCCTCGTGCCGGTGACATAGCAGCCCCCGCACGGCAAGACCCACCCCCTCCTTCCAGTTCTCGCGCAGATAGGCGAGCTCCGGCGCGGCATCCCCGGCCCGGCCCAGCCGCTCGAGGGCGCAGGCGCGATCGCTGGCGATGATCAGCTTCGCATAGGTGCTGCCCTGCTTTTCCGCGACCTTGCGCGCGAGTTCGGTCGCCTTGAGACCCTCTTTCCAGCGTCCCTGTCCGACCAGCCGGGTGGCACGGTTGATGACGAAGTTCACCACCCAGTTGTGCTCGTCGGGATCGAGCTTCGCCAGCTCCTCGAACACCGCATCGGCCTTCCTGGTCTCTCCCAGCGAATCATGGGCATAGGCTTCGATGTTGAGCGCCCACGCATCGCCCTCCTCTATCGCCTTGCCGCGTGCCGCCCTCTCGCGCCACCGCTGCGAGAGCGCGATCGCGTCTGCGAACTGGCCGTTGTAGTGGAGCGCATGGGCCGCTTCGGAGAAGCGGTCGCGATCCTCCGGCGCATTGACAAGCCGGGCGCGGGTGACGCGCACGTGCTCCTCCCCGATCAGCGCCAGATGGTTGCCGGCGCGCGCCTCGATCTGCGGCCAGAAGGGCGCGTAGACCCGGTGTGTGAGCATGGTGATGTAGCTGACCGGACTCGTGATCGACACCAGCAGTCCTTCCGCCAGATCGCCGCGCCCTGCCACGGACGCCGCGCGCAGGCCTGCTATCGCGACGCCTTCGTGGACGGCGGTATCGAGGAAGGCGAGTTTGCCGCCATCGGCCCATGCCAGCGCGAGCGCATCGAATTCGGCCGACCGCCCGACCCGCTGCGCAAGACGCATGGCGGTCCAGTAATCGTCAGGATCAAGCTTCCCGAGCCCGGCATCGTCGAGCCCGCGCAGATGGGCGATGGCGGTGTCCGCATCGTCGAGGCGGTGGGCGAAGTAAAGCAGAAGACCCGTCGGCGGATCGGCCGGTTCAAGCGCAGCCAAAGCGGCCGCGATCCTGGCACCGTCGGCATAGCGCTTTTCGCGATCGGCGCACAGCGCCTCGGCAAACAGGCGCAGGGGCTTGATCTTGGAGGGATCGTTGGCCTTGCCCTCGAGCGCGGCGGTCACCGGCACGCCGAAGGTGCACGGCTCGCGCATCCAGCGGTTCTCGTCCTGTGAGAACAGTTGCGCAATCCCGCGGGCATCCATCGCCGCCAGATCGGGCAGCGGCTCGGCAGCGGGCTCTCCGGCCGCGAGCGGCGGCGCGAGCAGTGCGCCGGTCAGCGCGAGTAACGGGCGAAGGGCTGATGCCATGCGTATGATCCCCTTGTTCACACGGCCTTTTCCCGCGATCCGACTGCAAAGGGAAGAGTAAAGCGACAGCCCCGTCGGCAATGATCCTCCGCGTTAACCCCTGCCCCCGGCGCGTCCCCGCAAGGGACGCCGCACGGTTAACCGCTGGCAACCAACCGGCTGACGCGGCATAATCCGCCGCATGGTCCGGATTCTCGCCTTCCTCGCCGCCGTCGCGCTGCTGCAATATGCCGCCTTTGCGCAAGTCCCCGCAGGTCAGGCCGCCGACGCGGCCGAGGCCGTCGCGGCGCGCGCTGCGGGCACTTTCGAGGCGATCGACCCCGACGCCGAGATGCCGAGGAGCGAGGATGCCGCCGCCGTCTATGCCGGCCTGCCGCCGCTCGGCAGCGCGGCGCCCGTCGGCACGGTGGAAGCCGCACCCGAATTCGCCGAGGAAACCGACGCCCATGCGCAAGCCCCTCGCGGCCCGGCGGTGCGGATGATCGCCACCGAGGTGGTGCAGCCCCTCCCCGTCGCCGCGCCCGCCCCGGCCCCGGCCCGCGCCGCCGTGCCGGCCCCGGCGAGCCGCGACCCCTTCGTCATCAAGTCGATCCTGCCGATCGAGGGCTCGATCCGCTACGGCGACTGGTTCTGGGACGAGAGCGCCGCGCCCGCGACCGGCAAGCTCGTCATCACGGTCGACCTCGAAGCGCGTGTCATCAGCGCCTTCCGCGACGGGCACGAGATCGGCACCGCGGTCGCCCTGCTTGGAACGCAGGCGCACCCGACACCGCTCGGCACCTTCCCGATCCTGACCAAGGAGAAGGACAACGTCTCCGAGAAATATGGCAACGCTCCCATGCCCCACACCCTGCGCCTGACCTGGGACGGGATCGCGATCCACGGCTCGCCGGTGCTGAACGGCTATGCCTCGCACGGCTGCATCGGGGTGCCCGACGAATTCGCCGCCCTGCTCTTCGCCGCCGCCAAGCGCGGGGACAAGGTCATCATCACCCGCGGCAAGATGATCGGGGTCGGCGACAAGGTGATGTGATCGCGGCCCGCCGGCGGACGTTCAGTTCACCGAACCCCTCGTCGGTTCCGGCCTGAAGCGCCAGACGCGCATCATCACGCCCACCTTCTCGACCCGCTCCACCCCCGGCACCGCCAGCACCCCGCCCAATGAGGCGTTCTCCCCCGCCCACAGGCGCTCCCACGCCCGCGCCGCCTCGCTGCGGGTGGCGTGGCCGCCGAGCGCGCGGATGATCCTGAGGATCGTCTCGATCGCGATCACACGTGGCACGTTGGCGCAATAGGTATAGCCGGGCAGGCCCTCGGGCGTGTCTTCGCGCATCACCATCTCGTGCCAGTCGAGTTCGGCATACCATTCGAGCGCCTGCCAGCTTTCCGCCAGATGCGCCGCGCTGGCGGCGATCTGCACCGGGTCGAGCCAGTCGGCTTCGGCCAGCCGGGCACGCAGGCGGGCGCGGTCGAAGGCGGGGTCGGTGTTGGAAGGGTCGTCGGCGGGGGAGATTCCGGCTTCGGCCACGACCTGCGCCAGCTCGGCCTTGCGCCAGCCCAGCAGAGGGCGCAGCAGCGGGATCTCGCTGCCCTCGAGCAGTGCGCGCGGGCGCACGCCGGCAAGGCCCGCCAGTCCGCTCCCCCGGTTCAGGCGCATAAGCAAGGTTTCGGCCTGATCGTCGGCGTGGTGGGCGGTCGCCACTGCCCCCAGCCCTTGCGCCGCCGCCCACTCCGCCAGCGCCGCATAGCGCGCCGCGCGAGCCTGCGCCTGGAGGTTGCCGGGGGCAAGCTTGACCGCAAGCGGGGTGAAGGGAATGCCGCGCGCGGCAGCGACCCGCTCGACCAGCGCGACCTCGCCCGCGGCTTCCGGCCTCAGGCCGTGATCCACGCTGCACACCGCGACCCGCCCCGGCAGGGCGGCATGGGCGAGCAGCAGCAGCGCAAGACTATCCGGCCCGCCCGAGACCGCAAGACCCAATGGCCCCTCGCGCTCCTCCTCGGGCCAGAGCGCCGCCAGATCGGCGGCAAACCGGGCTGCTAGCTGCACTTCACCTTCGCGCGGTTCGCCTGGTACTCGCTCGCCAGCCGCCCCGAGGCGATCAGCGGATAGGTCTCGGCGAATTCGGCGAGCGCGATGCAGGCACGCTTGGTGTCCTTCATCGCGATCATCGAGGCGCCGAGATAGAGCAGGCTGTCGGGCGCGCGGTCACCGGCCTTGTTGGCCTGGTAGTTCTTGAGGAACCACTGCGCCGCCTCCTTGGGCATGTTGTCGTCGAGGAAGGCGCGGCCCAGCAGGTTGCGGCCGAAGCTGATGCGCGGGTGGTTGGGATATTGCTCGACGAACTTCGTGAGCTGCTGGCGCGCTTCGGGGAAGAACCCGGCGTTCCACAGGCGGAAGCCGTAGGAATATTCGTCGTCGCCCGCATCGGCGGTCTGGGGCTTGGCGATCGCCTGCACGGCGGCGAGGCGCGTGGCGCTCGGCGCGGAAACCGTGGCGGCGGGCGGGGGCGCAGCGGTCGTGGCGGCGGCGGGCGGCGGCGTGGCCGGAGCGCGCGCGGCGGACGCGGGGGTAGCGGATGCGAGCGTCGCGGCGGGCTGGATCGTCGGGGCGGCACCGGCGATCGGCGCATTTCCGGCAGTCTCGAGCGCGGCCACGCGCTGTTCGAGCAGGCTCATCGCGTTCGCCTGTTCCTCCGAGCGCGCGGTCAGCGTGCGCAGCTGCGCCTCCAGCGCGTCGAGCCGCACGAGGATGTCGGTCACTGCGGTCGTGGACGGCGCGCCAGTGGTGGCGGGTGCGGACGTGGTCGCGGGGCTTTGCGTGCCCGGCGCGATCTGCGGCTCGAAAAAGCGCCCGTCGCCGCCGGGGAAGACCTTGCGCTGGAGCGCGCGCACCTCGGCCTCGATCTTGCGCAGCCGGGCCTCCTCGGCTCCGTCCTGCGCAAGCGCCGGGACCGCGGCAGCGGCGAGGGTCGCGGCGGACAGGACAGCCCCGGCAAGACGCAGGGGGATGATCCTCGGGGCGCGGGGTCGCGGGGTGGGGGTCATGGCTGGTCAGGCTCCCTTGGCAATGATCGCGCCGCTCTGGCGCGGGCCGGATGAACGAGGCCGGAACCCTGCCGAACGCCGCCGGTCAAGTCGAGAGCGGCAGGACCCCTAATCAACGGGAAAAGGGTTAACGCCGGGCCGAGGGCGCCGGATCGCCTGCCGGAGGCGGCGCGGCCTCGGCCGGAGCAGCGGCGTCGTCAGAGGCAGGCGCGCGCTCGCTCGCCGGTGCAGGCGCGGACAGCTGTCGGCGCGAGGTCCGCGCGGCGGGCACCGTCTCGCTGGCGACGGGCGTCGCCGCAGCAGTGGCGGGGGCAGCGCCGCGCGCCGCCAGGGCCGCAGCCGAAACCGGCACGCCCGAGATCGTCGTCGGCCGGTCAGACAGCGGCGCGACCGGCTGGCCGCCGATCGTCACCGCCAGCGCGTCGGGTCGCCCGGTGTTGATCCGCGGATCGACCGCCGCTGGCGGCACCTCGAGCGTCTCGCCCTTCCTCAGATAGCGCTCGGCCAGACGCTCGCCGCCTTCCTCGTAGATGCGCACCCAGATATTGTCCTCGAGCGCGGTCAGCACCACTGGACCGCCCGGCACCGCAGCGGCGGTCGGCGCGGGGCTTGCGGCAGGGGCAGGCGCGCTCGCTGCCGGTTCGGGCGTCAGCAGCGAGCCCGGCTCGCGCCCCGCCCCGAAATAGCTGTTGTAGAAGGCGAAGCTCCCCACCGCGAGGATCAGCACCGCGCCCACCATCGCCCAGGCGAGGCCCGCCGAGGGCAGACGCGCCGGATCTCCTGGCTCCATCGCCGGCGAGGGCACGGTGCGCCGCATCGAGCCATCCGCCAGTTCGGCGCGCACCGCGTCGGTGATCACCGCCGGATCGAGCCCGACGGCCTTGGCATAGGTGCGCGAGAAACCGATCGCGTAGGCGCGGCTCGGCAGGCTCTCGAAATCGCCGGCCTCGATCGCCTCGAGGTGGCGCAGCGGAATGCGCGTCTCGGCGGCGATGTGCGCCAGCTCCAGCCGCTGCGCCTCGCGCGCCCCGCGCAGGGTCGCGCCGGGACCGGATGCCTCCGGTGCAGGCGCCGTCTCCGCGCCGTTGAATTCTTCGCTGTCCATGTGACCCGGGTCCCGCGCCTTCTTGCCGAGGCTTCGCTTGTGAGAGTTTTGGTGAATTTGGCTTGAACGCGGACTCACCCGCTGGGCTGCATTCTGTCAAGCGCCGCCATAGCACGCCGCCGCATCCCGCGCACGCCTCTCCGCAAGCCGCCGCTCAATCATATTCGATTTCGCGCGCATCGGCCCATTCGGAGAGCGCGGCGCGCAGCGAACCTTGGGGGCTCGCAAGCCAGCCGTTCATCGCCGCAGTCAGTTCGGCCAAGTCGACCTTGCGCACCAGCTCCTTGATCGGGCCGACCGCCGCGGGCGTGATCGAGAGGCGGCGATAGCCGATCCCGAGCAGCGCCAGCGCCTCGAGCCGCCGCCCGCCCATCTCGCCGCACACCCCGATATCGACCCCACTGCCGATGCTGGTCTGCATCACGCGCCGCAGGAACCGCAGGATAGAAGGCGACAGCCAGTCGTAGCGTTCGGCGAGCTTGGGGTTGGCGCGGTCGGCGGCGAACAGGAACTGGGTGAGATCGTTGGTTCCGATCGACAGGAAAGAGAGGCGCGGCAGCAGCAGGTCGAGCACCTCGGCAAGCGCGGGCACTTCGAGCATCGCGCCGAAGTGGATGCGTTCGGGAAGCAGCTTCTTCTGCGCGCGCAGGAAGGCGAGCTGTTCGTCGAAAACCTGTTTGGCGGCGTCGAACTCCCACGGCTCGGACACCATCGGGAACATCACATAGAGCGAGCGGCCCGCCGCCGCCTCAAGCAAGGAGCGCGCCTGGATCTTCATCAACCCCTCGCGTTCGAGCGCGAGGCGCAGCGCGCGCCAGCCCATCGCGGGGTTCTCGTCCTGCGCGGCGATCTCGGAGGCGAGATAGGGCACCGACTTGTCCCCGCCGATATCGACCGTGCGGAAGATCACCGGCTTGTCCCCGGCCGCGTCCAGAACATCGCGATAGAGCCGGGTCTGGCGCTCGCGCTGCGGCAGGGTGGCGGAGACGAGGAACTGGAACTCGGTGCGGAATAACCCCACCCCGTCCGCGCCGGTCAGGCCGAGCGCGCTCATGTCGTCGCGCAGGCCGGCGTTCATCATCACCTGGATGCGCGTGCCGCAGCGGGTGAAGGGCTCGACGTCGCGCAAGCTGGCATAGGCCGCCTGCTTCTCGCGGCTCTTGGCAAAGCGCGCGTGGAAGGCATCGGCGACCTGAGGCAGCGGGCGGACGATGGCATTGCCCGCAGTCGCATCGAGCAGGATCTCGTCGCCCTCGCGGATCGTGCCGCGCACGCCAGCGCCCTTGCCGTTGGCGATGCGCCCGATCACCGGCACGTTCATCGCCCGCGCCACGATCACCACGTGGGCCGTGAGCGAGCCTTCCTCGAGGATCACGCCCTTCAGCCGTCGCTTGTCGTATTCGAGCAGTTCGGCCGGGCCGAGGTTGCGGGCGATCAGGATCGTGTCCTTGCGCAGGCCCTGCGAGGCCGCCGTTCCGACCTGTCCGGCGACGATGCGGATCAGGCGGTTCGCCAGATCCTCCAGATCGTGCATCCGGTCGGCGAGCAGCGGATCGTCGATCTCGCGCATCCGCATCCGGGTGTGCTGCTGCACGCGCTCGATCGCGGCCTCGGCGGTGAGGCCGGAGTCGATCGCCTCGTTGATGCGCCGCGACCAGCCCTCGTCATAGGCGAACATCTTGTAGGTCTCGAGCACCTCCTCGTGCTCGCCGCCGACGCCGAATTCGGCCTGGCTGGCGAGCCCGTCGATCTGCTCGCGCATCTTGTCGAAGGCGCGGTAAACGCGCTGGCGCTCGGCCTCGATGTCCTCGGCCATGACCTGCGTGATTTCCACGCGGGGCTGGTGATAGACTGCGACACCCGCACCCAGCCCCTTGACCAGCGTCAGGCCCGTAAGGGTCTGCGGGCCGGTCTGTTCGGCGGTGAGGCCCAGCGCCTGTTCCTCGTCGACCAGTTCGGCATTGGCAATGAGTTCGGAGAGCACCATCGCGGTGGTCTGGAGCGCCTCGATCTCGACCTCTTCGTAGCGGCGCGGCTCGACGTGCTGGACGCAGAGCACGCCCACCGCGCGCTCGCGGTAGACGATCGGCACACCGGCGAAGGAGTGGAATTTTTCCTCGCCCGTCTCGGGGCGATACTGGAAGTCGGGGTGGGCCTTGGCCTCGGCGAGGTTGAGCGTCTCGACCTTCTGGGCGATCGCGCCGGTCAGGCCCTCGCCGATCGCCATGCGGGTGACGTGCACCGCGCTCTGGTTGAGGCCGCGCGTCGCGAATAGCTCGAGCATCCCCTCGCGCAGGAGATAGATCGAGCATACCTCGCTCGAGAGGCATTCGCCGATGATCTCGACCACCTGATCGAGCTTGGCCTGCGCGTGCATTCGCGAGGCCATGACCTCGGTCAGGCGGGTCAGGATCTGGCGGGCGGCAGCGGCTGCGGTCATCACCTGCGCAGGTCTATGCGACCGGCGCGGCAAATGCAAAAGCCGTGATGCGCAGCCGCCGCCCGTTCAGGCGACAATCCGTCTGCGTCAGACGCCGGCGATCTCTTCCTTCAATCGCAGCTTCTGCTTCTTCAGGGACTGGATCGTCGCGGTGTCGGGCACGGGCCGGGCCATCTCTTCGCGCAGACGGGCTTCGAGGCCGGCGTGCTTGGTCTGGAGGGCGTTGAGGTGCGAGGACACTGCGGTCGATGCCATGAGGCGTTCTCCTGTCAAAGCGGGGGGATGCCCCCGGGCAGGCGACTCGGCCGACGGTGCGGCCGGGCCGCAGGTTCGAAAGAACCACAGACAGGCTAGCTTGCAAAGCCCTGATCATTCCTTAAGCGGCGCATCCGCACCCGGCTGCGACGGGCCGTTTTCGCGAGGACGGGGGGCAGCGCGCAAAGCCATCTTCCAACACGGCGCGGGAACGCGTAGCGGGGGCGTGCATTTGCGGGCGTGACGCAGCGTGCCGCCGGACGAGAAGGACAAGGGGCGAATGACCGAGCAGGAGCTCAGGAAAAAGCTCGAATTGCTCAAGACCGAGCATCGCGACCTCGACGCCGCGATCGCCGCCCTGACCGAGGCGGCGCGCGGTTCGGCTTCGGCCGACATGCTCCAGATCGCCCGCCTCAAGAAGCGCAAGCTGCGTCTGAAGGACCAGATCGCGATCATCGAGGACACGCTGCTGCCCGATATCATCGCGTAGATTCTTTTGGGCCACATTCGGTGGCGCAGACCGCCCGCCCAGCCTCCCCACCCGGCCACCATATCATAGTGGTACTATTGGTGGCCGGGTGGGGAGGCTGGGCGGGCGGTCTGCATCGCGGTCCATCGCGATCAAACATGGTTACCGAACAATCAATTCTGTATCCGTAAGGGACGGGTGCGAAAATTGCTTGGAAAGTAACCATGACGATATGGCGGGCGCAGGCCGGGGGGCGTAGTGTCCCGCGCCATGGCTCGCACCACCAATCTCTCGCGCCCGATCATCGAGGCGCTCTACACCGAGGCGCTGGTTTTGGCTGACGAGGTGCGCGCGGTGTTCGCCGCCGGCGTGCGCGAGCCCATCCCGGGGGAGGACGCCTTCGTTCGTCTCGCGCTCTCGACCGAAGGTCTGAAGACGACCACCCGCATGATGCACGTGCTGGCCTGGCTGCTGAACCAGCGCGCCCTGTTCTCGGGCGAACTGAGCGAGAGCCAGGTGCGTCTCCACGGCGCCCTGCCGCCGGATCGCGGCTCGGACGAGGCGCAGCTCGCGCTGCTCGAACCCGAGACCCGCGAACTGATCGCCGACACCGAAAGGCTGCACCAGCGCATCGCCCGGCTCGATGAGGCATGGCGCCAGCATTTCGAGATGACCTCCCCCGCCCGCGCCTTCCAGGATCGCATCGGGCGGGAACTCGGAAGGCTTGGCTGAGCCTCAGGCGGCGGCGAGCGCCTTGCGCCACGCCGCCAGCCGCGCGTCCCGCACCTCTGCCGCCATCGCCGGTTCGAAGCGGCTCAGCCGCCCGCGCATCGCCTGCGCCGCGCTGGCGAGATCGGGGTACAGCCCCGCCCCGCTCGCGGCGAGCATCGCTGCGCCGAGCGCGGTGGTCTCGATGAAACCGGGCCGCTCCACCGGCACCCCGAGCACGTCGGCGAGATCCTGCGCCATCCAGTCGTTGGCCGCCATGCCGCCGTCGATCCTGAGGGTCTGCCACGGCGCCCCGTCGGCGGCATAGGCGGCGGCGAGGTCGTGGGTCTGGTGCGCCATCGCCTCCAGCGCCGCGCGGGCAAGCTCGGCCTTGCCGCTGGCGAAGGAGAGGCCAGCGATCACCCCGCGCGCCTCGGCATGCCAGTGCGGCGCGCCGAGGCCCGACAATGCCGGCACGATCACCACCCCGCCTGAGTCGGGGATCGAGCGCGCAAGCTCCTCGGTCTGGCTCGCCACCTCGACGATGCCGAGCGAGTCCCTGAGCCACTGGACGAGGCTCCCGGCGACGAACACCGATCCCTCGATGGCATAGGTGCGCTGCCCTTCGATCTGGGTCAGCACGGTGCCGAGCAGACGGTTCTTCGAGCGTGGGATGCGGGCGCCCTGGCAGGTCAGAACGAAAGCGCCGGTGCCGTAGGTCGCCTTGGTCTGGCCGGGCGCGAGGCAGGCTTGGCCGACGGTCGCGGCCTGCTGATCGCCGGCAAGGCCGGTGATCGGGATGGCGCGGCCGAACAGGTCGGGATCGGTCACCGCCAGCGGTCCTGCCATGTCGACGACCCCGGGAAGCGCCGCCAACGGCACGCCGAAGAGGTCGCAAAGACCTTCGTCGAACTGCGCGTCCTCCAGCCCCATCAGCAGCGTGCGGCTGGCGTTGGAGGCATCGGTGATGTGGGCCGCGCCGCCCGTCAGCTTGTAGACAAGCCAGCTTTCCACCGTCCCGAAGGCGAGCGTGCCCTTCTCCGCCGCCGCCTTCACCTCGGGCACGTTGTCGAGCATCCAGCGCATCTTGGTGCCCGAGAAATAGGGATCGAGCAGCAGCCCGGTGCGCTCCTGCACCCCCGCCTCGTGCCCCGCCTCGCGCAGTTCGGCGCAGAAGGGCTCGGTGCGGCGGTCCTGCCAGACGATCGCGTTGGCGAGCGGCTCGCCGGTCTGCCGGTCCCACGCCACCACGGTCTCGCGCTGGTTGGTGATGCCGATGCAGGCGATCATCGCCGCTCCGCCCGCCTTGGGCACCATCGCCTGCGCGCAGGCGAGCGTCTTGTTCCAGATCTCGCGCGGATCGTGCTCCACCCAGCCGCCTTGCGGATAATGCTGGATGAGCGGCTCCTGCGCCGAGGCGACCAGCACCCCGTCGCTGGCAAACAGCATCGCGCGGGTCGAGGTGGTGCCTTCATCGAGGACGAGGATGTAATCGGACATGGACAGGCTCTCCCGTTTTGCGGTGTCCTAGCCGGACGGCGCGCGGGAAGTCGAGACGCTGTTCCCCGCGATCCGCCTGATCCGGAGCGGGGGTTGCCCAAAGAAGATGACAGGGCCATGTGTGCCCCCATGGTCACGATCCCCGAGAAACCCTGGCCCACCGGCCTTGCCGAAGATGTCGAGCCACTCGTCAGGCGCGTGCTCGCGCCCAACCCTTCGCCCTACACCTTCACCGGCACCCAGACCTATGTCGTTGGCGAGGCGCAGGGGCCCGACTGTGCGGTGATCGATCCCGGTCCGGACGAACCCGCGCACATCGAGGCGATCATCGCCGCCGTCGCGGGCCGCAGGGTGCTGGCGATCATGTGCACCCACACCCACCGCGACCACTCACCCGCCGCTGCCCCGCTCGCGGCGAAGACCGGCGCGCCGATCGTCGGCTGCGCGCCGCTGGTGCTGACGGTGGACGGCCCGCGCTCCGACGAGGCCTTCGACCCGACCTATGATCCCGACCGCGTGCTGCTCGATGGCGAGGCGATGCGCGGCACCGGCTGGACGCTCACCGCCGTTGCCACGCCGGGGCACACCTCGAACCACCTGTGCTTCGCGCTGGAGGAATCGGGCGCTCTGTTCACCGGCGATCATGTCATGGGCTGGTCGACCAGCGTCGTCATCCCGCCGGACGGCGACATGGGCGATTACATGGCGAGCCTCGAAAAGCTGATGGCGCGCGAAGACGTGCGCTACCACTCGGCCCATGGCGCCGCGATCGAAAAGCCGCGCCAGCTGGTGCGCGGCATGATCGGCCACCGCCGCCAGCGCGAGGCGCAGATCCTGCGCCTCCTGGGCGAGGCTGCGCGGCCCGTGAGCGGCTTCATTCCCGAGATGTACAAGGGGCTTGACCCGCGCCTTGTCGGCGCTGCCGAGATGAGCGTGACAGCGCATCTCCTCGACCTCGAGAAGCGCGGCATGGTGCGGCGCGCCGAGGGCGACGGGGCGGAGATCTGGCAGCCGGCCTGACGCGAAGCGGCTTGCACCCCCGCGCGATCCGTGTTCCACTCGGTGCGGGTCGCGTTCAAGGGGGGAACGGCTTTGGCCACAGCAGCAGCACCGCGCCGCGCGCCCGCACGGGACAGGCGCTTCTTCGTGATCATGACCTTCGCGATGACGCTGGTCATCGTCGCTGGGTTCTCGGTCAATCTCGCGATGGGGCGCTCTAGCTTCGCACTGCCGATGCCGTTCCATGTCCACGGGATGGTCTTCATGGGCTGGCTGGGGCTAGCAATCGCGCAGGTCGTGACCATCGCCACCGGCAACACCGCGCTGCACATCAGGCTGGGCAAGCTCGCCTACCTGTGGATCCCGCTGATGGTCGCGGCGGGCACGATGATGATCGTCGTCTCGGCGCGCACCACGGGCGGGCCGTTCTTCTTCGCCATGAACGAGTTCCTGGTCAGCAACTTCGCGGGCCTGCTCACCTTCGGCGGCCTCGCGCTGTGGGCGCTGCGCGTGCGGCGCCATACCGGATGGCACCGGCGGCTGATGCTGGTGGCGATGAGCGTGCTGACCGGCCCCGGGCTGGGGCGGCTCCTTCCGATGCCGCTGTTCATGCCCTACGCATGGAGCGCCACGATCCTGCTGACCTTCATTTTCCCGGTGATCGGCATGATCGCCGACCGGCGCAGCGAAGGCCGCGTGCATCCCGCCTGGTGGTGGGGGATGGGCATCAATGTCGGTGCCTTCGCCGCCTCGATGCTGCTCGCCTATTCGCCCCTCGGCTACGCCTTGACGGAATGGGTGGTGAGCGGATCGCCGGGCGCCGCACGGCCGATGGAGGCGCATATTCCGCCGGGCTTCAAGTTCTAGCGGCCCCCACGCTTTTCGCTCGAAAATCGCGGCCCAGCGCCTATATCCCCGCGCAACAGCCAACAGCGGGATCGTCAACCCATGAGCTATGTCACCAAAGTTCCCACCGGCGCGGACCTGCTTGCCGAGATCGACCGTCTGCGCAAGGAACGCAACGCGGTGATCCTGGCGCATTACTACCAGACGCCCGACATTCAGGACATTGCCGACTTCGTGGGGGATTCGCTGGAGCTTTCGCGCAAGGCGGCGGCGACCGATGCGGACGTGATCGCCTTTTGCGGGGTCAAGTTCATGGCCGACACCGCCAAGATCCTCTCGCCCCAGAAGACCGTGATCCTGCCCGACATGGATGCCGGGTGCAGCCTTGAAGACAGCTGCCCGCCCGAGAAGTTCCGCGCCTTCCGCGAGGCGCACCCCGATCACATCGCGCTGACCTACATCAACTGCTCGACCGAGGTGAAGGCGCTCTCGGACATCATCGTCACCTCGTCCTCGGCGGAGACGATCCTCGCCCAGATCCCGCCCGAACAGAAGATTATCTTCGGCCCCGACCGGCACCTCGGCGGCTATCTGGCACGCAAGTTCAACCGCGAGATGCTGCTGTGGCCCGGCGTGTGCATCGTCCACGAGGCCTTCTCGGAGACCGAGCTTCTGAAGCTCAAGGAGCAATATCCCGGCGCGCCGATTGCCGCGCACCCGGAATGCCCGCCGACGATCATCGACCACGCGGACTATGTCGGCTCAACCAGCGGCATCCTCTCCTTCGCCAAGACCTTCCCGGGCGATACCCTGATCGTCGCCACCGAGCCGCACATCATCCACCAGATGCAGAAGGCCCTGCCCGAGAAGAACTTCATCGGCGCGCCGGGCGCGGACGGGAACTGCTCGTGCAACATCTGCCCCTACATGGCGCTCAACACGATGGAAAAGCTCTACGTCGCGCTGCGTGACCTCTCGCCGCAGATCGAGATCGAGGAAGGCATCCGCCTGAAGGCCAAGCGCAGCCTCGACCGCATGCTCGAAATGGCGAGCGGGACCGTGGGGATGGGGGACCTGGGGAAGGTTCGCTTCAGCGGGGATTGATCGTGGTCCGCCACCGTCTCGTCCCGGCGAGACGGCGCGCGGCGTAACCCTGCAGGCATTCGGGTGGTTGTGCCCGGATGACCGCGACCTTGCGCTTCACCCTCACCCGCCTCACTGCCAATTACTGGTTCTACCCGGCGCTTTTCGCGATCTTCGGCGCGGTACTGGCCGTGGGCATGATCGCCATCGACAGTAGCGGCAGGGCCGCAAGCCTGGGCGAGGCCGAGTGGTTCCTGCCCGCCCGGCCGCAGGGGGCGCTCACCATGCTCTCGGTGATGGCTGGCAGCATGATCACGGTCGCCGCCACGGTGTTCTCGATCACCGTCGCCGCGGTCGCCTATGCCAGCGGCAATTACGGGCCGCGCCTGCTCACCAACTTCATGGAGGATCGCGGCAGCCAGGTCAGCCTTGCGACCCTGATCGGCAGCTTTGTCTATGCGATGGTGGTGCTGCGCGCGGTGCGCGGCGAGGACGAGACGCGGGTGCTGGCCGGCGCCCTCGCCGATCCGGGTGCAGGCGCGGGCTCTGCCCAGGCGGCGCTGCCCGGCTTCGTGCCGCAGGTCTCGCTCGGGGTCGCCTACCTGCTTACCGCGCTGTGCGTGACGGTGCTGGTCTATTTCCTCAACCACATTCCCTCGTCGATCCGCATCAACATCGTTCTCGAGGGGATCGGCCGGCGGCTGCTGCGCCAGATCGACGAGACTTTCCCGCACGCCAGCGATGACGTGGGGCCCAAGGCCTCGCGCGGAGGCATTGCGGTGCTGGCGAGGTCGGTCGGCTATGTGCAGATGATCGATTTCGACCGGCTGGTTAGGACCGCGCGCAAGGCCGGCTGCGTCATGGCGTTGAGCGTCAGGACCGGCGATTTCGTCCACCCGGGCCTGCCCCTGCTGGAAATTCGCGGGGCCCTGCCCGACAAGCTCGGCGAGGTGCTGCGCGATGCGTTCACCATAGGCCCGATGCGCACGCCGCAGCAGGACCTAGAATTCCTGATCGACGAGCTGGTCGAGATCGGGCTGCGCGCGCTTTCGCCGGGGATCAATGATCCCTTCACCGCGATCAACGCGCTGCACTGGCTCGGCGCGGCGACGGCGGAGCTGGCCGCGCGCGATCTGCGGCGGGTGGTGTGCAAGGACGATCCGGCGGATTGCCCGGTGGTGCCCCATGCCGACGATTTCGATCACTACGTCAAGCGCGGCTTCGGCGGACTGCGCAGCGCAGTGGCGGCCAGCCCGATCGCGGCGCAGGTGATGCTGGAGGCGATCGAGAACGCCGCCCGCCCGATCGCCGATCCCGAGCGCCTCGAATTGCTGCGGCACCAGGGCCGGTTGCTGGGCGAACAGGTGCGCCTCGCGCTCGCCGGCCCCGACCTGGCGATGGTCGAGGAACGGCTGGCCGCCTTCGAGCGCTGCTTCGCGCCCTAGGTGGCCCGGGCCCGCGACACCGCCAGCGCCGCGCCAACCAGCACCATCCCGACGATATCCATCCCCGACAGCACCTCGCCGAAAGCGAGCCAGCCGTAGATCGAGGCGACCGCCGGCTGGGTCAGCAGCGCGAGGCCCACCACCAGCGGCGGGAAATAGCGCAGGGCGAAGACCATCAGTCCCTGCCCGACCAGCTGGCTGAGGATGAACAGGCCGATGATCGGTCCCCACGCCTGCGGCCAAACCGGCTCGCCGAGTGCGAGCGCGATCCCCAGCAGCACCGGGCAGCCGAAGATGCTCACCCAGACCAGCAGGCTCCACGACCCGAAGGCGCCGCGCGCGTTCTGCAGCGTCAGCAGGTAGACCGCGTAGAGCAGCCCCGCCGCCACCGAGAACAGGTCGCCGATCAGGGTCTCGTCGGAAATCTCGAGGCTGCGCCCCATCAGGATCGCCGCGCCCGAAAGCGCGAAGACGATTGCCAGCCACTCCAGCCGCCCCGGCAGCGTGCGCGCGACGAGAAAGCCCCAGAACAGCAGGACGATCGAACCGGCGTTGCCGAACAGTGTCGCGTTGCCGAGCCGCGTCATGCCGATGCCGATGTGCCAGCTCGCCAGATCGAGCGCGAAGGTCACCGCCCCCAGTGCCACCAGCCCGAGCGTCCTTGCGCCCATCCCGGTCAGCCGCTGCCGGTTCGTCTTCGCCAGCAGGATCAGGAACGGCAGCGCGAGAAACAGTCGCCAGAATCCTGCCGCGACCGGGCCGGTGTCGGCGATCCGCACGAACCACGGCCCGATCGCGAGCGCCACGTTGCCGCCGAACAGCGCGAGCAGCAGCAGCCACTGCGCCGGGCGTGCAGGCTCCTTGGCAGGTTCGCCGACAAGTTCTGCTTGGGAGGCCCCCTCATTTTCCATGCTTGCGCCCTAGCCGCGCGCGTCCCAAGTGCCTAACCCAAAGACAGACCAACAGGAGGTTTCCCACATATGCATGACGCCCTGTTCCAGCCGCTCCAGATGGGCGCGCTTCACGCGAAGAACCGCATCCACATGGCCCCCCTCACCCGCGGCCGCGCGGCCGATCCGATGTTCGTGCCCAACGAGCTGATGGCGACCTATTACCGCCAGCGCGCAGGCGCCGGGATGATCCTGACCGAAGCGACCGGCATCAGCCGCGAGGGCCTCGGGTGGCCGTCGGCGCCCGGCATCTGGTCGGACGAGCAGACCGAGGCCTGGAAGGCCACCACCAAGGCGGTGCAGGAGGAAGGCGGCCTCATCGTCATGCAGCTGTGGCACATGGGCCGCATCGTCCACCCCGTGTTCCTCGACGGACAGCCGCCCTTCTCGGCGAGCGCCACCACCGCACCGGGCGAAGCGCACACGCCGCAGGGCAAGCAGCCCTATGCGCAGGCCCGCGAAATGACCCACGAGGACATCCGCCGCACCATCGCCGATTACCGCCGCGCCGCCGAGAACGCCAAGAAGGCGGGCTTCGACGGGGTGCAGCTGCACGGCGCGAACGGCTACCTCGTCGACCAGTTCCTGCGCGACAAGACCAACCTCAGGACCGACGAATACGGCGGCTCACCCGAGAACCGCACCCGCTTCATGCGCGAGGTGCTCGAGGCACTAATCGACGTGTGGGGCGCGGACCGCGTCGGCATCCGCCTCTCGCCCAATGGCGATTCTCAGGGAACCGACGACAGCAACCCGCCCGCGACCTTCGGCGCGGCCGCCAAGGTGTGCGAGGAGCTGGGCCTCGCCTTCGTGGAACTGCGCGAGCCCGGGCCGGATGGCACCTTCGGCCAGACCGACGTGCCCAAGCAGAGCCCGCTGATCCGCCAGATCTACACCGGCAAGCTGATCCTCAACAGCGACTACACCGCCGAGCAGGCCGAGGCCGATGTGACCAGCGGCAAGTGCGACGCGGTGAGCTTCGGGCGGCCCTATATCTCCAACCCCGATCTCGAAAAGCGCATCGCGGCCGGCGCTCACTGGAACCCCAACAAGGACGTGCCCAAGAGCTGGTACTTCCCGATCCCGCAGGGCTACATCGACTACCCGACGCTCGAGGAAGAACAGGCCTAGGCGGCCGAGTAAGGTTCAGACCTCCGGCAGCGTCCGCTTCGGGCGCTGCCGGGGGAGAAGCTGCCGTCTGGGAGGCGAGCCCATTGTCGCTGTTCCGAGGCACGGCTATCTTGCGGCCGTGATCCGCACTTTGTCCCCGCTGGTTCTGACCCTTGTTGCGGGCGCCTGTGATGATGCTTGCACCAATGAGGTCATAACCCGGCTCGCTTCGCCGGACGGCAAGCGCGAAGCGGTGATGTTTCAACGCGACTGCGGTGCGACGAGCGGATTTTCGACGCAAATCTCGGTTGTGGACGTCGGACAAGCTCCGTCAGCGGGAGGCAACACGTTCCGTGCGGATGACGATCACGGGGCCGCAAAAGTCGGAGCCTGGGACGGCCCTTGGGCTGACATCAGATGGCTCGCTTCGGACCGCCTCCTCGTGCGGCATGCCGAAAGGTCTCGGATCTTTGAACAGGAAACCTCGGTTGCTGGCGTATCGGTCAGCTACGAACCCGTCGCGATGTAAGCGGCAGCAGGCCACCCACCTGCCGCCAATCGCGACGCAATTTCTCTCATCCGAAAGCGTTCACGCGTTTCCCCCCCTCCCTTCGGGGAGGGGTCGGGGGTGGGGGCTCCACGCCAGCGGCCGCGCCCGAGACCTGTGGGCCTCGCTCCACCATCCTCGCCGTCTCGCCTTGGGGGCAGAGCAAACTCGCTTACGGCTGCGGCTGTTCGGGGGCCGAGGCGGCAGGGGCTGCTCCGGCCCCTTCGCTTTCCGGCCCGCCCTCGATCCCCGGTGCAGGCGTGACCTCGGGCTGTTCGGCGTCGATGCTGCCGACCGGCACCGCCTGGCGCGGCGCGAGGGGGGCCTGCGAATCGAGCTGTTCGAGCGGGATCATCGCGTCGCTAATTGAACCGGGCAGCACCTCGCCCGAGGCCGCGCCGCCCTGTTCGGCAGGGGAGTCGGCAGCCTGCTGCTCGCAGGCGGCAAGCGCCAGCGGCAGGGCGAGGAGAAGTGTGCGCTTCATCGGCACACCCTCTTCGCGGCCGCATCGAGTTGGTCAAGAAAATCGTCATGGCACGCGATCAGCGCTGCATCCCATTCCTCGGCCGAGACCCGCACCCCCAGCCGTGCGAGGCTGGTGACGCCGTATTCGGCGATGCCGCAGGGCACGATCCCGCCGAAGTGTGCCAGGTCAGGATCGAGGTTGACCGAAAAGCCGTGCATCGTCACCCAGCGCCGCACCCGCACGCCGATCGCGCCGATCTTGGCTTCCGAGCCGTCGATGTCGCGGGTCCAGATGCCGACGCGGCCCTCGGCGCGCCAGCTTTCGACCCCGAACCGCGCGAGCGTGGCGATCACCCAGCCCTCGATCGCGTGGACGAAGCAGCGCACGTCCTTCCCGCGCTTTGCCAGATCGAGCACCAGATAGCCGACCCGCTGGCCGGGGCCGTGATAGGTGTAACGCCCGCCGCGCCCGGCCTCGACCACCTCGAAACGCGGATCGACCAGTTCTGCAGGGTCCGCGCTGGTGCCGGCGGTGTAGACGGGCGGATGCTCGAGCAGCCAGACGAGCTCGGCGGCGCGCCCTTCGTGGACGGCAACGTTCCTCGCCTCCATGGCCTCCAGCGCCCGGGCATAGGGCACCGGCGCGCTCTCGCGCACCCATTCGATCGGGAATGCGGCCTCGCGGGCCGGAGCAGTGCTTGCCATGGCGCACCGGTGGGGGCATTGAGCGGCGAGATCAAGAGGCGATTGCGCGGCAGCCGCGCCGGCTTCGTGGCTCGACGGGATCGAAAAGGGCAGCAGATGGCACACCGCAAGCTCGACATGGGCAAGGCCTGGACACAGGCGACCGGGATGATCGGCGCCAATCGCGACCTCGTGAGCGTGCTGGCGGGGATATTCCTGTTCCTGCCGCTGTTTGTGGTGATTTACGCCCTGCTGACCAGCGGCTTGGATTTCGGCGGCGGGAGCGAGCCCGATCCCGAGCGCGTGGCCGCGCAGATCAATGCCTTCATGCTCGCGAACTGGTGGGCGCTGCTGCTGGCGCTGATCGGGCAGTTGTGCGGCGGGATCGCGATCCTCGCCTTGCTCGGAGACCCGTCTCGTCCGACGGTGCGCGAGGCACTGGGCGCGGTGCCGCGGCTGATCCTGCCGGTGCTGGGCGGGCAGCTGCTCGTGGGCCTTCTCACCCAGCTCCCCTCCTTCCTCGCCAGCTTGCTGCCCGACATGGCCGAGGCGGCGGCGAGCCTGATCATCCTGCCGGTGACGCTCTACCTGACGGTCAAGTTCGCGCTGGTCAGTGCGGTGATCGTGATCGGGGGCAAGCGCAATCCCGTCACCGCGATGCGCGAATCGTGGCAGCTCACCAAGGGCAATTCGTTCCGCCTGTTCCTGTTCTTCGTCTCGCTGGTGCTGCTGGGGACGGTGATCGCGTTGATCCTGCTGCTGGTCGTGGGCCTCGTCTTCTCGGCGCTCGGTGAGAGGGTCGCGATGATCGGCAACACCGCCTTCTTCGCGCTGCTGCTGACGGTGTTCTACACCGTCTCCTACGCGCTCACCGCGGCGATTTATCGCCAGCTCTCCCAGATCATCCCGGACGAGGAACCGGACCTCTTCGAGTAAGGGCACCCCTGCCGCGATGGCCGAGACCGACCCCGAGCCGACCCGAGAGGCCCCGATCTCCGCCGGAGCCCCCGCCGCCCGCCGTACAGGCGCGATCCCGCCCGCGCGCATGGCGCTGCTGTTCATGGTGATGCTGGTCACCGCGGCCGGCAACACCGCGATGCAATCGGTGATGCCGTCGATCGGGACGGCGCTGGCGGTCGAGGACGTGTGGATCAGCCTCGCCTATTCATGGTCGGCGCTGCTGTGGGTTGTATGCGCCCCGTTCTGGGCGCGCCGCTCGGACAAGCGCGGGCGCAAGGCGATGATGGCGCTGGGGCTTGCGGGCTTCATCACCTCCTTCGTGCTGTGCGGCGCGGCGTTGTGGGCGGGGCTGGCGGGCTGGATGTCGGCTCTGTGGACCCTCATCGCCTTCGCCGCCGCGCGCAGCCTCTATGGCGGTTTCGGCAGCGCGGCGCCGCCGGCGGTGCAGGCCTATGTCGCCTCGCGCACGCCCCGGGCGGAACGCACGCAGGCGCTCTCTTTGATCGCCTCGAGCTTCGGGCTCGGCACGGTGATCGGCCCGGCGCTGGCACCGCTGATGGTGCTGCCGTTCCTCGGCATCGGCCTGACCGGCCCGTTCCTGTGCTTTGCGGCCATCGGGGTGGTCGCCCTGGTGCTGCTGCGCTGGCGCCTGCCCGACGACGAGCCGCAATATGCCGCGCGCGGGGCCGCCGTCGCCTATTCCTCGAGCGGTTCGGGCGCGCCGGTCGACCCGCAGGACACGCCGGATTCGGACGAGACGGGGGAACCGCCCCGCCTGACGTGGCGCGATCCGCGCCTGCGGCCCTGGGTCTTCGCAGGACTGATCGGCGGGCACGCACAGGCAATGGTGCTGGGGATCGCGGGCTTCCTGGTGCTCGACCGGCTCGGCCTGCGCGACACGCCCGCCGAGGGTGCGGGGCCTGTGGGCCTGGTGCTGATGAGCGGCGCGATCGCGACCCTGCTCGCGCAATGGGGCCTGATCCCGCGCTTCGACCTCGGCCCGCGCGCGGCGACGCTGTGGGGCATCGCCGCAGCCGCATTCGGCACGGTGCTGCTGGCAGTGGCGGGCGATCTGCACCTGATCGCGCTGGGCTATGCCATTGCCTCGCTCGGCTTCGGCCTGTTCCGCCCCGGCACGACCGCAGGCACCTCGCTCGCCGTCACCCGTGCCGAACAGGGGCAGGCATCGGGCATCGTCGCCTCGCTGGCAGGGGCGAGCTACATCTACGCCCCCGCGCTCGGCGTGTGGCTTTACGGCCATTCCGACTGGCTGGGATTCGGGCTGATTGTGGCGCTGTGCCTGACCGTGCTCGTGCACGGGTGGTTCAAGTTGCAGGCCGACCGGGATCTGACGAAGGAGCGGAGCTAGCCCTTTTCCGTTCGCCTCGAGCCAAGTCGAGAGACCTGTGCGCTGGAGTCTCGACTGCGCTCGACCCGAACTGAAGTCAGAGAATTTCCAGCACCACGTCCTGCGGTCGGCACAGGCGAACGCCCTTGTCGGTTTCCACCAGCGGGCGCTCGATCAGGATCGGATCGGCCACCATTGCCGCAAGCACCGTGGCGTCGTCTGCATCGGGCAGACCGCGCTCGGCCGCATCGGTGCCGCGCAGGCGCAGGCCTGCCTGCGGGGTGATCCCGGCATCACGGTAGAGCTGGGCGAGCTTTTCGGCGCTCGGCGGGGTCTTGAGGTATTCGACCACGGTCACCTCCACACGGCTGAGGTTCTCGAGGATCGCCAGTGTCTTGCGCGAGGTGCCGCAGGCCGGGTTGTGCCAGATCGTCGCCTTCATTCGATGCTCCCTTATCCTGTCCGGACGATAGAATCCTCGTGGCGGGATTGCCACAGATTGATGATTATCAATTTCAAGCCCTCGCGGCGCTTGCAGATGCGAATGGTTTTCAATAGCTGGCGTTCGCAAGACACACCGAGAGGCCTTCAACCCATGATTCTCCCCATTGCCCGCACCGCCCTTCTGGCGGGCTGCGCCAGCATCGCCTTCCCCGCTTTCGCAGAGAACGGCGACTTGCAGCAGGGCAGCAGCAGCGGAGCGATCACCACCACCGCCGCGCAGCCCGCGACCGAGATCGTCGTCGTCGGCAGCATGGAGGACGCCGACACCATCCCCGGCTCCTCGACCGTCGTCACCGAAACCGACCTGGAACGCACCCGCCCTCTCAACGTCAACGATGCCCTGCGCCTTGTTCCGGGCGTATTCGTGCGCGAGGAGGAAGGCGCGGGGATGCGCCCCAATATCGGCATCCGCGGATTGAACCCGGTGCGCTCGACCAAGGTGCTGCTGCTCGAGGACGGGATCCCGCTCGGCTATGCCCCCTATGGCGACAACGCCAGCTACTACCACCCGCCGATCCAGCGCTTCACCCGGCTCGAGGTGCTGAAGGGCGCCGGCCAGATCCGCTTCGGCCCGCAGACCATCGGCGGCGTGGTCAACTACATCACTCCCGAAGTGCCGGACGAATTCATCGCCAACGGCACCGTCGCGGGCGGCAACCGCGACATGCTGATGCTCGACGGCATGGTCGGCGGCAGGCTCGCCGGCGGCGGGGTGCTGGTTCATGTCAACCACAACCAGACCGACGGCTTCCGCGACAACCAGGCGCTGCGCTTCACCGACATCTTCGTAAAGGGGGGCTGGGAATTCGGCCCGGACCACGGCCTCACCATCAAGCTCTCGCGCTTCCGCGAGGACAGCCGGGTGGGATATTCGGGCCTGCGCCGCGACGAATTCGCCGCCGATCCGCGCGGCAATCCCTTCGTCAACGACGACTTCCAGACCGAGCGCCTGAACGCCACCATCGCCCATCGCTGGAATCTGTCCGACAATCTGACCCTGCGCACCTCGGCCTATTACCACTACTTCACCCGCGACTGGTGGCGGCAGTCCTCGAACTCGGGCCAGCGGCCCAACGATTCGAGCGATCCGGCCTGCGGCGGCATGGCCAACCTCCTCACCGCCTGCGGCAACGAAGGGCGCCTGCGCGATTACGACACCTACGGGATCGAGTCCCGCCTCGCGATCGATCACGCGCTGTTCGGCATCGGCGGCGAGACCGAGATCGGGGTGCGCTATCACGAGGAACGCCAGCGCCGCCGCCAGTGGAACGGCGACACCCCCACCGCCCGCCGCCCCGGCACGAGCGTCAACGCGGGCGTGCGCGAGAACAACGAGCGCGATGCGACCGCTTTTGCGGCCTTCATCCAGTCGCGCCTCGAATTCGGCGCCTTCGCGCTCACCCCCGGCGTGCGCGCCGAGTTCATCGATTTCGCGCGCCGCAACCTGCCGATCGACATCCTCGTCGGCGGCCGCCCCTCGGGCGCGGTGACCGCCGCGACCAGCGGCACCAGCAGCCTCGACAAGGTGCTCCCCGGCATCGGCGCGACCTGGGCGATCGGCGACAACCTCACGCTCTATGGCGGCGTGCACCGCGGCTTCGCTCCGCCGCGGGTGGAGGACATCATCACCGCAGCCGGGGGCTCGGTCGATCTCGATGCCGAACTGAGCTGGAACTACGAGATCGGGCTGCGCGGCGACATCGTGCCGGGCATCGGCTTCGACGCCACCGCCTTCGTGATGGATTTCCAGAACCAGATCGTCGCCCAGTCGGTCGCCGGCGGGGTTGGTGCGACGCTCACCTCGGCGGGCGAGACGCTGCACCGCGGCGGCGAGTTCGCGCTCAACGCCTCCTCGCGCGCGGCCGGCTGGACCGGGGGCGATACCGATGTCTTCGCGCGCCTCGCGCTGACCTGGGTCGCCGATGCCGAATACAACAGCACCCGCATCGCCACCGCTCCCTGCTTCGACGGGGCGACCACCGGAACGCTGGTGGCAACCGGCGCGGGCGCGGTGCCCTGCGGCGTCGCCCGCAATGTCGAGGGCAACCGCCTGCCCTATTCGCCCGAATGGCTCGTCTCGGGCGCGCTCGGGGTCGAGCACAAGGGCTTCACGGGGCAGGTCGAGGTGGTCAGCCAGTCATCGATCTTCGCTGACGACGTGAACCTCATCCCCGTCACCCCCGATGGCCAGCGCGGGCTGATCGAGGGCTGGACGCAGGTGAACCTCGCCGCCTCATACGGCCCGCCGGGCGGCAAGTGGGAGGTGTTCACCACCGCCCGCAACCTCTTCGACCGGCTCTACGTGACCGATCGCGCGCGCGGCATCCTGCCGGGGCAGCCCTTCACCATCCAGGTCGGCCTGACGCTGCGTTATTGAGTTCAGACTATTCCGGCTCTGCCACGCGCAGGGCCGGCACCGCCCTGGCAGCATCCTCGGGGGTGATGCCCGGCGCGGGGGCGGCGCTGATGCGCTCCTGCCGCTGCGCCACGCGGCCCGCCTGCTCGACCGCCTTGACCAGCCGCGGATAGACCCCGCAGCGGCAGATATTGGGGATCGCGGCGGCGATGTCCTCGCGGGTCGGCGCGGGGTTGCGCTGGAGCAGCGCGGCGGCGGACATCACGATCCCGGGGGTGCAATAGCCGCACTGGATCGCCCCTTGCGCCACCAACGCCTGCTGCACGGGATGCGAACGATCGCGCGACAACCCCTCGATGGTCGTGATCAGACGCCCTTCCGCCTCCGCCAGCGTGATCGCGCAGGACCGGAGCGCCACGCCATCGACCAGCACCATGCATGCTCCCGAGCATTCCGCCCCGCCCCCGCAGGCCTTGGTGCCGGTGAGGTTCATCGCCTCGCGCAGCGCGTAAAGCAGCGGCATGCGCGGATCGAGGTCGAACTCGACCGGCCGCTCGTTGACGGTCATGCGCGACATGGCAGGTCCTGGGCGGCGCTTACTGGCGCCAGCTGTCGTCGATCCGGTCGATCTTGCGCTTCCACGCCTCGAAGTCGAACAGCCCCGCGCCGCCCTGCCCGCTCATCACTGAAAGGTCGCGCTGGTGGACGTCGACCACCGCCTGGGGCACGAGGTTGGGGTTGCCCATCGAGAGCGTCGCCACCTGGATCTCGCAGGCGCGCTGCAAGGCCCACATCTTGACGAACATGCCCTGGATCGTGCGGTCCATCACCACGGGTCCGTGATTGCGCAGCATCAGGATCGTGTGGTTGCCGAGGTTTTGCACCAGCCGCTCGCCTTCCTCGGGGCGCACGGTGACGCCCTCGAAGTCGTGATAGCCGATCTGGCCCTGGAAGTTGCAGGCGTAGAAATTGGTCGGCAGCAGCCCGTCCTTGTGGCTGCACACCGCCATGGTCGCGGTGGTGTGGACATGGCAGATTGCGTCGGCGCGGCCGCCCAGATGCTTGTGGAAATAGGCGTGCTGGGTGAAGCCCGCCTTGTTCACCATGTAGGGCGAGCCGCCGACATTGTTGCCCTCGACATCGATCTTGACGAGGTTCGATGCCGTCACCTCGGAATAGAGCAGGCCGAAGGGGTTGATGAGGAAGGTGTCCTTCTCCCCCGGCACCTTGAGCGAGATGTGGTTATAGATCGATTCCGACCAGCCGAGATGGTCGAAGATGCGATAGCAGGCCGCCAGATCCAGCCGCGCCTGCCATTCCTCGGGGCTGCATTCGATGGTGGGTTTGAGCTGGGTTGCCATGGCCGTTCCTCTCCGTCTGCCTTGCTGCGCGGCTATCGCACGGGCGGGGAATGCTTTGCAAGCCGCGAGGCGCGCGGCTAGGCCTTGCCGGGAATGACCGCGCCCGCCCCTTCCTCCGCTCGTCTCGTCAGCGGCTCGATCCCCGGACACCTCGTCAGCCAGACCCTGCCCGCGGTGATCGGGGTGGCGGCGATCATGTCGATCGGGATCGTCGATGCCTATTTCATCGGCCAGCTCGGCAGCGCACCGCTGGCGGCGATCAGCTTCATCTTCCCCGTCGCCGTGGCCAGCACCTCGCTCGGCGTCGGGGTGATGGTGGGGATCAATTCGGTGGTCGCCAGGGCGCTGGGCGAAGGGGACATGGACCGGGCCGCCCGGCGCGCCAATTTCGGGATCGTCTTCGCGCTCGCCTGCGGACTGGTGATGGGTCTTGCACTGTGGCTGCTCATCGACCCGATCTTCTCGGCGATGAACGCGCCCGCACACCTCATGCCGCTGATCCGGGTCTACATGGCGCCCTATGCCATGGGCTTCCCGCTCAGCCTTGCAATTATGGGCTTCAACGGCGTGCTGCGCGGGCAGGGCGAGGCGAAGCGCACCAGCACCGTAAGCATCACCTATGCCGCGGCCAACTGGGTGCTCAACCCGATCCTGATCACCGGCGCCTTCGGCTTTCCGGGCTTCGGCATCGCCGGGTCGGCCTATGCCACGGTGATCGGCTGGGGGGTGGGGGTCTGTGCGGCCATGTGGCTGCTGCGCGGCACGCCGCTGCCGCTCAACCTAGGGCTGCTTCGCGACTGCGACCTTGCCGAACAGGCCCGGGCCATCATCCGCGTCGGCCTGCCCGCCTCCTTCTCCAATGCGATCAACCCGCTCGGCCTCTCGGTCCTAACCGCGCTGGTAGCGCTGGAAGGCGAGGCGGCGGTCGCGGGCTTCGGCGCGGCGGGACGCTTGCAGAGCTTCGTCATCGTCCCGCTGCTCGGCCTGTCGGGCGCGATCGGGGCGATCGTGGGGCAGAACTGGGGCGCGCGCCGATTCGACCGGGCGCGCGAGGCGACGCTCTATGCGGCGGGCTTCTGCGTGGTGTGGGGGCTGCTGGTCGCGATCCTCATGATGGCGGCAGGGGCGAGCCTGGCGCGGGTCTTCACCGATGATCCCGCCGTCGTCGCCGAGTTCGATCTCTACCTCAAGATCGCCGCCTGGGGCTATGCCGGGTTCGGCCTGCTGATCGTCGGCAACGGGATCATGAACGCGGTCGACAAGGCGGCGTTCGCCCTCGTCCAGTCGGTCGCGCGGGTGTTTCTCGTGATGCTGCCGGTGGCGCTGATGCTCCAGCCGGATATGGGTTCGGCGGCGATTTTCACCGCCGAACTGGCCGCCAACCTGTTCGGCGGCGTCTCGGCGATCCTGCTGGTGCGCCACATCTTCCTGCGACAGGATCCCGCCTGGACGCCCGCGCGCTAGGCCATTGTTAACCAACCCTGCCGCATAGCCCTCGTACACGCGACAAGAGGGCGCCTTCACGCATGGATGATCTGCTGGCGGATTTCATCGCCGAGACCCGCGAGATGCTGGAAGCCTCCAGCGGCGAACTCGTCGCCTGGGAGGCCGATCCGGCCGACCGCGCGCGCCTCGATGCGATCTTCCGCTTCGTTCACACGGTGAAGGGCAACTGCGGCTTCTTCGATTTCCCGCGCCTTGCCGGCCTCAGCCATGCCGCCGAGGATGCGCTGGCCGATTGCCGCGCCGGACGCCGCGAGCCGGACCGCGCGCTGGTGTCCGCCGTGCTCGCGATCATCGACCGGATCGTGCAGATGATCGACGCCATCGAGGCGGGCGAGACCTTTCCCGATGGTGGCGACGAGGCCCTGATCGCGGGCCTCGATGCGTCCCCCGACACCTGCGAAACCGGAGGACCGGAGGGCGCCGAAGCGGACTCCGGCCCCGCCCTGCACGCCCCTGCGGCGAGCCTGCTGACCTCCGGCGAGGAGCAGGCCGGCCCCGCCCGCCGCAGTGATACCGCCGCCGCGCAGCGCACCATCCGCCTGCCGGTCGAACTGCTCGACCGGGTGATGAGCGGCGTTTCCGACATGGTGCTGGCCCGCAACGATCTCGCCCACCGCCTGCGCCAGGCCGGCACCCAGCCGACCATCGACGGGCCGTTCGAGCGCCTCACCACCATCCTCTCCGACGTGCGCGACGCGATCACCCGGATGCGGATGCAGCGCATCGAGACGCTGTTCTCCGCCCTCCCCCGCCTCGTGCGCGATCTCAGCGCCGAACTCGGCAAGCAGGTGATGGTCGATCTCGACGGCGGGGACGTGGAACTCGACCGCGAGATGATCGAGACCATCCGCGATCCGCTCACCCACATCATAAGGAACGCGATCGACCACGGCATCGAGGCGCCGTCCGCCCGCCTCGCCGGGGGCAAGCGCGAGATCGGCCTGCTCGCCATCGCCGCGCGCCAATCGGGCAACACCATCTCCATCGTGATCGCCGACGACGGGCGCGGGCTGGACGAGGAACGCATCGCCGCCAAGGCGACCGCCACGGGCCTCCTCACCGCCGCCGAGCGCGCCGCCATGCCGCGCGACAAGATCCTGAACCTGATCTTCGAACCGGGCTTCTCCACCGCCGAGACCGTCAGCAACGTCTCGGGCCGCGGGGTCGGGCTCGACGTCGTGCGCCAGAACCTCGAGAAGGTCGGCGGCAGCATCAAGGTCGCCTCCGCCCCCGGGCAGGGCACCACCTTCACGCTCCAGATCCCCCTCACTCTCAGCATCATCGCCGGGCTCACCGTCGAGGCGGGTGGCCAGCGTTTCGCGATCCCGCAGAGCTACGTCGAGGAGATCGTCCAGGCCTCCTCCAAGGTGCTCGATTTCACCCGCATGGGCGAGACCGCGCTCGTCACCTTCCGCGGCAACCGCGTGCCCTGCCTGATGCTGGGCGAAGTGCTGGGCCTGCCGGCCTGCGAGGTCGCGGCGAAGGACCCGACCCTCGTGATGCTGCGCCTCGCCAGCGGCGATCTCTTCGCGTTGGCGGTCGAGGGCATCCACAATCACGGCGACATCGTGGTCAAGCCGCTCGCGCCTGCCGTGATGCGCTCCGGGCTCTATGCCGGATCGACCCTGCTCGACGACGGCACGCCGGTGTTGCTGCTCGACGTGGCGAACATCGCCGCGCAGCATCACCTCGTCTCCGACACCCGCACCCGGGTGCTCGAGCTTCACGACGGCGATGCCGCCGCCGGGGCCGAGACGCACAGCCGCGCGATGCTGTTCACCGATTTCGCCGGACGCCGTTCGGCGGTGCGGCTCGAACTGGTGCAGCGCATCGAGACCGCCCCGGCGAGCGCCATCGACCGCTCCGCCGCGCGCGCGCGGGTCGTGATCGACGGGATGATCCTGCCTCTGATCGGCCTGCCCGAAGAACCCCTCGCCCAGCCGCGCGTGCGCCTGCTGCGCCTGTCCGACGGGGCCTGCGAACTGCTCCACGCGGTGCGCGAGGTGGAGGATGCGGTGGAACTGACCGAGGCGCTGACCCCGGTGCCCGAGGACCCGATGGTCGAGGGCATGACCCTGATCGGCGGCACGCCTGTCACCCTGATCGACGCCCACGCCCTGTTCGCCCGGTACGGCGAGCCGCCTGTCGCCGCCGTCCGTCCCGCCTGCGTCCTGCCCGAGGGCGAATGGGCGCGCACCATCCTCGCCCCGCTGGTGACCGCCGCTGGCTATGACATCGTCACCGCCGAGGAGGCCGATGCCGCCGCAGTCGGGATCGTGTTCGAGGATGTCTACGAGGTCGCCGAGGCGCTCGGCCGGACCCTGCCCGCGCGCGTGATCCGCCTGCGCGACCAGCCCGATGCACCCGCCGGCGCGGCGACGATCTACCGCTACGATCGCGAAGCCTTGCTCGCTGCCCTCGCCGCCGCTGCACGCCCGGCTCCCGGAGAAGCCGCATGACCGGAGACCTGCTTGTCATCGCCTGCATCGCCGGGCGCCGCTGCGCGCTCTCGGCGCTGGACGTGAAATCGGTGATCGAGGTTTCGGCCGTCACCCCGATCCCGCGCGCGCCGGTGTGGATCGCCGGGATCACCGCACTGCGCAGCCAGGCGCTGACCGTGATCGACTGCCGCCGCGCGATCGGCGTGGCGGGCGCGGGCGACTGGCCGACCGACCACCGCGCCATCGTCGTCGCCGACGGGGGCCATTCCTACGCGCTGCTGGTCGACGGGATCGAGGACATCACCACCGCCGCGGGCGAGGCCGGGCAGGTGCCGGGCGGATTCGGCCCCGAATGGTCGCGCATCGCCACAGGCATGATCGAGACCATGGCCGGCCCCGCGCTGCTCGTCGATCTTCCCGCACTGCTCGCCGGACCCGAGACGGCACGGCACGAAATCGAGAGCGCGGCTTAATCCAATCCTTACCAAATGGCCCTTAGTCTTGCGGCACCAATCGCAGGACAGCCCCATGAAAACTTGCCTCATCGTCGATGATTCCCGGGTCATCCGGAAGGTTTCGCGGCACATCCTCGAGACGCTCGGCTTTGCCGTGGAGGAGGCCGAGAACGGCAAGCTCGCGCTCGATGCCTGCGATGCGGCGATGCCCGACGTGGTGCTGCTCGACTGGAACATGCCGGTGATGACGGGCATCGAATTCCTCGTCCACCTGCGCCAGCGCCCGGGCGGCGACAAGCCCAAGGTCGTGTTCTGCACCACCGAGAACGATGTCGCGCATATCCGCCAGGCGATCCAGGCCGGGGCGGACGAATATGTGATGAAGCCCTTCGATCACGAGACGCTGCAGATCAAGTTGCAGCTTGTCGGGTTTGCGTGAACCGCCCCGCCTCCCTGCCGCGCAGCCCCCGCGCCGATAGCGCCAGGCGCCCCTTTGCCCACGCCGGCGCCGCATCGGCGATCCGGGTGATGATCGTCGACGATTCGCTGACGGTGCGCACGATCTTCAAGCGCATGGTCGAGAGCGACCCCGCGCTGGTGATCGTGGGCACCGCATCGAGCGCCGAACGCGCCATCGCCCAGCTCTCGGAGACGCCCGCCGACGTGGTGCTGCTCGATCTCGAGATGCCGGGGATGGGCGGGCTCGATGCCCTGCCCGCGATTCTCGCCACGCCGGGCAAGCCGCAGGTGCTGGTGGTATCGTCGCTGACGATGGACGGGGCCGAGCACACGCTTGCCGCGCTCCAGATGGGGGCCGCGGACACGCTGCTGAAGCCGCGACCGGGCGGCTTCACCGAGGATTACCGCGCGGCGCTGCTCGGCAAGATCCGGGCGCTAGGATCACGCATCGCCGAAAGCACTGCCGAGGCCGAGACCGTCCCTGCCCGCAGTCCGTCACCCAGCTTCGCGCGCCCCGGCTTCGCGCGCCGCGCCTGGCGGCCGGAGGCGATCGCCATCGGCGCCTCGACCGGGGGGATCCACGCCCTTGGCCTGATGCTGCGCCAGCTCGGCGCCGATTTCGATCTGCCGCTGCTGATCACCCAGCACCTGCCCGCGAGCTTCATGCCGGTCTTCGCGCGCCAGATCGAGGCGGCCTGCGGGCGTCCGGCGGACATCGCCACCGATGGGCTCGCGCTCACCCCGGGCCGCATCGTCATCGCGCCCGGTCACGGCCATATCGTGGTGCGCCGCAAGGGGCCCGCTGCCGGATCGGGTCTCGTCACCCGGATCAGCACCGAACCGGCGGCGAGCGGCTGCCTGCCCTCGGTCGATCCGATGCTGGCGAGCCTCGCCGTGGCCTGCGAAGGCCGTGCCGTCGGCGTTATCCTGTCGGGCATGGGCCGCGACGGGGTGCTCGGCGCGCAGGCGCTCGTCGATGCGGGCGGCATGATCTACGCGCAGGACGCCGATACCAGCGCGGTGTGGGGGATGCCCGGCGCGGTCGCGCGCGCGGGGCTCGCCAGCCTCATCGGCCCGCCCGACCGGCTCGGCGATGCGGTGATGGCGCAGGCCTTCACCCCTGCTCCGGCCTCCGCCCCTGCCCCTGCCCCTGCGGCCCTGCGGTAAGGCGGCGCGACCCGATGGAAGCGAGCGAAGCCTCCCACCAGATCATCGCCGATCTGCTTGAAGCGCGTACCGGTCAGCACCTGACCGAAAGCCGCCGCTGGCGCGTCAATTCCGCGCTCGCCGGCATCTTCCGCGCGCACGGCATCTCCAATGTCGACCAGCTCGTGTGCCTGCTCGCTGCCCCGCCTGCCGGCCCGGAGGGCACCGATCTCGCGCAGGAGGTGGTCGAGGCGCTGCTCAACAACGAGACCTATTTCTTCCGCGACAAGCCTACCTTCGACCAGCTGCCGGGCGAGATCCTGCCCGAGCTCGCCAAGCGCCGCCAGAGCGCGCGCCGCCTGTCGATCTGGTCGGCGGGCTGCTCGACCGGGCAGGAGGTCTATTCGCTCGCCATGCTGTTCGCCGAACAGGCCGAACGCTGGCAGGGCTGGACGATCGACATCCTCGGCACCGATGTCTCGCACCGCGCGATCGCCGCGGCGCGCAGCGGGGTCTACAGCCAGTTCGAGGTGCAGCGCGGTCTGGGGGTCACCCAGATGCTGCGCCACTTCGAGGAAACGCCGCGCGGCTGGCAGGTGCGCGACGAGGTGCGGCGCATGGTCCGCTTCGCCCAGGCCAACCTGCTCGCCCCCCACCACCCGGGACGCATCCCCTTCGATCTCGTGCTGTGCCGCAACGTGCTGCTCTATTTCGACCGCCCGACCCGCAGCGAGGCCTTCGCCCGGCTGGCGGGCGCGGTCATGCCCGACGGCTTCCTGATGCTCGGCGCGGGCGAGACCGTGGTCGGCCAGACCGAACGCTTCGTCCCCGCCTCGCGCCGGGCCAGCTTCTTCGAGCCGGTCACCAGGCCCGCCGCCGCCACGCTCCAGAAAATCGCCTGATTTCCGCCGCCGCGCGACGCTTTCGGGCGCGATGGTTTACCCTTCCTTAGCCGCTCCTCTTTAGGATGATCCGTCAAAGGCGCGAGAATGCGGGCGCCGCAACGGGAATCCTGCTCTGTGTTCACGGCGAAGCAACCCCTGCACCTGACCTCGGTCGGACTGGTGGTCATCCCTATCGCGGTGGCGAGCGTGATGACCGGCTGCCTCACTCTGGCGGTGGGGCTTTCGGACCGCTGGGCGGTGGGTTCGCAGGGCGCGCTGCTGATCTCGGCGATCCTGATCTATGCCGCCACGCTGTTCTTCCTCGGTCGCAGCGGCATCGTCACGATCCGCGGGCTCGAGGAACGCGCCCACGGCGATCCGCTCACCCGCCTGCCCAACCGCCACGCGCTCCACGAGGACATCCAGCACTTCTCGCGCGGGGACGAGGAAGTCGCGCTGGCGATGATCGATCTCGACAGCTTCAAGCAGGTGAACGACCATTACGGCCACGCTGTCGGCGACCAGCTGATCGAACGCTGCGCCGATCTCCTGCGCGAGGTGTGCGGCACCGAGGCGCGCTGCTACCGGCTCGGCGGCGACGAATTCGCCGCAGTGATGACCGGAAAGGTCTCGGGCACCATTCTCGAAGGGATCTGCCGCGCGCTGCTGGAACGGCTCGGCACGCCGATCACGCTCGGCCATCGCCACATCGCGGTGGGGGCGAGCATCGGCCTCACCCGCTCGACCGCCGACCTGCGCGTGCCCTCTTCCGAAATGCTGCGCCGGGCGGACGTGGCGATGGACATGTCCAAGCGCGGCGGCAAGATGCGCTGCACCTGGTTCAACGAAAGCTTCGACCGCCGCCGCGAGCGCGTGCGCGAGATCGAGGACGAGATCCGCACCGGCATCACCGCCGGCGAATTCCACCTCGCCTACCAGCCGCTGGTAAGCGCCGAGACCAAGCGCATCGTCGCGGTCGAGGCGCTGCTGCGCTGGGACCGGACCGGGCGCGATCCGCTCGGACCCAACGTCTTCATCCCCGTGGCCGAGGATTCGGGTCTCATCAACCCGCTCGGGCTGTGGGTGCTGCGCCAGGCGGTGTGCGACGCGCTGCGCTGGGGCGACATCACGCTGTCGGTCAACATCTCCGCCGCGCAGCTGCGCAATGCCGAATTCCCGATCAAGCTGGGCGAGGTGCTGGAGGAAACCGGCTTCCCGCCGCACCGGCT
>VFQN01000669.1_pt1 | contig 62276 bp, 49 predicted proteins | sample 3512371 | NCBI WGS metagenome assembly VFQN01 (sample SAMN10412370, study PRJNA504923) | tailings metagenome | isolation source: Replicate 2 from Balatoc abandoned mine | place: Philippines: Itogon, Benguet | collected 2017-08-28 | reverse complement strand
GGCCCAGCGTGCCCGAGGCGCAGATCGCGCCGCTGGCCAGGCGCGGGCAGTAGCCGTGGCGCAGCATGGTCGGCAGCGAGATCAGGCCCATCGCCACCACGGTGGCGCCGACGATGCCCGTGGACGCCGCCAGCAGCGCGCCCACCAGCAGCACGGCCACCACCAGGCCGCCGCGCACGCGGCCGAACATCGCCGCGACCGCCTCTAGCAGGGATTCGGCGATGCGCGAGCGCTCCAGCATCACGCCCATGAACACGAACAGCGGCACGGCGACCAGGGTCTCGTTGGTCATCACGCCGAAGATGCGGTTGGGGAAGGCCTCGAGGAAGCTGGCGTCGAACACGCCCAGCAGGCTGCCCAGCCCGGCCATGAGCAGGGCCACGCCGCCGAGCACGAAGGCCACCGGAAAACCGCTGGCCAGGCCAGCGAACAGGCCCAGCAGCATCAGCAGCAGCATCAGGCCGTGCGCCAGCTCCAGGCTCATGCGCCGTCCCCGCCGCGGGCGCGGTGCCAGGCGCGCACGGTTTCGGCCAGGCCCTGCAGGAACAGCAGCGCGGCCGACAGCGGGATCAGGGCCTTGAGCAGGTACCAGGCCGGCAGGCCGCCGGGATCACGCGAGCCTTCGCGCGCCGACCAGCTGGCCGCGACGTAGTCCCAGCTCATCCAGAAAATGAAGGCGCAGAAGGGCAGCAGCAGCACGAGCAGCGCCGCCGCCTCGACACGGGCGCGGGTGCGCGCGCTCCACCGCGAGGAGAAGACGTCCACCCGCACGTGGCCGCCGTGGCGCAGGGCGTAGGCGAGGCCCAGCAGGAAGATCGCCGCGTGCAGCCACAGCACCGCCTCCTGCGCCGCGACCGAGCCGGCGCCGAAGCCATAGCGCGCCAGCACCAGGCTGGCGACCAGCAGCACGAGCGCGATTGCGCCGATGGCGGCGACCCGCCCGGCGGCTTCGCTCAGGCCATCGGCGAGGCGCAGCAGCGGCGCCGAAAGGTTCAGTCCCACTCGTACAGCGTCCAGTACACCGGGGTGACGCTGGGCGTGCCGTCCTCGCGGTTGAGCTTGCCGTTGCCGTCGGTGTCGTGCAGGTAATAGGCCGGGCCGCGCTCGGGCGTGACCTTGACCATGTACAGGCGGCCGTTCTGGCGGTATTCCTCGACCCGGTCGCCATTGGACTCGACGCGGATGCTGACGGTCGGCGCGGGCTCGTCGCCGGTGGGCGCGGCTTCGGCCTTCTCGGGGATCGGCACGTCCTCGCGGGCGGGGGCTTGCGCGTCCTGGGTGGCGAGGGCGAAGAGCAGGGGCAGCAGGGACAGGGCCATGGCACGGCTCCGGCACGGGCCTGCGAGCATGGCAAACGGCGCCGGGCGGCTCAAGGGCCGGGCCGCGCGGGGCGTAGAATCGGCGGCCTGCCGAACCGGAAGCCCCGCATGTCCCGCCTGGTCCTCATCGACGGCTCGTCCTACCTCTACCGCGCCTTCCACGCGCTGCCGCCGCTGACCGGCCCGGACGGCTCGCCCACCGGCGCGCTGTTCGGCATCGTCAACATGCTGCGCGCGACGCTGAAGGAGAACCCGGATTTCACCGCCTTCGTGGTGGATGCCTCCGGCCCGACCTTCCGCGACGAGCTCTACCCCCAGTACAAGGCCAACCGGCCGCCGATGCCCGACGAGCTGCGCGCCCAGGTCGAACCGATGATGGCGATCGTCGAAGCGCTTGGTTTCCCGATCCTTCGCGTGCCGGGCGTGGAGGCCGACGACGTGATCGGCACCCTGGCCCTGCAGGCCAGCGCCCGCGGCATCCCGGTCACCATCTCCACCGGCGACAAGGATTTCGCCCAGCTGGTGCGGCCGGGCATCACGCTCACCAACACCATGACCAACACGGTGCTGGACGAGGCCGGCGTGTTCGAGAAGTTCGGCGTGCGCCCCGACCAGGTCGTCGACCTGCTGGCGCTGATGGGCGACACGGTGGACAACGTGCCCGGTGTCGAGAAATGCGGCCCGAAGACCGCGGCCAAGTGGCTGGGCGAGTTCGGCACGCTGGAGGCGGTGATGGCCGCCGCGCCGGCGATGGGCGGCAAGATCGGCGAGAACCTGCGCGCCGCGCTCGACCGGCTGCCGCTGAACAAGCAGCTGGTGACCATCAAGACCGACGTGCCGCTCGACCAGGGACCGGAGTCGCTGGTGCTGCGCCCGCGCCACACCGACCAGCTGCGCGAGCTGTACGCACGCTACGGCTTCAATGCGGCGCTCAAGGAGCTGGACGGCGCCGTGGCGTCCGGCCCGCGTGCCGGCGCGCCGGCGGCGCGCGCGGTGGCCGCGCAGGACGAGGCGCCGGATCCGGCGCTGGCCGCGCCCGGCCGCTACGAATGCATCACCGAGGCGGCGGGCCTCGCGCGCTGGGTCGACAAGCTGCGCGCCGCCGCGCTGGTCGCCTTCGACACCGAGACCGATTCGCTCGACCCGATGCGCGCCACCCTGGTCGGGCTGAGCTTCGCGGTCGAGCCCGGCGAAGCCTGCTACATCCCCGTCGGCCACGACTACCCGGGCGCGCCGGCGCAGCTGGATCGCGGCACCGTGCTCGAAACGCTGCGGCCCGTGCTCGAAGACGCCGGCAAGCCCAAGCTCGGCCAGCACGGCAAGTACGACCTGCACGTGCTGCGCCGCCATGGCGTGGAGGTGCGTGGCTATGCCGAGGACACGATGCTCGAGAGCTTCGTCTTCAACGCCGGCGGCCAGCGCCACGACATGGACACGCTGGCGCAGAAATACCTCGGCTACGCGACCATCAAGTACGAGGACGTCGCGGGCAAGGGCGCCAAGCAGATCCCGTTCTCCTCGGTCGGCCTGGACGAGGCGACGAAGTACGCCGCCGAAGACGCCGACGTCACCCTGCGCCTGCACCGCGTGCTCTCGGCGAAGCTGGCCGCCGAGCCGACGCTGCAGGCCGTCTACCGGGACATCGAGATGCCGCTGGTGCCCGTGCTCGCGCGCATGGAGGCGACCGGCGTGCTGGTGGACGTGGCCGAGCTGCGCCGCCAGAGCGCCGACCTCTCGCAGCGCATGCTGGCCGCGCAGCAGCGCGCGCACGAAATCGCCGGCCGCGCGTTCAACCTCGATTCGCCCAAGCAGCTGGGCCAGCTGCTGTTCGAGGAACTCAAGCTGCCGGCGCTGGTGAAGACGCCGACCGGCGCGCCGTCGACGAACGAGGAGGCGCTGGAGGCCATCGCCGACCAGCACGAGCTGCCGCGCCTGGTGCTCGACTACCGGGGCCTGGCCAAGCTGCGCAACACCTACACCGACAAGCTGCCGGAGATGGTCAACCCCGGCACCGGCCGCGTGCACACCAGCTACCACCAGGCCGGCGCCGCCACCGGCCGCCTGAGCTCGAACGACCCGAACCTGCAGAACATCCCGATCCGCACCGAGGACGGCCGGCGCATCCGCACCGCCTTCGTGGCGCCGCCCGGCCGCCGCATCGTCGCCTGCGACTACTCGCAGATCGAGCTGCGCATCATGGCCCACCTCTCCGGCGACCCGGGCCTGGTGCGCGCCTTCGAAAGCGGGCAGGACGTGCACCGCGCCACCGCCGCCGAGGTCTTCGGCATCGCGCCGCAGGACGTGAGCGGCGACCAGCGCCGGGCCGCGAAGGCGATCAACTTCGGCCTGATGTACGGCATGAGCGCCTTCGGCCTGGCCCGGCAGCTGGGCATCGGCCGCGGCGAGGCGCAGGACTACATCGCGCTCTACTTCGCCCGCTACCCGGGCGTGCGCGACTACATGGAGCGCGTGCGCCAGCAGGCCCGCGAGTTGGGCTACGTCGAGACCGTGTTCGGCCGCCGCCTGCAGCTCAACGAGATCCACTCGCGCAACCAGGCCCAGCGCGCCGGCGCCGAACGCGCGGCGATCAACGCGCCGATGCAGGGCACCGCCGCCGACATCATCAAGCGGGCCATGGTGGCCGTGGACGCCTGGCTGGCGCCGCACCGCGACCGCGCCGCGATGCTGATGCAGGTGCACGACGAACTGGTGTTCGAGGCGGAGGACGGGTTCGTCGACACGCTGGTGGCCGAGGTCCGGTCCCGCATGGCCGCGGCGGCCGAACTCCGGGTGCCGCTGGTGGTCGACGTGGGCACCGGCGCGAACTGGGACGAGGCGCACTGAGGCCCCCGCAGCGGGGCGATTTCCGACACGCTCCGTGCCGAAAATCACGTTTTGCATCAATCGCTTGCAGGCCGGTGAATGCGTCCTGAACCGAACAATTATTTAACCGGTCCGTTCACGAACTTCTCATGCAGCGGGGGGTCTACTAGGCGCGTCGGATGCAAGGTCCGGCGCAGGATCACTCCCTCCCCTGAGTGGATCCACCGGAGCTAGGTTCTCCCCGACCGATGCTCCTCGACCCCGCGGGCTTCCCCTGGCCCGCGGGGTTTTTATTTGCGCGCCCCAGAACGGGGTCAGGTTCACTTACGGCCGCTTCAAACGTCCGTAAGTGAACCTGACCCCGTTTTCGCGTCACCAGTCGCGGGGGACGAGGTAGTCCTGGAGGCGGGCCTCGGGGCTGCCGGGTTCCGGCGAGTACGCGTATTCGAAGCGCACGCGCGGCGGCAGGCTCATCAGGATCGACTCGGTGCGGCCGCCGCTCTGCAGGCCGAACAGCGTGCCGCGGTCCCAGACCAGGTTGAACTCCACGTAGCGTCCGCGCCGGTACAGCTGGAACTCGCGCTCGCGCTCGCCATGGGGCGTGTCCTTGCGGCGCGCGACGATCGGAAGGTAGGCATCCAGGAAGCCGTTGCCCACGGCGCGGGTGTAGGCGAAGCAGCGCTCGAAGCCGTCCGCGTGCAGGTCGTCGTAGAAAAGCCCGCCGACGCCGCGCGCCTCGTTGCGGTGCCTGAGGAAGAAGTAGCGGTCGCACCAGGCCTTGTGCTCGGCGTAGCGGGTTTCGCCGAAGGGCGCGCACAACTCGCGGGCCACCTGGTGCCAGTGCCGCACGTCCTCGTCGAACGGGTAGAAGGGCGTGAGGTCGAAGCCACCGCCGAACCACCAGATCGGATCGCGGCCTTCCGGGCGCGCCTCGAAGAAGCGCACGTTGGCGTGCGAGGTCGGCACGTAGGGATTGCGCGGGTGGATGACCAGCGACACGCCGACCGCGCGCCAGGGCGCGCCCGCCAGTTCCGGCCGGTGCGCCGTGGCCGAGGGCGGCAGGGTGGCGCCGGAGACGTCGGAAAAGCCCACGCCGGCCTGTTCGAACACCGCGCCTTCCTTCAGTACCCGCGAACGGCCGCCGCCGCCCTCGGGCCGGGTCCACTCATCCTGCTGGAAGCGGCCGCCGCCGTCCGCGGCCTCCAGGCCGGCGCAGATGCGGTCCTGCAGCTCGCGCAGGAAAGCGTGGACGGCGGCGAAATCGGTCATGGCGCGGGCCCGGCGGAAGGGGCCGCCATGATAGCCGCCCGGCCCCGCCGCCAGCCCCGGCGCAGCCGCCGCGACCGGCGCGGCCGCTATACTTCGCGCCCCATGCCTTCGCCGAACCCCACGCCGGCCCGGCTGCGCGTCCTCGCCGGGGCGACGACCGCCGCGCTCATCCCCTTCCGCTTCGGCGCCGATGCCGGCGATCCGCTGGCGGTCGCCTGCGCGCCGCTGGCCGGGCCGCGCGACGAGGCCTGGATCGCCGATGCCGGCGGCCATTACGCCGTGTCCACGGTGGTGGTGCAGGAACGGGAGGGCGACATCGAAGCCGCCGCCGCCGAGGCCTATGCCCGCCTGATCGCCACGGTGCGACCGTCGGCGCATCCCTACCTGCTGCGCATCTGGAACTTCTTCGCCGACATCAACGCCGGCGAGGGCGATGGCGAGCGCTACCGCCGCTTCTGCGTCGGCCGCGCGCGCGCGGTGGACGGCATGTTCAACGACCCGCCGCCCGCGGCCACGGCCATCGGCGCCGACGGCGTGCCCGGCCGCCTGCAGGTGGTGGCGCTGTGCGCGCGCGGGCCGGCGATCGCGCTGGAGAACCCGCGCCAGACGCCGGCCTGGCGCTATCCGCGCGAACACGGGCCGGTGTCGCCGGGCTTCTCGCGCGGCGCCGTGCTCGACGCCGACACCGCGACGCCGCGCCTGCTCGCTTCCGGCACGGCCAGCATCACCAGCCACCAGTCCCGCCACGTCGGCGACCTGCCGGCGCAGCTGCGCGAGAGCCTGGCCAACCTCGAGGCCCTGTTGGCCGAGGGCGAGGCGCGCACCGGCCGTCGCTTCGCCCTGGCCGGTTGCGAATCGCTGCGCGTCTACCTGCGTCGCGAGGCCGACCTGGCGGCCGCGCAGGCCACGATGGCCGGCAGCGGCATCCCGGCCGACCGCATCGCCTGGCTGCGCGGCGACGTCTGCCGCCGCGAACTCGACGTCGAACTCGAGGGCGTCTTCCCCGCGGCCTGAGGCAGTGGTCTTGGCCACGGATCTACGCGGATGTACGCGGATAGAGCGAACAAGGGAGAGGCGACCCGGGCCGTCGCTGGTTCGCCGGCTTCAAGGATAGTGGCCGTCCGGCCGCGGTATCCGCAGACGATTGGTCTTCGCGGGAAAAAGAGAAGGGCCGGGTTATCCCCGGCCCTTCATTCGATTTGGCCTTATCCGCGTTTATCCGCGTAGATCCGTGGCCAGAATGCTTTACTTCAAGGCACGCTCGAACAGCTCGTGGATGCGGCGGTACTGGTCGTACCAGCTTTCCGGGTGCTGGTAGGCGTGGCGCTCCAGCGGGTAGCTGGCGAGCTCCCACTTGTCCTTGCGCAGCTCGATCAGGCGCTGCGCCAGCCGCACCGAATCCTGGTACAGCACGTTGTCGTCGATCATGCCGTGGCTGATCAGCAGGTGGCCCCGCAGGTTCTCCACGTATTCGATCGGCGAGCTGCGCTTGTAGGCCTCCGGGTCCAGCATCGGTGTGTTGAGGATGTTGGACGTGTATTCGTGGTTGTAGCTGGTCCAGTCGGTCACCGGCCGCAGCGCGGCGCCGGCCTTGAACACCTCGGGCGCGCGGAACAGCGCCATGAAGCTCATGAAGCCGCCGTAGCTGCCGCCGTAGATGCCGACGTTGGCGGCGTCGCCCTGGTGCTCGGCGACCATGTACTTCACGCCGTCCAGGTAGTCCTCGAGCTCCGGGTGGCCCATGCGGCGGTAGATCGCCGTGCGCCAGTCGCGGCCGTAGCCCTCGGAGGCGCGGAAGTCCATGTCCAGCACGAGGTAGCCGTTCTCGACCAGCAGCTGGTGGAACATCTGCTCGCGGAAGTACACCGGGAAGCGCGCGTGCACGTTCTGCAGGTAGCCGGCGCCGTGCACGAACATCACCACCGGGTACTTGCGGCCCGGTTCGAGCTGGGCCGGGCGGTACAGCTTGGCCCATACGGTGCCGGCGCCGTGGGTGGACGGCACCTGGACGAACCGCGGCGCCAGCCATTCGCGCGCCTTGTAGGCCGCGGTGCGCGTGTCGGTGAGCTTGCGCGCCTCGCCGCCGTCCACGGACTGCACGGCCAGCTGCGCCGGCACGTGCGAGGACGACCAGCGCAGCAGCAGCTGGCGGCCATCCGGCGAGAGCTCGAAGGATTCGATGCCGTCCAGCGCCGTGACCTCGCGCACCTCGCCGCCGGTGCCCGGCACCGCGCAGACCTCGTAGTCGCCCGGCCAGGCGCGGTTGCACAGGAAGTAGGCGGTGGCGCCATCCGGCGACCACTGCGGCGCGGAAGCCTCCCAGCGGCCCTCGGTCAGGCGCTGCGGCCGGCGGCCCGGCGCGACCGTGTACAGGTGCGAATAGCCTGATTCCTCGGACAGGTACCAGAGCGTGCGCCCGCCCGGCAGCCAGCCGAAATCGTTGAACTCCCAGTTGATCCAGGCCGGGTCGGTGAGCCGGTGCGCGACGACGGCCTTGCCGCCGGCGAAATCCACCGTCGCGATCCAGCGGTCCTTGTTGTCCACCGCGCGCGCCATCAGCGCGACGTTGGCGCCGTCGTCGCTCCAGCGCAGCGCGTCGATGCGCACCGGGCGGTCGCCCTTGAGCGGCTCCTGGCCCGCGGCCTTGCGCAGCTCCGCCAGCGGGTCCACCGCGATGCCCGGCAGGCCCGAGAGCGCCACGTCGCGCACGCTGTTGTCGCGCAGGTCCACCAGCTTGAGCGCCTGGCCCAGCGGCGGGTTGCGGCCGACGCGCACGCGCACGTCCTCGGTTTCCTCGTAGCCCGATTCGGTCACGTACTTGGGCATCTTGCCCACGCGGCCGGTGTCGGCGCCCTTGGGCTCGGTGACCACCAGCAGCCAGCGGCCGTCGGGCGACATCGCCGTGGACGCGATCTCGATGCCTTCGCCCAGCCAGGCCGGCACGGCGGCGCGGGTCGGGTCGGCGAGGCGGTCGGCCTCGGCCTTCTCGCGCAGCGCGTCGCGGAAGGCCTTCTCGCGCGCCAGCGTGCTGCTCAGTCGCAGCTGGTGCTCGCGCAGCGCATCGGCGGCCGGCGGCGCGGCGGGATCCATGCCCACGCGCGGCAGCGCGACCGGCTGCACCAGGCGCGTGTCCGGCGACCACCGGTGCCAGTCGTTGCCCACGCGCCAGACGACGCTTCGGCCATCGGCGGCGAAGCGCGCGTCGGCTTCCGCTTCGGCGCTGCGCGTGAGCTGCACCAGCGCCCCGCCCAGCTCGCGCAGGAAGACGTCGCCGTTGCGCACGAACACCGCGCGCCGGCGCGACGCGTCGAAGACCGGGCGCGGCGCGTCGAGTTCCGCCAGCGCCGCACCCTCGACCTTCGCGGCGTCGCCGCCGGCCACCGGCACCGACCAGGTGTCGCGCACCGGCGAGCCCTCGCGCTTGAGCGAATACAGCGCGCGCTGGCCATCGAGCGACCACCAGGCCGCTTCCACCGGCGGGCCGATCCAGTCCGGGTGCGCCATCGCCTGCTCGAGCGTCAGCGGCTCGGCGGCGTGCGCGGCGGCGGCGGTCAGGGCCAGGGCGAGGGCCCCGGCGAAGGCGGTGTGGCGATGGCGCATGTCGGCTCCGTCGTTCAGGCAGGCCGGCAAGCCTAGCAAAGGCCGGCGCGGCGGCCGCGTGCCGTGTTTCCCAGGATGGCGTTTTGCGGCGACAATCGCCGGGAACACCGAAGCCCCCATGCACGCACACGTCTACAAGTCCCTGCGCAAGGCCGATACCTACGTCTACCTGCGGACGCGGGACGATTTCGCCGTGATCCCCGAAGCGGTGCGCGCGCCCCTGGGCGCCCTGGCCTTCGTGCTTTCGGTCGAGCTGACCCCGGAGCGCAAGCTCGCCCAGGCCGACCCCGAGGTCGTGCGCCGCAACCTGGCCGAGCGCGGCTTCCACCTGCAGCTGCCGCCCACCGTGCTGGATCCGATGGTCGATGGCTGAGGCCCGCCCCGCGCCGCCGCCCTGGACCTGGCTGCTGCTGGGCCTGGGCCTGTCGGCGCTGCCCCTGCTCGGTCCCTGGCCCGGCCTGGCCGCCGGCTGGCTGGCCCAGCCGCTGCTCGCGCTGGGCATCGCCCGGCTCGCCGGCCACGGCCGGGAGGCGCGGCTGCTGCCCGCGCTGCTGGCCCTGGCCACGCTCTGGGCCCTGGCGCTGGGCCTGCTGGCCCTGGCCACGGCCTGGCCGCTGCAGGCCCTGCGCGAAACCGGTTCCCTGGCCTCGGCCCTCGGGCTGAGCACCCTGGCCGGCGGCGTGCTGCTGGTGCTGTGGCGGGCCTGGCCGGCCTTCGGCCTGGGCACGCGTGAAGGCGCCGGCCTGGCGTCCGTGTCGGCCGCCTTCGGCTCCGGCGGGGCGCGCGAGGCGGGCCGCGGCTTCCTGGTCGCGATGGCGGTCTTCCTCGTCTGCGCCGGCGTGCTGGTGCTGGCCTGGCCGGGCCTGGTGCCGGCGGCGGCGCGGCCGCTGGCGACCGCCGGCCTCGCCCTGCTTTCGGTTTTCGCCGCGCTGGCGATCGTGCGCTGGGGTGCGCCGCCCGAGGCCGCGCTGCGCCTGCCGGAGGGCCTGCCCATCGTCGGCGATGGCGAGGGCGACGAGGTCCCGTCCAGCGAGGAGCCGTTCGCGGGCGACCCGGACGCGCGCCTGTACGCCGCCGCCCGCCGCGGCCGCATCGAGGCCGCGCTGGCCGCGCTCGAGGACGGCGCCGACCCCGAGGCCCTGCCCGACCCGGACGACCGCGACCAGCGCACCCTGCCCATGCTCGCCGCCCTGCTGGGCGACCTGCGCCTGCTGCGCGCGCTGATCGCCGCCGGCGCCGACCTCAACGCCGGCCACGCCGGGCTGACGCCGCTGCTGGCGGCCACCCGCGACAGCTGGCACGGCCGCCCCGAGGCGGTGATGACCCTGCTGGCCAACGGCGCCGACCCGCGCCGCACCGATGCCGAGGGCAACACCCCGCTGCACCACGCCGCCCGCAGCACCGACCCGGCCGTGGCGGCCCTGCTGCTCGACGCCGGCGCGCAGCTCGAAGTGCTCAACCACGAAGGCTTCAGCCCGCTGGGCATCGCCTGCGCCGCCGGCAACTGGCGGCTGGCGCGCTTCCTGATCGAGCGCGGCGCCAAGCCCGAACCCAAGGACGGCCAGCCGGCCCTGCTCGCCGCCGCCGCCGGCGACGACGACCCGGCCGGCGTGCAGCTGCTGCTGCGGCACAAGGCGCGGGTGGACGCGCGCGGCGCCCGCCAGCGCACCGCCCTGCTGCAGGCCTGCGCGGCCGGCAACACCGACGTCGTGTCGAGCCTGCTCGAGGCCGGCGCCGACCGCAACGCGCGCGACGCCGACGACATCACCCCGCTGCTCGAGACCGCCCGCCACGCGCAGGGCGCGGTGCTCTCGCGCCTGGCGCAGGCGCGGCCCGACGTCGCCGCGGTCGACGCGCAGGGCCGCAACGCCCTGGTGCTGGCCGCCGAAGCCGGCGCGGCGCCGGAGTTCCTGCGCCACCTGATCGTGCTCGGCGTGGACCCGGAGCAGCGCGACCAGGCCGGCCGGCGCGCGCTCGAGGTCGCGCTCGGCGCCGGGCGCTGGCCGCAGGTCGCCGTGCTCGACCCGACCTATCCGCTGCCGGCGAGCGTCGCCGAGGGCCTGGCCGAGGGCCATTTCGAGAAATCCCCGCGCGAGCTGCTGCGCGAGGCGCTCACCGCCGGCCGCCAGGAGTCGGCCGAGGCGATGCAGCGGCTCGGCGCCGGACCGGACGCCGCCGGCCTGGCCGGCCTGCTGCTGGAGTTCTCCGGCGAGGGCGACCTGGGCAACTTCGACTGGCTGCTGCGCCACGGCGCCCAGCCCGACGTGCGCGTGGATGGCGAAGACAGCGCCACCTTCCACCTGTTGGCGCGCGGCGGCCCGGCGGCGGCCGCGCTGCAGCGCCTGCTCGAGCGCGGCCAACCGGTCGGCGGGCGCGGCGGCCTGGCGCGCTGGCTGCACGCCTGCCAGGCCGGCGAACACATCACCCGCGGGCACGAACAGCTCGCGCTCGGCCTGCTCGAGCGCGGCGCCGACGCCTTCGGCTCCGAGGCCGGCGACCCGCCGCTGGTGCTGGCCATCCGCCTGGGCTGGATGCGCCTGGCCGAGGCCCTGCTGGCCGCCGGCGCCGATCCCAACCAGCGTGACGCGCGCGGCTACACCGCCCTGCACGTGGCCGCGCAGCTGGGCCGCGAAGGCGCGCTGCGCGTGCTGATCCGCCACGGCGCCTCGCCGGCGCTGGCCGCGCCCGACGGGCAGACGCCGCTGGGGCTCGCCCTGGCCGGCGACCGCCGCGAGCTGTCGCACTGGCTCGAATGGCGCCAGTGGCAGCTGCCCGGCCGCGCGCTGCAGGCCACCGACCTGCCCTCCGCCGCCATCGCCGGCGACGTGCACGCGGTCGAGCGCCTGCTCGAGCTCGGCCTGCCCGTGGACGCCACCGACGCCCAGGGCTGCAGCGCCCTGCTGCGCGCGGCCGGCGGAGGCCACGAGGCCGTGGTCGAGCGCCTGCTGGCCGAGGGCGCCAACCCCGCGATCGCCGCGCGCACCGGCGCCACGCCGCTGTCGGCCGCGATCAGCATGCGCCACGCCGGCGTCGTCGACCGCCTGCTGCGCGCCGGTGCCGCGCCCGACCAGGCCCTGCCGGGCGAGGTTACGCCGCTGATGCTGGCCGCGGCCCTGGGCCAGCCCGAGCTGTGCTCGCGCCTGCTGGTGCACGGCGCCAACGTCGATGCGCGCGATGGCCAGGGCCTGGGCGTGCTGCACTGCGCCGCCCTGCACGCCTTTGGTTCGCGCGACCGCTCCCGCGCGCTGGCGCTGTTCGACGCCCTGCTGCTGGCGGAAGCCGCGCCCGACGAGCGCAGCGCCAGCGGCCAGACGCCGCTGCTGCTGCTGCTCGGCGCCCGCGCCGAACCCGGCGCCACCTGCGACGAGGAGGTGCTGCTGGCCGTGCTCGAGCGCCTGCTCGCCGAGGACGTGGACGTGGATGCGCAGGACCAGCGCGGCCTGGCGCCGCTGCATCTGGCGGCGCAGCACGGCCTGCCGCGCATCGTGCAGCGCCTGCTGCGCGAAGGCGCCAATCGCGGCGTGCGCGATGGCCTGGGCCGCAGCCCGCACGACCTGGCCGTGCTGCGCGGCTTCGTGGACGTGGCCGCCGAGTTCGAACCGGCCCGCGCCGGCGGCTCGCCCTCGCTGGCCCGGTTCCTGCGCGATCCGCGCTGAGCCGGCGAAGAATTCCGATTGCCGGGGCCCGTCCGGCGTGCTCGACTGCGGCCTTCCCGACCGGAGGCCGCCCATGCCCCTGCGCCTGCTCGCCCTGTCCTTCCTCCTGATGCTTGCCGGCGTCGCCGGCGCGTCCACGCTTCCCGCGCCGGTCGTCTACACGGCCCACGCCACCGGTGAACTGGTGATCGGGCCCGACGGAAGGGTCGCCGAGGCCTCGTTGAAGGCGCCGGGCATGGATGCCCGCATGCGCGATGAATACCTGGCCCACCTGCGGCGCTGGACCTTCGAGCCGGTGATCGAGGATGGCGCGCCGGTGGCGGTGCGCGTGCCGGTCCAGCTGGCCCTGCGCGCGGCCGTCGATCCGGCGACTGACCAGGCCTCGCTTTACATCGAGAAGGCCTGGTTCCTGACCCCGCCCGCCGTGCGCGAGATGCAGGCGCCGGCCGACCGCCCGATCATGTCCCCGCCGCGCTACCCGGAGCAGGCGTTCCGCGCCGGCGTCGGCGCCGAGGTGATGCTGCTGGTCGAGCTGGGCGAGGACGGGCGCGTGGCCCGGGCCGCCGCCCGCGAGGTCGCGCTGCTGGCCGCCAGCCCCGGACGCGCCGTGAACGCCTACGTCCGCTCGATGGTGAAGGCGGCCGAGCAGGCGGCGGCCGGGTGGCGCATTCCCGGCTACCGCGCCGGCGACCGCGTGCTGGTCCCGGTGTCCTTCAATCCGGGCAACGGCTTCTGGTCGCGCCGGCAGCCCTACGATTTCCAGCCGGTGGCCTGGGTCGTCGAATCGCAGGTGACGCATTCGCTCGCGTCCGGCGGCAGCCCGACCGACGGGCGCATCAAGCTGGTCACGCCGCTCGGCCCGGCCGCGGAAACCGCGTCGCCGCCCGCCGGCAGCTGAGCGCTGCGCGGGCTCAGCGCCCGCCGTCGCGATCGCGATCGTCGAGGCGGTCGTCGAGGCGGTCGTCGAGGCGCTCGCCGTCGTTCCCGCCCCGGCGCGGTTCGTCGCCGCCGACCGGGTCCTGGGCGTCGGCTTCGAACAGGGTCTCGAGGTCGCGCAGGGCCTCGTGCGAGGACGCGACCAGGGCGGCCTCGTCGTCGTAGACCAGGTGCTGGCGGCGCAGCAGCGCCTCGTCGTGCTCGCGGAAGCGGGCGGTGTTGCGGGCGGCTTCCTCGGGCGGTACGCCCAGGGCCTCCATCACGCGCCGGCCCATCTCGAGGCTGGAGTGGAAGGTCTCGCGCGTCACCTCCACGCCCAGGTCCATCAGCTTGAAGGCGTGCTGGCGGTTGCGGGCGCGCGCGTACACCTTCAGGTGCGGGTACATGCGCTTGACCAGGCGCGCGGTGCGCACGTTCGCGTCCGGATCGTCGGTGGTCAGCACGAAGACCTCGGCGCGGTCGGCGTGCGCCGCGCGCAGCAGCTCGGGCCGGGCCGGGTCGCCGAAGTAGATCTTGTTGCCGAAGCGGCGCGAGAAATCCACCTGCTCGGCGCTGTTCTCCAGCGCGGTGAACGGGATCTTGCGCGCCCGCAGCATGCGCCCGACGATCTGGCCGACGCGGCCGAAGCCGGCGATGATCACCCGCGGGTATTCGTGGTCGATCACGTCCGGTTTGCGCTCGGCCGCCGGCTCCGGATGCTCGCGCAGCCAGCGCGCCACGCCCAGCATCAGCAGCGGCGTCGCCGCCATGGACAGGCCGATCACGACGAACAGCTTGTCCCGCACCGCCGGCTCGATCAGCCCCGCCTTGAGCGCCTCGGCGAACACCACGAAGCCGAACTCGCCGCCCATGGACAGCACCGCGGCCAGGCGCAGCGCCGCGCGCGGATCGAGCCCGCCGGCGAAGCGCCCGGTCGTCCACAGCAGCAGGCCCTTCACGCCAAGCAGCAGCAGGACGCCGACCGCGACCAGGCCCGGGTCGCGGCCGACCACGTCCAGGTCGATGCTCATGCCCACGGCCATGAAGAACAGGCCCAGCAGCAGGCCCTTGAAGGGTTCGATATGCGATTCGAGCTCGTGCCGGAACTCGGATTCGGCCAGCAGCACGCCGGCGAGGAAGGCGCCCAGGCCCATGGACAGGCCCGCCAGCTGCATCAGCCAGGCGTTGCCGGCCACCACCAGCAGCGCGGTCGCGGTGAACACCTCCACCGAGTTCGCCCGCGCCACCGCGCGCAGCAGGTGCCGCAGCAGGAAGCGGCCGCCCAGCACCACCGCCGTGATCACCACCACCGCGTTGAGCACCGACTGCAGCGGCGGCGCCGACTGCTCGAGCGCCTTGGCCTCGCCCAGCAGCGGGATGGCGGCCAGCAGCGGGATCGCCACCAGGTCCTGGAACAGCAGGATGGCGAAGGCCACGCGGCCGTGCGCGTCGGTCAGTTCCTTGCGCTCGGCCAGCAGCTGCAGGCCGACCGCGGTGGACGACAGCGCCAGGCCCAGGCCGACCACGAAGGGCGCCTTCCAGCCGCTGAGCAGGAAGGTGGCGAACAGGCCGATCGCCAGCGTCGTCAGCAGCACCTGCAGGCCGCCCGTGCCGAACACCTGCCGGCGCATCACCCACAGCCGCGGCGGGCTGAGCTCCAGGCCGATGATGAAGAGCATCATCACCACGCCGAACTCGGAGGCGGTCAGCACGTCGGCGGGGTCGGGCACCAGCTTCAGGCCGTCGGGGCCGATGGCCACGCCCGCGGCCAGGTAGCCCAGGATCGCGCCCAGGCCCAGGCGCCGGAACAGCGGCACGGCCACCACCGCGGCGGCGAGGAAGACCAGGATGAGGGTGAGGTAGCCGGATCCGTGCATCGCCGGATTATGCGGCCGGCGCGGCGCCGGCGGCGACCGGGCCCGGAAACGACGACGCCGGCCCCGGGGCCGGCGTCGCGTGGCTTCCGGGTGGGGCCCGTCAGCGCTTCATCGACTGGAAGAACTCGTCGTTGGACTTCGTGTTCTTCATCTTGTCCAGCAGGAACTCCATCGCGGCCAGTTCGTCCATCGGGTGCAGCAGCTTCCGGAGGATCCAGATCTTCTGCAGCATGTCCGGCTCGATCAGCAGCTCCTCGCGGCGGGTGCCGGAGCGGTTGATGTTGATGGCCGGGTAAACGCGCTTCTCGGCGATGCGGCGGTCCAGGTGCACCTCGCTGTTGCCGGTGCCCTTGAACTCCTCGTAGATCACCTCGTCCATCTTCGAGCCGGTCTCGACCAGCGCGGTGGCGATGATGGTCAGGCTGCCGCCTTCCTCGACGTTGCGGGCCGCGCCGAAGAAGCGCTTCGGGCGGTGCAGGGCGTTGGCGTCCACGCCGCCGGTCAGCACCTTGCCGGAGCTGGGCACGACGTTGTTGTAGGCGCGGGCCAGGCGGGTGATCGAGTCGAGCATGATCACCACGTCCTTCTTGTGCTCGACCAGGCGCTTGGCGCGCTCGATCACCATCTCGGCGACCTGCACGTGGCGCGCGGCCGGCTCGTCGAAGGTCGAGGAGATGACCTCGCCGCGCACGGTGCGCTGCATCTCGGTCACTTCCTCGGGGCGCTCGTCGATCAGCAGCACGATCAGGTGCACGTCCGGATGGTTGTGCAGGATGGCCTGGGCGACGTTCTGCATCAGCATGGTCTTGCCGGCCTTGGGCGGCGAGACGATCAGGGCGCGCTGGCCCTTGCCGATCGGCGACATCAGGTCCATCACGCGGCCGGTGATGTCCTCGGAGCTGCCGTTGCCGCGCTCGAGCTTGAAGCGCTCGCGCGGGAACAGCGGGGTGAGGTTCTCGAACAGCACCTTGCCCTTCGACGCCTCCGGCGGCTCGCCGTTGATGGTGTCGACGATGTTGAGCGCCACGTAGCGCTCGCCGTCCTTGGGGCTGCGGATGCGGCCGGCGATGTGGTCGCCGGTGCGAAGGTTGAAGCGGCGGATCTGGCTGGGCGAGATGTAGACGTCGTCCGGGCCGGCCAGGTAGCTGGCGTCATCCGAGCGCAGGAAGCCGTAACCGTCGGGCAGGATCTCGAGCACGCCGTCGCCGGCCACGCCGGCGGGGTGGCGGGTGAGCACCTTGAGCAGGGCGAAGGTGACGTCCTGCTTGCGCATGCGGGCCACGCCCTCATGCAGGTTCAGCTTGTCGGCGATCTCAAGCAGCTTGTGCGCGGGCATGCGCTTGAGGTCGTTGAGGCTGTAGGTCGGGAAGTCCGGCGGCAGCTGGGGCAGCGGGCGCTCGTGCTGGCCACCGCCGCCGCCGTTGCCGGGGTTGCCGCCGTTGCCTTCGTCGTCGCCGCCGTCGCGGTCGCGGTTGCGGAAGCGGTCGCGCTTGTCGCGGAAGCGGTCGCGGCGGTTGCGGCGGCCTTCGCGGAAGCCGCCCTGGCCGCCGCCTTCGTCGCCGCCGCCCTGGCCGCCGTCGCCGCCGGCGGATTCACCGCCGGACGCGGCCTGGCCGCCGCCGCCCTGGCCGCCACCGCCCGCGGCTTCCGCGGGGGCGCTGGCCGGGGCCGGTGCGCTGGCGGGCGCCGGGTTGTCGTTGCCGGACGCGGGCGCGCCCTCGGCGTTCGCCACGCGCGGCTTGCGCGGGCGCTTCTCGGCGCTGGCGCCGGAGTCGGTTTCGTTTTCGGACACGGGATTCACCTCGCGGACGCGAGCGTGTGGGGGAAGGGGGTGTTGCAGAAGATCGGCGCCGGGAGCGCCCGAGTGGCGGTAACGCTAACACCGCCGGGCCGCGGGCCACAAGCCGCGGCCGGCCGGGACCCCGGCGCGGGGCCGGGGCCGGGGGCGCTCAGAGCGCCTTGTCGACGAACTGGGCGAGCTGGGCCTTGCCCACCGCGCCGACCTGGGTGGCGTGCACCTTTCCGTCCTTGAACATCATCAGGGTCGGGATGCCGCGCACCGCGTACTGGCGCGGCACCATCGGGTTGTGGTCGATGTTGAGCTTCACCACCTTGACCTTGCCGGCATAGGTATTGGCCAGCTCGTCCACGATCGGGCCGATCATCTTGCAGGGGCCGCACCACTCGGCCCAGAAATCCACCAGCACGGGCGTGTCGGACTTGAGCACCTGGGCCTCGAAGTCGGCGTCACCCACATGAAGCACCTGGTCGCTCATGCGTCAAACTCCTGATTTTCTTGGGGTCGCGACCCGGTAAGGGCCGGCGATTGGGTTAAACTGGGGCGCTTTCGAAGGTAATTCAACCGCCCATGGCGGCCCCGGGGCGAGGGCGAGTGTGCGACCCCCCGGGCCAGCCGCGCAAGCGCAGAGACGCGCATCCAGAGAGACCCATGTCCGACAAACCGTTGACCGATATCGCCTTTTCCAGCTTCGACCTGCACCCCGCGCTGCAGGCGGGCCTCGAATCCGCCGGCTTCACCCGCTGCACCCCGATCCAGGCCCTGACCCTGCCGCTGGCCCTCAACGGCCGCGATGTCGCCGGCCAGGCCCAGACCGGCACCGGCAAGACCCTGGCCTTCCTGGTCGCGGTGGTGAACCGCCTGCTGACCCGCCCCGCCCTGGCCGAGCGCAAGCCCGAGGACCCGCGCGCGCTGATCCTCGCGCCCACCCGCGAGCTGGCCATCCAGATCCACAAGGACGCCCAGAAGTTCAGCACCGAGCTGGGCCTGCGCTTCGCCCTGGTCTACGGCGGCGTGGACTACGACAAGCAGCGCGAGATCCTGCAGCAGGGCGTGGACGTGATCATCGCCACCCCGGGCCGCCTGATCGACTACGTCAAGCAGCACAAGGTCGTGTCCCTGCACGCCTGCGAGGTCTGCGTGCTCGACGAGGCCGACCGCATGTTCGACCTGGGCTTCATCAAGGACATCCGCTTCCTGCTGCGGCGCATGCCGATCCGCACCGAGCGCCAGACCCTGCTGTTCAGCGCCACGCTCAGCCACCGCGTGCTGGAGCTGGCCTACGAGCACATGAACGAGCCCGAGAAGCTCGTGGTCGAGACCGAGACCATCACGGCCGCCCGCGTGCGCCAGGTGGTCTATTTCCCGTCCGACGAAGAGAAGATCCCGCTGCTGATCGGCCTGCTGACCCGCAGCGAGGGCCACCGCACCATGGTCTTCGTCAACACCAAGGTCTGGGTCGAGCGCGTGGCGCGGGCGCTGGAGCGCGCCGGCTTCCGCGTCGGCGTGCTCTCGGGCGACGTGCCGCAGAAGAAGCGCGAGTCCCTGCTGGGCCGCTTCCAGAAGGGCCAGCTCGACATCCTGGTGGCCACCGACGTGGCCGCGCGCGGCCTGCACATCGACGGCGTCAGCCACGTCTACAACTACGACCTGCCCTTCGACGCCGAGGACTACGTGCACCGCATCGGCCGCACCGCCCGCCTGGGCGCCGAGGGCGACGCGATCAGCTTCGCCTGCGAGCGCTACGCGATGAGCCTGCCGGACATCGAGGCCTACATCGAGCAGAAGCTGCCGACCGCGCCGGTCGAGAAGGAGCTGCTGATCCCGGTGCCGCGCGCGCCGCGCGAGCGGGTCGAGGGCGAGGAGGAGGGCGAGAGCGTCAGCGCCATCTTCCGCGAGGTCCGCGAAGCCAAGGCCGCCGAGGACGAGAAGCGCGGTCGCGGCGGTCGTGGCGGCCGCGAGGGCGGACGCGACGCCGGCCGCGGACGCGGCGAGCGTTCGGGCCCGCGCCCGGGTGCGCAGCGCGAACGCAAGCCGCGCACCGAGGGCGCGCCCGCCGCCGAACCGCAGGGCGAGCTGGCCCTGGAGCGCCCGGCCCAGCGTCCGGCACCGTCGGCGCCGCTGCAGGCCGATCCGAACGCACCGGCGCGCAAGCGCCGCCGCCGTCGCCGTGGTCGCCCGGTGGAGGGTGGCGCGGAGTCGGCGCCGGCCGGCACGGAGCGCGGCGGCAAGGCCGCGCCGGCGCCCGCCGCCGAGAAGCCGTCGCTGCTCGGCCGCATCAAGGCCGGCCTCAAGGCCCTGGTCAAGCGCTCGCCGCCCGCGAAGCACTGACGACCGTGGGAGCGCCGTCACCCGTGGGAGCGCCTTCAGGCGCGAAAGGACGGCACGGCCACCATCGCGCCTGAAGGCGCTCCTACCGCGGCGCGCGCGTCTGCTAGATTGCGCGCGTCGCCCCCACGCGTGCCTCGCATGGCCCTGCTCCGCTTCGACAACGTCACCAAGGCCTACCCCGGCACGCCGCCGGCGCTGAGCGACGTCAGCTTCGCCGTCGAGCCCGGCGAGATGCTCTTCGTCACCGGCCATTCCGGCGCCGGCAAGTCCACGCTGCTGCGCCTGGTGCACCTGTCCGAGCGGCCCAGCCGGGGCACCGTGCTCGTCAACGAACGCAACCTGGCGAAGGTGCGCGGCGGCAAGGTCGCCCTGCACCGCCGCCAGGTCGGCGTGGTGTTCCAGGACCACCGCCTGCTGCTCGACCGCAGCGTGTTCGACAACGTCGCGCTGCCGCTGCTGATCGCCGGCACGCCCGGCGCCGAGGTCGGCAAGCGCGTGCGCACCGTGCTCGACCGCGTCGGCCTGGGCGGGCGCGAGAAATCCCTGCCGCTGCAGCTGTCCACCGGCGAGCAGCAGCGCGTGGGCATCGCCCGCGCCATCGTCGCCCAGCCGCAGCTGCTGGTCGCCGACGAACCCACCGGCAACCTCGACCCGCAGCTGGCCGCCGAGATCATGCAGCTGTTCGCCGAACTGCCCGCCGCCGGCACCAGCGTGATGGTCGCCAGCCACGACCTGGCACTGGTCAAGCGCATGCGCCGGCGCGTGCTGGTGCTCGACCACGGCAAGCTGGTGGACGACATCTCGCCCGAGGACCTGGCGGCATGACCGCGCGCACCGAACCGCGCGCCAAGCCGGCCGCCGCCGAACGCGTCAAGGCCGGCGGTTTCGGGTCGCGCCTGCGCGCCTGGCGCGAGCAGCACCTGTATTCGCTGGTCTCCAGCCTCGGCCGCCTGCTGCAGCGCCCGGTCGCCACCGGCCTCACCGTCGGCGTGATGGCGGTCGCCATCGCGCTGCCGCTGGGCCTGGGGCTGGCGCTGGCGAATGTCGAACGCTTCTCCGGCAGCGTCACCGAGTCGCGCGAGATCGGCGTGTTCCTGAAGCACGACGTGGACGCGCAGCGCGCCGAGGCGCTGGCCCAGGGCCTGCGCGGCCGGGAGGACGTCGCCGGCGTCACCGTGCGCACGCCCGAGCAAGGGCTGGAGGAGTTCCGCGCGATGAGCGACCTCGCCGGCGCGCTCGACGTGCTCGAGGAGAACCCGCTGCCCACCGTGCTGGTGGTGCAGCCGGCCGGCGACGGCAGCGGCGACGCGCTCGCCGCCGACCTGCGCCTGCTGCCCGAGGCCGACGTCGTGCAGCACGACGCGCTCTGGCGCCAGCGCCTCTCGGCCTGGCTGGCCTTCGGCGGCCGCGTCGTGCAGGTGGTCGCGGTGCTGCTGGGCCTGGGCGTGCTGCTGGTGGTCGGCAACACGGTGCGCCTGGACATCGGCGCGCGCCGCGAGGAGATCGCCGTGCTGCAGCACCTGGGCGCCACCGACGCCTTCGTGCGGCGGCCCTTCCTGTACCTCGGCGCATGGTATGGCCTGGCGGCGGGCCTGCTCGCGCTGGTCCTGCTGGCGGTGTCGGGCCTGCTGCTGCAGGGTCCGCTGGGCGCGCTGGTGGCCAGCTATGGCGCCGAATTCCGCCTCGCCGGCCCCGGCCTGGCCGGCGCCGCGGCGGTGCTCGGCGGCGCCGGGCTGATGGGGTGGCTGGGCGCGTGGCTCGCAACCGGGCATCATCTGCGCCAGACCCGTCCCACGGACGTGTGACATGAGCAGCAGCTTCCGCACCTTCGACACCACCCACCCGCGCATCATGGTCGTGGACGGCTCCAAGGTCGTCCGCAAGATGATCGAGGGCGTGCTGCGCCAGGCGCTGCCGGACATGGAGTTCGTCGGCTGCGAGTCCGGCGAGGAGGCCAAGGCCGCCCTGCAGGCCGGCGCCGTCAACCTCGTCACGACCGCGCTGCGCCTGCCGGACATGGACGGCCTCGACCTGGCGCGCTACCTGCGCGAGCACACGCCGCAGGCCTACATCCCGATCATCGTCGTCTCCGGCGACGTGCAGGAGCGGCTCGAGAGCCGCTCGATCAGCGACGACGTCACCGACTACTTCGACAAGTCCCTCGGCTTCCAGGCGCTGGCCACCTTCATCAAGGGCTATGTCGCGCCCGAATCCGAGGCCGGCGGCGAGGTGCTGTACGTCGAGGACAGCCGCGTGGTCGCGGTCGCGACCCGGCGCATGCTCGAGAAACACGGCCTGACCGTCATCCACGCCACCGGCGTCGAGGACGCGATCGCGCACCTGGAGACGATGAGGGCGCAGGGCAAGGTGCCCGGACCCGACGTCGTGCTCACCGACGTCTACCTGAAGGGCGAACTGACCGGCAAGGACCTGCTCAAGTCCATCCGCCGCGACTTCGGCTACGCCAAGGGCCTGCTGCCGGTGCTGGTGATGACCGGCGACGCCAACCCGGCCAACCAGAGCGACCTGCTGCGCGCGGGCGCCAACGACCTGGTGCAGAAGCCCATCGAGGAACGCCTGCTGGTGACCAAGCTGCTGTTCCAGCTGCGCGTGGGCCGGATGCTGCGCGCCAAGCTCGGCAAGTAAGCCATGCCCGACGAAGGCCGGATCCGGCTCGAGCCGTCCTGGCGCGCGCGCGTCGGCGACTACCTGCTGCGCCCCGACATGCAGGAACTTTCCGGCTTCCTGCGTCGGGAGAAGGCGGCCGGCAAGCGCATCTTCCCGCCCGGCCCGCGCATCTTCTCGGCGCTCGACGCCACGCCCTTCGACCGGGTCAAGGTCGTGGTCCTCGGCCAGGACCCCTACCACGGCCCCGGCCAGGCCCATGGCCTGTGCTTCTCGGTGCTGCCGGGCGTGCCGGTGCCGCCTTCGCTGCTCAACATCTACAAGGAAATCCAGGCCGACCTGGGTATCGCCCCGCCGGGCCACGGCTGCCTGCTGCCCTGGGCCCGCCAGGGCGTGCTGCTGCTCAATGCCGTGCTGACGGTCGAGGAGGGCCGGGCCGGCTCGCACCAGGGCAAGGGCTGGGAAGGCTTCACCGACGCCATCGTCCAGGCCCTGGACCGCGAGCGCGAGGGCCTGGTCTTCATGCTCTGGGGCAGCTACGCCCAGGCCAAGGGCAAGCTGGTGGACGCCCGCCGGCACTGCGTGCTGCGCGCGCCGCACCCCTCGCCCCTGTCGGCGCACCGGGGTTTCCTCGGCTGCGGCCATTTCGGCAAGGCCAACCGCTGGCTGCAGGGCGCCCGGCAGGCGCCGATCGACTGGTCGCTGTTGCCGCGCGAGGCCGTCGAGGCGATGCTGGCCGGGCCCGGCCCCGCGGCCGGCTGAGCCCGTCCGGCCCGGGCCCTTGAACCCGTCGGCCCCGGCCCCACGTCTATCCGGTGCCTGAACGCCGGGTGTTGCGGAGCCGCAACAGTCCGGGAACTTCCGACCCCTTTAGCACTCATATCGGCCGAGTGCTAGACTCCCGGCCCATGAGCGAGACCCCGATGACCACCACGGCCCTGATCGCCAACCACTTCCCGGTGCCCAGCGCGCTGGGTTCGCTGGACGCGTACATCTCCGCCGTCAACCGCATCCCCGTGCTCACCGCCGAGGAAGAGCAGGACCTCGCCCGCCGCTACCGCGACGAGGAGGACCTCGACGCCGCCAAGACCCTGGTGATGTCGCACCTGCGCTTCGTGGTGCACGTGGCCCGCGGCTACCAGGGCTACGGCCTGGGCATGGGCGACCTGGTGCAGGAAGGCAACATCGGCCTGATGAAGGCGGTGAAGCGCTTCGACCCCGACCAGGGCGTGCGCCTGGTGTCCTTCGCCGTGCACTGGGTGCGCGCGGAGATGCACGAGTTCATCCTGCGCAACTGGCGCATCGTCAAGGTCGCCACCACCAAGGCGCAGCGCAAGCTGTTCTTCAACCTGCGCAAGAGCAAGAAGCGCCTGGGCTGGATGAACGACGCCGAGGTGACCGCGGTCGCCAAGGACCTCAACGTCTCCAAGCGCGAGGTGCTGGAGATGGAGTCGCGCCTGAGCGGCCGCGACATCGGCTTCGACGCCCCGGACGACGCCGACGACGACGCGCCGCCCTCGCCGGTCGCCTACCTGGCCTCGGACGCGGGCGACGACCCGGCCCTGGCCTACGAGCGCGACAGCCACGAGGAAGACCAGCTCGAGATGCTGCGCGAGGCGATGGCCGGCCTGGACGCCCGCTCGCGCGACATCCTCAAGCGCCGCTTCCTGGGCGAACCCAAGGCGACCCTGCAGGAGCTGGCCGACGAATACGGCGTGTCCGCCGAGCGCGTGCGCCAGATCGAGGCCAACGCCCTGAAGAAGATGCGGGCGCTGTTCGCGGCCTGAGGCGGCCGCACGGTCCGCCGGAACGAAGGCCCCGCGAGGGGCCTTCGTCGTTTCCGGGGCCGGGCGCCGCGCCGGCGCCTGCCGGATCAGTCGGGGTCGACCAGCAGCCCGCGCTCGCGGGCGATGCGCGCCAGTTCGCCCGGATGCCGGGCGCCCAGTTTTTCCATCAGGTTGGCGCGGTGCCGGTACAGGGTCTTGTCGCTGATGCCCAGCGTGGCCGCGATGGCCTTGGGCGGCAGGTTCGAGAGCAGGCCGCGCAGGGTCTCGCGTTCGCGCGGGGTCAGCGGCGTGCCGGGCGGCGGGGCGCCGGGCGCGCGCAGGTCGGAGCTGAGCACCACCTCGCCCGCGAGCACGCGGCGAAGCCCCAGGATCAGCTCTTCCGCCGCCACCGCCTTGGTGAAGTAGCCACGCGCGCCGCGCTCGAGCGCGCGCATCACCAGGCCGGGGTCGTCGTGCATGCTCAGCACCACGCAACGCAGGCCCGGGCGGACTTCGTGCAGCTGGTGCAGCAGTTGCAGGCCGCTGTCCTGGCCCAGGCTGAGGTCGACCAGGGCGATCTCGGGCGCCTGCGCCTTGGCCGCCGCCAGCGCGTCGGCGGGCGACCCGGCCTCCGCGACCACGTCGAAGTCCCCGTCGGCCTCGAGCAGGCGGCGGAAGCCCTCGCGCACGATGGCGTGGTCGTCGACGATCAGGATGCGGTGCATGCGCAAAGTCTGCCCGCAGGCCCCCGGAGGGTCACGAGAAAAATTCCCAACGGGGACGCGCGTCACGCCGCGCGGCTATCCTCGCGCGCATGGATTCCAGCTCCCCGCCTCCCGCCCCGCCCCGCGCCGGGCGCGCCCGCGGCCTGCCCGCCGCGCGCCCGGGCCCGGGCACCGCCCTGGTGCGGGCCGGTGGCCTGGTGGTCCTGCTGCTGGTCACCGGCTTCCTGCAGTCCTACCACTGGAACATCGCCACCGGCGTGCTGTTCGCGGCGCTGTGGTTCAACCCGCGCCGGCTCTGGCCCTGGCTGTTCGCCGCCGCCATCCTCGCGCGTTGCCTGATGGGCGTGGTCATCGGCATCCGCTCCGGCACCGAAGGCGCCTTCCTCGGCTTCTGGATGGATCCGCTGCAGTTCGTCATGGGCAACGTGCTCGAGCCCTTCCTCGTCGCCGTCGGCGTGGCCCTGATGCAGGCCTGGCAGGTGGATCCGCGCGGCCCGGTCACCACCGGCACGATCGGCCGGCTCAACGTCGCGGCCCTGGTGGCGGCGTTCGCGCTGACCGCCAAGGACCTGGCCTACGTGGCACACGAACGCGTGGTCGCCGACGTGCGCCTGGGCCTGATCCACGACGCCGTGCCGCTGCAGGCCGACAGCGCTGCGCAGGTGCTGAGCGCCTTCGCCGCCAGCCACGTGCTCGGCTACTTCATCGGCGTCATGGTGCTGCTGCCGCTGCTGCGCTGGCTGCTGGTGCCGGCGCACCGCGAGGGCTCTCTGCGCATCGTGCTGGCCACCCTCGTCGTGCTGGTGCCGCTGGCCGCCGGCCTGGCCTATCTCGGCCTGCGCGTGCCCGGCCCGCAGTTCGCCGAGCTGATGCGCCTGGTGCTGGTGCTGGCCGTGGCCCTGTTCGCCTGGCGCTACGGCTGGCGCGGCGCGGCCGCGGCGGTGGTGGTGGCCAGCGCCGCCATCCAGGTGGAGGAGATCCTGGGCATCTCCACGCTCGCGCCGATCTGGATGCAGTCCTACCTCGCCGTCGCCGGTGCCATCTCGCTGCTGCTGGGCGCGGCGGTGGACGACCTGGCCGCGCGCTCGGCCGACCTGCATGCCGCGCGCCGCAAGGAGCAGCGCCTGCTGGCCGAACTGCAGGAGGCCGCGCTGCGCAACCTCGAGCTCAATGAACGCGAGCGCCGGCGCGTGGCGCGCGAGCTGCACGACGAGTTCGGCCAGAACCTGGCCGCCATGCAGACCCACCTCAAGCTGGCCGCGCCCGCCCTGGCCGGGTCCTCGCGCCCGGGCCTGGTGGACGGCCTGCTCGACCTGACCCGCACCATGCAGCAGAACATCGCCCGGGTGCTGGCCGACCTGCGCCCGGCCTCGCTCGAGGAGCTGGGCCTGTACGGCGCCATCGACCGCGGCAGCCCGCGCCAGCTGGCCCAGGCCGCGGGCCTGGCCTTCGAGGTCGAGCTGCTGGGCGACGCGCGCCTGCTCGCCGAGCTCGACGCCACCCACGCCACCGCCATCTACCGCATGGCGCAGGAAGCCGTGACCAACGTCGTGCGCCACGCCCAGGCGCGCCGCTGCCGGCTGCGCATGCGCATCAACCGCCGCGACGGGGCGCTGTGGGTGTTCCTGGACGTGCGCGACGACGGACTGGCCACGCCGCGCATGATCCGCCGCGGCAACGGCCTGCGCGGCATGCGCGACCGCGTGCTCGCGCTCAACGGCGCGATCACGCTGCGCCCGCTCAATCCCGGCCTTCGCCTGCACCTGCTGGTGCGCCAGGGCCTGACCCTGCAGCGGCGGCCGGACGCGCGCTGAGGCCGCGCGCGGCCGCATCGTCGCCGACGATGATCCGGGCGTGCCGCTGGTAGGTCCAGTACGACCAGGCCCAGTTCACCAGCACGATGAGCCGGTTGCGGAAGCCGATGAGGAAGGCGACGTGCGCGACCAGCCAGAACCACCAGGCCGGCAGCCCGGAGAAGCGCAGTCCGTGCAGGTCAACCACCGCGGCCATGCGGCCGATGGTGGCGAGGTTGCCGAAGTCGCGGTAGCGGAAGGGTGCGCCGGGGCGGCCGCGCAGGCGGTCGCGGATCACCCGCGCGACGTGGGCGCCCATCTGCTTGGCGGCGGGTGCGACGCCGGGCACGGGCTTGCCGTCCTGCATGACGCTGGCGAGGTCGCCGACCACGAAGATGTCCGGGTGCGCCGCCAGCGACAGGTCCGGCTGCACCGGCACGCGGCCGGCGCGGTCGGTGGCGACGCCGAGCTGGCGGCCGAGCGGCGAGGCCGCGACGCCCGCGGCCCACAGCACGGTGCGGCTGGCCAGGCGCTCGTCGCCCAGCTGCACGCCGTCCGCGTCGATCGCGGTGACCGCGCGGCCGGTGTGCACTTCGACGCCGAGCCGCTGCAGCTGCGCGCGCGTCTTCTCCGACAGCGAGGGCGGCATCGAGGCCAGCACGCGCGGCCCGGCCTCGACCAGGTGCACGCGGGCGCGGCGCGGATCGGCGCGTCGGAACTCGCGCGGCAGCGTGTGCCGGGCGATCTCGGCGAGCGTGCCGGCCAGCTCGACGCCGGTCGGGCCGCCGCCCACGACCACGAAGCTCAGCCAGGCCGCGCGCGCGGCGGGGTCGTCCTCGGCCTCCGCGGCCTCGAAGGCGCGCAGGATGCGCGCGCGGATGTGCAGGGCGTCGTCGAGCGTCTTCAGGCCGGGCGCATGCGGCGCCCAGTCGTCGTGGCCGAAGTAGGCGTGGGTGGCGCCGGTGGCGACAACGAGGGTGTCGTAGGCCAGGGTGGCGCCGCTGGCCAGCGTCACGGTGCGCGCGTCGGGATCGATGCGCTCGGCGCCGTCGAGCCGCACGGTCACGTTCTTCTGCCGGCGCAGGATGTGCCGCAGCGGCGCCGCGATGTCCGGTGCCGACAGGCCGGCGGTGGCGACCTGGTAGAGCAGGGGCTGGAACAGGTGGTGGTTGCTGCGGTCCACGAGCGTCACGCGCACCGGCGCCGAGGCCAGCGCGCGCGTCGCCCACAGGCCGCCGAAACCACCGCCGAGGACGAGCACGTGCGGGGTTGTCGCGGTTTCCATGGGAGCGTCCAGGACTAGTAGAGATCGATCGGATCGACGTCGAGCGACCAGCGCACGCGGCGCGCCGACTTCAGCGCGCGCAGCGCCGGCAGCCAGTCGCGCAGCGCGGCGTGCAGCGGCGGCCGCGTCGGCGCTTCGACCAGCAGCTGGCCGCGCGCCATGCCGGCGCGGCGCGGCATCGGCGCCGGCATCGGGCCGTTGGACTGCACGCCCTCGCGCCGGCCGAAGGCGGCATGCGCCTCCTGCAGGAACTGCTGCAGCTCGTCCTCGCGCGGGGCCTCGGCGCGCAGCAGCGCCAGGTGCGCGAAGGGCGGGAAACCCGCGGCCTCGCGCTCGGCCAGCGCCAGCGCGGCGACCGCCGGGTAGCCGCCGCCGAGCAGGGTGCCCAGCAGCGGATGGTCGGGATGGTGCGTTTGCAGCCAGACCTCGCCGGGCTTGCGCGCGCGGCCGGCGCGGCCGGCGACCTGGATCAGCAGCTGCGCCAGTTTCTCGCCGGCGCGGAAGTCGGCGCTGAACAGGCCTTCGTCCACGCCGATCACCACCACGCAGGTCAGGTTCGGCAGGTCGTGGCCCTTGGCCAGCATCTGCGTGCCGACCAGGATGCCGGGGCCGTCGCCCAGGCGCGCCAGGTGCGCCTCGAGCGCGTCCCGGCGGCGCGTGGTCTCGCGGTCCACGCGCACGAGGGTGGCCGCCGGGAAGGCGTCGGCCAGGGCCTGTTCGATGCGCTCGGTGCCGGCGCCCTGCGGCTGCAGCCCGAGGCTGGCGCAGTCGGGGCAGGCGTTGGGCGGCGTGGCGCGCGCGCCGCAGTGGTGGCAGGTGAGCCGGCGGCCGCCCGCGTGCACCGTCATCGGGCGGTCGCAGCGCCGGCAGTGGGCGCTCCAGCCGCAGTCGTGGCACAGCAGCACCGGCGCGTAACCGCGGCGGTTGCGGAACACCAGGGCCTGTTCGCCGCGCTGCAGGCAGCGGGCGATGGCCTCGGTCACCTCCGGCGACAGGCCGTCGCGCAGGGGCCGCTTGCGCACGTCCACCACGTGCACCACGGGCGGCCGGGCGCCGGTGGCGCGTTCGCCCAGGCGCAGGTGCGCGTGCCGGCCGGCGTTGGCGTTGTGCAGCGATTCCAGCGACGGCGTCGCGCTGCCCAGCAGCACCGGCACGCCGAGCGCGCGGGCACGCACCAGGGCCAGGTCGCGGGCGTGGTAGCGCACGCCGTCCTGCTGCTTGTAGGAGGCGTCGTGCTCCTCGTCCACGACGATCAGCCCGGCCTCGGGCAGGGGACAGAACACCGCCGAGCGCGTGCCCACCAGCACCCGGCCTTCGCCGCGCGCCATCGCCATCCAGGCCCGGGCCCGCTCGCCGTCGGCCAGGCCCGAGTGCAGCGCGTGCACCGGCACGCCGAGGCGGGCGCGGAAGCGCGCCAGCGCCTGCGGAGTCAGGCCGATTTCCGGGACCAGCACCAGCGCCTGCCGGCCGGCGGCGACGACGTCGGCGATGGCCTGCAGGTAGACCTCGGTCTTGCCGCTGCCGGTGACGCCCTCGAGCAGCAGGCTGCGGAAGCCGGTGCCGGCGCGCAGCGCGGCCAGCGCGGCGGCCTGGCCGGGGGTCAGCGGCGGGCCGGGCCGGGTCGCGGCGGGGGCGTCCGGCGCCAGCGGACGGCGCTCGACCCAGCCGCGGGCCGCCAGCGTACGCATCGGGTCCCGCCAGCCGGGCTGGCGGTCGTCGAGCACGGCCTCGGCCAGCGCAGCCGCCGCCAGCGCCTCCAGGAGCGCGCGCGGGCGGCCGGGCCGGCCAGGGCCTGCCAGCGCGGCGCGGCCGGCCTCCGTGGCCGCCCAGGCCCAGTCCCGGGTGTCGGGCGGGGGCTGGCCGGCGCGCAAGGTCGCCGGCAGCGCCAGCGCGACCAGTTCTCCCAGCGGGGCGTGGTAGTAGCCGGCGGCCCAGCGCAGGCTGTCGAGCAGTTCCCCCGGCAGCACGGGGGCGGCGTCGAGCCGCTCCAGGGCGGCCTTGAGCCCGGCCGGCTCGCCTTCCGCCGGCCCGACCCCGACCACCAGGCCGACCTGCTCGCCGGCGCCGCGCCCGAAGGGCACGCGGACCCGGCAGCCGATCCAGTCGGCGCCGGCCGGCGTGCCCTCGGGCGGGCGGTAGTCGAATGCCTGCGGCAGCGGCACCGGGAGGGCGACGCGCAGCACCGGCGGGGGGCTCGTGGGCATGGCGCCAGTCTAGCCTGCGCCCGCCCCGGCCGGCCCGGGGTTCACTTGCGCTCGATTGCTGCCGATTCCGTCACAAGAATCCCCTAAGCTGCTGTTCATAAATACGAAAACCCCTTATCCACACGTTCTGTGGATAAGTCTGTGGAGGGACCCCGGGACAGGACTGCGCACCCCCCGTGAAAATGGGCCCCGGGCTGGGTTGGCGATTTTTTAACCAAGGCGTCATAGTCCTTTGAAATCAATGCCTTGGCTCCATCACCATTCCGTCATATGGGGCCGGAGGCGCACGGGGTGGCGTGCCGGAACCGGCCAAGCCGTGCTGTGCACAACGTTCCACGCCGGAAGCCGCGCCAGGCTTGGCTCGGGGCCTTCCGGCGAGAAAGTCAACCGGGTTCGGTGGCCGGGCACTCTGGCTAGAATGCGACGTGCCTCACGCTTCCCCGCCTGTCCCTGACGCCCCCTTGTCCCCGGCCCTGTCCGCGTTCCTGCGCGGCATCGAGCGCCGGGCTTTCGTCTTCGCCGAGGTCCTGTGCGGCGACGCCGACCGGGCGGAGGCCGCCCTCGGCGAGGCCATGCGGGGCTTCCGGCCGGTTTCGGCGGGAACGCCCCTGGCCGGGTGGCCGGCGGCCTTCTGGGCCCTGCTGCTGGCCCAGCCCGCCCTGTCCGACGGCGCCAGCCCCGAGCCCGAGCTGGCCCACCTGGGCACCGGCCCGCGCGCCGCCCTGCTGCTGCGCCTGGTCGGCGGACTGGACTTCGCGCACGCGGCGGCGGTGATGGGCGTGGCCGAACCGACCTACCGCTTCGCCCTCCAGCGGGCCCTGCGCCAGCTCGGCGATGCCGGGGTGAGTTTCGCGGCCCTGGGCGCGCTGCGCGAACGCCTGCACCGCCGGGTCAAGACCCTGCCTGCGGCGCGCGTGGACGCGCTGTCCGGGCTCCGCCAGCGGGCCCTGTCCGGCCAGCCCGCCGCCCCGGTGCCTGTCGCCCCCGCGGCCGGCGGTCGTGGCCTGCGGGCCGCGCTCTGGCTGCTGCTCGGGCTGTTGCTGGCCGCCTTCGCCGCCACCTGGTGGCCGGGCCTGCCCGCGTCGCCCGGCGACGAGCCGGCCGATCCGCTCGCGCCGTCGGCGCTGCCCGAGGAGGCCCCCACCCCGGCGCCCGCCCGCGGCGACACCGACGTGGTCACGCACCCGGACTACGCCCAGCTCTCGGCGCCCGAGGATGCCGCGCTGGCCGAAGACCTCGCCCTGCTGGCCTGGTTCGCCGCCGGCGGCGCCGATGAGGTCCCCGATGCCCCGACCGGGGAGGCCGACGCCGATGCGCGCTGACCGCCTGCGCCCGCTCGCCTGGGCCGCCCTGCTTGCCGTCGCCGGCGCCGCGGCCTTCCCGGCCCTGCCCCTGGCCGAGCGCGAGCTTCTGGCGCCGCTGGCCACCGCCTGGCCCGGCCTGGACGCCGCCACCCGCGAGCGGCTGCGCGCCAACGCCGCGCACTGGCTCGCCCTGGATGCCGAGGGCCGGCGCGCCCTGCGCGCCCGGATCGCCGACTGGGATGCGCTGCCGGCCGCCGAGCGCGCGCGCCGCCGTGCGCCCTTTGCCGCCTGGCAGGCGCTGCCCGCCGCGGAGCAGGCCCGCCTGCGCGAGGCGGCGCTGGCCTGGGCCGCCCTGCCGGAGGCCCGCCGCGCCCGCCTGCGCCAGGCCTTCGATGCCCAGCCCGAGGACGCACGCCAGGACTGGTGGCTCGGGCCCTCGCTGGGCGCCGACTTCCACGCGCTGCGCCCGCTGTTCGGTTACGTGCCCGAGGCCGAGCGCGCCCAGGCCCTCGAGGTGCTGCGCTCGCTCGATGCCGGCACCCGCGCCGACCTGGCCCTGCTGGCGCGCCGACTGCCTGCCGGCGAACGCGAAGCCCTGCGCCGCGCCCTGGCCGAGGCGCCCGCCGCCGAGCGCGCCGCGCTGGTGCGCGCGCGCCTGGGCCGCTGACGGGCGCGGCGGCCGCGCCTCGCCGCCGGGCTCGCCGGCCCGGCCTGGCTCAGGCGTTCGCCAGCCGCTCCAGCACGCGCCGGCTGGCGCGGAAACGATCGCCGAAACGGGCCAGGCCATCGGCGCGCATCGCCGCGGCATGCACGCGCAGGTAGTCATCGAGCGCGGCGCGGTCGCGCAGCGTGTACAGGCAGCAGTACGCCACCTCGCCCGGCGCCGGCGCCGGATCGAGCACGCGCGACACCGTGGCGTCGAGGAAGCCCGGCAGCACCAGCATCTGCGCCACGTGCGCCCGCAGCCAGGCCTCGTACTCGCCGGCGATGCCCTGCTGCACCACCAGCGTGACCTCGTAGCCGACGCGGCTCACATGTTCACCAGGCTGATGAGCAGGGTGAGGCTGGCGCCGAGGCTGATCAGGAACAGGTAGCAGGTGCCCAGCACGCAGTACTTGAACAGGGTCATGATCCAACCCTGGCGGTACACGCGCTTCTGCATCAGCAGCAGGTACAGCGGCATCCAGGCCAGCAGCAGCACCTCGGCCCAGCCCAGCGGGCGCGCGATCCAGGCCAGGTCGCCGGCCCAGCCCTTGAGCGCGTCCAGCAGCAGCACCACCAGCAGGCTCGCGCAGAGGAAGGCGTGGCTGTGCAGCGCCACGATCAGGTGCTCCATGTACAGCCGCTTCTTGAACAGGTACATCACCTTCAGCAGCACCGCGAACAGCGGCAGCAGCACGAACAGCACGGTCGGCACCGTGCTCAGGAAGGCGTCCTTGAGCCGGTTCGGGTCTTCCTTGATGTCCTTGAGGTTGCGCTGGGCGCGGCCCGCGGCTTCGTTGAGCTGGCGGTTGCCGGCCTCGGGCAGCCAGCCAAAGTGCAGCGGATTGGTCTTGGCGTCCCAGGGTTCGCCGTTGAAGTTCAGGGTCGGGTTGCCGTCCTCGTCTTCGCCGGCGGCCCGGTCGCCGGGGGCGTCGGCGGCATCCACCGGCGCGCCGGCGGCTTCGCTGGCGCGCCGCTGCCGGGCGGCCTCCAGCTCGGCGATGCGGGCGGCGCCGGCGGCGCGGATCCCTTCCTCGGCCGCCTTCAGGCCGACGTCCAGGCCGGGGATGTCGGCGGTCTCGGCGCGGGTGCGGGCCAGGCCGTCGATCGCCTCCTGCACCGCCTTCTCCACCTCCTCGGGCGTGGCGGCGCGCTGGATGGTGTCGCTGGTCAGCTCGGCCGCCGCGCCCCCGTCGCCATTGACCGTGAGGCCATCGCCATTGCTCCAGTCGAAGCTCCACTGCGCGGCGATGAAGGCGAACAGGCTGACGAACACGAACAGGCGCACCGGGCTGACGTAGCGCACGCGGCGGCCGGCGAAATACTCCTGGCTCAGGTAGCCGGGCTTGAACAGCAGCGGGCCGAGCGTGCGCAGGATGCGAGAGTCGAGCTCGAACACCGAGTCGAGGAAGTCGCCGATGATGCTGGAGAAGTGCCGCACCAGGCCCTTGGTCGGCTGGCCGCAGGCGTAGCAGTGCTCGCCCAGCAGCACCACGCCGCAGTTCTGGCAGCGGCGCTCCGGCGCGGGCTCCGCGGTGGGCATCGTGGTTTCGGTGGTCATCGCGTCTCCCCCGTCGACGGCCGCTAATATAGCGGGCCGCCGGCCACCGCCACCTCCCCATGAGCCCCCCGGAATCCCGCCTCGCCCGCCTCCGCCGGGAGATGCGCGTCAGCTTCGTGCTCGCCCTGCCGCTGGTGATGAGCCAGCTCTCCTCCATGGCGATGAACATCGTCGACACGGTGCTGGCCGGCCGCCATGGCCCGACCACGCTGGCGGCGGTGGGCGTGGGCAGCGCGGTGTGGTCGGTGGTGATCCTGGTGAGCATCGGCGTGCTGATGGCGGTGCCGCCGACCGTGTCCCAGCTCAATGGCGCCAACCGCCGCGCCGACATCGGGCCGGTCTTCCGGCAGGCGCTGTGGCTGGCGCTGTTCCTGGGGCTGGCGCTGATTGGCGTGGTGCGCGCCGGCGCGGTCGCGCTCGAGCCGCTGGGCATCACCGCCGAGGCGCGGCCCGAGGCCGTCGCCTTCCTGAAGGCGATCAGCTGGGGCGCGCCCGGCCTGGCCCTGTACTTCTGCCTGCGCAACCTCAGCGAAGGCGTGGCCTGGACGATGCCCTCGATGATCGCCGGCCTGGCCGGCCTGGCCGCGCTGGTGCCGCTGGGCTGGACGCTGATGTTCGCCGCGGGCCTGGGCGCGGCCGGCCTCGGCTACGCCGTGGCGACGGTGCTGACGCTGCAGGCGGCGGCGCTGGCCGTTTACCTGTGGCGCTCGCCGCGCTTCGCCGACCTGGGCCTGTTCGCCCGCTTCGAGCCGCCGCGCTGGGCGCCGATCCGCGAGCTGCTGGCCCTGGGCCTGCCGATGGGCGTGTCGGTGTTCATGGAGGGCAGCCTGTTCGTGGCCACGGCCCTGATCATCGGCACCCTGGGCACGACCCAGATGGCCGCGCACCAGGTCGCCATCCTCGCCGCCAGCCTGTTCTTCATGGTGCCGCTGGGCGTGGCGATGGCGACGACCGTGCGCGTCGGCCACGCCGCCGGCGCCGGCGACGCGGCCGGGGTGCGCTGGGCCGCGGCCGCGGGCTATGCGCTGGCGATGGTCGCGCAGACCGCCTCGGCCATCATCCTCGTCGCCGGCGGCGCCTGGCTGGCGGGCCTGGTCTCGCCCGATCCGGCCGTCGTCTCGCTGGCGGCGCTGCTGATGGCCTATGCCGCGGTGTTCCAGTATCCCGATGGCCTGCAGGCGCTGTCGGCCGGCGCCCTGCGCGGACTGAAGGACACCCGGGTGCCCATGGCCATCACCGTGCTCGCCTACTGGGGCCTGGGCCTGCCGCTGGGCGCCTGGCTCGGCCTGCGCCAGGGCCAGGGCGCGCCCGGGCTGTGGACCGGGCTAATCGTCGGCCTGTCGGCGGCGGCGACCCTGCTGGCCTGGCGCTTCTGGCGGCTGGCGCGGCGGCCGCTGGTGCCGCCGCCGTGACCTAGGGGGCATCCGGCCTTCACCCCGCTTGGGTATGCTGGCCCCGGATTCCCGAGGAGCCACACCATGTCCAACGCCAAGCCTGGTCCGATCCGCCGCCTGCTGGTCGGCGCCTGGACCCTGGTCGATTTCACCCGCCGGCTGGTCTTCAACCTGCTGTTCCTGCTCGTGCTGGCCATCCTGCTGGTGGCCGTGCTCTCGAGCCCGGGCGTGCAGCCGGTGCGGGAGGACACCGCCCTCGTGCTCGACCTCGGCGGCTCGCTGGTGGAGCAGTACACCGCCCGGCCGGTGGACCGCGTGATCAACCAGGCCACCGGCCAGGCCGCGCCCGAGCTGCAGCTGCGCGACGTGCTGCGCGCCATCGAGGTGGCGAAGGACGACCCGAAGATCGACCGCATCGTGCTGCTCACCGACGGCTTCAGCGGCGGGTTCGCGGCGATGCGCGACGTGGCCGCGGCGCTGCGCGACTTCCGCGCCGCCGGCAAGCAGGTCGTCGCCTACGGCACCAGCATGGAGCAGCGCCAGTACTACCTGGCGGCGATGGCCGACGAGGTCTACGTGGACCCGCAGGGCATGGTCTTCCTCGAGGGCCTGGCCCGCTACCGCCAGTACTACCGCGAGGGCCTGCAGGACAAGCTCGGCGTGGACGTGCACCTGTTCAAGGTCGGCGAGTACAAGTCCGCCGCCGAGCCCTACGTGCTCGACGCCGCCTCGCCGGAGGCGCGCGAGGCCGACCTGTACTGGATGGGCGACCTCTGGAACCGCTTCCTCGACGACATCGCCGCGGCGCGCAAGATCGAGCGCGGCGCGCTCGACGCGATGGTCAACGACATGCCGGCGCGCGTGCAGGCCGCCGGCGGCGACATGGGCAAGCTGGCGCTGGGCGAGAAGCTGGTGGACGGCCTGCTCGACGCCCACGGCTTCGAGCAGGCGATGATCGAGCGCGGCGCGAAGGACGAGGAGAACAACACCTTCCGCCAGATCGACCTGCGCAGCTACCTGATGCACCAGGTGCCCAAGGCGCTGGGCGACGCCCGCCCGCAGGTGGCCATCGTGGTGGCGCAGGGCGAGATCACCGACGGCGACCAGCCGCCGGGCGTGGTCGGCGGCGAGTCCACCTCGGCCCTGCTGCGCCAGGCGCGCGAGGACGAGAACGTGCGCGCGGTCGTGCTGCGCGTCGATTCCCCGGGCGGCGGCGTGTTCCCCTCCGAGCAGATCCGCCGCGAGGTCGAGCTGACCAAGGCCGCGGGCAAGCCCGTCGTGGTGTCCATGGGCAACGTGGCGGCCTCCGGCGGCTACTGGATCTCGATGAACGCCGACCGCATCTACGCCGACGAAAGCACCATCACCGGCTCGATCGGCATCTTCGGCCTGTGGATGGGCGTGCCGCGCGTGCTCGACAAGATCGGCGTGAACACCGACGGCGTGGGCACCACCCCGCTGGCCGGCGCCTTCGACCCGACCCGCCCGATGGACCCGGCGGTGGGCACGATCATCCAGTCGATCATCGACAAGGGCTACGCCGATTTCACCGGCAAGGTGGCGGCGGCCCGCGGCAGCACGCCCGAGCAGATCGACGTGCACGCGCGCGGCCGCGTCTGGTCCGGCGCGCAGGCCAAGGAGCGCGGCCTGGTGGACGAACTCGGCGGACTGCAGGCGGCGCTCGACGACGCGGCCAGGCGCGCCAAGCTCGAGGCCGGCCAGTACGGCGTGCATTACGTCGAGAAGCCGCTGTCGGCCTTCGAGGAGTTCGTGGTGAACATGGGCGGCAGCGCCCGTGGCCAGGGCCTGCTGCGCCTGCTGGCGCCGTCGATGGGCCTGGTGCACCGCGAGACGATCGAGAAGCTCGACCGCGAGGTCGCCTGGCTCGAGCGCCGCGGCCGCGCGCCCTTCCAGGCCGTCGCCCACTGCCTCTGCGCCTGGTGATGGAGCGCGCGCGCTGGCGGCTCGACGGGCAGGTGGCGCTGGTGACCGGTGCCAGCGCCGGCATCGGCCGCGCCATCGCCGCCGAGCTGGCCGGGCTGGGCGCCGACCTGCTGCTGGTCGCGCGCGACGAGGACGTGCTCGAACAGGCGCGCGCCGAGCTCGAGGACCAGTTCCCCGAGATCGAGGCGCGCGCCTTCGCCGCCGACGTGTCCGATCCGGAACAGCGCCGCGAGGTCTTCGACTGGGTCGAGGACCTCGGCACCGGCCTGAACATCCTGGTCAACAACGCCGGCACCAACACCAGCCGCCCGGCGATGGACTACGCCGAGGAGGAATGGCGCGGCATCCTCGAGACCAACCTGTTCTCGGCCTGGGAACTGAGCCGCTTCGCCTTCCCCCTGCTCAGCCAGCACGCGGCCTCGGCGATCGTCAACGTCGGCTCGGTGTCCGGCCTGACCCACGTGCGCACCGGCGCGCCCTACGGCATGAGCAAGGCCGCGCTGCACCAGCTGACCCGGAACCTGGCCTGCGAATGGGCCGAGGACGGCGTGCGCGTGAACGCGGTCGCGCCCTGGTACATCCGCACCCGCCGCACGTCGGCCAAGCTGGCTGACCCGGACTACCTGGACGAAGTGTTGGACCGCACCCCGATGGGGCGCATCGGCGAGCCCGAGGAAGTGGCCGCGGCCGTGGCCTTCCTCTGCCTGCCGGCGGCGAGCTACATCACCGGCGAATGCATCGCCGTCGACGGCGGCTTCCTGCGCTACGGCTTCTGAGGCCGGCCCTCAGCGGCAGCTTTCGGCGACGATCTGTTCGAGGCGGCGCACTTCCGACTTCCGGAAGGCGGCGGTGTCGCTGAAGGCGTGCAGGGCGTCCGAGCGCGCCTGCTCCAGCATGCGACCGAACTGCCGGCAGGCCTGCACGTCGTCCAGGCGCACGCAACTCTCGCGCACCCAGCGGCAGCTGTTGAGCACGTCGGGCGGCGCGCCGCGCAGGTCGTAGCCGAGGATGCCCAGCGGCACGCAGCGGTCGCGCGGGTCGTAGTCCTCGCTGAAGCGCACGGCGCCGTCGAAATCGGTGCATTCGAACAGCGGCGGCGGCGGCAGGCGCACGACGGCCGCCGGCGCGGGCTGGCGCGCGGGCCCGTCGCGGTCGCCGGCGGCGTCGCGGGAGGCGTCGCGAGGCGGGGCCGGGCGCGGCGGCGGATCCTGCGGCCGCTGCATGTCGCGCCGCGTCGCGGCCTGGCCCTCGGCGCAGGGCGCGTCCTGCAGGCTGACCTGGCCGCGGGCATCGGTGCAGCGGTACACGGTCACGGTCGGGCCGGCCTGGCCGGCGGCCGGGCCGACGACCAGCAGGAGAATCGCTAAGCTTGGGGCCCACGCCGCGCGCATGGCCGGATTCTCCGCCGGCGCGGCCGCCACTTCCAGTCCGGTGCCCCGATGATCCGACGCCTGCTCGCCGCCGCCCTGATCGGCCTGTCCTTCGCCGCCCACGCCGCCATCCCCGCGGCGCCCGACCGCGACGAGGGCGAGGGCCCCTACCCGCAGCTGATCCTGCGCGGCGTCACCGTCGTCACCGGCACCGGCGCGCCGGCCTACGGGCCGGTGGACATCGTGATCGAAGGCAACCGCATCACGCGCGTGCAGATCGTCGGCAGCGCCAACGCGCCGATCAACCCGGAGGACCGGCCGGCGCTCACGCCGGGCGGCCGGGAAATGGACCTGGCGGGCCACTTCGTGCTGCCCGGGTTCGTGGACATGCACGGCCACATCGGCGGCGACGAGCAGGGCGTCACCGCCGAGTACGTCTACAAGCTCTGGCTCGCGCACGGCATCACCACGGTGCGCGACCCGGGCTGCGGCAACGGCATCGGCTGGTGCGCGGCCGAGGCGCGCCGCAGCGCCGCCAACCAGATCACCGCGCCGCGCATCTTCCCCTACGCCTTCTTCGGCATGGGCCGCGAGGGCCCGATGACCACGCCGGAGCAGGCGCGCCAGTGGGTGCGCGACATGAAGGCGCAGGGCGCGCTGGGCATGAAGTGCTTCGGCTATCGCCCCGACATCCTCGAGGCCGCCTTCGACGAGTTGAAGAAGCAGGGCATGCGCAGTGCCTGCCACCACGCCCAGCTCGACGTCGCCCGCGTCAACGTGCTCACCACCGCGCGCTGGGGCCTGACCACGATGGAGCACTGGTACGGCCTGCCCGAGGCCCTGTTCGACGGCCAGCGCGTGCAGCAGTACCCGGCCGACTACAACTACATGGACGAGCAGAAGCGCTTCGGCGAGGCCGGCCGCCTGTGGGCGCAGGCCGCGCCGCGCGGCAGCGAGCGCTACGAGGCGGTGATGAAGGAGCTGCTGGCGCTCGACTTCACGCTCGACCCCACCTTCACCATCTACCAGGCCACGCGCGACCTGATGCGCGCGCGCACCGCGGAGTGGCACGAGGAGTACACGCATCCGGCGCTCTGGGCCTTCTTCCGCCCCAGCCGGCACAGCCACGGCAGCTTCTTCTTCGACTGGGGCAGCGAGGAGGAGACGGCCTGGCGCGAGAACTACCGCCTGTGGATGGCCTTCGTGGACGACTTCAAGGACCGGGGCGGCCGCGTCACCGTCGGCAGCGACTCGGGCTACATCTACAAGACCTACGGCTTCGGCACGATCGAGGAGCTGGAGCTGCTGCGCGAGGCCGGCTTCCATCCGCTGGAGGTGGTGCGCGCGGCGACGCTCTCGGGCGCCGAGGCCCTGGGCGCGGCCGACCGCATCGGCAGCATCGAGCCGGGCAAGCTGGCCGACCTGGTGATCGTCGGGGAGAACCCGCTGGCGAACTTCAAGGTGCTCTACGGCACCGGCCACATCCGCCTCGGCGCCGACGGCGAACCCACGCGCGTGGGCGGCGTGCGCTACACGGTCAAGGACGGCATCGTCTACGACGCGCGCGAACTGCTGCAGGACGTGCGGCGCATCGTCGGGGACGAGAAGAAGGCGCGCGGCATCACGCGCCTGCCGCAGCCCGGCCGCTGAGGGCCGGGCGTGGGGTCCCGGCGCGTCGCGCGCCGGGACGGGGCCGCATCAGATCTTCGACAGCGTGACCGTGCGGGTGACGCCGTTCGCGGTGAAGGTGAGCGTGGCCGTGGTGGCCGAGGTGAAGCTCAGGCTGCCCGTGCCGACCGGCGTCGAAGTGCGCGCGGCCGGGTTGAACGTGGTGGTCCACGGGTTGGCCGCGTAGCGCAGCAGGTTGCCCGAGCGTACGTCGGTCGCGCTCCAGCCGCCGTCGAGCTCGTACCACTGCGCCTTGCCCGTCTCGTCGTACATGAAGAACAGCACGAACAGGTTCTGCGCGGCGTTGTTGTACTGGAAGGCGGTCAGGCCCCAGCCCGGCTCGGCCGGCACGTACCAGGCACCGGTGTAGGTGCGGGTCGGCAGCGGGTTGGCCGCGGCCGGCGCCAGCCACTGCTGGATGCTCGGATAGGCCACGTCCAGGCGCGAGTACCAGTCGCGGTTCTGGGTGTTGTTGACGTTGCCGGTGTTGTCGCAGGAGGCATAGCCGCCGTACAGGCCGCCGCGCAGCAGGAACTCGCTGCCGGTGTCGGTGAACAGGCCCGAGCCGCTGGAGCCGCCCTCGGTCGTGCCCTCGGTCCAGGCCACCTCGATGTTGACCGTGTCCTGCGTCATCTTCTGGCCCAGCGAGGTCTTCTTCAGGTCGCCGGACGGGTGGTGGATGGCGCGCACCGCGGTGCCGTTGGTGATCTGGGTGGCGTCCCAGCCCGAGTAGAAGGCGCCGGCCGGCGGCGTGCCGTTGAGGCGCAGCAGCAGGGCATCGGTGTTCGCGTCCGACCACAGGTAGGTCGCGCCGCCCGACAGCGAGACATTGGCCGCCGCGGTCGTGCCGCCGCAGGTCGAGGCCTCGAAGCCCCAGTAGGTGACCAGCGTGCTGGCCTCCGCCTGCGTGCTCATGCAGTGGTGCGCGGAATAGAAGTACGGGATCTGCGTCGCCGTGACCGTGTCGTTGAGCAGGGTGCCGGTGCAGGTGTAGCTGCTGCCGCCGGACACGTAGGCCATGCGCGCCACGGCGTTCTTGGCGTTGACGAAGCGCTGGCCCAGGGTGCCGGTGCGGCAGGCGACGTTGATGTTGCAGCTGCCGGAATCACCGACGGCCTTGGACAGGTCGAAGTCCGCACCCGGGCTGGCCAGCAGGTGCGAGAGCTGGCCGACGCGCAGGGTGGCGGGCGCGCGCTCGCCGGACGGCACGAACAGCTCGACCAGCTGGCGCTCGCCGTCGGTGGGCGAGGTCCAGAACAGGCCGTCGCTCAGCAGGGCCTGGGCCTGGGCGGCGCCCATGGCCTGGATGCGGAGCGGGTCGGCCGAGCCGGCCACGCGGATCTCGGCCCGGGAGGGCAGGCCGTTCAGGTCCAGGCCCAGGCGCAGGCCGACGGCGTCCGCCGCCGAGACTTCGAAGCGGGCGACGCGGCCACCGGCCGCCGGCTGCCACTGCAGCTTCACCACGTCCTGGCCGGCGGCGAGCGCGCGGCCGACGCCGATCTGGGCCGGGATGTTGCCGCCGCGCGCATTGCGCTTCTGCACCTCGAGGATGCGCTCGGCGGCGAGCGCCGGCAGCCCGGTGCGCGCGACGCGCGCTTCCGGGAAGGCATCGGTGCGCCAGGTGACGGCCGGGGTGGCCTTGGCGGCGAGGGCGGGTTCGCCGCCCACGCGCATCACGGGGTCGGCGGCGACGGCGGACGCGCCGGCCAGGCCGAGGGCCAGGGCCAGCGCGAGCGGAAACGGACGGAACGGGGTCATGCGCACACCTCCACGGAAGAGGAGGCAGTGTAAGCCGGGCCGGCGGCCGGATGCACCGCCGCCGGTCGGCCCGGGCTGCACGCTCCGCCGGGCCGCCCGCCGCGCCGACCCGGGCCCGCGATGTCCGCGGCCGGGCCCTATTTTGCGGCCGCTTTCTTCGCCGGGGCCTTCTTCGCGGCGGCCTTCTTCACGCCGGCCTTCGCGGCCGAGGTCTTCTTGGCGGCGGCCTTCTTCGCCGGGGCCTTCTTCACGGCCGCCTTCTTCGCCGCGGCCTTCTTCGCGGGCGCCTTCGCCGCCGGCGTTTTCGCAGCCGCGGCCGCGGGTTTCGCCGCCTTCTTTGCCGGCGCCTTCTTACCGAAGCGTCCGCCCTTCCGCACCGGCTTGCCCTCGGCCAGCAGGGCCTCGCACTCGGCCTGGGTCAGGGTCTTGGGGTCGCGGTCCTTGGGGATCTTGCCGTTCTTCTCGCCGTCGCTGATGTACGGGCCGAAGCGGCCGTTGAGCACCTGGATGGCCGTGCCCGGGAACTCCTTGATGATGCGGTTGGCGACCAGCTCCTCCTTGGCGCGGATCAGCTCGGCCGCGCGCTCGAAGGAGATCGTGTACGGGTCGTCTTCCTTGGCCAGCGAGGCATATGTATCGCCGCGCTTGGCGAAGGGGCCGAAGCGGCCGATCGCCACCGTCACCGGCTTGCCGTCCAGCTCGCCGAGCGTGCGCGGCAGGTCGAACAGCGGCAGCGCCTCCTCGAGCGTGATCGTGTGCATCGAGGTGCCCGGCCGCAGCGAAGCGAACTTCGGCTTCTCCTCGTCGTCCATGTGGCCGATCTGGGCGTAGGGCCCGTAGCGGCCCAGGCGCACCGACACCGGCTTGCCCGAAGCCGGGTCGGTGCCCAGCAGGCGCGCGCCGGTGGCCTCGGAGCGGTCCACGGATTCGCTCTTCTCGTCCACCGTGGACTTGAACTCCTTCCAGAACCGGTCCATCAGCGGCACCCAGGCCGCCTCGCCGGCGGCGACCGCGTCGAGCTCGTCCTCGAGCCGGGCCGTGAAGTCGTAGTCCACGTAGCGGGTGAAATGCGCCGAGAGGAAATTGGCCACCGCGCGGCCGACGTCGCTGGGGCGGAAGCGGCGGTTGTCCAGGTACACGTACTCGCGGTTCTGCAGCACCTGGATGATGCTGGCGTAGGTGGACGGGCGGCCGATGCCGTATTCCTCCAGCGCCTTCACCAGCGAGGCTTCCGAATAGCGCGGCGGCGGCTCGGTGAAGTGCTGGTCGGTGTGGATGCTGCCCAGCGGCACCGACTGGCCGGGCTTCATCGGCGGCAGCTTGCGGCCCTCGTCCTCGTCCTCGGCGGATTTTGCGTCCTTGCCTTCCTCGTAGACGGCCAGGAAGCCCGGGTCGACGATCGTGGTGCCGCTGGCGCGGAAGCCGTGCTCGCTGCCCGCGGCCAGTTCGACGGTGACGGTGTTCATGGTCGCCGGCACCATCTGCGAGGCGACGGTGCGCTTCCACACCAGTTCGTACAGGCGGCGGGCGTCGTCGTCGAGGTACTTCGCCACCGAGGCCGGGGTGCGCAGCGCCGAGGTCGGGCGGATGCCTTCGTGGGCTTCCTGCGCGTTCTTGGACTTGGACTTGTACTCGTTGGGCTTGTCCGGCACCGCGCCGGTGCCGAAGTCGCGGGCGATGACGTCGCGGATCTCGCGCACCGCGTCCTCGGACAGGTTCACCGAGTCGGTACGCATGTAGGTGATCAGGCCGACGGTGCCTTCCTCGCCCAGGGCCACGCCTTCGTACAGCTTCTGCGCCACGCGCATGGTGCGCGAGGTGGTGAAGCCGAGCTTGCGGGCGGCTTCCTGCTGCAGCGTGGAGGTGATGAAGGGCGGCGCCGGCCGGCGCTTGCGCTCCTTGCTGGCCACGTCGGTGACGCGCAGGGCATCGCCGGCGGCCTTCACCAGGCGGGCGCGCGCGGCTTCGGCGTCCTTGGCGTTGGTGAGCGTGAACTGCTCGAACTTCTGGCCGTCGAGCTTGACCAGGCGGGCGGTGAAGGCCTGCTGCGGGTGGTTGAGCTCGGCTTCGACGCTCCAGTACTCGCGCGCCACGAAGGCTTCGATCTCCTCCTCGCGCTCGACGATCATGCGCAGCGCGGGCGACTGCACGCGTCCGGCGGACAGGCCGCGCTGCACCTTGCGCCACAGCACCGGCGAGAGGTTGAAGCCGACCAGGTAGTCGAGCGCGCGGCGCGCCTGCTGGGCGTCGACCAGGTCGGCCGCGACCTGGCGCGGATGCTGCACCGCCTCGCGGATGGCGCGCGGCGTGATCTCGGTGAACACGACCCGGTGCAGGTCCTTGCCCTTGAGCAGGCCGCGCTCCTTGAGGATCTCGGAGATGTGCCAGCTGATCGCCTCGCCCTCGCGGTCCGGGTCGGTGGCCAGGTAGATGGCGTCGGCCGCCTTGGCCGCCTTGGCGATGGCGTCCACGTGCTTCTCGTTCTTGTCGATCAGCTCGTAGCGCATGGCGAAGCCGTGCTCCGGGTCGACCGCGCCCTCCTTGGGCACCAGGTCGCGGACATGGCCGTACGAGGCCAGGACGTGGAAGTCCTTGCCCAGGTACTTGTTGATCGTCTTGGCCTTGGCGGGCGACTCGACGATGAGGAGGTTCTTGGCCATGCCGGGGGATGCTCCGAGGCGCCGCCGAGGGGGCGCCAAGATGACGCGGCCCGCGGGGGACGCGGGCCGGGGGCTTTTTTTCATTAAGGCCTCAGGCCGGCGGAACCTGTCAAGCAAGGGCCGCCGGGCGGGGCGGGGGTCCGGCCGCCGGGCCGGGGCTGGCGGCGGGCCGGAAGGGCGGGCCCGGGACGGGGCCCGCCGGGCTCAGCGGCAGGCCTGGGGCAGTTGCCGGTGGATGGCCTCGTCGCCGCTGCAGCTCCAGCTGCCGTCGTCCTCGAGCGCCAGCCAGACGCGCTTGCCGGCCACATTCGGGAGCCCCTCGACCGGGCCCAGGTGCAGCTCCAGCGCGCAGCGGCCGTCCTCGAAGGCGCCGGCCACCAGCTCGTCCACGCCGGCCAGGGCGTCCGGGGCCAGGCCCAGTTCCTCCAGGTCGCGCGGGCAGCGGTCGGTGTTGGCCTGGAATTCGACCATGGCCGCCTTGGCCGGATCGGCGCCGGCCAGCACCGCGGCCAGCTTCGAGCGGCCCAGGTAATCCTGGTAGGCCGGGATGGCGATCGCGGCCAGGATGCCCAGCACCACGATCGCGGCGAACAGGGACCCGACGACGATCGCCGCGATCAGGCAGCCCCGGTTGTTGCCCGCGGTCGGCGCGGGCGCGCCGGTTGGCGCACCGTATGCCGCCGCGGACGCAGGCGGTGCGGACGTGGCGGGAGGCGGGGGCGGCATCGGTGCGGCGGCAGGCGGCAGGCCCAGTTCGGCGCGCAGTCCGTGCAGCGGCTGCCACTGCTCCAGGCCTTCCCGCCAGACCAGGCAGGTGTCGTCGAGCGCACCGGCGGCCACGGCGGCGCGCAGGGCCTCGGCATCCATGGGGCCGTGCTGCTCGCGCCGGCGATCCGCGTAGTACCAGACAGTGGACATCTTCTTCCCCGAAATGCTGACGCCGTCTCCCGGCATCCCCTGAAAACGAGACGCCCGGCCGGGGCCGGGCGTCGGCTTGCCCCGCCGGCCTCAGTGCACCGGTTCGGGTTCGTCCTCGAACATCTGGCTCTCCATCCAGGCGTAGGCCGCTTCCGAGCCCGGCTGGTTGAACAGCACCATCAGCACGACCCACTTGAGGTCATCCAGGTCCACCTCGTCCTGGTCCAGCGCCATCGCCCGGTCGAGCACGAGCTCGCGCTGCTCGGCATCGAGCACGCCGCTGTGCTCCAGGAACATCAGGAAACCGCGGCAGTCGGTGTCCAGGCGATCGAGCTCGGGCTCCGAGTACACGCGCACCGGACCCTGGGCCTGCGGCGAGGCCACGGCCGGGCGCCGGCTGGCGAGTTCGTCCAGCCAGTCGAAGGCCTTGTGGATTTCCGCGGGGCTGAAGCCGGCCTGGATCAGGCTGTTCTGGAGGGAGTCGCGATCCCGGACGGCGTCGGGGTCGTCGTAGAAGTAGTGTTCGAAGAGGTAAAGCAGTACGTCCAGTATGGTCTCTTTCATTACCCTCAGCCTGCGCCCCAAGGGGTGCGGTGGGAAGGTCAGGGCCTCCGGGCGTAGCGTCCGTGGTCGTTCACCACGCGCCCGTCGAGCTCCATGGCCAGCAGCATGGAGGACAGGGATGCGACCGTCAATCCTGTGCGTTCGGCCAGGACATCCAAAGGGGTAGGGTCGTGGCCGAGCGCGGACCACAATAGCTTGGGTTCGTCGCCCTCGGGTGGCGCCCTTTCCCCAACGCCGGCTGAGGCGCCCGGCGCGGCTCCCGCCGGCGTCTCCAGCCGCCCCCGCAACAGGCCGGCCAGCGCGGCGGCGACCGGGGCCAGGGCCTCGACCACCTCTTCCGGAGACTCCACCAGCGCCGCCCCGTCCCGGATCAGGCGATGGCAGCCCCGGGCCAGCGGGTTGTCGATGCTGCCCGGCAGGGCGAAGACCTCCCGGCCGGCTTCCGCCGCCAGCCGGGCGGTGATCAGGGCGCCGGAACGCAGCGCCGCCTCGACCACCACCGTGCCCAGCGACAGCCCGGCGATGATCCGGTTCCGGCTGGGGAAGTGGCCGACCAGGGGCGGGGTGCCCGGCGGATGCTCGCCGGCGACCAGGCCGGTGGCGGCGATGCGGCCGCCCAGCCCGCGGTTCCTGGCCGGATAGCAGAGGTCCGGCCCGGTGCCGATCACGGCGAGCGTGCGCCCGGCCTCGAGGGCGCCGGCATGGGCCGCGGCATCCACGCCATCGGCCAGGCCGCTGGTCACCACGAAGCCGGCCGCCGCGAAGGCCCGGGCGAAGCCGCGGGCGCGATCGGCGCCGCCCGGGCTGGGCCGGCGGCTGCCGACGACGGCGACCTGCGGATGCCAGGCCAGCGCCGCGTCGCCGTCCAGGAAAAGCATCGGCGGCGGGCCCGGGCTGCGCCTCAGCAGGGCCGGATAGTCCGGGTCGTGCCAACCCAGTACCCGGTGGCCCGGCGCCTGCAGCCAGGCCCGGTCCGCCTCGAGCTGCCGGGCGTCCGGCCGGCGCAGCGCGGCCAGGGACGGGCCCGGCAGGCGGGAGACGCCGCCGTGGCGGGCGGCCTCCAGTGCCTGGCCCGGATCCCGGTGGCGGGCCAGCAATTCACGCAGCACGGCGTCGGGCAGCCGGGCGCGGCAGAGGATCAGCAGGGCGTCGTTGTTTTCCACGGCCCCAAAAGCATCGCGGCGCCCGGGGGCGCCGCGATGTCGGCAAAACCTGCAGCCGGGACGGCGATTATTCGGTCGCGTCCGGGTGCTTGAGCACGTCGCCGTGGCTGACCGGGCGGATGCCGTCCATCACCAGCGCGTAGGCGACCTTGTCGAAGGTGCGGAACACCATCAGGTTGCCGACGAAGTCATCCGGCATCGCGGCCTTGTCGGCCTTGGCCTGGATCTTGTTGGTGTTGAAGACGTTGTCCGGGCGGACCGCGCCTTCGTGCCAGATCGAGAACACGTGGCCGTTGCGGATGCCGTCGCGGGCGCCGACGTTCAGGGCCACCACGATGCGCGGGCCGGCCAGCATGCCGTCGGCGACCGCCAGGATGCGGGCGTTCTCCGGAATCGACTCGGCGGCGCGCGGCAGGAACTGCAGGTCGTAGGGCTGGGCCTCGGCGGCCAGCACGCGGTCGCCGACGCGGATCTCGCGGCCCTCGTCGCGCAGCACGACGGAGGCGATGTCGCCGTTCACGCGGGTGACCTCGCCGGTGGCGTGGATCTGCAGTTCGTCGCCCAGGTGCTCGCCGGTGGCCTCGCCGAAACCCTTGGGCACGGCCCAGTGGGCGTGGAAGCGGCGACCGTCGAAGTCCAGCGGCGAGATGCCGGGGAGGTGCTTGCCCTTGCCGCCGCCCAGGCGGTTGACCGGGCGGGCCAGGTCGACGCGCATGCCGGGCTGGGCGTTGGCCATGCCGCGCACGTAGACCAGCTGGCCGCCGGTGCTGAGCAGGCGGTCGTCCTCGAGCCCGACCACGTAGGGCAGGTCGCGGGCGTTCTCGACGATCGTGAACTGCTTCAGGAAGGGCTCGATCTCGGCCAGCGGGATCGTGTCCACGGCCTCGCCCACGCGCGGGCCCTCGGCCTGGATGCGCGGCTCGCCGTCGACGTAGACCAGGCTCAGCACGTCACCCGGGTAGATCAGGTGCGGGTTCTGGACCTGCGGATTGGCCTGCCAGATCTCCGGCCACAGCCAGGGCTTCTTGAGGAAGCGGCCGGCGATGTCCCAAAGCGTGTCACCCTTCTTCACCACGTAGGTGGTCGGGTGGTCCTCGCGCAGGTCGGCCGCGATGACCGCGCCGGCGAGGGTGAGCAGCATGGCAGCGGTGACTGCAAGAAGCCGTTTAAACATGGCGGCTATCCACCTGATTTCCCCGGACAGGTTGGGCGACTATAGCCCACAAACGACCCCGGTATGCAAGCCCGCCGGGCGTATAATCCCCGGCCCGGCCCTTGTCCCGGGGGCCCACATTCCCCACCTTACCGTCCATGGCCAAGCTCCCCATCCTTGAATTCCCGGACCCGCGGCTGCGGACCGTCGCCAAGCCCGTCGAGGCGGTGGACGAAGGCGTGCGCCGGCTGGTCGACGACATGTTCGAGACCATGTACGCGGCCCCGGGCATCGGCCTGGCGGCCACCCAGGTGGACGTGCACCTGCGCCTGCTGGTCTTGGACGTAAGCGAGGACCAAAGCCGGCCAATGGTGTTCATCAACCCGGAGATCCTCTCCGAGGACGGCCACCAGGTGTACCAGGAAGGCTGCCTGTCGGTGCCCGGCATCTATGCCGACGTGACCCGCGCCAATCGCATCCGCGTCAAGGCGATCGACCGCGACGGCACGCCCTTCGAGGTCGAGGCCGACGGCCTGCTGGCGGTCTGCATCCAGCACGAGATGGACCACCTGGCCGGCAAGGTCTTCGTCGACTACCTCTCGCCGCTCAAGCGCGAGCAGGTCCGCAAGAAGCTCGCCAAGCAGCAGCGCGGCGCGGCCTGACGTGTCGCTGCGGATCGTCTTCGCCGGCACGCCCGGCTTCGCGGTGCCGTGCCTGCGCGCGGCGGCGGCGCGCGGCGAGGTCGTCGGCGTCTACACCCAGCCCGACCGTCCCGCCGGCCGCGGCCGCCAGCTCGCGCCCTCGCCGGTGAAGGTGGAGGCGTTGGCGCGCCAGCTGCCGGTGTTCCAGCCCGAGAACTTCAAGTCCGCCGAGGCGCGCGAACAGCTGCGCGCCCTGCGTCCCGACCTGATGGTGGTGGTGGCCTACGGCCTGATCCTGCCGCAGGCGGTGCTCGACATCCCGCGCCTGGGCTGCTGGAACGTGCATGCCTCGCTGCTGCCGCGCTGGCGCGGTGCCGCGCCGATCCAGCGCGCCATCGAAGCCGGCGACGAGGTGTCGGGCGTTTGCCTGATGCAGATGGAAAAGGGCCTGGACACGGGGCCGGTGCTCCTCTCGCTTTCCACGCCGGTGTCCGACACGGACACGGGCGGTTCCCTGCACGACCGGCTTGCCGAGCTCGGTGCCGAGGTGCTCGCCGACGGCCTGAAGCTGGCCCGCGCCGGCATGCGTCCCGTGCCGCAGCCGCAGCCGGCCGAGGGCGTGACCTACGCGCACAAGCTCGACAAGGCCGAGGCGCGCCTGGACTGGTCCCAGCCGGCGGCCGTGCTGGCCCGCAAGGTCCGCGCCTTCACGCCCTGGCCGGTGGCCGAGGCCGAGCTTGCCGGCGAGCGCCTGCGCATCCACGCCGCGGTGCCCGTCGCCGCCGTCCGCGCGGCGGCCCCCGGCACCGTGCTGGCCGCCAACCGGGACGGCATCGACGTGGCCTGCGGCGAGGGCGCGCTGCGCCTGGTCCAGGTGCAGCGCGAAGGCGGCAAGCCCGTTGCGGCCGCCGACTACCTCAATGCCCGCCCGGCGCTGAAGTCGCCATGAGCCCGGCGGCCGGCTCGCCGCTGCGCGCCGAGGCCGCGCGGGTGCTGGCGGCGGTGCTGGGCGAGGGCCGCTCGCTCAAGGCCGAACTGGCGACGGCGCTGCCGCGCATCCGCGACCCGCGCGACCGCGCCCTGCTCGAGGCGATCTGCTTCGAAGCCCTGCGCCACCGCCGCCGCTACGAACACGCCCTGGGGCAGTGGTTGCAGAAGCCGCTGCCGGCGCGCGATTTCCCGGTGCACTGCCTGCTGCTCGCCGGCCTCGCCCAGCTCGACGCCCTGGGCCTGCCGGCGCATGCCGCCGTGGCCGCCACCGCCGATGCGGCGCGCGGACTCCGGCGCGAACCCCTGGTCGGGCTGGTGAACGCCTTGCTGCGCCGCGCCGGCCGCGAACCGCTGCCCGGCAGCGGCGACCCGGCGATCACCCACAGCCATCCCGGCTGGCTGGTGCAGGCCCTGCGCCGCGACTGGCCGGACGCCTGGCGCGACATCCTCGCCGCCAACAACCAGGCCGCGCCGCTGTGGCTGCGCGTCAATCCGCGCGACGGCGACGCCGATGCCCTCGTCGCCGCGCTGGCCACCGCCGGCATCTCCGCGTGCACCGTGCCGGTGCTGCCCGGCGCCGTGCGGCTGGACGCGCCGGTGCCGGTGGACCGCATCCCCGGCTGGGGCGAGGGCCGCGCCAGCGTCCAGGACGGTGCCGCCCAGCTCGCGGTCGAGGCGCTGGCGCCGCGGCCAGGCGAGCGCGTGCTGGATGCGTGTGCCGCGCCGGGCGGCAAGTCCGCGCAGATCGCCGAGCGCCTGCAGGGCCGCGGCACACTGCTCGCGCTCGACGCCGACGCGCGCCGGCTGGCCAAGCTGCCGCCGATGCTGGAACGCCTGGGCCTGGCCGCCCCCTCGGTGCGCGTGCTCGCCGGCGACGCCGCCGCGCCCGCCGGCTGGTGGGATGGCCATGCTTTCGACGCGATCCTGCTCGACGCCCCGTGTTCGGCCACCGGCATCATCCGCCGCCAGCCGGACGTGAAGTGGCATCGCCGCGCCGCCGACATCCCTGCCCTGGTGCAGGCGCAGTCCGCCCTGCTCGACGCGCTCTGGCCGCTGCTCGCGCCGGGCGGCCGGCTGCTCTACGCGACCTGTTCGGTGCTGGCCGACGAAAATGCCGGCAACGTCGAGGCCTTCCTCGCGCGCACGCCCGACGCGAACGCGGTACCGCTGGACGAACGCTTCGGCCGGCCCGCCGGTGCCGGCCGCCAGCGCCTGCCCGGCGAGGACGGCATGGACGGCTTCTTCTACGCCCTGCTGCGCAAGCCGGCGGCCTGAGCGCGCCGCCCGCCGCCGGCCTCCGCGCGCGCGCGGCGCGCGGCCCCGGGCTCAGGCACCGCGCCGCAGCAACTCGTACTTGAGGTGGGCGTAGCGCGCCTGCAGCCAGTGGAAGCGCAGGCCCGGCGCACCGTCCACCACGCCCGCGCGCAGCAGCAGGTGCTTGAGCAGGTAGGCGGTGGCCGCCAGCGCGCCGCGGCCGGGCAGGGCGATCCGGCCGCGCTCGGCCTGGTCCTCGGCCCACAGGCGGGCGAAGCCTTGAAGCTTGCGCCAGTGTTCGTCGGCACTGCGGGCCAGGTCGTGCTCGAGGGCGATGCCGGCGCGCGCGACGCGCTGGCCGCGCAGGTCCAGCTGCTCCTCCACGCGCAGGCCGCCGTAGCGCAGGTGGGCCCGGAACAGCCGCGCCACGGGTTCGCGGGCGAAGCCGCCGCCGCGCATGCGGTGGCCGAGGAAGTGCACGCGCCGGCGCAGTCGCCAGGCATCGGCGGATTCCACGCGGCCGTCCTCGAACAGCGCCCGCACGCCGTCCTGCGCCGCCGGCTCCAGCCATTCGTCGGCGTCCAGCAGCAGCACCCAGGGCTGGGTGGCGCGCGCGATCGCCATGTTCTTCTGGCTCGAGAAGCCCAGCCATTCCTGGTGCTCGACGCGGGCGCCGGCGGCGCGCGCCTTGGCCACGGTGTCGTCGGTCGAGCCGGAGTCGAGCACGAGCACCTCCCGGCACAGCGGGACGAGCGAGGCGAGGCAGCGCTGGATGCGGTCGCCTTCGTCGCGCGTGATCACGACGCCCGAAAGCGGAAGCGGGGCCATGTCGGGGGCGCCGGTCGGGGGGAGCCCGCATTATAGTGGCGCCGCATTTCAGCCGGCCGACCCCCATGCTTGCCGCCCCACGCCCGACCGATCGACGCGACCTGCTCGTCTTCTTCGCCTTCGCCCTGCTGGTGCTGGCCGCGGGCTATGGCCTGCGCGATCCCTGGCCCGCCGACGAGCCGCGCTTCGTGCTGGTCGCCAAGCAAATGGTCGAGTCCGGTGATTTCCTGTTCCCGCACCGCGGCGCCGAGCTCTACCCGGACAAGCCGCCCTTCTACTTCTGGCTGCTGTCCGCCGCCTACGGCCTGGTCGGCAGCTGGCGCTGGAGCTTCCTGTTGCCCTCGCTGCTCTCGGGCCTGGGCGTGCTGTGGCTGGTGCAGGACCTCGGCCGCCGGCTGTGGACGCCGCGCGCGGGCCTGTGGGCGGCGATCGCCGTGCTGGCCAGCCTGCAGTTCGTCTACCAGTTCAAGCGCGCGCAGATCGACCCGACCCTGGTCCTGCTGACCACGCTGTCGCTGTACGGCCTGTGCCGGCACCTGCTGCTCGGGCCGCACTGGCGATGGTACTGGGCGGCCTGCGCCGCGGCGGGCCTGGGCGTGATCAGCAAGGGCGTGGGCTTCCTGCCGCTGCTGGCCCTGCTGCCCTTCGCGCTGATGGCGCGAACGCATTGGCAGGGCCTGGCCGACCTGGGCCGCGGCAATGGCCTGCGCTGGGCCGGTGGCGCGCTGGCCTTCCTCGCGGCGATCGCGCTGTGGCTGGGGCCGGTGCTGGCGGTGGCGCTGACCAGCGGCAACCCGGAGCACGAGGAGTACCTGGCCAACATCCTGTTCAAGCAGACCGCGCAGCGTTACGCCGACCCGTGGCACCACTACGAACCCTGGTGGTACTTCGGCGAGATCATCGCGCTGTTCTGGCTGCCGTTCTCGCTGGCCCTGCCCTGGCTGGCGCCGCGCTGGCGCGATGCCTGGCGCGGGCGCGACGCACGCACCTGGTTGCCGCTGGCCTGGGTCGGGCTGGTGCTGCTGTTCTTCAGCCTCAGCGCCGGCAAGCGCGACATGTACATCCTGCCGGCGCTGCCCGCGCTGGCGCTGGCCGCGGCGCCCTACCTGGACGACATCGCCCGCCGCACCGGCTTCCGGCGCGCGGTGCTGGCCTTCGTGCTGCTGCTGTCCGCGGTGTTGATCGGCGGCGGCGTCGCCGCGCTGGCGGGCGAGCCGGGCTTCGAGCGCAAGCTGGTGGCCGAGCGCGGCATCGAACAGCACGCGGCCTGGCTCTGGGGCATGCTCGCCGCGGCCGGTGGCCTGGGCCTGCTGGCGGCCGCCTGGGGGCGCGTGGCCGGTGCGCTGCGCGCCTGCGCGGTGCTGCTGGTGGCGATCTGGTGCGGCTACGGCTTCGTCGTGCATCCCGTGCTCGACGACGAGAACTCGGCGCGCAAGGTGATGCACGAGGCCCGCGCCGCGGCCGGTGAAGGCGTCGAGATCGGCCTGGTGGACTGGAAGGAGCAGAACCTGCTGCAGGCGGTCGGGCCGGTGGCGGAGTTCGGTTTCCGGCAGCCGGTGGACGTGCAGCTGGCCCGCGGCCGCGACTGGCTGGCCGCCGACCCGGCGCGGCGCCTGCTGGTTCAGCGCAGCCAGGCCCTGGCCTGCGTCGATTTCGGCGCCGCCCGGCGCGTCGGCCGCTCCAACCGCCGGGAGTGGTGGCTGCTGGACGCCGCCTCGGTCCGGGCCTGTGCCGCCCCGGCGGGCGACGGCCCCGGGCCTGGGCGATAATCCGCTCCCCCCGCGCCTCCCGAACCGGCCATGCAGACCCCCGTCGCCAGCGTCATCTTCACCACCTACAACCAGCCGGCCTGGCTGGAAAAGGTGCTGGTGGGCTTCGGCCACCAGGACCGGACGGACTTCGAGGTGCTGGTCGCCGACGACGGCTCGCGCGAGGAAACCCGGCAGCTGGTCGAACGCCTGGCCGCGACCCTGCCCGTCACCGTGCGCCACCTGTGGCAGCCCGACGACGGCTTCCGCAAGTGCGAGGCCCTGAACATGGCCATCCGCGAGGCGCGCTCGGACTACCTGATCTTCACCGACGGCGACTGCATCCCGCGCGCCGATTTCGTCTCCACCCACCTGGCCCTGCGCGAGCCCGGGCGCTTCCTGTCCGGCGGCTACCACAAGCTGCCGATGGACACGAGCCAGGCCATCACCGCCGAGGACATCGCCGGCGGCCGCGCCTTCGACGCCGGCTGGCTGCGCGAGCGCGGCATGGCCGCCAGCCGCCGCGACCTCAAGCTCACCGCGCGCGGCCGCTGGGCCTGGCTGCTCGACCAGCTCAGCCCGGCGCGCGCGAGCTGGAACGGCCACAACGCCTCGTGCTGGACCCGCGACGCGATCGCCATCAACGGCTTCGACGAGCGCATGCAGTACGGCGGCCAGGACCGTGAATTCGGCGAGCGCCTCGAGAACGCCGGCATCCGCGGCAAGCGCATCCGCTACCGCGCCATCGTCGTGCACCTGGACCACTCGCGCGGCTACGCCCGGCCCGAGAGCATCGCGAAGAACCGCGCCATCCGCGCCGAAACCCGCCGTACGCGCGCGACCTGGACCCCGCACGGCATCCGCAAGGCGCCCGGCCCGGGCATGCCCGCCGACGCCGGGCAGGCGTAGACTAGGCAACGCCGGCCGCCGGGGAGCGGGCCGGACCCCTCGGACACGGAGCCCTCGCGGCCTCATGAAGATCCTCATCCTGGGCGCGGGGCAGGTCGGCACGTCGGTCGCCGCCTCGCTGGCCTCCGAGAACAACGACATCACCGTCGTCGACACCGACCACCAGCGCCTGCGCGACCTCGCGGAAAAGCTCGACATCCGCACCGTCGTCGGCCACGCCTCGCTGCCCAGCGTGCTGGCCCAGGCCGGCGCGGAGGACGCCGAGCTGCTGGTCGCGGTCACCTCGAGCGACGAGGTGAACCTGGTGGCCTGCCAGGTCGCCCAGCACCAGTTCCGCACGCCGACCCGCGTGGCGCGCCTGCGCGAGGCCCAGTACCTCGACGTGGCCGAGCTGGCCGATCCCGGCCACAGCGCCGTGACCGCCGCGATCAGCCCCGAGCAGCTGGTGTGCCGGCACGTCGAGCGCCTGATCGAATACCCGGGCGCGCTGCAGGTGCTGGATTTCGCCGACGGCCGCGCCCAGCTGGTGGCGGTGCGCGCGGTGCCGGGCGGCGCCCTGGTCGGCCACGCCATCCGCGAGCTGCGCGAGCACCTGCCCGCCGGCGTGGACGCCCGCGTCGCGGCGATCTTCCGCAAAGGCAAGCCGGTCAAGCCGATGGCGCACACCGTCATCGAGGTGGACGACGAGGTGTTCTTCCTCGCCGACCGCCGCGACATCCTCACGGTGATGAGCGAGCTGCGCAAAGTGGACGCGCGGCCGGCGCGCCGCCTGCTGATCGCCGGCGGCGGCAACATCGGCCGCAACCTCGCCCGCAGCCTGGAATCGCGCTACTCGGTGAAGGTGCTCGAGCGATCGCGCGAGCGCGCCCGCGGCATCGCCGAGGACCTGCTCAACTCCATCGTGCTGGTCGGCGACTGCGCCGACGAGGACCTGCTGCGCGAGGAGAACATCGACCAGACCGACGTCTACTGCGCGATGACCAACGACGACGAGGCCAACATCCTCTCGGCGATGCTGGCCAAGCGCATGGGCTGCCCGCGGGTGATCTCGCTGATCAACCGGCCCTCGTACGCCGAGCTGGTGGAGGGCGGCCCGATCGACATCGCGGTCAGCCCGCAGCTGGTCACCTTGGGCGCGCTGCTGGCGCACATCCGCGAGGGCGCGCCGGCGCGCGTGTACTCGCTGCGCCGCGGCGCCGCCGAGGCGATCGAGGCGGTGGTGCGCGGCGACCGCCGCACCTCGCAGGTCATCGGCCGTTCGCTCGAGGAGCTCGAACTGCCCGAGGCCACCACCATCGGCGGCATCGTGCGCGGCGACAAGCTGCTGATCGCCCACCACGACGTGGTCATCGAGCCCGGCGACCACGTCATCCTGTTCGTGATGGACAAGCGCGAGATGGCCCAGGTCAGCGCGCTGTTCCAGACCGGGGCGACCTGGCTGTGATCAGCCAGCGCCTGCAGGCGGTCCAGCGGATCCTGGGCGTCATCATCGTCTTTTCCTCGCTGTCCAAGCTGCCGCCGGCGCTGCTGGCGCTGGCCTGGGGCGAGCAGGGCACGCCCGGCGTGTTCTTCGGCAGCTTCCTGGCCAGTTCGCTGGTCGGCCTGGCGCTGTGGGCGCCGGTGCGCCACGTCAGCTACGACCTGCGCCTGCGCGACGGCTTCCTGATCGTCACCTTCACCTGGGTGTTCGCCAGCCTGGTCTCGGCCCTGCCCTTCGTGCACGGTCCGCCCAACCTCAGCTACACCGACGCGATCTTCGAGGCGACCTCGGGCCTCACCACCACCGGCGCCACCGTCATCAGCGGGCTCGACGAGCTGCCGCGCAGCGTGCTGTTCTACCGCCAGCTGCTGCAGTTCCTCGGCGGCATGGGCATCGTGATCCTGGCCGTGGCGATCCTGCCGATGCTGCGCATCGGCGGCACCCAGCTGTTCCGCGCCGAGAGCACCGGCCCGACCAAGGACACCAAGCTCACCCCGCGCGTGGCCGAGACGGCGAAGGCGCTGTGGGCGGTCTACTTCGGCCTGACGGTGATGTGCGCCGCCTCGTTCTGGGTCGCCGGCATGGACCTGTTCGACGCCGTCGGGCACGCCATGGCCACGGTGTCCACCGGCGGTTTCTCCACCCACGACGCGGGCTTCGCGCACTGGGACAGCGGCCTGCTCGAGTGGATCGCGATCGTGTTCATGCTGCTGGGCGGCATCAACTTCGGCCTGCATTTCGTCGCCTGGCGGCGCGCCTCGCTGGCGGTCTACGGCACCGACTCGGAGCTGCGCGCCTTCCTGCGCATCGTCGCGGGCGCCAGCCTGGTGGTGGCCGTTTCGCTGTGGGTGACCGGGACGTTCGCCGGCGCCGGCGAATCGCTGAGGGTCGCCACGTTCCAGGTCGTCTCCATCATCACGACCACGGGCTTCGTCGTGCCCGGCTTCGACCAGTGGCCCGGCGCGCTGCCCTTCATCGTCGTGACCATCGGCGTGATCGGCGGCTGCTCGGGCTCGACCGTCGGCGGACTGAAGGTGGCGCGCGTGGTGATGGTCGTGCGCCAGGGCTACCGCGAGATCAAGCAGCTGGTGCACCCGAAGGCGCAGTTCCTGGTGAAGATGGGCGGCCGCCGCGTGTCCGAGAGCGTGGTGCTGTCGGTCAGCGGCTTCATCGCCATCTGGATGCTGTGCTTCATGCTGCTGGTGGTGGGCATGAACGCCAGCGGCCTCGACCTGGCCTCGGCCTACGGCGCGGCGGTGGCCACGCTTGCCAACTCCGGCCCGGGCCTGGGCTCGACCGCCTATACCTTCGCCGGTGCCAGCGATGCCGCCGTGTGGCTGGGCACGCTCGGAATGGTGCTCGGCCGCCTCGAGGTGTTCTCGCTGCTCGTGCTCCTCACGCCGGCGTTCTGGCGGGAGTGAGCGGGGCGTCCATCGCCGCGGCCAGGCGCTCGGCCAGCGCGACCGCCTCCTCGACCGGCAGGTAGCGCACGCGCAGCGGCGGCTCGAAGGGACTGGCGCCGGCCGTGTCCATCAGCAGGTTGGCCATGCCGTGGCGACGGTCGAAGGGCGACTGCGACAGCACCAGGGACTGGATCTTGCGTGCTTCCGCGAAGCGCCAGCGCTTGTCCAGCCAACCTTCGCGCACGGCGACCAGGCCGTCCTGCTCGGCATAGCCGGCGTGCCGCGCCCAGACCTTGGCGCGCAGGAACAGCAGCGGCAGCAGCGCCAGCACCGCCAGGCCGGCGGGTCCCTGGAACCAGGCCGTCGCGGCCGTGGCCAGCAGCGTCGCCATCGCCGGCAGCAGGAACACCCGGCACCAGGCGCGCGGGTGCAGGCCGCGCCACGCCGGCGGCGGCCAGGCGTGGCCGGGGAGCAGGTGCTGCACCAGTGCATCGGCCTGGGCCGGCGTCGCCACCGGCGCGAGTTCACGCAACGAGCGCTGGTCATTGGCGGCCTGCACCGAGGCGGTGTCCACCGACAGGCTGCGCCGGCCGAGCCAGCGGTGGGTCAGGCTTTCGCGCAGGCTCCAGGCCTGGATGCGCCCGCGCGGCATGTTGGCGCGCAGGCGCGTGAGCAGGCCGCGCTGGGCGCTGAGGCGCCGGCCGCTCTCGCTGAGCGTGAAGCCGTGGTAGTTCAGCAGGGCCAGCGCCACCGACAGCAGGCGCAGGGCCACCAGCAGCGCGAGCAGCACGACCACGCCGCCGGCCACCATGCCCGCCGTGCCCAGCTCGAGTTCGCGGCCCCAGCCCATCAAGGCGCGGCCGACGGCCTCGATGGCATCGCCCAGCAGGTCCGAGCCGGACTGGGCCAGCAGGCCGAAGCCGGCGGCGACCACGATCATGCCGCGGTTGGAAATCAGGCCCAGGCGCACCACCTCGCCGGTGGACAGCGCCAGCAGGGTGCGCGCCTCGTCCTCGCCGGACGCCCCGGCGGCCCCGGCCCCGGCCCCGGCGGCGGCGAGGTCGCGCCCGTGCCGGCGCACGATGTCCTCCAGCGCGTGCGCATCGGCCAGCGACAGCACGCGCATCTCGCCCTCGGCCGACATGCCGCCGGCCGATTCGAGCTTGACGTCGGCCACGCCGAACAGGCGGTGCAGCAGGGTCTGGTGCAGGGCCACGTTGTGGATGCGCCGGAACGGGATGTTGCGCAGCGTGCGCTGCAGCAGGCCGCTGCGGATGACGATGCCGTCCTCGTCGATGCGGAAGCGGTAGGTGAAGTACTGCGCCAGCGACACCACCACCAGCACGCCCGCGCCGACCAGGCCCCAGAGCTCCCAGGAGTTGCCCCGGCCGGTGAACAGCAGCACCACCAGCGGCAGCGCGAACTGCTTGAGCTGCTGGATCAGGACGAACAGCCAGCTCAGCGGATGCAGGCGGCGCTCGGGCGCGCCGGCGGCCAGCGGCTCAGAGGGCGTCGTCATGGCGCTCGGCCTCGGGCAGCAGCGCGTCGCGCAGCGCCACCGCGTCCTCGTCGAGGAAGCCGGACTGGCGCAGGGCGTTGAGGCGGGTGCCGGCGGTGTGCACGACCAGGGTGGCCAGGCCGAAGCGGCGCTCGATCGGGCCGCGCTCGAGGTCCAGGTGCTGCACGCGGCTGCGCGGCACCAGGATTTCCTTGCGCCAGACCAGGCCGCGGCGCACGTGCAGGCCGCGCTCGTCGAGGTGCCAGGTGGTGCGGCGGGCGCGGGCGCGGCCCAGCAGCGCGCCCGCGCCCAGGGTGATCGCCAGCAGGATCAGTGCACCGACGATGCGGAACGCCAGCCCACCCGGCACGAAGGCGCTGGCCAGCACCGCCAGGCCGATCGCGACGGGCAGGCCGGCGAGCGCGCCAACGATGCCGCCGAGCGTCGCGGCGTCGTCCGGCAGCGGATGCCAGGCGGCGAAGGCCGGGGTGCGCGGGACGGGCGGCGCGGATTCAGGCAGGTCGGTCGGTTCGTGCATCGGGGCTCACCGGCAATCGCGGGGGTAGGGGCTGGCCTGGCCGGAGCCTGGCGGGCGCAGGGTGAAGCGCTTGTAGGTCCACTGGTACTGGCGCAGGTCGCGCCTGGCGATGGCCTCGACGCCGGCGTTCATGGCCGCGGTCGCGCGAACGAGGTCGGGGTCGGCCACCGCCGGGTCGGCCGGCTCGAAATGCACGTCGAAGCGGCCGTCCGGGCCGCGCTCGGCAAAGCCGAACAACACCGCCGCGCCGCTGCGCGCCGCCAGCTTGGGGATCAGGCTCAGGGTCAGGGCCTCGATGCCGAAGAAGGGCGCGAACTCGCCGCCGCCCAGCTTGGGCTGCTGGTCGGGCGTGATGCCGACCACCTCGCCGGCCTGCAGGGCCTTCCAGAGCGGGCGCATCGCGTTGGCCTCGGCGGGCACGAGCCGGATGTTCTCGCCGCCGCGGGCCAGGCGCAGGAAGGCGTCGCCGGCGCGGCTTTCGGGCACCCGGTAGACCAGCGAAAACGGGCCGCGCGCGGCCAGGAATTCGATCAGCAGCTCCCAGTTGCCGTAGTGCGGCGCGGCGACGATGACGCCGCGGCCGGCGGCCCGGGCGGCCTCGAGGTGCTCCAGCCCGTGCACGCGGTGCACCAGGGCGAGGTTGTCGGCGCGCGGGCGGGTCCAGACCCGCAGGGTCTCGAGGGCGTTGCGGCCGGTGTGTTCGAGGATCGTGCGCACCGCCTGCTCGATGTCGGCGCTGGCCGACCCGGCGGAGAGAAGCTCGAGGTTGCGTCGTGCGACCTTCGCCTCGCGGGTGTTGCGGCGGTAGGCCAGGCGGCCCGCGGCGGCGCCCAGCGCCTGCTGCGTGCGCAGCGGCAGGCGGCCGGCGAGCCAGGCGGCGGCGAAGAGCAGGCGGCTGGCGAGGGCGGCGGCATCCATGCCCGGAGTGTAAAGGATGGGCCGCGCGCGCCCGGCGGCATTGACCCCCAACGCGGCGGACGGCGACGATGCCGGCATGATCGCGCTCATCCAACGGGTCGAATCGGCCCGCGTCGACGTCGGCGACGAGACTGTCGGAGCCATCGGCCCCGGCCTGCTCGCCCTGGTCGCCGTCCAGCCCGGCGACGACGAGGCCGCCTTCGTGCGCATGGCCGACCGCCTGCTGGCCTACCGGGTCTTCGGCGACGACGCCGGCCGCATGAACCGGTCCCTGGCCGACACGGGCGGCGGCCTGCTCCTGGTCAGCCAGTTCACCCTGGCCGCCGACACCCGCAAGGGCCTGCGCCCCAGCTTCACCTCCGCCGCCGAGCCCGGGGCCGCCCGGGCCGGCTTCGACCGGCTGGTGGACCTGTGCCGGGCCCGGCATGCGTTGGTTGAAACGGGCCGCTTCGGGGCCCACATGAAGGTCAGCCTCGTAAACGACGGCCCCGTCACGTTCTGGCTGCAGTCCTGAACGCCGGAAAACCTTCGTTCATTCAATGGCATAGCCAGTCCAAAGGTCCGCCTGTATACTGCGCGGTTCCATTTTCCCAGTCGCGGGATGCGTTTTCATGGCCAACGATCGTCCGGCAGCCCAGTCCGAAATCAAGCAGCTGATCAGCAAGGGCCTGGAACAGGGTTACCTGACCTATGCCGAGGTCAACGACCACCTGCCCGACGACATCGTCGATCCGGAGCAGATCGAAGACATCATCGGCATGATCAACGGCATGGGCATCGAGGTGCACGAGGTCGCGCCCGATGCCGAGACGCTGCTGCTCTCGGATTCCTCCAGCAGCCGCGATGCCGACGACACCGCCGCCGAAGAAGCCGCCGCCGCGCTGAGCGCGCTCGACACCGAAGGCGGCCGCACCACCGACCCGGTGCGCATGTACATGCGCGAGATGGGCTCGGTCGAGCTGCTCACCCGCGAGGGCGAGATCGCCATCGCCAAGCGCATCGAGGAAGGCCTGAACCAGGTCCACGCCTCGCTGGCCAGCTTCCCGTGGTCGATCCAGCTGCTGCTCGAGGACTACGACCAGCACCTCGAGGGCAAGAAGCGCCTGAACGAGGTCGTCGTGGGCTTCCTCGACATGGAGGAGCCGGAGGCGCCGATCCCCGAGGCCGCGCTGGACGAGGACGCGGAGCTGGACGAAGAGGACGAGGCCGCCACCGGCGAGGACGAGGAAGGCACCGTCGTCGACACCGGTCCGGACCCGGCCGAGGTCGGTCGCCGCATGGACGCGCTGAAGGCGCTGTACACCAAGTTCCAGAAGACCTACGCCAAGCTCGGCCCGGCCGACAAGAAGACGCTCAAGGCCCGCGAGGAGATGGCGGCCGAGTTCCTGCGCCTGAAGCTGCCGCTGGCGCTGATGGACGCCTTCGTGCGCAAGCTGCGCGAGGTGGTCAACTCGGTGAAGGAGCACGAGCGCAAGGTGCTCGACATCTGCACCCGCCAGGCCAAGATGCCGCGCAAGGACTTCCTGCGCGCCTGGCCCGGCAACGAGGTCAACCTCGACTGGGCCGACGACGTCATCCGCCGCAAGCAGAAGTGGTCGTCGGGCATGCGCGAGTTCAAGGACGAGATCGTCGCCGAGCAGCAGAAGCTGGTCGGCATCGAGCAGTCCCTGTTCCTGTCGCTGCCGGACATCAAGGAAATCAACCGCGCGATGGCCTACGGCGAGGCCAAGGCCCGCAAGGCCAAGAAGGAGATGGTCGAGGCCAACCTGCGCCTCGTGATCTCGATCGCCAAGAAGTACACCAACCGCGGCCTGCAGTTCCTCGACCTGATCCAGGAAGGCAACATCGGCCTGATGAAGGCCGTCGACAAGTTCGAGTACCGCCGCGGCTACAAGTTCTCGACCTACGCCACCTGGTGGATCCG
>VFQN01000668.1_pt1 | contig 62301 bp, 82 predicted proteins | sample 3512371 | NCBI WGS metagenome assembly VFQN01 (sample SAMN10412370, study PRJNA504923) | tailings metagenome | isolation source: Replicate 2 from Balatoc abandoned mine | place: Philippines: Itogon, Benguet | collected 2017-08-28 | reverse complement strand
GGGCCGTCAGTTCTCCTACCACAGCCTGGTCCCACCCCTACATAGCCTCTCGCCATGACGCATCCACAGAACACAAGCAGCCCCCCTGTCGTGGCTCCCCACCACCCTCAAGCCCAGGAGGAACCGGATTAGCAGCCCATGCCGAGCTCATGTCCCCTTTCAGCGCCTTGGCCTCACTGCCGGCGCTCTCATACTTGCCGTACCTGACCGTACCCCAGCATGCCCTTACCCCAAACACCTGGCACAGCGGGTGGGACCCATATCCCGGTACGTGGCCTGCAATGAGCTGGATCCAGCGACAGCAGCGTACTGCAGGGCAGTCAAGAAGGCGACGGCGGCAAGCCGGCAACACAGCGTGGTCATAATTACAGCAAGGGTGGACCAGGCACCAGGGGACTTGCTGGACTGTGTCATCAGGCCGCCTACCCCTCGGCTATCTACGTATCTAGCTGTGCCAACGGCTTCACGTGGGATGCGCAGTACACGAGCGATCAGTGCATGGACGGGGCCGGAGTACTACAAATGGGCCAGCCGCTGTAGACAGGAACGTACTGATACACCGTACCCGCAGACCTACCGCTACAAACAGCAACCATCAACCAGGGGAGCTCCCCTGGCAAACATGAACATTCCGGAGGTTGGAAGAGGCACTGTGAACTACCGAAGGCCAAGAAGGGTAGCAGCGCACAACCGAAAGTCCGTGTGGCGCATCCCCTGTGCTATGATAAAAACCGAGCATGCAGCGAGCGCTTGCGGTGACGATCTGCGGCAGGGGAGATTCCCTCCCTGACCTGCCTTATTCACCTACTTAACATGTTCGCACGGAGTCAATGCTGGGCGTTGCGAGGTACTTAGACATCGATGGCCAGGACATCAGGCAGACCACCGTATGCACGCTGCTTCGTCTACACCACCCAGCCCCTGGCCAACACGGCAACACGCACGCGCTCAGCACACAGCACTACGCGTTCCATGCAACGGTTCCTCACTTCAGCGATGTGCCACAAAAAGAATACCCTGCACTGGCGCGCTCCGAATTTTTCGAAAGGGTACGATAGACGGTTGATGCCATGCGTCGAGTACGGTCGCGGGCCTGCCTCCTGACCGTGACGGCACGCCAACACGCCTCAACTGACCACCCACATCGCCACCTCAAGCCATATCTGCGGTCTGGGTAACGACGGCCGGCGACCCTCCCGCCCCGAACGCAGCCGCAGACCCACGCAGCTCCTCGTGCAGTTGCACCAAAAGCTGCGCCAACAGCGACACAACCTGCGAACAGGTGGGAATGCAGGGATACTGTCAGCAAGGCAGGCACTTGCACTCCTCATGGGTGTTAGGGGCCGGCTCACAGGCAAACGCCACCTGACCCAGCGCAATCCTTATGGCAGGTTGCTGCCCCGCTCGACGCACCGCAATCCAGAACCAAGGAGGAACAATGTCGTCTCACGTGAAGCCCGGCATGCACCCACCTGGCTGAAACTCGGGCGCTGGGCCCTGTCCGCGGCCGTGCAGGAGCGGATCAGGGCAGCCGTCGCCGGCGGGCAGCTGGCCGGAAGCGTGACATCCGCCACGCCACGCCCCTCCGCCGCATCCCTAGGCCCATGCGGCGCCAGCGTCCCGTACGTGAGCTCCAGCAGCAGTACGCCGTACGAGTACACGTCCGCCGCCTTGGACAGGTGGCCACGTGCCAGCACCTCTGGCGCCGTGTAGGCGGGCGTGCCCTGGAACCTTCTCGAGGCGTGCGTCTGGCCCTCGCCCAGTGCCACGCTCAGACCGAAGTCAGCCACCTTGGCCACCACGTGAGGGCGCCAGCAGCCGGATAGGGTTTGTTGCACCAGCGCGTCCTCGGCGGAGCAGGGAGCGGAGGCGGGGCCCGGCGGCCCGCCGGCCAGCAGCACGTTTCCCGCGCTGAGGTCGCCGTGCACGATGTGCTTGGCGTGTATGTGCGCCATGCCGCACGCCACGTCAAGAGCCAGGGACAGCGCGCACAGCGAGGAGGCGCCGCCGCCGAGCACGCTGCCGACCGCACCGGAGCCTGCGAATGACAGGGACGCAAGGCGGAAGGCAAGCGGTCAGGCAACCCGATTGGACGCTTAGGCGCAAGACGTTGCAACGACCTGCCCCCGTGACCCCGGGTCTAAGAGCACTCCACTACAATGAAGGCAAACACACCCGTTGCACCCTACAGCAACACTGAGCAACACCGGCATGACCCATGGGTCACAAGACATCACAGCCGTGCAGGTAATGCGAGCATGGGTAACAGACTCCAGGCGCCATGAAACAACGTACACTGGCACTGCACGCTCTGGCATGTCAATGCCTGAACACGCCCATAAGGCAGTGTCCCGCTTGTCTGCAGTGCATTTGCGCCACGCCGTGCAACCTGACGCAGTTTTACCCCCCCCCCCTGCCCACTCACGCAGCGCGTCCTTGAGTGACCCCATGTCGCAGTACTCCTGGATGATGTACAGCTTGTACACGCAGTCGGGGGCAAGACCCGGGGGCACGCCGCCATCGCCAGCTGCCCCCGCCTCTGATGTACCTGTTCCGCCATCGGCATGCGCCACCGCCCCATCCCCGGGCGGCGCCGCAGCCTGCAGGGCACGTGCGGACACCGAGGGGGTAACAGAGCGTAGCCCACCACAGATGCAGGGTTTGCCCACTGTCTGCACGCACACGGAAAGCGGCAGGGCGCCAGGGTGCCTGGGGTTTGCTGTCGGTGCACCGATGGAGCATCCTGCAGCGTCTACTCACCTTTTGAAGGCTGCCCCCAGGGCTGGAGGCGGTGCCCCCAAACTGCTGCCCTGCGGTCGCCCCCACCACCGCCAGCTGCTGGATGTGGTACGAATAGGTGGTCACCACGTGCGGGTGCTGCGGGGCGGGGACACAGGAAAAAAGCAGCAATGGGTGGAGGAACACTGGGAGTCCGGGAGGGAGCTAGGTGTGGTGGAGCCATGGGAAGCACGCCCGTGCCAACACGCTGCCTGTCATGCCCTTCCCAGCGTCACGTGCCCCCGCCAGTGCGCTTCCCCCCCGGCCCGCTCCTCGCATTGCGCCAATCGTGTCACGGCCGTCGTTACGGCATGCTGACGAGACGCCCCCACCGCTCCTCCAACCCGGGTCCGTTCCTGCCCCCTGTCACATGCAGCGATGCACGCCAGCGCGGCCTCCGGCTCCCCTGTTGCACCCGCATGCCCCGTTCTGCCCATGTCACGGCCCATGCTATTGAGATTCTCCCCGCAGCCTTCCATCACTATCTCATACTCACGTGCAGCGACGACGCCAGCGCGGCCTCCAGCAGCGCCCTGTGGCGGCGCTGCGCCTCCCGCCCCACCGCCGCGTCGTTGACCAGCAGCACCTTGACGGCCACGGACAGCCCACACCACGTGCCTGCACATGGGGGGGCAAGGGCTCTGTGACCGGCTGCTACCGCGACGGGCAGAGGGGATGGCCGCACTACGTAGCGTAGGACCGGGTTGGATCGCGGGCGGGTGGGGCGCCTTCAGCGCTGTGCTGTTGTTTGGACAGGATTGGAGCGCGCTGGCGTGGTCCTATGTCAAGACTCTGCCCGCCACGGACATGCCCCACGCACCCTTGTGCACCACACCGTACGCCCCCCTGCCCAGCTCCCCCAGTATGCGCAGCTGCGAGGGATGCGCCTGCAGCCTCGTGGCCATGTCCACCTGCAGGGAGGGAGCGGCGCACAGGGGAGAGCTGAGAAAGCAGCGGCCAGGGCTTAGCGCCTCGCTGCTGTGCAAATGGTCCTGGCACGTGACCGCATCAGCAGGGTCTCCTGCACCGCCATCTCCACACCCGAGCGAGCACACCCCATGTCGACATGTCGCACGTCACCCAGCGGCAGGGTTGGCCAGCTGGCCAGTTGCTTTCCGTGTTGCCAATCTTCGCTCCCACCTGCAGCGTCTGGACCGCTGCTGCCACCGCCAGCACCCCGAGCGGGTCTGCCGCCTCCGCCACCGCGGGGCCTGCTGCTGCTGCGGGGCCTGCTGCCGCCGCGGGGCCTGCTGCCGCCGCGGGGCCTGCTGCTGCCGCCGCTACTGCGGCTGCTGATGCCTCCTGACTTCTCGCTGCCGCTGCCTCTTGCTGCGACCAGTGCTCGCTGGGTAGCGACGAGGTCACGGCCAAGGGTGCGCCGCTGCGTAGGGAGGCGGTGACGTTGGGGCTGGCGGGGAAGGCGCGCACGCTGCGCGAGGAGCGCAGACGTTGGAAAAACCGAGGGAAAGGGAGCAGTCCGTTGTCAGTGAGCGCTCCAGGTAAGGGACAGTGGAACGTGTGACAGATGTTGGAGGGTCAGGCCGGGGGTGCCATGCTGGGGCCCGCGGGCGTAACGCCTGGGTGTCTGTTTGCTCAAGGGCTGTTTTCTAAAGCGCGGGGAGATGCCCTGACCGCGGCGGCGGCTGGCAAGCAGCCCTATTGCACGCTCTCAGTGGTTAGCTTTGCTATGAGGTCCCCCAACAAGGGTTGCAAGCAAGGCGCCTCGCTATTGAGCGCGCCCGTAAGTCGCATCTACCAGGGCCCCACACGCACCATTGGCAGTGGTACAGGGACAGCCGTGACTCCATGGCTGGCACGCTGACGCTGCCCGATGCCGGCTGTTGGCTGAAAGCTGAGGAGGTGTCGCCGCCTCCCACGCCCACGCCCGCCCCAAAGCCGACGCGCACGCCCACGCCCGCGCCAACGCCGCTGCCGCTGGCGGCGCTGGTGGAGTCGCCAGGTGCTGCCGTACCGCCGGACATGTGGCTGTTTGGGGCGGCGCTCGACACGCTGGTGTGCCCCGTGGCTCCCGAGCTCAAGCCTGCACAGACAACCCAACCACGCCGCAGCAGTAAAATTAGTAGCAACATCAGCAGGTCATGAGTAATCATCCAGGCGTGGCGTACGTAAGCCATCTGGTGCAGGCTGTTGTTGCTGCCGCTGCACAGCGGTACGGCCAGAGTGTAACAAAGCACCGCGGGCAGTCTTGTGCAAAGGGCGGAGTTCCATCGGAGAGCATGTGGCCCTAGGACAGTACTGTAATGTCAGGCAGACGGGTGAGGAGTGTAGGTACCAACCTTATCACCGACCTGTGAGGCTGCTGACGCCGTGGAACTGTGACGTGGTATGGACCAGGCCCTTGGCGCCGACCTGCATACACAGCGCCAAAGCGTGGTGCAGCTGTCGACAAAATATATTGGTGGACGCAAACGACCGACATCTGTATACAATCTCGATAGTGTTAGTGTCACAGTTCCAGAGCGGAGCGGGGAGCGCGCCCAGCCTGCCTGCCCGCTGCGGCACCTAAGCAGAGGTGCCGCAAGCCTGCAGCTCTTCTGGTACTGATAGACGTGTCTGCGTTCTGGCTGGTGTACATCCACAAGCGTGAATGCCTCATTAGCAGACAGGACGTGGCGAGTACGCAAAGCGGTTGGTCAAATCGCCCCACGCACCTGCTCGCCGCCGCCCATGGCATGCTGCAGCTTCCCAGCAGCCACGTCAACCACCACCATACCGGTACGCTGTGCCGCGCCGCTCCCTGACTCCACCGCACCCACAGCTGCTCCTGCCCCCGCCCCTGCCGACGCCCCTGCTGCCGCATGGCCTACCCCTGCCCCTTCCCCTCCAGCCACCTTCACGCCGACAGCCGCAGCATCAGCAGCGCGGTCCGCCCGACGCCTGCTGCGTCTCCGCCATAGTAGCGCCAGCAGCACTGCGACCGCTGCAACTCCGCCAGCTGCCCCGCCGATGGCAGCCCCCACCACAACGCCCGTGCTGCCTGCAGACCCCCCGTTGCCACCCCCGTCTGCCGTACCGCCCAAAGGGCGAGGGCTCCCCAAGCCTGCATCTGCACCGTCCCCACCACCACCACCACCACCATCACCACCAGCTCCACCACCGCCGCCGCCCTTGTCCAGGGGAGTCCCCCACACGAAGCGCAGCTGCTCCACAAAGTACCTGCCCATGTGACCCTGCGGGTGCGGGCAGACACGAGGACGTGCATGACACGACGTACACACGCCAACACGCACACGCCAGCTTGCATGCAACGTTGCTCCGTTGCGTGCGGCAGGCCCGAACCCGAGGCGCACAGCACGCCTCAGGGGCTCCCCTGGGTACCCAGCACGCCACCCGCCCACCTGCACCCCCACCAGCCTGCCCCCGGGCGGCGCCTGCACGTGGAAGGGCGTGCTGCAGGGCGACTGCCCCGTCCACGGCGCCGTCCACGCCCTGCCGCTGTCCGTGTGCAGCACCAGGCGCTCCAGGAAGCCGCCCGCGCAGCCGCCCACGCCCGTCACCGCCTCCCCCGGCCCCAGCTGCAGCGTCAGCCAGCCCTCGCTGCTGGCGGCGCCCGCGACCTGCTCGCGGGGGACTCCAGGGGAGGCAGCGGCTGCGGCAGCGGTTTCCTGGTCGCCTAGTGGTGCAAGCTCCTGTGTGCTGTTGGGCCCCAGCTGGATCCTCAAGCCGGCGAGCATGTAGTTGAGGGCGTATCTGGGCACCGCGTTGGGGACCACGGCGGCGCGGCTGACGCTGATAGCGGTGATGGTGTTGTGCTGTGTGACACGCACCACGTCGCCCGGCTGTGCGGAGGGGTAAGGGCCCAGGCTGAAGGGGCAGGAGGCGGAGCCGAAGGGGCCGGCGCCGAGGTCCACAGAGTAGGCCTCGATGCGCAGGTCTGTTGGGGCACACGCAGGGCGTGGCAAGCGGTTGGTTTTGGACAGGGTGCGTGTCTTAACTGCATGAGCAAGACCATCAGGTGAAGAGGACGACTCCTGAGCCAGGCCTGGGCGGGTGCGGCTTGGCCGGCAGGTCCTACGTCTCCCATGCAAGTCAGAATGATGCAGTTGTACTCACAGGGAATGCCTTTTCAAGCTGGCCTGGCTCGTGCCTGTCACGGTCTTTCTGACATGCCCGAGCTCTTACGTTCTATCTACTACAGTGTTAAGTGGCCCTCTTCAATATTCCTACCTTGACCTTCTTGCTCGCGGTCACTGCCGCGGGCACCGTCGCCGCCGCTACTGCCACTGCCACTACTGCTGTTGCCACTGCTGCTGCTGCTGCTGCTCCCTTCGCCATGATCGACAGCAAGCTGCCGCACGGTCGTCTTGCAGAAAGCGACAGCCCTGGCCGAGCAAGGGGTGGGGTAGAAGATGTGCGGCGAGGCGTCCTTGCCGTACGGCTTCATGAAGGTGGCAACGAGGCACGCAGCCTCGGCTTCTGCTGGATTTGTGGGCTGGGCGCTCGGGTTAACCCACCAGCCCCGCATGTTGGTATCTGCGTGGCAAAATTTAATGTCAGCAGGCACCATGCCGGAGTGAGAATCTGCGCCAAGCGCTTTTGGGGAGTGTGTCGAGCGGCAGATTTGTGACGGTCGAGTTGTTGGATGGGGCATGCCAGGTGCCGGGCAAACGCATGCGTCGACGCATGGCACGCGCAACGGGGCATGGGACGATGATAAGAGGAAGTGATGATAACGCCCGCAGAACACGTCGGATTGCTTGCTTGTGCCTATGGTGACACTGGGTGCCAACAGCGGTTCCCTGTTCCCCCGTGATCCACCCTGATCCACCAGCGCCGTAACACACGCTCCTGTCCGGCCCTCGTGCACACCGTCGCACCCCGAAAGCCGTAGAGGAGCATTGCGGGGGTGTAAAGTGATGACGTGACGTCCAGGAAGTCATCTCCCGTGGCTTGTGTCCAGGACAGCCCCAGCCATCCACCCGACCTGTGGGTTAGCACAGGTGCGCACGTGTGGGGCTTTCGGGTTGGCGCCTAGAGCGGACATGGAGCGCAATGAAGAGGATCTGCAACTCGGATAATGGCAATTCACGGTGGTGAGCGGTGTGAGGTGAAGCAAGAGGTTGCAACAGTAGGAGCTGGGAACAGGCAAGTGCCCACTCAGGTACGACAACGAGTTCGCGGACGGTGGTGATCTGGTCATCAATTGTGTTGTGCTGGTTGCAGAATAGGTAGCGCGTTGCCCGCATAAGTACTACACAGAATTATAACAGCAATCTGCAATTGCCGTCGCCGTCAGGAGTCCTAGCTCCTCGCGTGTCGCATGCCGCTGCATGTCGTTCAATACCGGCACGCAACACGTGAATCAAACTTCCCGGAGCCCTGACTCGGCACTGACAAGGTATACAGGTCGTTCTAAACTGACAAGGTGTACAGCAACCGATATGTCAGCACCCGCATCACCTGCAACTTGACACTGCGTCTTGGTACGTGAGCTCCACACCTCGCCTCACAACAAAGAGCTCCAAATCCCCGCCGCCGCTTTGGGAGTCCCTGCTGAAGACAACGCCCCAAGCCTCCGGCTGGTCTCCGCACAGCCCCCACCCTTTAGCACATATCGCCTGCAGAAGGAAACGAGCACCAGTAAGGGTTGGTCAGGCATGTCAGGTGGCAGGCTACCTGGCTACTGCCGTATGCTGGTCCTCAGCTAGATCCATCCCTTTTCAAAACATAGCATGCTTGCCGCAACGGCGAGCTTGTGCCCTGTGCCATGCGCGGAGCTCCCGCCACAGGACCACGCACCCAATATCAGCCCCATTTTCCTGACCCACATCGGTCCGGTACCTAGTGCTGTCGGTGCAACCCATTGCACGCTGCCCTGCTGTACCACTCCGGCTCCCAACGTAAGCCGTTGTCGCGCTCTCTACACGCGTACGTAGCCAACAATGCGGCATACACGTGCCTAACCATCCACTAAGACACACCCACAAGAACGGCACGGCTTCCCCTTTGTCCCGGCCCCGGGTACGTACATAAAGTAAGCGGCAGGCACCTACCCTGCACGCCAGCGCGTCCCCGGTGCACACGTACACCGCCCTGGTGCTCGCAACAGGGCCGGCGGCAGAGGACACCGGTACCAGGCCGCCTGCTCCCCCAGCTGCTGCAGTGACGTTGGCGGGCATGGCCTCGCTGGTGCTGGCACCACAGCACGTGTTGCTGCGGCACACGGTCTGGAGCGACGGCCCGCACAGCGCCACGAACACGGTCTCTCCGGGCGTGAAGTCAGGCACAGCCACGGGCCAAGCCTGCGGGCAGGTCGACTCGGGTGCCACCTTGGCAGGTGTGCGCAGCTGGAGCTGGGGCGTGGGGTTGTCTACTGGGCCGGCCCACACCAGGCGTAGCTGCGTGAGGAAAGGGAAGGAGGCGGACGAAGCGGCATCGGTAGGACTGGAAGCGGGGTCGGCAGACATGTAGCAGGGCACAGTGCTGGGCTGTAAATACATCAGGTTGTGGGCGCACACGGGGATACGAAACAGTGCCATTGCCCACGTGCGTCGTGCCCCGCACGTGACACCATCAGTTCAAGTACGGCAGGCATCCCGCACACGCAATCAAGTGCCAGGAGGCACACCTGCTTGGTGGTCGGGGCGGAGCTTGTGCTCGTCTTAACCTCCGGCCGGAAGGACCACCGAGTGCGGCTGGAGTCCCAGAACAACAGCCGGAAGTCGGTTTCAACGGTTGCCATCCCCGCCAGGTAGCCGCCCGGAGGGGCGTCCTCCCTGCGGGAAGGAGGTCGCAGCGTACTAGTGTACTACAGTTACAGTTACAGTTACAGGCCTTGTAGGGCGCGTCCGGAGAGGCAGGGTGCCATAAGGACGAATAATGCAGTTAGATATTTAAGAGACAGACAGCGGGGCTTCAGCGTCGATCTCCACACGAGGTCTCAACCGTCTAGACAGAACCTTAGTCCTGTGACACCACAACTACTACTAGTGTACTAGTGTCAGCAGGTAGCCTATCCATGTGCCTGGGCAGGCCCGCGGTGCCGAACCTTCACATACGTACCCACCTTACGGCAAGAAGCGGCACACGCATACCCCAGTTGAATCTGCATGCCTGTCCGCAACCCCCAGTCAAAGATCCTCCTCGTTCAGACCAGACCCCCATGCCAACAAGCCGTCTGGGCTTATCACAGCACGTACGACTTTTAGAGTGGAGCCCTGTCAACACCCATCTGCCGTGCTCTGCACATCGTACGGTGCCGCACGCGCACACGCGCATGCACCTAATCCAGCCTTCTCAACACACCTCGGCCTGGCGTTTGCGCTACGTGTGTTACCGCACACGCGCACTCACCTCAGCCAGTCCGTGTCGCACGCGTGCCCTCCTATCAGGTAGGTGAAACCCAAGGAGGTGGTGTACAGGAGCGATGCAACGCCGTCGAAGCTGTGGCACACCTGTGTGGGAGCACTTTGGCGGGATGCTATGAGTACAGTACACGCCAACTCCGAGGTGCACCGACACATACCGGTACACTGGGCACGCATGGCCCTAATACCAGTATACTGGTACGGCTTTTTGGCACGCCATACAACATTGCCGGTGTAAAAGGGTGGGCATTGCGAGACTGTCAGGGCCCCCGAAAGGCCCATTGCGCGTGAGCGTGTGCACAGTGGTTGCTTGCATTGAGAACTGGAACCCTCCTGAGGCGTACCTGCACAGAGGTGACGTAATCAGTCGGCAGCCAGCTGTAGAGCTGCCAGTTCGGCTCTGAGGATGCATGGGAAAGGGTTACCGCAATGATGGTATGAGGTACGGTACGTCATATGCGGCTTTAGGAGCTGGGGACCCCTTCCAATCCGACACACACGCTCGAGGACACGGCGGAGAGGACACGTGACGCATATGAAAGGAACGCCAAGCGTGTCCATCGGGGCCGCAGTCCCTATGACCACGGACACGCGTTGAGCTCCCTCACAGGGCCTAAAACTGCTGCAGGTACCAATTCTGCCTGTAACCGGTCATACTGAAGATAGACGAACACTGAACATCTACATACGGTAAGCACCCACCAGGCGATGTTGTCCCTTTCTGCGGTGTGTAGTTGCGCACCACGGCGACCCACGGGTCCAAGGGCTCGTACTGCCGTACGGGGCGGATGTACAATGAAACGCTGGGGTCCGCCCTGCACAGTCCATGCGATGAAGAAGTAGCTCTTGCAGGCTGCAGCACAACGTTAAGAGGCAGCGCACCAAGGACGCGGCAAACCTTACGCTGCGTCGAGCACAGCCCCCTACAGTCCCCTCTTCTGCCTCATTACAGACCCCTACAGACCCCTCTTCCACCTAACTTTGCTCGCGCCGGCTCCCACACCAGCTGCGCAAGGCGTCGCCAACAGGTTTGCGAACAGGGGACCTCCCCTGTGTGCGAAGTCACGACAGGCCACGGCCACTGACCCAATTCCATACTTGGACAAAACAGCTCGTTTACGCCCACCTGAACAGGAAGCTGACCACGGGCCCGTGCTCCCAGAACCGCTGGCTGTCATCCAAGGCCAGCGTCACGACACCGGGCGGCTGGACCATGCCCGCCACCTGCCCCGAGCCCGCAAGCACCAGACCACTGGCCCCGGGGCCGCCCACGTGGGGGCTGCCGGGCGGCAGCGCCAGCGCATCACGGTGGCGTAGGTACCAGGCGGTCGAGGAAGAGGAGGATGACGAAGGCCCCTCCTGCCCCGCTCCTCCCTCCTCCTCCTGCACGCACACGAAGCCTAGCCGCCAGTTGCAGGGAACGTCCTGTGCCACAAGCGTGGGGCCGGTCTGCGGGCTGGTGCCGGGCGGTCGGGGCGCCGCGTCCACCGCCCGGCAAGCGCGTTGCTGGTCCCAGGCCCACAGGTCCCATGCAGCCTCCTGCTGCGGGGGCAGCTGCGCGGCTGACGAGGAGCGGGCGGCGGACAGCCGGGACAGGAGATCCTGCACGTACACGTACACGCGCACATGCGCAGCATGCAGGTTGCGCGCAGTTTACATGATGGGTGAGCGTTGTACTCTCTACCTACCCTGCCTAGCACGTACGTGCAGGACACGGACACGTGAAGGATCACGTCGCACGTGTGGAGCTGTGGTGACTCCATTGTTGTGGTTCCAGTGTCAGGCCCTCAGTAGCTTAGACCATCAGAATGATGTATGAAGTGCATTGCATTGCGTCACCTGCCTGGAGGCGTTGTCGGTTGGCTAGATGCAGCTGGTGCAACAGCAGCGCCAGTCGGCCAACCGGCAGCAGCGTCCCGGTCGCTGCGCCACTTTGTTGTTGACAAACGGATACCGCATCCAGAAAACTTGTAGGATTTGTAAAGAAGAGATATGTCCTGTTGTCAAGGACAACGGCGTCTGCGCTCCACGTGGGGCAAAGGAGCATGACAGATGTTGAAACGGGTCGCATGTCAGGCCCTGCCCACGGAAAGAGTGCGTCAGCGGCTTTGTGGCTGCTGCCTTACCTGGTGTGATCTGTCCTCGAGTGACTGGAACATCGCTCAGGCCAACTGTGACGGCAAAGAGCACCAGAGCCTTGGTCCACAGCGTCCCCCGACGAGATCGTAACATCGTGCTAAGTCATGACCGCTCTCTGATGCAGCGAAATTTAGTCGGCTTGTGGACGCCAGCCATGCTGCGCAGCGTTAACCTCGGCGAGCCCCCGTTTCATTCTTCAGGAGTCACCCGTTGACATGGCAGAATGTCATTCATAAGGCATTAAAACTGTGTAATATCAGCAGATCGTGTATATAGTAGTGCTCAACGTGACTACTGCAGCGTACAGAGCGTGTACTGACGAAGGACGTGTGCAGTATCTCGACCGTAGGTGTATAAACGCGCGAGTATGGTCGGCTCGCTTTACTGGCAGGCTCTTAGTGACTTGCCGCTGAGTTCTGCAGTCTGACCGTCCCCTCGTGAAGCGGCACGTGTGCACAACTCCATTCGCTGACAAGCCAAGGGGTCCAATAACAACACGGCGGCCTTAATGAGCTCTAACTGCAACATCCACAGCTCCAGAAGTACCTCTCCGTACGTTCACACATCACACGACGTCTAGCGCCTCCTGCAAACCAAGTACAACAGGGATATGTATGTGCCCAACAGCCGCCGTGTACGCAACACCCTGCACCACGTTAGTACAGATCAAGCAGGATACAGCAACCGACCCCACACCTACCCGGTTCCATGCAGCTCCTCGCCCCAACACCGCATCACCACGCACAAGCGCCCGTACACTGCCACCAGTACCCGTTGCCACCTTTTCCGTCCCCATGCCCGACTACCCGTTCGCAAAGCACAGCTCCGAAATGTTCTGCTTGAGGCTGGCCAGCAGCGCGTCCCCCATTCCCCCGAACATGAGCGGCGCCTTGTCCCCATCCACCGTCAGCACCAGCACGCTGCCGCCCGTCCAGCCCGCCGGCCGCTGGCAGACGTTGTCGATAGCCGACAGCGGAACGCTGCGGCCGGCGGCGGGGTCGGAGGGGCACACGAAGTCCAGCCGGGAGGCGTAGAGGTGCAGCGTGCCCTCCTTGTTGCGCAGGGTGGCTACCAGGTGGCAGGGGGTGGAGAGCAGGGGCAGGGCGACGTTCTCTGAGGCGCGGGGGGCCGCGGGTGGCGGTGCGGCGGCGAAGGGGTTGGCGGCGGTGGTGGTGGTGGCGGCAGCGGTGGATAAGCGCTGCTGGTGGGGCGGTTGTGGGTTGGTGCTGGCGGGCAGGGTGGTGGCGGCTTTGGCGGCGGCCCAGGAGAGCAGGGATGGGGACTTGTCCATGTTGGGGGATGAGGGGAGGCCGGGGGCCTTGCCCGCGGCCGCAGCGGCTGCGGCGGATGGCACGGCTGCTGCTGCCACGGAGGCGGTGGCGGTGGCGGCGGGAGCCTCAGCGGCCTGCTTGCCGCCGCCAAACAGCGCGCCAAAGAGCCCGCCGGTGGCGCCGGAGGTGCGTGGGGTGCTGGGGCCGGACCTGTTGCCGTTTGCGTTTGCACCGCTGGTGTCGACGGCGAGGTGGTTGGGGGAGTTGTAGGCGCTGGCGGGCGCGGCGGCCGGCATGGGGACCATGGCTGCAGTGCCGTTGAGCAGGGCGCAGATGCGGTCGCGCTCCGAGGGGCCGAAGCCGTGGAACGCGTGCACCTCGCCGCCTGGTGGGCCAGCAGGGTGAGGGCAGGGGGAGAGAGGTGCATGTGGATGCGCGGGAGGGTAGATGAGGGTTTGCACTGTGTGAGAGACGATGTGTGCACTGGAACGAAAGACCAAGGTCCGCTCTGGTACCCTTCGGCTTCGTTTTTGGACTGGTGTAAACTGGAACGAGCAGTGGGTGTGCACCGCATGAAGCGTGGAAGCGCAAGGTGCATAGACCCCGCCGTCGCAAGGTGAAGATACCGTATGCTGCAGGCGTTGCCTTGTGCTCAATCGGCCCGTCGTGTGTATCGGTGTTATCCCCACCTGTGGTGTTCACCACCAGCGAGTCGGGCGTGTCCCCCTTGCGCACGATGTTGACGTCCTGAGCAGGGGCAACCAGGGGTTAGGCTTCCTCTCTACTCACTGTTTCGCGTAAATGGCAGGTAGGCAGGGCGCAGGGGCAGGGCACACGTCACACAGAGCTGCTGTTGCTGTAGGGGCGGCCCCCAGTGCGCGCTAGTCCCACGGCACACAACATACTGGGCAGTCTTAACGAAAGCCGTGCCTTTGTAGGACGGAGCTTGGCACATAGTACGTGCTTTACGACCCACCTTGAGCTGCAGCTTCAGCGTCACGTCCGTTGTGGTCCGCAGGTCGGACGCCAGCATGGTGGTGTAGGCCAGCACCCGCTGCGTCACGTACAGCGTGCCCTCGCGGCCTGGCCCCGCGGTGACGCTGGGCGTGCTGCTGCCCCCGGTGGCGGCAGCTGCCACCAGCCCCGCCGACCCGCCCGCCGCTGCGACGGCGGCGGCGGCCGCAGCGGCGGCCGCCGCCGGGCCGCCGACTGGCGGTGCCAGGATGCAGGAGGTGGAGGCCACGAGGCGCTCGGAGGACCGCAGGCCGAAGAGCACCTGGCGGACCAAGGGGAGAACGGATGAGGGTGTACGGCATTGGGGCGTTAGCGCGGTCTGTAGGGTGCAAATTCCATCCATAGGTCCACAGGGCGCACATTCCACCCAGAATGCGGATTACAGGGATGCAGCCAGGTGCTGCCACAACAAGCGCCGCCCGCACTGCACGACGGGGTGTCGCAGACATACACAGTCTTGGGTTACTTGAAGGCCGGCAGGTGCTGACAGAAGTTTATTTCGCGCACGGACAAGGATAAGGCCCACGCACCTGCATGACGTTGGACGCGGCAGTCTTGAGCTTCTCGGTGACGAAGGTCTGCGCGGCGGGGTCGGTGCGGCGGCGCTGGCGCAGCAGGCGCAGCAGGTCCAGCAGCGTCACCTGATGGCCCGCCAGCGTGTCTGCAGCAGCAGGACCGGTATGGTAGCAAAGTGAGCCGTTCCAAGGTGCCGCGAACAGCCTCTTGCTGTGCCCATACGTGTCATGCGGCCAAGCCCTGTTGGCAGAGCTGCCAGCTGTGCGAACGCAAGCGAGAGAAAGGGCACCAAGGCCGGGGGTGGTGGTCACATTTCTGCCGCTACGTGAATGACCTCTATTCACTTTGTGCTCATTGCTTCAGCTGGAGGCGCGACGGAGCGGGCGGTGCGGTGCGATTCAGAGTGCTCACCCTCGTCCAGCTCGTCCACCTGCTGCAGGCAGCGGACCTGTAGTGGTGGTGGGAGCAGGTGTAGGGGGCAGGACTGGGGTCAGTACGCAGGGAGTTGCCGAGCTGGAAAGCCAGGGGCAGCCAGACGGTGTGCATGGGACTCTGGGCCCAGCGAAAGCCACCAGCGCTCCTATGCCTAATGCTCAACACCCACGAAAAACCTGCTAAATACCCCTCAGCCTGTGGTAACCGCCTTGGGTTTCGTTCGTTACCTGCGGGCAAGTGCCAGCCCACCAAGCACGACCATGCCCGCCTAGCAACGCCGCCCGCTACCCACCTGCGCCGTGTACATATCCTGCAGGTCAGACGTGGCGGCCGCAAGGCACTGCAGCAGCGCCGAGGGGTAGGCGGTGCCTCGCGCGCGGGCCTCCGCGTCCAGCAGCCCGGGGGGCAGCCCGCAGCCCGCGCCCTCTTGCCGCTGGTGTGGAGGTCGTGCGTGCTGGTCGACCACCTCCCCGAACATGTCCTGCAGCCCAATGAGGAACTCACGCAGCAGGTCTGCCTCCTGCGGAAGACAGGGGTAGAGGGCCGGGGATCGGAGGGGCAGGGGCAAGGAGTGCGCATGACACCATGCTGTCAGACCGTGTGGTTCAAGTGTGTAGTTGGTGGTGCGGACAGCGGGACACGCAGTCGGCCGATGGCTCAGGGAGGCACAGGTGCACTAAGCCTTACGCGTACACCGATCTGTGCCTCCCAGGCAACTCGCACGTGCTAAGCGTCGGCGTATTCCCAAGCACTGCCAGACACACCCAGAGAGCCCCAATGCTCCTTACCGCCTCGTTGAGCGGCCTGAACCCCGCCTGGTGCTGCGCCAGCGCCTGCACGCAGCCCAGCGTAGAGCCCCACACCGCCAGCACCACCTCGCCCGCCACCGCCTCCGAGCGCAGCCCCTGGCCAGGGGCCAGCAGCGCCTGCAGCTCGTCGTGCAGCGAGGACAGCAGGCCCTCCAGCACCTGGGGTGGGCAGCGCCGGGCAGGCGGTAACGCATGCGTGTGTTGTGGGTGCCGTACATGCCTGCAGCGGCTTTCTCTTTATGAGCCTTCGTACGTGGGCAACGAGTCAAGCACCTGGAGGACCGGGAGCGGGGGCAGAGGCGGGCGCCACGGGACCGTGCTTGTAGTACGTCCCAATGAGTAAGAGTACCGGTACGTGTGAGGGAGAGGTGCGGGGGAGGCAATGCACATCTGCATCTATGTACGTGCTGTCCACTGGGACCCGAATGGGAGTAACGAGCCAGTCCGCCATGTGCTCCAGGCGCACCAACAATGAAGGCAATGGCGTCCTGTACGGCACCGTCCGCACCTTGACCGAGTCGGGCGGGCTGGGCCCCAGCGTTGTGTCGAAGGCGCTGCGCAGGGTGCGGGCCAGCGTGTCGCGCAGCGTGGCGCGGTAGGTGGCCAGGCAGTGCAGCGCGGCGGCGGACAGCGCGTGGCGCAGCTCGGAGGAGGCGCGCTTCAGGAAGGCGGGCCTGGCGCACGCAGGAAGCGAATGACATGAGACCGCAAGGGACAGGGAGCTTTGTGTTTGGGCACAGCGTGAGAGCAGCTACCCCGGACATGGCTGGCTTGGGCAGGCGGCTAAAAGCTACCGGTAGTGGATAGTAAGTCGGTGAGCTGCCTACTGCAAAGCAGAAACGGCAGTCACACAATGGCTTATCCCAACAAAGACCTAAACAAGCGTATGTTGGCGACCCGCCGTCCACCGCCCACCTGCGCAGCTCCATGTGCGACCCCTCCACGCCCACTTCGCCCGCCGCCCCGCCCCCGCCGCTGCCCCTGCCGCGCCCGCCGCCGCCCAACCGCTGCAGCAACGGCACGCGGGGCCCCAGCGCCCCCAGGCTCTCCTCCAGCTGCGCCACCTGGTCCGCCACCGCCACCACCGTGTTGCGCACCAGCAGCAGGGCGCTGCACAGCACCAGACCCGGCTCCGCCTGCAGCGAAGAAATGGCGGCGGCGGCGGCAGGGGAGGCGGAGGGGCCCTGGGGTACGGGACTTGTGCCGCTGGCGGACGCGACCTTGCCTGAGGGGTGAGGAGGGATGGAAAGGGGTGGTGGGTTCGGGCAGTTAACAGTGGGATGTGTGCAAAGCGGCAACGATCTTGCAGGTGGGAGCATGGGGACTGAGAGGTTGTTGGACCTAGCTTCATATTTGAAACCGGATGAGGCGCGGGCCCACCGTGGGGCAAGAGGCAATCACGGCCTGTCAACGGCCCTCCAGGACCACGCTTCGCGCTCTTTGTGCCCCCATGCCGCCTCACCGCCATTCAGCAGGTCATCCGCCGCCGTGCCGGACCGCCTGTGGCCCGCCTTCTTAGGCGACAGGAGCGGGACGCCTGCCGCCGATGCCGCCGGCGCGCCCCCGCCAAACAGGTCAGACAGGTTGCGGGAGTGGCCTGCACGGCCGTGGCCGCCGCCAGCCACCGGTGCCGTCTCCGGAGGTAGCGCCCGGTGCTTGAGCACCTGCAGGCGAACAGATGCAACCCACGTGTGTATATGGCGGGCCACTGTTTGCTGCTGGCCGCAGGGATAACACAGAGAAGCATCCGAACCATCGCTGTCAACCGCTCTGTTCACCAAACCGCAGCGCTGCAACAGCAAGGTAGCAGCTCAGCCCCCGCGCGCACCTCGTCCCACGCCTTGGTGCAGTGTTGGAGGTAGGTGCGCACGCACGCCACCACGGCGGCCGCGATGGCCGGGCCCATCTTGGAGGGCCGCTGCGGGCCGCCGCCCAGCGCGCGCTCGCAGCTCACCTCCACGTACACCTGCAGCCACGACGGAGGTGCGACGTTCATTCCTTGTTTGCGTACCAAGCGCGAGCACTCCTGCACCATTCGTCCTCTACACTCTTGACACTGACGATGTAGCCCATTGCTGCACGGCGTACGTGTCCAGTACGGCCTCTCACCTGCACGCTAGTTGCAAGGAACCGCCCGCTGCCCTCTTACCTGCAGCATGCGAAACAGCTCCAGGGCGCTGGCCGCCACCTCGGTACGGCCTGAGGAAGGCTGAGCGCGTGCCGGGCGCGCACTGGTGCGCTGCTCGGCGCCTGGGCCCCCGGCGCCGCCTGCTCCCCCGCCCGCGGCGCCCCCGGCGGGCGTGTTGGGCGGCCACACGGGGTCGCGCTCTATGAGGCGGGCCACCTGGCGCTTGAGGTCCTCCCCTGCATGCGGCGTTCGTACGGCACACGTGCGTGTCGGGTGAGCATGGACACGCATGCAAGGGGCGCACTACGCATCGTGTTTTACGGTATGGTTGCGCCCCGGCAGCACCAGAGGGCATGGTGCCATTGGTGACACGAGCTGCAGGTGCTGTGCAGAGCGGTAGTAACTTGCGGACACGGTGCGGGCGCCACCGCTGTCGCTGTGCACGCATCAAGCGGCAAAGCACCCACCTCCCGTCTCCGCCCACTGCGCCAGCGCTTCCGTCATGGCCCCCTCCAAGTCGTACAGCGGCAGCGGCTCCCAGCCCCCGTCATCGTCCTCCTCGTCCACCGCCCCTCCGCCACCCGTCTTCCGCCCGCCTTCGCCGCCAGCCGCCCGCCCCGATAGCGGCGATGGCCGTGGCTGGTACCCCGTGCCCCGCCGTGCGGGGGTCTTCTCGGGAGTTGACAGGGTGGAAGAAACGGGGGACACGTCCGAATCGGACTCGTCGCCGCCCGGGGATCGGAAGGGGTTGTCGCTGGCTGCTTGCTGGCGCGTGGGTGTGTCGGCACCGCAGCTGCTCTGGGTGCCCAGGGCGGCGGGGGGCGGCGGTGCGTCGTGCGCACGGCCCAGGCCGTTGCTGCACGTACAGAGATAATTGGCAAAAGGGAGTCGGGTGCACCGTTGTAGTTGCGGCAACACTTGCTGTGCCAGATCAGCAGGATACCGGCACCAAAAGCTCGACAGGGATCAATCATCCAAGCAGCCCACCTGGGTGCGTGCCCCGACGAGGCAGCAACCACAGGCCCAGCCGCTTCTGGCACCCTTGCCACACGTGGTACACACAATACACCAGTACCCAACTCAGTACATCTCGCATACCAGTACAGTACCCACCCCAGCATGAGGTCGTGCAGCGTCAGCACGCGCTCCTCCAGCTGCCACAGCGCCGCGCTGGCCGCTCCCGTGCTGCCGGGCCGGTACATATACAGCGTCTCCAGGCAGTCGCACAGCGCGTCGTAGCGCACCGTGGCGGCGGCACGTGTGAGGCCACGCAGGCCGGGCAGCTCCGCCTGGCACGTGGGGACGGGAAACAGACAAGCACGTGGGCGGCACCCTGGTTGGTGAAAGGCCGTACGGATTACCGGTATCCTGAGCGAGAAGGTTGGCGCACGCATGGCGCAACACCGCATTTGCGAAGAGCAGGGTAGCGGCGTGCGTGCTCACCTGGAGGAGCAGGTCCCGCTGCAGGGCCTCGTGCGCCCGCTGTGCCGCCGCTGCGACTGCCATGACGTCGTTCGGCAGCGTCTCGTTGGAGGGGCGCAGCGCTGCGATGGCAGCCGCCCGGGCAGAGGCGGCACGCAGCATGTGCTCTGCCAGCACGTGGATGGGCGCCGCCCGGGTGGGGTCCCACGTCAGGGACCAGCCGGTCATCTCAATGAGCAGCACCAGGCAGGGAACGGCCTGGTGTGGGGTGCGTGGGTGGAGCGTCCAAGGTTGAGGTGCTGCAGCATGGTCCGGGCGGCTATCGGCTGACCAGCTACTTGCAAATGCAAACAGGTCCTGCTGCTTCAGGGCTACATCACAAGATAGGGATGGGAGGGGGGCTGCCCCAACACGTGTACCCCACACCGACGCAACAGTGTGCGCTGGTACGTGTGTTAGCAGCAGGGGTGACGGAGGACCACCAGGCACCGCGTCTACCCTCGACCTCTTTACCTCTCTGCCAGTAAGCTTCTCGTAGTGAGATGCCAGCACAGGGCAAGCTTTCTGCAGGAAGGTGCCAACCAGGCCTGCCAAGCCCTCCATCTCCAGAGATGTGAGCTGGTTGCCGCGGTTCATCTGTCCGCATCAACGTACAGGCGAAGGGAGAAATAACGTTAGGTCAGTACACAGGACAGTGCACGTGTAACAATAGGCAGGAGACGGCGATAATCGGCAATCGGGCCAGGGTACCCGCTACATGCAATAAAGCGAGTACAAAACAAACCAACGAAGGAATTCGACGAACGAACAAACAACAAACGGACAAACAACAAACAGTAAGGAAGAAAAGGAAGAAGAAAAGAAGTAAAGAATGAAAGGAAAACAAATGAGTATTCGCTTTTAGCGATCTACAGTTCGATGGTACGTCTGTTCGCGGCCCGCTGGTGAACCTAATGCAGGTCACACTCAGCGTGCAAAGCAAGCATGCTAATGATGGCACACAGAGCACATACTTGGTATGCCAGAAAACGCGAAGCATACACAGCAGGGGTGTATTACGTAAGACAAGATGTATGCCATGCCAATCATGTTACAACCAAGCAGCAGCGCGTGGCATACAGAGCACAGCACGCAGTGCAAATGACAAAAGTGCAAGCCATACACTTCACCATGCACCACAGCACACTGTGCACACAGCACAGTTTCAAGCCACACACATCACGCTGTTCAGAGGTGCAAGCCATACACTTCAGAGTACAGCACAGCATACAGCACACACGGCAAGGTTTCCAAGCCACACACACCACGGTGCTCACAGCACGCAATGCACATAGCCAATGGGTGCACGCCATGCACTGATGGTGCAGCACACTTGCCAGGCTCAGCATATCAGCTCCGAAACCAAAGCATCATGTCAACATGCAGTCCACCACCATCACATGCAGACCTTGCACAGCACAGCACACAGCAAGGTTTGGGGTCAGATAGCACAGCATAGCATGGCACATGACAGTTTGCACAGCACGTCGCAGCGTAAGGCATGTCAGCGGAACAAGGGAGGACAGGGGACATCCCTTGTACAGTCAACCCATGCCTGGTACATGCCGGACTGTCGCACGAATTGGTGATGTTTCGGCAACTTGAGTCCATAATATGCAAGTAATGTTGTTACAACAGTTGTTGCGCGGCCTGGCTCGCTTACTGGAATGGTCGAATACCGATGACTTCTGAACAAACTCGCGTGACCCTCCCCATACTGATAGCGGTCATTTCCATGCATGAGTCTCAGATTGACCCTTACCAGCATAATTGGGTGCCAGAGCTTCTTCAGGAGGATGAGGTAGCCGACTTTGTCGGGCTGCCATGCGCCGACGAGGAGGTGGTACACCAGGACGATGCGCTGTGTGGCTGGGCGCACGCGGTAGAGCTTGGCGAAGTGGAACAGCAAGGACAGACCTGAAGGCCCAAGGACAGGCGCCAGGGCCGCGGCGAGCGGTGCCTCGAGGCCCGCGTTTTCGATCTCCTCCCCGAACGACCCGAGCGCATTCAACGGCACGCCTGCGGGCAGGAACGCGATATAATGAATGCATAGTTTTTGCGCTTTCTTAACACTATCTAGGTCATATAGGAGCTTGCGCCGTGTGTGAGTATGCCGAGATCGCTTCCGTGCACTCAGGGACGTGCGGCCCTGTCGCCGTAGCGCCCCGCGCCCGCGTCGACACACACTGCACATCGCCAGCAACGCCTAAGCCACGCTGGAAAGACTATGCCACGCTGCGAGTGATAAGTGTACGCCGGGATGTAGGCTCACCCGGGTCCTGCACGTCCTTGATCAACTGCCCTCCGCCGAAGTTGGGCCGCGTTAGGTTGTAGAGCGCAGTGGCGAACTTGCGGAAGGTGACGTGGTGGTCCACGGAGGGGTCCACCAGCGACTCGTCCAGCTGGTGCCTGGCGGGTGTTACGGGTGCGACGCAGTCGTTGACGGTGTACTACGTGCACTCGTACAGGGTCAGTCCTCAGTCCTCCGTCCCTGCACGACGCCTCTGTTCACATGGCCGTTGTTCGCCGCTGGTTTGTCAAAAGCTCGGGGAAGCGAAGCGCCACCGTCCACCCAGATACTGAAGGGTACATACAGTTTATGCATCTTGCATCACCTCTTCTTTGCATCCTCTCATCTCCTGCCCGGTCCTTGTGACCCCGCTCGCCCCTCGTCCGACTCCACCCAATGCGAACGGCGCACCTGTCTAGCCGGTGCACGAACTGCATGTTGGTGGGCAGGTGCATGTTGATGGCGCTGCCCGTACGAAGGAGCGTAGCCACACCCTGCAGGGCGGTACAGCATGACGTTACAATACTGCCGCCACAGCTCAACCTCAATGCCAATGGGCGACAGGGAGCAGTTGCACAAGGTTCCACCAAGACCAAATCTCGTTCGACAACGGTACGGCTTTGCCCTACCGGTAGACTGGCTAACAGGTTCCACCAGCAGCGTTGCGCACCTGCAGTGCCCCCCGTAGGGCCGCCGCGGCCGACGCCATGTTGGTGCCGCTTGGGTCGCTGGGCGTCGGGCCGCCTTCGCCGCCCCTGCCGCGGACCTGCACACGAGTAACACGCGCAGCGGCTGTTGCCTACCGGTACTAGCAGACATTTGGCGGATGGCATCTTAACGTACCCTTTTTCTTGGGGTGCATAGTGGGTATGTGACGTCAGGCAGAACCAACTGACAGGTAAGTCATTCCTCGCGGCATCTTCGTCGTATCAGGCTGCCATCCGTTCTGCGCCCAAGCTGTTTGTCACTGTCCCCGGGTGTCACAACGCCCTACCATGGCGCCCTCCTGCTGCGCGGTCGGCGCATCCCGCTGCGCCCGCGAGGTGGAGCCGGCCCTGCCCAGGCGGGTGACCTCGGGTGCCACCATTCCTCCAGCTGACCGGTCGCGCTTCCTAGCGGCCAAAGGATTGGGAGTACATACACACATTTGGATTGATACCAGTACAGATGCAGCCAGGTCACGAGTAGCAAGCAGCGCACAGCTCCCACACCGCAAAGCCGCGACATTCCCAGCACGGCCTGGCAGCTGCCAGTTAGGTGCGTTCCGTGGCTTACTCTGCGATGTACTGCACCACCACCACGACGCGGCCGCACACCGTGCGGCCCTGCGTGTTGGTCACTGAGTTTGTTGACGGGTCATAGATGATCCTGCATGGCACGAAGCGAAGATTGCATAAGGTCGGCCAGATCACCCGTGTAACACGACCAGGTCTTCACGCACGGCACGTCGTCGACGCACTTGGACCGCGATAGGGCAACTACATGCACGCGCCACTAGGCTCCCACTTGCCCGTCTGGACAGTCCAATGACCTTTCTGCACCAACTAGAGAGTGCGACCCTCCCCGTTTCCCCCCTCCCGGGCCCCTCACCTCACCGCCTCCGCCTCATCCAGCTGGCCCTGGCTGTCCCCTGGCCGCGCGTCCAGACCGCCCTGGGCGCCGCCCGCCCCTGCACTTCCTCCACCGCCGCCCCCTCCGAAACAGCCCCCGAAGCAGCCCGGCCCCTTGCTGTCCTTCTTGCCGTACACCGCCAGCTCCATGCGCTGCGTGAGGCCCGGGATGAGCCCCGCCAGCCGGATGCCCGTCTTACCCACCAGCGGGTCAGACCGCATGGGACGAGCGCGGTCCGCGGAGGAGCGCACCTGGTGCAGCATGGATAGAAGCATAGAACCGGGTGTTGAAGGCGCGAGCGGATCGTGCGGGCTGTGCACGGGCCCTGCCCGACCGGCCTGTCCCCTGCATCATACCGGTATGACCCACACGGTATAGGATCCCCGCAGCCTTGCAGGTTGCAGCACAGAACCCCGTAAGCTACCTCCCGGGCTCCCTCGTGGGGCTCCCTCCTCGCCCCCAGCAACAAGTTCAAGGCCTCCGCCGTGGAGCCTACACGTCTACGACCAGCAGCAATGCGCGGTGTATTGCCCCCACCCCCTTCGTCTACGCCACACAGCGTACCGACGCCCATCGGCGACGCCGCACGGGCCATACCCCACACGCCGGTGCTACCCCGCAGGACATGCAGATGCCCACCTCTATGACCAGCTCCAGGTCTGCGCTGGGCACCACGACGGTCTCCATGTCGTGGCCCCACGTGGGGCTGTCGCTGTCGGTGACCACCGCCGTGTGCTGCCGCCGCCCCACGGTCTGCTGCCGCGGGTCCGTCAGCAGCACCGTGCCGTACGGGCACAGCGGCTTGCGCCGCCTGGATGCCGACGCGGGGACAAGGCGGGGGCGGAGCGGAGCAGTGTCGGTACATATTGTGGCGCATGCACTTGCAACGGGTGCAGCAAGTGGCATCGGCAAACTGCTATTGACTAGAGGCTGCCGGTCGCAGCCTCCCATGCCGCGGAGGTGCTTCCCTTGAGACGGGAAAGCGAGTGTTCAAGGGCACACGGCGCCCAGTTTCACCACCGTAGATATGCTGACAGGGGGCAACCCTCGCTGGATCCCATGGCAAGGCGTTGCGTTTCCGTGCCGCTAGCACCAAGTGGCGGTGTCGTGTCACGCACAGCGCAGCACGCCACCCACCCCTTGACCATGAGGCCGTGCGCGCCCTCCAGCCGCACGCGCAGCAGCCCGTTGAACTCGGGCAGCCCCAACTGCTGCTGCATCAGCTGCTGCGCCTCCGCCATGGCCTGCGGGCAGCCGGGACGCCGGACACAGGCCTCACAAGGCAAAGCCGTAACCCACATCACAGGTCCAGCAACACAGCAGTCACAGAGACACACGCTGGACCCGGCAGGGAAGCGCACGGGGAGAAGGCGTCATGGAGCACCAAGACGCGCGCGCGCCCACCTCCCGGCGGTAGGTGTGGTAGGCCGCCCGCGCTTCCTTCTCGGCGGGGAAGGAGTCCTCCCGCACACAGAACGTGTTGGCCATGAGCGCCATGTGCTGCAGGTGCAGCTGCAGCACCACGTGGCTGTTAGCCAGCAGCGCCTCGGCAGTCACCTGGGGAGGCCGGCGGACAGGTGCGGGAGGAAGGCGTCGAACATGTTAATCGTTAAAGGGGAGAGGTTACCCGTTTTACCAACCGTGGTTCACGGCGCGGGCTTGCGGGACGCTGTGCGTGTCGCATGAGCCCCTGCCCTGCTGGGCAGCGGGCAGCAAGCCCGTGCAGGACCCCATGCCGTACGTCCGACGATGAGGGGACCCGTACCTGCTATGCTCCTGGACGTGCTAGTCCGTCCCCAAGGCCCTGCCCAGACCCTGCGCCGTGTTTCAGGCCATCTGCCGTGTTTCAGGCCCTGCGCCTGGCGTACGATAGGCCGAGGTACCAAGCCCGTGCAGGACCCCATCCCAGATTTCCGGCAACCCCGTACCTGCTCCAGGAAGTCCTGGTCCATCCCGAAGGCCCTGCCCAGCGCCTGCACGCGGGCCAGCCGCTCCGGCAGCGTGTCCGCAGGGTTGTACCACGCCAGCAGCACCTGGGGGCGAGGGCGCGCAGGGGGAGCAGGGGCGGTGACCGATAGATGCCAGCAGGGCCTGTCAGGGCCGCATGGGCAAGTGGGAGCTCAAAAGCATGCGCCACCAGCTGCCGTAGCAGCTTTGATTTCTCGACCACCGAAGCAGTCATTGCCCGGCAAACCACCACTGGTACATCCCGGTATATCCTGCTGAACGACCCAAATGGCCACCAGTGCACTGCCTGGTCTGGTTGGAGCACGGGCATGGCAAATGTACCCCGACCCAGATCAGGCAACCCACCGCTCTGGACACAGCCAGTGCGAACCTCCAGTCATTTGCCTGGCCCGGGGGCACGATCCAGTCACTGGCAGCGTAGGCCTCCGCCAAGGACGACGCCACCTGCTCCAGGGGCGAGGGGGCGTTCTCCCCTGTGGTGGCCCCGCGGCCTGCCAAGGGCGGAGCAGGGGCAGGACAGGTGGCAAAGGTCAGAACTCCGCAGTAGCAGCGTTGGGCACAGCATAGACGGGACAAATATCACCCGCATGTGTCGCAGGAGGACAGGGACCTGTTATTAGATCAGGAACCGGAATTACTTGGAAGGATAGGGTAGTTACAGTGGCATGTGGGTGTGTTGGGCGTACCCTGCTTGGTGCCGAGGGCGGGAAGTGGTAGGTCCTTGGCGAACGAGCCCTGGCCAGGCGACCCGCTGAAGTCGAGCTTTACCCCCTTCAGCAGGTCGCCTGCATTGAACACTTTGATGTCGTCCATGTTCTAGCTCGAGCTCTTCGGGCGAGCTTGCCCTTAGCAGCGCTGCCGCGCAGCTAACGGAGGGTACTCCATTTAGGTGGCAAAACGCGGTATCCCCTTCCGTACACTGCTGCACATATTCTACTCCTTAGTTTGACAAGATAGGAGTGCTGTAGCGGTGATCGGCTTGGCGAGCGGTTTGGGCCAGCACCGCGATTGTGCGAGGTAGAGCAGAGACTTCAGTCCTTGTGCGTAGTGTTATTGTCGCTATGCACCTTTGATGTATTGCTACGCAGTAGCAGCTGATTCCACGTCTTCGGAAAAGAAACTGTCGCAGCTGGGAACACGAGTCACAGACGCATACGAGGCTACAGCCCACTAGCGTCAGTACAACATGTACATGAGTATGCTGCGTCCGGCACACTATATGTTACTCTGCCTTGATCGGTACCTGCGAGCGTGGAGGTTGGGGGTTGGAGGTACGCCCTCGCCCTTGGGCCTTGGGCGCTTTGCCTGCGTGCAGGGCAACATAGTCTGGCTTACATACTCTTTCAGCTCATCATGCTTTTGCACCATTCCCACGTGTGGCAGGCATACCGAAACGCGGAGGGCACTGCGGTCGCAGACGCGACACATCGGTACTGACACAGCTGCGACGAATACCACGACATGCTCGCTTAACACAATATAACATCGAGGACGCCATTGCCAAACCCACCCCCGTCGGCAGACGCCCACACGAGCGACGACCAGACAGGACTTCAGCAACAGTGGCTCTGCTCAGCTGGGTGTCCCGCTTGACCTCCGTAATCCATGCAGCAACGGCTGGAACCGCAGCATCAGCCACAGCAGTAGCAACAGCAGCTTTAACAGGACGAAACCCCATGCCGTCTCCACTCGCATGCGCGTATGCCCCCACTGTCAGGGCACGGTGTCTCGGCCGGGTCGTGTCAACAGGGCCCTCGGCCACTGCTGCTGCTACTGCAGCCTCCGTGCAAAGACCCTGCCTACAGTCGCCTTCAACCGCACAGGGCTTCGTATGCGGCACCCTAGCACAGCTGCGTGGTCCACGCTTCGCCGCACACCAGCATGCATGGAACCCTTTGTCTGGCTTCATGCCTCCATCCCGGTTGCGGTACCACCCGGTGCATGCTGAACCTCCTCGGCATGAGCCTGCGGCCTTTGATACTAACAGCGAACCAGAAGGCCCAAATAAGGCTGGGAAGTCGAAAGGAGGGCGTGGTCGTGACCTTGAGGAGAAGGCAGGCGACAGATCTGCGTGGGGTCAAAAGCGCAAAGGCGCTGGCGGCTGGCGTGGCGACTCGGACCAGTTACAGCCAATGGCTGGCCCCTTTTACGCTGTGGCTGTGGGACGCCAGGTAACTGCGGGATAAATGGTGACGTCTCGTTTGTGGCTGGTGGCAATGCCGACCGTGCCGCAAAGCTGCTCCTGCACCCTGAAACGTGCTTTCCCTCCGCAGCCTGGCGTGTACGACACGTGGATACAAACCAAGCGGGCGGTGGATGGATTCAACGGCGCCATATACAGGTGCGTTCCCACTCGGCACGGTTCCTGTGCTGGACTCCTTGAAGCAGCTGGGGACCAGGTCTTGAAAGTATGTCCCCACGGTCGGGGGAATTTTAGTTCCTCACCGCGTTTACGGCCTTGTGCACAGCAAGTAGCGCAAGACTCGAAGAACCAGTAAACTCAAACCGCCGAGACACCAAATCATCCCTTGCAATCGCGCAGTAACCTTTGTTGTTGTGTCCTTACAGGAAGTTTTCAACTTTTGACGAGGCACAGCGCTTTGTGGAGACACGCCAGGCTGACGGCGCCAGCGAGAGCAGCAGCGCCGGCGCTGCGGCGGAGGGCGCTGGCAGCGGCACGGGCGGTGGCTCCGGCGGCAAGAGCAAAACGTTCTACGCCGTCGCAGTGGGTCGCACGGTAAGCCGACGCGTGCGGCGCGATTGCGTGCCGTGGCTGCGGCTCGTTGGGACGCACACCCGCAGCAGTGCGTGGCACAGCATCGGCCCTGGTAACCCACAGCCGCCATCACACATATGCCCACCTCCCGCCTGCCTTGCTTTCGCTGCATTGCTTCTGCCTTACGTCACTTGTCTATTGCTTGCTTCAGCCACCAGTCCACGTGCACACCGTACGAACCCACGCTCCCGTTCACTGATGCGTTGCAGGTGGGGGTGTTTGACAACTGGGCGGAGGCCAGCGACTCAGTGCAGGGCTTCAGCGGTGCTATGTTCAAGTAAGTCCGTGCACGAGCATGCGTGCGTTTGGCACGAATTATGGGCTAGCCCCCGTCATGTAAGCTACGTTGCTCGATTGTTCATGCCTTCATGCGTCGGCCCGTGGCGGCCTCCTTCCTGCACGACACTCCTATGTACCAGGCCCCACTGCTGTTGACTGCACAGCACCCTGGAGGCAGCACACTGTGGGACTGCGCTGGTGACCATCATTCGCGCCCATGCATGGTCGTATCCTGGCCTCCGCCCACACGGTCAAGCTTAAACACGGCTGCGTATGCAACACCAACCCTGCCCCACCAGGAGCTTTAAGCATGAGGCTGCAGCGATCAGCTTTGTCCAGGCCCTCTCTGCAGCTGCCCGTGCCAAGGGGCCTGACGCCAGACCTTTACCTCTGGACGCTGCCAGCACGGACGCGGAGGCGCCACCTTCGCCCGAAGGCCCCACGCAGAAGCCCCAGGGTGGTGGGGCCAACAGCAACAGCAGCAGGAGCAATGGCGAGAACCCAGGCGAGGGAGGCGAGCGCGAGGCCGGCAGCAAGGGGAAGGACAAGGCCTCTGGAAAGTTCTACGCCGTGTCAGTGGGGCGCACGGTGGGTCTACAGGGTGGACTGGGGGCCATGCTAACGCTTGCTGCACAAACCTGCTGCTCGGGTATGTCGTCACCGCCTGTTGCATGCCTGAGTGTGCTCTCAGTGATGACAATAGGGTACTTTGGCAAAGTTACCGGGACAAATTACGAATCCTTGATGTGCAGGTGGGCGTGTTCACCACGTGGGCGGAGGCATGCGCGTCCGTGGACGGCTACCCGGGGGCCATTTTCAAGTGGGTATCACCACCTGCACGCGCACGTGCCTCACGCTCCCGTAATGAATGACATATGACGTGTGCTTGTATTGCGCTGCTTCGGCTACGACGCAATGTGTTGGACTTGTCAGGGGCAGCTGGGACACAGGAACGGAAGCTGCTTTGGGGCTAGGCTGGAAAAAGAGCCGACATGCTTGCAATTACTTGACTACGTAACCAGCATCAGTCATCGTCGCAGTGCCACCCCGGCCAGGGGCATAATATGTACGCACACGTGGTACCCGTCGTTAGCTGGGCATAGAGCGCCGCGCTTTCCTTTTCCTGCCTCTATTAGAGCCGCAAGCACACGCAGCCACCGCAGTCCCTTCCTCGACCGCCGGTCTGCATATTACGTCGTACACATGGCGAGAGATCGTCACTTGGACATGTGAGCACCGTTTCTCGCCTTTCTTTGACTCCAAATACCCGCAACCACCGCAGGTCCTTCCTCGACCGCCGGTCTGCCGAGGCCTTTGCGTCCGTGGGCCCCGGGCCCCGAGCCAGCAAGCGGACCAAGAAGCAAGCGCAGGAGGACGGAAGCGGCCAGGGAGCAGACAGCCCTGCTCGCAAAAAGCCTGGGAGGCCACGCAAGGAGAAGGGCGAAGCGGACGTGCAGCCAGATGCGCACCCAGCCGGCAGCGTGGCTGTGGGGCGTGTCGATGTGCCGCTGTTGGACAGCGGGGAGAGCGTCGCGAGTGGTGACAAGCTGGACTTTGAAGGGCTGCTAGCCAGGCAGGGCCGGCAGGGCGAGGCGCCGCGGGGTCGGGGCAGGCCCAGGAAGGTCTCCCCTGCCGTGGAGCCCTCGCGCCTGTACCGCATGGTGCGTGAGGCCGTGGCCTGGGTTCGCTACCGTTGTTTCATGTGTGTGCTAGGTACATCGTACATGCTAGGGTGCTGCCACCGCTTGGATGGGCTTCGCTTCCTTCGCTGGTGTCCACTAAGGTGTCGAACTCTTGCAGGTGGTAGGGGCGTAGGGCCTATGCGATGGCTGGTGCTGGCTCTGGGCTCCGGGTGTGACACTTTAGGCTGGGCGCCGCTGACATGTGCGCGGCACGTGGGGCAATGCCTGCCCCAAGGCTATGGCCGCGCGTTGGGGCGGCACGTGGATGCACTTTAACATCCGCACGCCTGGGAACACCCGTGCACGCTCAGTCACAACCTCACCACCTGGCGTGCCCTCCTGCCACACTACATCACAAAGTACACACGTGCACAGGCGTTGCCAGGCAGCCTGGCTACCCCTGCACGGTTGCTGAGCCATGCCCCGGCCTCGCCCCTGGCCTGCCCCACACCGGCATTCGCAGGAGTTTGACGGCGGCGCGCGCAAGAACCCCGGTCCCGGTGGCTTCGGCTGTGTGCTGTTGGAGAACGGCACGGGGCGGCACCTGGAGTACGTGGCGGGGCCGCTGCCGGGCGTCACCAACAACGTGGCGGAGTGGACGGCCCTGGCGGCGGGCATGCAGGTGGGGTGGGAGGTGGCGTTGGTGGTGTTCGGCGATGTGGGCCGTGGGTGCTGGCGTTGAAAGAGGTGCAGTTCAGGTGCGTGCGGAGCTGCTGTATCGAGTTTGGAGCCTCAGCGCATGCTGTATGGGACGGCCGGCCTGAAAAGCCTTTATGTGGTACTCGTACCTGACTGACGCTGTGCCGTACCGTGCGGTGAAGGTGGCGCTGGAGCTGGGTGTACGGCACCTGGTTGCGCAGGGGGACTCGGAGCTGGTGGTCAAGCAGGTGGGAGAACGCCACGCCATGCAGAGAGCAATACCACATGTTCATGGTTTGGCAGTACCGGTACTTGGTGTGTTTTGGGATCCTTCTGCATCTGGTACATCGCGCATGGGCCTGCACACTGTATTCCAGCGTGTCGTGGTGCTGTAGGACGCCTCGCAGACGTGTGAACTTGCTGCATTTGGCCACCCTGCTGCCTGCGTGTAACCCTCTTGTACGTGACAAGGGCGTCCTGTGGCTAATGCTGTCCAGGTGTCGGGAGAGTACAAGGTCAACACGCCGGCGCTGCAGCCGCTGGCGGCACGTGTCTCGCTGCTGAGGCGGCAATTTGCATCATTCAAGGTGCAGCATGTGCGCAGGTGCGTGCGCCGCAAGTGGCTGCTTGCGCAGACCCGCTATACACCGGGGCCCTTCGCTGCTCGCCTCGTGATTACCAAGCACCTGCAAGCATCCTACAGTAGCCCAGCGGCAAACGCGGTGCACATGTTCGAGGATCGCCACTGTATCCCGAAACCTAGCTAGCAACCTGAAGCAACTACGCTGCCAATATACCAAATTACCATGACGTTCTGGACTACCACAACCACTATTTTACCGTACAGACCTGGCAACCTCCCGGCTGTGCCCACACCTGCCCGATGCTTCACTTTCGCCCTGCCCATGGCGTATCCTTCGCTGCCCCGCCATTGTGCCCCAGGGAGCACAACCACCTGGCCGACGCGCTGTCCAATATGGGCATGGACGCACAGGAGTTTGCCGACGCGGCAGCGCAGCTGCGCATGCAGGTGGCGGCGCGGCGGCGGGGGCCGGCGGGCCGAAATGACGGCGATGGCGACGGGGACAGCGAGAGCGAGGGCGATGAGGCGGACAGGCTGCAAGCGCGGACCATGCAGGTGGGCTTGACAGCGGCTTGACACGTGTCAGTACGGTACATGAGGTGCGAAGGACTGAGCAGCGATGGTCATGTTTCGTGGGAGCATGGTAGCGCTGGGAGGCGGCGTGTACGGCACGGAACAGCGCATTAGTGAATGACGTCGGCGCTGGCCGTGTGGCTTACCTGTCCCCTTGCTGATACGGTACGCCTATGCTGCTGCTCTGCAGGCCCTGGGTGATGAGGCGGTGAATGAGGCGCTGCGTGAAGTGGAGGAGGCGCGGGCGGCCCCACGGGCCTCGGCAGACGTGCAGACGTGGTTGCAGCAAGGCGCCGGGGCAGGGGCAGGGGCAGGGGCAGGAGGCGGAGGAGCAGGGAAGGGGGCGGGGACGGGGGCGCGGGGTAAGGAGCCTGTGATGATGCAGGTGGTGGAGAGCGGGCCGCCGCTGCTGGTGCGGGGGTCAGAGGCGGGTGGGGAGCGGGACTTTGGGCGGAGGCTGGATGCGGTGGCGTGTGCGGCGGGGGGGCTGCTGCCGCCGCAGCAGTCGCGACGGCGGCGGCGGCAGTAGGGAGAAGCTGGGTACGGGACGGGCAAGCTACGGAAAGGTGGATGTGGTGCATGTGCCAGGGTATTGGTTTCGATGGATGACAGATGTGCTGGAGAGCGCCGGCCGCGGCCTGATGGCCGCCATGTGGGCGTCGTGTAGCTTACGGGAGAGAGATGTAGCTAAGAGAGTGAGCAATCCGTTGGCCCTGCGGCCTGCTGCTGTCCAACCGCCTGCAGACTGGTCGGAACCTGCTGAGTCTTAATAAATGCCGCTGCATGGTCTTACCGTGGGAAGCGGTTTGCTGCTGACTAGCGCGCAAGGAAGGCACATCGGCAGACAGGCGAACTATGTAACGAACGGCCAACCCAGCCACCTGCCCTGATTAACCCCTCGCCCAAACGACTAAACCCGGATAATCTCCCTGGCCAAGGTTGCTGACTTCGGGCTGAGCGTGGCGCTGGAGGAGGGCCAGACGCATGCCTCCAGGAGGTTCCAGGGCACGCCCGCATACACGGCGCCGGAGATGCTGGCACGTGGCCACATGTACGTCCAAGGCGGCGGACGTGTACTCGTACGGCGTACTGCTGTTGGAGCTCACGTACAGCACTCTGGTGCCCCTGATGCGACTACCCAAGGGACCTCCGCCTGTGGCTGCTGCTGCTGCAGCCGCGGCCCCTGACCTGGCGCCGGGCCCCGGTCGGCCCCCTTAGCTGTCCAGAAGGGTCCTTCTGTTGCTGTCGAGGGTAGCTACGCGGTCTGTGAGCCTGCGGCTGTTGGCCGGCTGCCCTGTGGAGCTGTCACGGCTGATCGTGGCGTGCACGCACCAGGACGCGGGTCAGCGGCCCACGTTTGATGAGTTGTTTTTTGGTGAGGTGAGCGCGGGGCGCTGGTCCCTGCGGTCGGGCGATGTGGGTCGTTTGCGATCAACAAAGAGGAAGTGGATCTATAGTCCGCGACAGGTTTGCGCAGGTCTGCGGCTTACAGGGGCAGGGTTTCCGCCAGTTTCCGCCCACCGCGCACGAACTGCCCTCGTTCGTTCGCCTCTGCCCGTCTGCCGTCCTCTGCCATGCCCATTGTGGTGACATCTCTGGTCAAGATACTTGTTGAGCCGCATGGACAGCATCGCACCCCAGTCGCGTGTGCATGCACCCGTCCGTTCTGGCGCGCGCCGGGGGGCAACCCGACACAGACGGTGTAGCAAACCAGGGGAGCAAACAGCATTCAGCAGGAGCAGCCGTGCGGAGATTCCAGCCGCCTACCGGTACTCAGCACCATCGCTTCGGAATGTCTTCGTTATACGTGATATGGCAGTGAGTGACACTGTTCTACTTGTCTGCTTGTCAGGGATTCTCTACGGGATTCTCTCTATCTCATTCCCGCTCAGCATCCGCTGCACAGGGGAGCACGCGGCTGTCATCCGTGCTAAGGGTGGGCACCAGCAACCCTGACGAAAGACGGTACTGTATACAGCATGCGTCCAGCTTCCCTCGGTCAAACACGGACGGCACTGCACACTTCCGTTGGTTGTTGGGCAGCGTGCTTGCACCGCTCAGCAGCGTAGCTTAGACCAGGGGAGACCTCCCCTGGCTGAGACGCTCATCATGCTGAAATCCCCGTTTGCACGGAAATCCATAGCTGTTTTAGAGAATCTTCAGGTGCTGTCCGTGATAAGATGGCATGGGGTGAAGTTGCTGTCTGTCTGCGCTGTCACTTTGAATTGCTGTGCGAGGCGTGTCGCGTGAGCGCTTCCCTTCAGCTCGATGCCTCGGACTGGCATGTCAGGAAACTTAAATACTTGATAAACATTTGGTCACGTTTTGCTGACTAGGTTGGCCCCTTCTGCAGCTGCGTTGACATCCTTGCCTGCAGCCATGCCTCCGAAAGGGGCATCGCCTCGCCTCCAACAGCATAAACTGCTTGGAAGTCTCCTACGCCTAGCTTCTCAGGACGTCGCTGCGAAATGGGATGCCGCTGCGCTACGGTCGCTCCCCGACGGAGAGCTGTGTGAGCTGGAACAGGAAAAGCGGTCGGCTTGCTCGCTGGTTAGAGATGCTAAGCCAGCAACATGGGATGCAGTGTTTCAAGCCTTGGAGCGGTCGCCTGAGGCACGGGTGGCTCTGGCGCAGCTCCTTTCCGCAACACTGCGCACCTGCACCCTGCGGTCTCCAGGAGCAAGCCCCCAACTCGCAGCAACTCCCACAGCCGAACTGCAAAGCGGCGCAATCAACAACTGTGCAGCTAACAAAGCGGGCGCACGGCTCATGCGCCTCGCGCAAGGGACCCTCATTTTCGCGGTCTCCGTCGCCAACTGGTACATGAGGGCTGCAGGCCTTCACTGCCTCGGCGGGGAGCTGCCTGCAGGTGCTGCCAGCTTTGTGGAGGCGCTGCTGCGCGCTGACTTCCTCACCGCTGTTGCGCAGTATTCCAGCGCTGCGCGTGGCTGCCCGACACCTCGGCCCGAGCACATGGACCCGCCCACCGTGCGGCTGGTGTCCAGACTCGGCCGCACCATCAGCAGCGCGGCCGCGGCGAGCCCTAAGCATTCTTCCCTGATACTTTCCTCGCTCTGCAAAAGTGATTGCGTGGAGCTGTGGGTGCAGGACGCAGCGGAGGGCATGCAGGACGAGGAAGGGGCATGCGGGTCCAAACTCCGCAATCTGCTGGAGCAGATCTACCAGGAGTGCTCTACCGGCAAGGCAGCTTTCGACCGCCTGCGGTCCCTGTGCTCCGGGCCCCGCCTGCGCTACTGGCTGGGCCTGCAGGCGGTGTCTCAGCTGCACGCCGCGGACGGCGGCACCCTGTACGGCCTGCCGCCTGCTGTGCTGCTGCCGCCGATCTGGGTCGAGGAGAAGAAGCAGGCGCAGGAGGTGCAGCAGCAGCGCGCCCGCGGTGGCAGCCCAGGACAGCCTCAGCGGCGGTTCCTAGGCTGTGGCAGCGTGAGCAGCTCGCTGGAGGCCTGGGCGTGGCTGCTAGAGCACGACGGCGTTGAGCTGATGGCCCCCTTGCGCCCGCGGGGCCTGCTGTCCCTCACGCTGCGCGCTGCTCATGCGGCCCTGGCGTCCTGCGAGCTGCACGACCCCGGGCTGGCGGGCGCCGTGGAGGCGGTGCGGCGGGGCAGCGGCCAGCAGGGGAGGCAGCAGCAGCAACAGCGGCAAGACATGGGGTCGGTGGACGGAGCTAGCTGCCGGAACAGCTGCGGGAGGTACTCGGGTTGTGGCGGTAGCAGCAACAATGGCGGGTGCAGCAGCAGCAGGGTTTGGCCCAGCGGCGGCAGTGGCAGCGGCAGCAGTCCCACAGCCAGCGGCCCAGGCGGGTGCAGCAGTGGTGGTGGTGGCTTCAGCGGCTGCCAAAGCTTCAGGAGTGGGGCAATGCAGCACTACTTTGAGGCCGCTGGTTGCAGCACGCTTGCACTGACGGCATTGTTGGAGGCGAGGGATGCACTAGCAGCCGCCATATGCCATAAGCACTCGGGCAGCTGTGCAGAAAGCGGCGTGGGAAGTAGCAGCAGCAGCGGTGACGGCGACGCAGCAGCCATTACTGGTGAAAGCAGCAGTTGCCCGAGCAGCGGATGTAGCAGCATGAGCAGCACCGACGGCGGTGGTGGCGGGACCAGCGCTGGGATGTTGGGTGCAGGGGCAAGCAGCAGCCCTGCACAAGGGGCAAGCCATGCACCAGGCGGCCGGCTGCACCTCGCACGCTTTGCATTCCGCTGGTGGCCCCTGGTGGTGCGGGCGGTGTGGGCTGCCATGAGGCGGCCAGGCGGCCTCACGCTGGTAGATGGATACTGCAGCGGCGTAATACTGCCCGTGGTGCAGCCGTGGGAGCCTCGTGGAGGTGGCAAGGGTAAGCGCAGACGGATGGCCTGCACCATTACTGCAAGCATACTATGCACACATCCCATAGATGTACAATACGCGATGTTGCGTTACGCAATTAGATTTCCTTATCGGGCCAGGACAGCGCCCCCTGATTGCCATACCCCCGTTTCGCCGTGCCTGTCTTGCATGCAGATCTCGAGCTGCCGTCCTCTCCCCCGCCTGGCCTCTCCACGGCCCTCGCCGCGGGCCTCATCCCCACCATAGAGGCCTACCTGCGCACCATTGCCCGCCCCTGCAGCACAGCCTCCTCCCCGTGCAGCTCTGACCCCTCCACCTCCTCCCCGTCCTCCTCCTCCCCTGCCTCAACCACTGCTGCATCGCCAGTTTACTCCAACATCATACATGCGTCGGGGCACGCCGTTGACCTGTTTGCGAGGCTCTCCGACCAGAACCTGGCGCTCTTGCTGGCGTACGGCGACCCTGTGCAGGGCGCGGCCCTGCTGACCACCGTGGCCAAGGCCGCGCTGTGCCATGCAGAGGCATCCGCACGGGCGGGCTACACAGCAGGGGTGAACCGGGTCACTTGCAGAACACTTGGCGTCTTGATAAACATCAGCGCTGCGCTAAACTCGGAATCGGAGGACAGCGCCTCGACAGCAGGGCCTGAGAGTGCATGTGCTGCAAGCTCGGCACCTGTTGGTGGCGGGCCCACCGCGCCGGCAGTCAGCCAGGCTCCTGGTGCGACGGCGGCATGCCAGCACAGCCCCGCGAAGGAGCAGCTGAAGCAGCTGCTGTGGTTCGCCGCGCCGCGGTGGCTGCCGGTGCTGGAGAGGCTGCACGCGTTGTGTGAGCCAATTGGAGACCCCAGGATATGGGGCCCCCGCGTCGGTCACTTTAGGGATCACCTGCGGCAGCTGTTGGGCGGGGCGACAGCGGCCTGCCGGGCTGCCTGGGAGGCGGGCGACGTGCGGGCGGTGGCCAGCTGGCGGCAGCTGCTGCAGCGCGACGTGTGCGTGCGGGACTGGGTGGGCGGCGACGTGCTGGGGACGTGGGAGGCGGAGGCGTGGTGGGCAGATACACCGCCACAGCAGCCGCACTCGCTGGCTGGCGGCATGGCCATAACAGAGGGGCTGGCGACCGGCGGAGGCGGCGATCCCACAGCAGCCGCAGCTTCCATCGGCGGCGCGTCTAGGTACCCGTGGGTCTTCATGATGGCCCTGGCACCTTGCGAGGCGGCCTCGCTGCTGCCCACCTGCTCCAACTCGCTGTGCACAGCGCTGGAGGGAGACACAGAGGCGGGCCTGGGGCTGACGGTGGTGGAGGCGGAGACAGCGTCGTTGTCAGCAGGGGCGGGGACGAGGGCGGGAGTGACGGCTTCGGGATCGGCGGCAGGGGCAGAGCCAGGAGCGGGCGAGGGTCACGAAGCGGAGTCGATGACGCCGGCGGCGAAGGGGAAGGGGAAGGGGAAGGGGAAACGGAAGGGCAAAGGGGCGGGGAAAGGGAAGGGAGCAGAGGCTGGCGCTGCGACAAAGAAGGTTGGGGCTGCTGAGCTGGGGTCAGGGGTGGGGCCGGGCAGCTGCTTCCGGTACTGCTCCGTGGCCTGCCGTACAGCGCACGTGCAGCAGCAGAGACTGAACCTTGCGAAGCTGCGGAGGCCTTAGGGCGGATGCAGGGTGGATGGACCGTGGGCAGAGATGATGACGGGACACACGCGTGATGCTTTTCCACGGCGTGCGTTACCAGGCAGTAGGTCACGACAGGCGGGCACTGCGCTGCTATCCATGGTGAACAGGCGAGCGGTGTGTGGCATTTGCGGTGCTTATCACAGTGGAGTACGCGCGCAGCGTATTGCCGGTGTCCGGTACTGCATTGAGTCTGGAGCTGCAGCCGTCATGTCAGGGCTATAATCAGCGGAACTAGCTGGCGGGTTCAGTACATTACGTAGCGGGGCTTGAAGGGCGTGTGCGGCCCGCATGCTTGCATGCATTGCGGTAGGGCAGAGATCGGGCTGGTTCTAGCTGCAGCACAGTCGTGGCTTCGGCATGTGGGGTACCGGTAACCAGGCCGGCAGCCCGGCAGGCGGCAACCGGCGCCGACAGGGAAACGGGTTACCTAAGGCTGCCTTTTCTGGTCCGCAGTAAGGACCGTGCGTGCCGCCTCTGTTCGCTCTAATCTGCACGAAGGCAAAGTGTATACGGTAGCTGCGTGAGGCGGTTCACCCCTGTGCAGCCGTATGGACGGGCCATACGCAAGCAGAATGGCAGGTGTTGAGAAGGGCCAGGGTTGGCGGCATGCCTATTGAGTGTAGTAGGATGCGGTACAGGGACAACAATGCATGTCTGAAGGCAGGATTCGGGAGGCGATAAGGCAACATCACTTCCAGTTACCAGGCGGCATACCTACGAGTGTGGCAGCAGCAGCAGCGAGCCCTACCCTTCACGTGGAGTTTTGATATTTGTACCACTTGCGGAAAGTCGTACAGCGCTGCGCTGCCCACTGAAACCGGGACTGGCATGGGCAGCCACGCAGGATAGAGAACTTCGTACAAGTAAGGTAGGCTGGAAAGCCTGGGTTGGCGGATCACCGTTCACCAATAGTGGACACCACAGCGTACAGCGACGCTCACTGGGTTCAGAAGAAAAGTAACGCAAGCTAGCGGCAGTATGCGCGAGTACTGTGTAGGTGTGAGACAAGCAGCACTTCTGCGTCGGCTCTTCAACGTGTAAACGTAATTACAGCGTATGGCTGAAGGTGGTGGCGCCGGCAGGGGACACACAACTCGGCTCGGAGCGGCCTTGGGCCTTGCTTGTGTGTGCACGTGTACGCACGGCTGCATTCGGTCTCTGGCCCGTTACCTCACCACCAATGAACGGCAGCAATACAACAACGTGGGCCCGGTGTGCAGGGGCCACGTACGATAGACACAACCACCTATTGACCATAGCATCCCTCGCCCACACCGCCGCAGCTCAAACCCTTCAGCGTTCACACCTGCTCGCACAGCTTGTGCGCTGCACCACGCTGCACCATGTCGGCCGTCCCCAGAGCCACCTTCCGTCCCCCATCCCTACGCTGCCTTCTCACGCCCTGCCCTGCATGCCGGCCAAACGCCTTCTGTGCACACCCGTGTGGAAGTTCCCTTGCGTACGCAGCGAACCGAGCGAACCTACAACACCTCCGTAACCTCACGCATCCTACTACGCACCATAGATTCACTCGCGCGCTCAGCGCCGCCAGGTCCTCCCTTGACCCCTGCCGCCTGTCCCAATCCCACTTCACCAACCCCCGCAACTCCCGCCGTTCCTCCTCCGTCATCTTCCCACGCCCCCGCCCCCGCAGCTTTTTCAGCTCCCGCTCCTGCTACCGCTCCCTCCACTTCCGCTGCCGACCCCTCCAGTGCCTCTTGCTCCGCTCCACAGCCGCCGCCTCCCCCTCACGCTGCACCAGCTCAAGCACGCTGGGGTTGGGTTTGCCCTTCAGGGCCTGCCGCCACGCGTCCTCCCAGTTAACGCAGCAGCCGTTGGCCCGCAGGAACTCGACGGCAGGCATGGGGGCTCCCCTGCTGAGGACCGCGCTGAACAGCTCCCCGCGATCACATGACCCATGGGTCGAATACGTGATGGGGCAGCCCAGGTCCAGCAGGCAGCGCAGCATGGCCACTTGTCCCTTGGTGGCAGCCGGGACGTACGGCGAAATGCAGTCCTGCGGTTGATTGGGTATTCCCGCACGTGGTGCTGTCAGTTGGGCGCACGTGGCACACAGCGACACAGACACGCAAATGTGGCATGGCAAGCGCATGGCAAGGGTCGATAGATGCTACAGTATTAGCCATCACCAAAGCAGGCAAGCGCACCAACCCACTATGGTGTAACGGCACTCACCCGCACGGTGCATCCCCCGCTCCGCACCGCCCACTCCACCAGCTCCTCACTGCCGCCCTCAGCCGCCGCCGCCAACGCCGCCTCGCTCCAGGGGCAGCCCAGCCCCACCAGCCACACCACAAGACGGCGGCTGCCGGAGCGCGCCGCGTGCGTGAGCAGCTCAGCCAACAAAGGCTTCGGCAACACGACCACCTGCCCTGCTGACCCTGCCTCCCCATCCCCTCGCCCCAGACCCTGCCCATCGTCCCCGTGCCGCTGCCCCAGCTGCAGCTGCTGCTCCTCCAATGGCTCGTAGTACCCGACTTCCCACGGCAAGATGGTCACCACCCGCAGCAGCCACTCCACCGCCTCGACGTGGCCCCCACCCGCCGCTGCCAGCAGAGCGGTCCTGTCCATGCGCCTCCCCCGCGCATGCAGCGCCCTCAACACGCCCACGTGCCCCCGCTCCGCCGCCGCGTTCACCGCCTTGCTGCCTACGTTCTCCACTAACGGGGCCCTGCGCCTGCGTCTGCTCCTCCCACCACCACCTCCACCGCCTCCGCTGCTGCTCCTGCTGCCCTCCCCGAGTAGCTCCTCCACCAGCCCCGTGTTCCCACACCGCACCGCCTCCCGTAGCATGCCCAGGCCCCCCAACTCGAACCCCTGTCCCTTCAGCCACCGGTACCGCTCCGCCCCATCCGGCCGCGCCGCCAGCCATTTGCCGGCAGCCCGATAATCTGTTTGAAGCTGCCTTGCAAAGCACAGGTGCCGCCAGTCGTCCTCCGTCTCATTTGGTGCGATGCTGAAGTCGTCAACAACCAACGTATTCCTGCCGTCGCTGTCCGTATCCGTTGAGCAATCAACCCCAACAGACCCGCTGCTCTCCGTGGCCTGTTCCTCCTCCGCATCCTCCTCCTCCTGCACAGCCCGCCCTGCATCCGCCGCTGCCACCATTCCAATCCCCCCTGCAGCTGCCTCCCTGGCGGCTGCCCGGCGCCGCAGCACGTCGTTTGGCCCCCGGGGGTAGCCCTGCTCCCGCACCAGCCACTCCACCTTGGCCTGCCAATCAGCCGTGGGGCTGCACATAGCCCCCGCCATGGCCCAGTCCAGGTGGGCTTTCCAGTCTGTCGCATCCAGCTCCCACAGATGGGGCCGCGTGGCGCATGCGTATCGGAACGCGCTGTGGCACATCTCGTGCATGCGCCGCAGAGTGGGCAGGTCGCAGCCGTATGCCGCGTAGCCAAGAAGCGGCTGTATGGACATGATCGCTGGGCAGAACGCAGCTGGCTGCCTGGCCACCGGGCCCTGCCTGGCCTCCTCCGCGCGCCGGAGGAGCCACGGCACCAACTCTTCGTCGTCAATGGTCACCGCCCAGAACAGCCCGTGCGCAGCGTCCTGCAGCCTACAGCTGCTGTCGCTGCTGTCGCTGCTGCTGTTGTGGATGCCGCCCCTGCAGCTGCCGGCCCTGCTGTTGTCCTCGCTGCTTTTATCGCAGTGGCTGCTGATCTCACTGCCGTCACCAGTGCTGCTGCTGCTCCTGCTGTTGTCCTCGCTACTGCTACCACACTGGCTGCTGCTGCTGCCGCCGCTGCAGCTGCTGGCCCCGCTGTCATCACTCCCGCTGCTGCTGCTCTCCCTGCCACCGTCGTCCACTGCCTGCCGCGACGCCTCCGCGTGCCTTAGGAACAGCTCGCACACCTGCTGGTGGCAGCTGCCGGTAGCTGCCATGTCGTACTGGCGACTCTTGGGGTACAAGCCCACGCTGTCACAACAGCCCCTAGCCCCGTACTTGCGGTACAGCCCTGCGTGCCCTGTGCACAGAGCGGCCTCGCGCGCCAAGTAGCCCCGGCCCCAGTAACCTGCAAACGCCTTGCTGCTGTCGTGCTTCTTTGGCTTGCCTGCCCCAACAGGACACGTCCTGTCCATCAGCCAGTCGCACACGTGCCCGTGCCCCTCCTCTGCTGCCGACCAGACCGCCTCCCTAGGCGCCTCGCACCCCAGGGCCGCCTCCAGCTGCTGCAGCACTTCCACGCTACCACACCTGGCCGCACAGCACAGCAGCTGCTGCTTCTGCTTCAGCGTGAGGCAGCGGCCGGCACCTGGGGCCGCCCAGCGGTGCAGCAGCATGGGCGCAGGGACCAGGGCACGCCTCGCCAGGTCGCCGCACTGCTGATATGTGCCCACCCGGATGGTGGTGTGTTGGGGGCTGTGGAGGCGGGAGGCCAGTTCGCGGCACACGATGCGCAGGCTGCAGGGGACCTCGTTGGGAGGGAGCTCGTCGGCGATGCGCTGCAGCAGCTCGCCTGGAAGGTCGTGCAGCTGCGTCGTCCGGGGGCAGTCGTCGCCCTTACTTTTGCGCTTTCGGACGCATATATTATGGTCACTGTAAATTGAGGGCTGCGTGGCGGAAGGCGCAAGATCTATCGCGACACCCGTTTTGGCGGGCCCGGCGTTCGCGCCGCTTGCATCAGCACCGCTGCCTGTTGGATGCGCCCGCTTGCGGAACTTCCTCGACATGTGAGCAGTATCTTTATCGTATGCAACCGCGAGTGGCAGCGCGAGTTGCACACACGCGTCAGAGGATGAAAGGGCTCAGTGGTCGCCTTGATGACGTAGGAAAGGCAAGCGATGCCACACTTCTCTCTCTATATATATTTCAACAATTATTGTATGTTGTATTCTCCATGATTGCCTGCTGCACATAAACATGGCACTGCATTGCCAGGCTTGCTCCGCGACACGTGCCAGTCCCTCCCCCAAACACACGGCGATACGTGCTGTTCTCCTTGTGTGCATAATCTTCAATGCATTCAAGCTCACCAGTCTTGAACATGAGCTAATGGGCGGCTCGTAGTGGTTGTCTGGGAAGTGCAGCCCGTACGTCCACGGTGACATGCGGTGCACTACCCTTCAACCAGTGGACCCCCCCCCCCTGCTTTGATGACCTGGTCACTTTGCAATCACGCACTCGGAGCCTTGGAACTGTACCGTGCTACCCTCGTTTGGAGCAGAAGTAGCCAACAAGGCAATCCCTCTGTTCTTAATGATGGTTCCCCGGGCATGAACCTCACTGTGCATCAGCCGTATGCCATGCCAGTCTGTTCTCAGGTGTGCTCCGTCAAGGCGGCCACAGGGATTCAAGGTCCCGACACACCCGATACATACGGCTAGTGCAATCTCGTGACAGCTGAATGAGCCGCCATCGCCGTACTCGGGTGCAACGGTGCCCGATGGCACGTGGGGCGTAACACCTTATGCTTCTCCCAACTGCTCCCCCTTGCTCCCCTGCCCCCGACGTGTCCCACCAGCGGAGCCCCCTGTGTCCCACTGCAGTTCTCAGGCGGGCACCAGGGCATCCTCTCACGACGGAGTATCCCAGGTCAAACTGCCAGCACGCTGTCGGGCTAAGGGGGCCAACGTCGCAACGGAATTAACCATTGCCCGATGCCTGGCGGTCCCCCGGTTGCAAGGGGACGGCGGCAGGGCTCCATAATTGTCTTACCGAATACTACGTTTGATCACCATGCTGTTGAGTTACGTGTTTGTGATGTAGGCTTGGTTGGCCAATTGGCTGTCCATTTGAATGTTGCCGTGCTGCTCAGCTCAGCGGACTGAGCTGTGAGACAGTAGTAATAAATCATCCTTTTTAGTTGCGCTGTGTAGGTGTTGCAATCGATGCTACTTGACAACAGCGTCAACGTCAGAGCCCACAGCCATGCCTCCGAAGGGGGCAACACCACGTCTCCAACAGCATCAGTTGTTTGGAAGTGTGTCCCGCTTAGCTTCTCAGGACGCCGCCGCGAAATGGGATGCCGCTGCGCTACGGTCGCTCCCCGACGGAGAGCTGATGGAGCTGGAACGGGAGTGGCGGAAAGCTTGGTCGCTGGCTCGAGATGCTCAACCAGCAACATGGGTTGCAGTCTTTCATGCCTTTGAACGTTCGCCTGAGGCACGGGTGACTCTTGCGCAGCTCCTTTCCGCGACACTGCGCACCTGCACCCTGCGCTCTCCAGGAGCAAGCCCTCAGCTCGCAGCGACTCCCACGGCCAAACTGCACAGCGGCGCAAGCAGCAACGGTGCAGCCAGCAGCGTGGACGCACGGCTCATGAACGTTGCGCACGGGACCCTCGGTGTCGCGATCTCCGTCACCAACTGCTACATCGACGCTGCAAGCCAGGTCGCTCCCGGCAAAAGGCTGCCTCCCGGTGCTGCCGGCTTTGTCGACGCGCTGCTGCGCGCCGACTTCTTCACCGCTGCCGCGCGGTTCTCCATCACAGCTCACAGCTGCCCGACACCCCGGCCCAAGCACATGGGCCCTTCTTCTGTGCATATGGTGTCTCGACTCGGCCGCATTATCGGTAGCGTGGCCGTGGCAAGCTCTGAGACTCCCTCGCTATTACTCTCCTCGCTCTGCAAAAGTGGCTTCGTGGAGTTGTGGGCGCAGGACGCAGTGGAGGGCATGCGGGACGAGGAAGGGCCCTGCGGGTCCAGACTCCGCAAACTGCTGGGGCAGATCCACCTGGAGTGCCCGGAGGACACTGCAGCCTTCGACCACCTGCGGTCCCTGTACTCCGGGCCCCGCCTGCGCTACTGGCTGGGCCTGCAGGCGGTGTCGCAGCTGCATGCCGCGGACGGCGGCTCCTCATACGGCCTGCCGCCTGCTGCACTGCTGCCGCCGATCTGGGTCGAGGAAGAGGAGCAGGAGCAGCAGCGCGCCCGCGGTGGCAGCCAAGGACAGCCGCAGCGGCGGTCCCTAGGCTGCAGCAGCATAACCAGCTCGCTGGAGGTCTGGGGTTGGCTGCTGGAGCACGACGGCGCTGAGATCATGGCCCCCCTGCGCCTGCGGGGCCTGCTGTCCCTCACGCTGCGCGCTGCTCGTGCGGCCCTGGCGTCTTGCGAGCTGCACGACCCCGGGCTGGCGGGCGCCGTGGAGGCGGTGCGGCGGGGGAGCGGCCCGCAGGGGCGGCAGCAGCAGCAGCAGCGGCATGACACGGGATCGGAGGACGGGGCTAGCTGCCAGACCGATAGCGGGGGGAGCCCTGATTGCGGCGACAGCAGCAGGAAAAACAGCAGCAGAAGGGGCAGCCTCGTCAACGGCAGACCCGGAATCAGCGGCGGCAGCGGTGGCGGCAGCAGTCCCACACCCAGCAGCCAAGGCGGGTGCAGTAGCCACAGTGCCGGCGGTGTTATCGGCTGCTCCAGCTTCAGAAGCGGGACGATGCAGCACCACTTTGAGGCCGCTGGCTGCAGCAGCCTTGCACTGCAGGCATTGTTGGTGGCGCGGGGTGCGCTAGCAGCCGCCGTTTGCCGTGTGCACTCGTGCAGCAGTGCGGAAAGCGGCTTGGGTTGCAGCAGCAGCCGCAGCAGCGACAGCGTTGAAGCAGTAGCCACTGATGGTCATAGCAGCGGATGCGCAAGCAGAACGTGCAGCATCGGAAGCAGCGCCGACAGCGGCGGTGGCGGCACAAGCGCCGGGACGTTGGGTGCAGAGGCCAGCAGCGGCCCTGGAGAGGGGGCAAACCCCACCCCTGGCGGCCGGCTGCACCTGGCAGGCTTTGCGTCCCGCTGGTGGCCCCTGGTGGTGCGGGCGGTGTGGGCTGCCATGAGGCGGCCAGGCGGCCTCACGCTGGACGACGGCTGTTGCAGCGCCATGGTGCTGCCCGTCATGAAGCCGTGGGAGTCACGTGACGGTGGCCTGGGTAAGCGCAGAGGGAGGGCCTTCACGTCTGCAGCTGCATGTTGCTTCACAACCAGCTCTGAACATAAAGTGTCTGTGGGCCAGGTTCAAGGGCCTTCATGCCTTCTTACATCAATGCATGCATGGGCAAGGACTGCGCCGTTCGACTGCTCCGCCATGCCTTTTCCGCATGCAGACCTCAAGCTGCCGGCCTCTCCCCCGCCTTGCCTCCCTGCGGCCCTCGCCGCGGGCCTCATCCCCACCATAGAGGCCTACCTGCGCACCATCACGCGCCCCTGCAGCACAGCCTCAACCCCGCGCAGCTCTGCCCCCTCCACCTGCTCCCCGTCTGCTTCCTCCTCCTCCTCCTCCTCCTCCTCCTCCTCCTCGTCCCCTGCCTCAACCACTGCTGCATCGCCAGGGTACTCCAACGTCGAGTACGCGTTGCGGCATGCCGTTGAAGTGCTGGACAGCCTCTCTGGCCAAAACCTGGCGCTGCTGCTGGCGTACGGCGACCCTGCGCAGGGCGCGGCCCTGCTGACCACCATGGCCAAGGCCGCGCTGTGCCATGCAGAGGCATCCGCACTGGCTGGTTACAGCAAGGGCGTCAACGCGACCACCTGCTTTTTACTAAGCGTCTTCCTGAACCTGCACATCACGCTGTACCTGAAACCGGAGGGCAGCGGCTCGGCAGCAGCAGGGGATAGTCCACATGCTGCATGCTCTGCACCTGCTGGTGACGGCTCCTCCGCGCCAGCAGCTGGCCTGGGTCCAGCTGCGACGGCCGCCTCGCAGCGCAGCCTTGGGGAGGAGCAGCTGAAGCAGCTGTTTGACTTCGCCGTGCCGGTGCTGGAGAGACTTTACACCCTGTGCAAGCCACTCGGAGACCCAGACACGTGGGGCACCTTTGACGGTGGTCTCAAAGATCTCCTGCGGCGGCTGTTGGGCGTGGCGGCAGTGGCCTGCCAGGTCGCCTGGGAGGCGAGCGACGTGCGGGCGGTGGGCAGCTGGAGGCAGCTGCTGCAGCGTGATGTGTGCGTCAGGGACTGGGTGGGCAGCGATATGCTGGGCAAATGGGAGGCGGAGGCGTGGTGGGCGGCCGCACCGCCACAACAGCAGCAACCACAGGCTGGCGGCGAGGACGCGACAGAGGGGCTGGCGGCTGGCGGTGGCGGCCGCCCCGCAGCAGCCGCAGCTTCCACCGGCGGGGCGCCCAGATACCCGTGTCCCTTTCTGCTGCCCCTGGCCCCCTGCGAGGCTGCCTCGCTACTGCCCACGTGCTCCAACCCGCTGTGCACAGCGCTGGAGGGAGACATGGAGGCGGTCCTGGGGCTGACGGTACTGGGGGTGGAGACAGCGTCGCCGTCAGCAGGAGCGGGGGCGTGGCTGGGGGCGGAAATGACGGCCTCGGGATCAGCGGCGGCGGCAGAGCGAGGAGTGGAAGAGGGATACGAGGTGGAGTCGCTGACGCCGGCGGCGAAGGGGAAGGGGAAGGGCAAAGGGGCGGGGATGGGGAAGGGGGCGGGGGCTGACGCTGCGGCAGACACGGGTGGTGCTGCTGAGCTGGGGTCAGGGGCGGGGCCGGGGGCGGGCGGCTGCTTCCGGTACTGCTCCGTGGCCTGCCGTACAGCGCACGTGGAGCAGCAGAGGCTGAACCTCGCGAAGCTGCGGAGGCTTTAGTGCGGGTGGGGCATAGGCGGAAGTGATGACGGACGTGCGCGTGATTATTTCCTAATGGTGTACGTCAGCAGGCAGTCCGGTACGGCGGGTGCATTGACTGAGCTATGGACAGCGGGCAGCAGGCGAGCGGTGTGTTGCGTCTATGGTGCTCACGGTAGTCAAATGCGCGCATTGCCAGTGTTCGGTACTCCGATGAGTGTGGTGTGTGGAGCTGTAGCCGTCGTGGCTCTAATGAGCGGTAGTTCGTGGGCTTGGTGTTTGAGATAACGGGCATTTAGGGCGATGCGGTCCGCATGCTTGCGCAATTATGGTAGGGCAGACAGGGCTGGTCCCAGTTGCAGAATAGTCGTGGCTTCGGCATGAGGGGTACTGCGTACTGGTAACAGCGCGGCTGGAGGCAGTCGGTGCTGGCTGGGACAGAGCGGGCGAGCGTCTGAGCGTGCACACGTGACAACACGGATACCCTTCCTTACTCCCTAGTGCTAATTTTGTTCTATTGGCCGTCACAGGATCCATACTGTTCCAGAAACTAGCACCGCAGTGCAAAAGGGTTGCAGCACAGCGTTTCGTGGTCACAGCTCAACCAGTACCGCACCTCGGCAGCAATGCTCAGCCGGACCGAGCCCGACCAGCTGACTCCGGTCATCCCTTCTCAACCCGTGCGCGAAGCCCATGACGCCAGCGCGGACACAGATGTCCTACGCGCTACGGTACCGTAGTGGCACAAATTTAATTGCCATGCTCGCCGGGAGGCAATTTGCGTTTTTGCCAAGGGCCCCAGCAATTAATTTTCCGTTTTGCCAGGCACGTGTCGACCCACAAAACAGCGCCCGTATGGCTCCTACGAAGGGCTGAAGCACGCACGACCAGCAGGAACAGAGCTTGTAGGGCAAGCACCCACAACACCGGCAGGGGTCTTAGGCAAGCTTTCTGGGCCTTTCCTAGTGACACCTCGGGAGCCGACAATTAATTGCACTTTTTGCCGAACCCCGGGACAATTAATTTTCTAATTGCCAAGACCTTTTGGCAATTATTTTATGCAATTAAATTTGTGCCACTACGGTATCCTCTTATCAAACGCCCCACCTTCTTCAACACCACACAAACCCTGCAAGGCGTGCCTATATGGGCGTGGCTACAAGCTGTCCACTGGCAAGACGCCTTCGCGCGTTTTGTATTACCACCGCGCGCCGCACCAATCAAAAAGAACGCTGGGGCAAACGCTGATGCGGAACGTGTCCAACGGCTGCCCTTCCATTCAACAGCACAGCAATGTGTAACGGACAACCCCAGCCAATCCAGCCATCCCCTCACGGCTGCCCTTAAACTCAAACCCGAAACCCCAACACCCCTGCCCAACAGCCTTCCGTGACGCGTTGCTGAGATAGCCCCTTGTCACACGTGCTGCGATGAGCTGCACGTACAACCAGCACGCTCTGCAACCAGCGCACACTGCAGTGCAAGACACACACGACACGATGCCGGTGATAGCACGCAAAGACCAGTTCTAGCACAAGCCTATCCTATCCTATCCTGCCCCGCGGGTGTTGCGACGCGCCTACGGCACTCGCTCCTTCCGCTGCTGCCGACGCTTCACCCGCACTGCATTGCGTCGCGCCCGCCTCTGCGCCTGCCATTTCTCATGCGCTACCCTCTCCTTAGCAGCCATGCGACCCAACTGCTCTGCCTTCAGCCTCGCCGCCTCCCGCCGGCTCTCCTCTGCTGTCACCCGGTGAACCGGCTCCCTGGAGATTAACTTCCACCTTGCCTCATCTCTAACATAGCACCCCACACGCGGGTTTGCTGCTGCTGCCTCCGCAGCCTTCCCCGCAGGCCGCATCCTCCCAGTCAACAGGGCAGCCGCTTCTCCGCATGAACGTGATCACAGGCATGGGGGCCCCTCCCCTGACGGCCTGGCTGAACACCGACTTGCCCGGCTCAGGGGAGCCCCAGGGGCAGCCCAGGGCGTGCAGGCAGCGCACCATGGCCAGGTGGCCCTGGGAGGCGGGCCGGATGTACGGCGAGCCGTCGCCCTGTGGCCGGGTTTAGCGCGCACCCCTTGTCAGCTCAGTTGCGGGCGCATACCGCATACGCAACAACAGCACAGTGCTTTGCCAGACCGGGCATACAGGTCATGCAACGTGCAGGTTATGCGGGCTTTGGTGTGCGTGTGAGGCAGACTTCGCTGTTGTGCGTGCCCATGCATGAAGCAAGCAGGACTCACCCCCATCGGGCACTCCCCGCTCCGCACCGCCCACTCCACCAGCTCCTCACTGCCGCCCTCCGCGGCCGCCGCCAGTGCTCCCTCGGTCCAGGGGCAGCCCAGACCCGATAGCCACACCACCAGACGGCGGCTGCCGGAACGTGCCGCATGCGTGAGCAGCTCGGCGGTCAGGAGCTGAGTCAACACGCTGTCCTGCTCCGTTGCCCTCGCATCTTCCTGCGCCTGCCCCTGCCCCTGCTGCGCTTGCAGGTTCCCTTGCTGCTGCACCGGTGGCGGCCGGGACTCATCGGTGCCAGCCGCCGCGCCGCCACCACCCGCACACGACAGCACCCGCAGCAGCCACTCCACCGTCTCCAGGTGCCCCCCTACCGCAGCCGCATGCAGCGCACGGATCCCCATGCGCCGCCCCTGCATGTGCAGCGGCCTCAGCACGCCCACGTGGCCCCGCCCCGCTGCTGCAGTCACAGCCGCCTCCGGAATTCCATTGACCGTAGGCCCCACCCCTGCCTTCATCCCACTGCCCCCGCTGCCCCCGCTGCCCCCGCTGCACTCACTCCCGCTGCTACTGCTGCTGCTGCCCTCCTCCAGCAACTCCTCCACCAGCTCCGTGTTCCCGCACCCCACCGCCTCCTCCAGCATGCCCAGGCCCCCAATCTCAAACCCCTGCCCCCTAAGCCACCGATAGCGCTCAGCTGCATACGGCTGGGCCGCCAGCCAGCGGCCTGCCCTCTCCATGTTGCTCTCAATGCCCTCCGCCGCCCCACGGTAGGACAGGTCATCCTCCTCCTCTTCGTCTTCCACGTACCGCAGATCTACGCCCACAACCATCCCCCCATCCGGCGCCATGCCCTCATGGCCCCTTCCCGGCGTGACACCACCCACCGCAACCGGCCCGCCGCCCGGGCTGCTACCTGCTGCAAAGCAGGCCGCCGGGTGCAACCCGTCCTCCCTTTCCTCAACCCACTCTTCGTACGACATGCCAACCGCCGCCTCAACTGCCTTCTTGGCGGCGGCACGGCGGCGCAGCAGATCCTCGGGGCCCCGCGGACAGCCCTGCTCCCTCACCAGCCACTCCACCTTTGCCCGCCAGTCAGACGTGGGACTGCACATGGCCCCCGCCATGGCCCAGCTCAGGCACAGCAGCCACGCCAGGAAGGGTATCTCATAATTGCTGTCGCTGGACCTCCACCGCCTCGCGCTAAGGCACAGGCGCGTGGGCTGCTCCTGTCGGCTCCGCCTGGCGTACACGTTGTACAGCCGGCGCAGGGTTGGCAGGTCACAGCCGTACGCCGCGTAACCCAAAGCGCAGAACTCGGACACCGCGGGCCCGCCGATGCCACGCTGCTGGTCCGCCGCCTCCGGGAGCGCCTCTCCGCCGCAGGTTGTAGCCCGCCGTGCACGCCCGATGCACTTCATCAGCCACGAGCCCAGGTCGTGGTTGTGGAGGCGCATGGCCCACAGGCAGCCGTGTGCGGCGTCCTGCAGCCTGCTGCTGCTGCTGCTGCCGCCGCTGCTGTCCATTTTACCCATCTCCGAAGCCTGCTGCCCAGCCTCCGCGTGCCTCAGCATCAGCTCGCACACTTGCTGGTGGCAGCTTCCATTCGCTGCGACTGCATAGTCATGGTCCGTCTCTTGCATAACCCAAAGCTCATTCTCTGGATCATGCTCGTGCACACGCCGGGCCAACAGGCGGTCATGCAGCTCCTTCTGCCCAGCGCACGTGGCGGCCCGTAGGGCCAGGTAAGCCCTCTCCCAGTACTGCTTAGGCTGGTCAACGTCGTCCAGCCGCCAATGGGTGTTGTCGCAGTTGTGCCAGGTGCGCATCTGGTCTGCAACCCAGTCGCACACGTGCCCGTGCCCCTCCTCTGCTGCCGACCAGGCCGCCTCCCTAGGCGCCTCGCACCCCAGGGCCGCCTCCAGCTGCTGCAGCACCTCCACGCTACCACACCTGGCCGCACAGCACAGCAGCTGCTGCTTCTGCTTCAGGGTAAGGCAGCTGCCGGCGCCGGGGGCCGCCCAACGGTGCAGCAGCAGGGCCGCAGGGACCAGGGCGCGCCTCGCCAGATCGCCGCACTGCTGGTAGGTGCCCAACCGGATCGTTATGTGTTGGGGGCTGTGGAGTCGGGAGGCCAGCTCGCGACACACGAGGCGCAGGCTGCAGGGAACCTCGTTGGGAGGGAGCTGGTCGGCGATGCGCTGAAGCAGCTCGCCTGGGAGGTCGTGCAGCTGAGTCGTCCGGGGGCAGCTGTCGCATTTACGGTTGCGGTTACGGCTGTTTATATTATGGTCACTGTAAACAGAGGGCTGCGTGGCGGGGGGCGCGAGATCTGTCGCGACGTCCATTTTGGCGGGCCCCGCGTTCGCGCCGCTTGCATTAGCACTGCTGCCTGTTGGATGCGCCCGCTTACGGAACTTCCTCAACATTGGAGCAATATCCTATTTGTATGCGGCTGTAAGTGGCAGCGCGGGCTGCACAAAGGCGTCAGAGGATGAACGGGTTCCTGGTCGCCTTAATGACGTAGGGAAGGCAAGCGATGCCACAGCTCTCTCTATGTCTATTTCAGCGATAACAGTATGTTTGTGTTCTGCATGGCTGCCTGCTGCACGTAAGCATGGCATTACATTGCCACGCGTGCGCCGCAACACGTGCCAGTCCCCATGGGCCCCACGGCGCTTCGTGCTGTTCTCCTTGTGTGCACGATACATGCCATACAAGCTCATCAATATGAGCCAATGGGAAGTTCGTAGCGGTTGTCTGGGAAGTGCAGCCCTTACGTCCACGGTGTACCACCCTTCACACCAGCCGACTTCAACCGCAGTCAGTTCGCTCTCAGGTGCTCGGAAACTCGGAACGGCCTTCAGCAGCCCCTGCTCCAAAGCACCAAATAGCTGTGTATCAGAAGCTGGCGCACCTGTAACTATCCCGTCTTCCTCTCCCATGTCTGCCGCGCTGGAGCCGCAGTGGGCCCTGAGCCCGGGTCCTCCCCTGACAGGTCGTTGGCGGTTGCCTGGTGACATTGAATCTGGGGTAGCCTGTGACTCCGCATTCGACCATGTACAGTATGATATGCCGCACTGCATAAAATCAGTAACATGTCACTCTAGCCGCGGCAGCACGCACAGTATGCTCGCGCCCCTTGGTGTTCCCCGTCAGCGGACACGAAACGTTGCAAAACAGATGGACGTGCCACCGGTGGAGTAATGCAAAGACAAAATACATAAGTCAGCAACAGTTTCTTGGTACTGAACGCCGGGCAATGGGGGACCCCTAGCTCTGCACTTGCCGCAGCCACGATTTGTACAAGACTGGGGGCACGATGCTGCCGGCGGCGGTCCCGCTTGGACTCGATAGCGTAGGCAGAGATGCTTCTGTTGGATGCGGCAACAGTCTGCACATGCGGAGCGGAGCTCTTCGGTGCGGACCCATGCAGCCCACATTGTGCGCAGAGGCTCGGCGACGTTCCGTCATTGCTCACGCGCGTCGCAAAGTATACGCCATTTCAGTACCAGCTGAGCACCGGGGAATCTATGACAATTGGAACACAGTCAAGGACATTGTAGTCGGCGTCTCGGGCGCTGTGCATAAGGGCTTCCCCAACGAGAAGCGCGCCAACGCGTGGCTACAGGAGCAACTCGAACAGGAGCTGCAACAGGTGCGCGGCTAGCGAGCTACTTCCTTCACCTAGCGGTTGCGCGGCAAGGCGTTGCCTCGGGCACGCACCGCCCTGCAACCTCTGCTCTCCTCGCGCTCCGAGCACCCCCGCACAGTGCCCTATTGCGGTACCACTGCTGCTGCTGCCGCTAAAACTGATTACAATATTAACTTTCCCAACGTTCCCTGTTCACAGGAGGCCGAGCTGCAGGAACAGCGGGCCGAGTTGTTCGCGCAGCTGTCCGCCCTAGGGCACACCACCATCCACCCCACGGGCCACCTAACCCCAAATCCAGCCCCCGGACTAGTAGCTGACCCCACCAGCCTCTCCGGCTTCCCTGCCACCAGCAGCAGCAGCAGCGTCATATACCAGACGTACCCACGGCTTCCCCAGTACCCGAACACGGACGCGGGGCCCGGGCGGATGTCAGTGCAGCACCAGCTGCGCTACGTGCCACCGGCCAGTGCACAGTACCACAATAAGTACTACGCCGTGCGCTATGTGGAGGGCGGGGAGCCCGCAATATTCAACTCGTGGGCGGAGGCAGAGGGGTACATGGCGCGGTGCGAGCAGGCGGCGGGCGTGGCGCAGCAGCCGTACCACACCTCGTACCGAGAGTTCAAGGCCTTCAAGTAGGTTGAAAAAAACGCATTCACGGACTGATTATGATGAAGTAAGGGGATACTTCAATAGCGTCAGGGCCCCGTCGGGGCGTGCCTTCTTCGGCTTGTGGCGGGTTGGCACTTGGCAGTAGGTAACGCATGTTCATGAAATGCGCGGTGCTTGTGGCGTTGGGCGGATATGTCAGGCTTGACGCTGTGCAAGGATGCACTGTGTCCCCCGCCATGCACATGCGGATGCACATGGCTGTTTACGGTCAATGCCAGGCTTAGCTTGGCTTGGCATGCAGAGTTGCAGATGTACCTCTGAAGCGCGCGCTTTAGAGCATACCTGTCGATAAATGTGTGGAAAAGTATAGCAATAGTCGCACACGTTGCTCACGTTTCCTCCACAGGTCCCTCGACCTGGCACAAGCGTACCTCGAAGAGGGGGCCAACCTGGCCCGCGCAGCAGCTGCCGCGGCTCGCCGTTCTCGCTACCTTGGGCCGCAGCACCCACAACACCCACAGCAGATGCAGGCACACGACCACCAGCACGACCGGTACGACCACCACAACCACTACAACGACCACCATATCAGCTCAACCCAGGCCTGGGGGGCCCAGGAGGATGGAGCTGTGCATGAGCACGGCTGGGCAGATGAAAGCGGCGGCTGGGGCGAGGACGGGTCGGGCGTGGGCGTGGGCGTGGGTTTGCAGGTGGACCGGGACGGGGTGCTGCGGCTGAAGTCCGATCGGCCGCCCCTGCTGCAGCAGGCGAAGCAGAAAGCGCACCAGGAGCAGCAGCAGCTGCACAGCACGCGGCAATGGTGGCCGCAGCAGCAGCAGCAGTGGCAGGGGGCGTGGGACGGCGGAATGGGGCACCCCCAGGGGCACACGCACGCCAACACACAGCAGGAGCAGGAGCAGCTCCAATACCAGGTGCACCAGCTTGCGCACCCGCACGCCATCAACTACCACCAGCACCACCAGCACCACCAGCACCACCAGCTCACCGGCCCTGGGCAGCTGCACCAATCCACGCTCCACGGGTGGGAGCTGCAGCAGGACAGCCCCTACCCCTCGGAGGACGTGTACTCTCAAACTGGCGTTGATGCTGACATGGACGTTCACCCACACCTGCAGCACGAGCACCAGCGCGAGGTAGCACCATACGCAGCTGGCAGTGCAAACAACCACAACCACCACGACCCCCACGTGTACGGGGACGAGCTGTACGGGAACGGACAGCAAGACCTTGCTCCAGGCGACGGTGTGGGGAACGGCAACGATGACGTCGACAATGACGAATACGGACAGGACGACTCGCTGTGGATGCCCATGCCGCCCCTGTCCATCTCGCCCCACGCAGCCCTACCCGCTCCCCCGCAGCTCGTAACCCATGGCGGCTTAGTGCCCCAGCACGACGCCCGCAGCAGCAGCCACGCCCTGAGAGACCGTGAGCTAGCGCGTGTACATGCGCTGGTGCCTGCCTCCGGGGCCGTAGCGGTGGGCGGGGACGGCGGTTCCTCAGCTGTTGGCAGCGCCGCCGCCGTGCTGCCCGCGGCGGCAGGGAGGGCTCCCTCGCCTCAGCCGGTGACGGCGGCAAGGGACGGCATGGCTGCTGCCGCGGTTCCCAGTGGCGGGCGGCATGCAGGGCCCGCAAGTGCCCTGCCGCAGCCCGTGGCGCTGACGGGTGCGGCGTCGGTGGCGATGCATGCTGCGGGCACCATTACGTTGCATGGGAGTGCGGTGGCGCGTGTGGGTGAGGGCGCGGGGTGCGGCGGGCGGCGGCAGGAGGAGGGCCCGGGTGCTGCGGGTGGGGCATGGGATGAGCTGGCGGTGCAACAGCAGCAGCAGGGAGGGGAGGGTGGTGGGTTGTTGGGCTCCGCGGGGAAAGGCACGCGGACGCGCAGGGGTGGGGCTGTGGGGTCGGATGCGGCAGCTGCTGCTGCTACTGCTTCCGCGAGCAGAAGGAGCAGGAGCAGCAGCGCGTCGGTGGCGGCAGCGCCGGAGGCGGGCGAGGAGCAAGTGGCGGGCGTGAGTCCTGCGCGGCGGCGGCGGGTGCCTTGCAGCTCAAAAAGCGGCGGGGCGGTGGCGGTGGGGTTGGCGGCAGCACCAGCGGTCCTGTCGCATAACACCGATACCTCCAACCCCGGCAGCAGCAGCAGCAGCAAGGCGCTGTTGCAGGGCAACATCGTGCCATCGCAAAGCTTGAGTGCAGGCAGCCCCATCGTGGAGCCGGCCGCGCCTGCCAAGCGGCCACGGAAGGCCACTCGGAAGGACCCCGTGCCCCTTGCGCCTGCGGTCGCCCACGCTTCCACGCAGCAGGACGGTGCTGCGGCCGGTGGGCTCGGTGCGGGTCCGGGGGAGGTGGAGGCGGCGGCGCTGCAGGCGGTGGTGCACTACGCGGTGTGCGCGTGGCGCAGCACAATGGACGCAGACGCTTTCACCCACCTGCGCATGGTGAGTTGCCTTCAAGAAGAAAACGAACGAGTCTAACGATCCTTTATCAGTGTCTATGCCTGTCGCGGAGGCACGCTTTGCACACAATGCCGACTGGTACTGCATGTTTAGTACTGCGAATGACCCCATAGACGGCCCAGGGGCGCTAGGGGGCGCATTGGGAACTTGCATGCCAAGAGAAAGGGATACCTCAAGTCTCCACAATCCGCAAGGCCGTCCAGCCGTGTCAGCCTCTCACGCCCTGGATTCTTTACCAAAGCAAGCCACTGTTTCCGTCATGCCGCTCACACCTGCGCGCCGTCCCACCAAAAAGGCGGTCGTCATGGCGGCAGCGGGCGGCGGCAGCGGCCTCACGACCTCCGGCGCGTCCGCCCACGGCGGCGCCTGCACGTCCCCTGCTGCGAAGGCTGAGGCGGCGCTCGGGGAGCTGCTCGCCAAGCTGCGGTGCGGCCCGGAGCCAGGCGGGCAGGGCAGCGGCAGCGGCAGTGGCTGCATCCGGCGGGCTCTCGTGTTGGGGCTGATCCTGGTGGAGCTCGGGAAGGTGCGTGCTTGTCCAGCCCTTAGGTGTGTGTATAGAATTAGTTGCAAACTATGGTACAATGCCATCTGTGAGCCTTGAAGGCGTATGGCAGTCCTGGTGTGCAGCGTGCTAGCGCGTCGTAGACGCGTACACACCGGCGCTGATCCTGGTGCTTGGTCTGCTGCAGGTGGCGGAAAGCGCAATCGCGAGCCAGGCGGTTGTGCAACGCACAGATGAGCAGCAGCCGAGCGCCGTCGCCGCGGCGCCGCCGGCCGCCAAGCGGCGAGCGGGCGGGCGGCGAAGGGAGTCGGTGTCGGAGCCTCCACTAGCGGCAGCAGTGCCCGCAGTGGCTGCACAGGAGGCGGAGGCCTCCTGTGCGAAGGCTGCTGCCAGTGCAAACCCCGTGCCGGCGGCACCCGCGGCCTCCACAGCGCGAAGCAAGCGCCAGGTGGCTGCCTCGTCCCGCAGTGTGGCCTCCGGAGGAGCTGTTAGGAGGGCTGCTGCTGTTCGTGCGGGGCAGAGGCCAGCGGCGGCGGCCACGGCGGGGGCTGAGGCAGGCCAGGGGGCCGCAGCTGCCGTACCCGGGGACCGTACGAAAGTAGCAGCTGCACCAGCGGCGAAGGTGGTCGAGGAGGAGGGCAGTTGTGGCCGCCGGGCGGCAGTGCCCGCGCGGCGGAAAGCGGCCACCGGGGCAGCTCCTGTGCTTGGCGCTGGGGCAACGGCTAAAGCTGCCGTCGCACCGTCAGCGTCTACTGTAGCCCAAGCCCTTGCAAGGCGTGTGGCGCGGTCTTAGGGCACCACGGTGGCGGGGAGTGGGGTGTAGGCTTATGCATGGGCGTAGGTTGGGTGAAAGGTTGGGCTCGGGCCCAGGCTTGCCACGGTAGCAGCGCCTTGTTTTTAAAGGTGGTTGTCCTAGGCGGGTGTGGCGGGCGAAAGGAGACGGCTGTGTGTATGGGCCAGTGCGGAGACGTAGGGAGCAAGGCATTTGGCGTTGGGGGAATCGGACTCGGATAGTGGCAACCGGCCATTTGCATGTGCATGTGCAGACACACTGCAATCAGGGGTTGAGCTGCTGGGTAACGCTGTGGTCTGGCTGTGATCAAACAGCTGTCGGGGCGCCCCGATGCGAGCGAGTGGGGCTGAGAAGAGCGCACGAGTGGTTCTGTGCAATACAGCTAGGTAGGCCAGCTTGACTCTTTGCGCCTTGAGTGCATGGTATTGCACCCACCTTGGGAGACACGGTCGTGTTGGAGGTCCAGTATCTAGTGTAGGGACACCCCATGGTACCGCACAGAATGCTTTTGTAAGAAGGTAGTGTGTAGGTTTGCGGGGAAGGATGCTCTTGTGGCCAGTGCGCCAACCGTGGAACTGGCCAGAAGGCAAATGCACTCGAGCTAAGCGCCAGCGGTGGCCCTAAAATGTTGGGCCCGTGCTCTGAGACAAGGCATTGCTGCCGCCAGTACCTGTAGCGCTGAGTGAAGCATGGTATAACGCAAACGGCCAGATCCCGACCAATGCCCACCCTGAATAACAACCTACATGGTTTGGTCCTGTTACGGTACCCTGCATACCTACCATTCTACTTCAGGTCCCAGCCAATGCCCGCCCTGAGCAACGACTCGCATGGGCTGGTTCCGTTACATCCGCCGCAGGCGCACCTGCTGCAGCCCCGCCCACCATCGCCACAACGCAGCTGCCGCCCACCACACTATTCCTGCCAGACCACCCCCTCCACACATCCCACCTGGCGCGCCGCCTCTTCATCCCATGTTTTACCCGCGCTTCCTAGGGTTGCTGCCGCGCAAGCCCCCATGACCTGGACGGCACGGACGGACGGACCTGCACGGACGCGCAGCAACTTCCGCACCCACCGCACTCGGGCCATACCCGAGGGCACCACCCTGCACGCCGCCTACGAGCACTTCATGACCGTGGAACTGCAGCAGGCGCCCAAAGCCTACAGGGACATGCTGTGCATGATCCTGGACAACGTGCAAGCCGACCACGGCTCCAAGCGCCGGCGCACCGAGGGTCGGTACACCATACCGGCCTCGACTGCTCGCTCCCTGCATCACCCTGCCGCTTCGCGTGCAGCGGCACCCCGTAAACTTTGCACCGACAGTAGCGTACGCCCATAACCTGCTGGGGGAACCAACATAACAAGGCATTATCATCCATTGGCCTGCAACTTCAAGGCGCAAACGTGCCGCTTTGGGCCTAACGTAAATGGCCCGTGGGTCGTAGCCCGACAGGCCCCTGAACCAACCTAGGCGCTGACACACCGACCTTGCTTCCTGACGTCACATTACGCACAAGCGGCATCGTAGCCATGTTAAAGCACTGCGCATGCGCACTTTCCGGACATCCTGCACCCTTACTTGTGACCGAGCGACATGCTGTCCGCCCTACTGCTACGTACGTGCTGAACTCACGCTGCCCTTCACCGACAGCATGGAAGTCTCGCAGACAAGGTAAGTTACATCTATATTCTATATTTACGGCCGAACCGGCGCGCCTTTGCCCCAACTGACCCCGCGCCCCTCGCTTGCTAGTTCCGTCAAGACCGGCGGTGGGAAGACGCCGTGCGTCCTCGCCACCCCAAGGGCAACGAACGAAGTAAGTTCCGTTGGCACTTGCGCCAGGCCTCAGCCTCACTCACTACACGCCGCACCTAACATATGCGCTCGTGGAACCTGTGTTACCGCAAAGCAGCTACCAGCATACATGTGCCCGCCCTCGCTCTCCCCGCCGCTGAACGGTAGCATGCCGGCTTGGCTTCAACCGCGCGCACGCTCGTTCCCTGGCATGTAGCCGCTCGTGAAATTGAGCAGCACTGAACGGCTTTACCGCTCCTTTGTGACTGATGCAAACTTGCTGACCCCGCGCCCTCCCAGTACCCAGCCCCCGTCCCGCCCCATCCCAACCCCATCACCCTCAGGAACTGGGACGGAGGAAGCACCACCGACTTTGTCCTGTGCACCACCTTGAGCCTGGACGCCACTGCCAACAAAACATACACCACCATCAGCTCTCTGAAGAATGGCTACGTTGTGATGGGGATCTGCAGGGAGACCCGCAACATGGCTATGTTCCTGCTCAGAACACAGGCCAACATGCTGGCCAACGGCAGCACAGACAGCTGCGGCATCGGCTGGCCGGTAAACATGCGTGCATGTGATTAGTTGCACTTTATGACTAACAAGGGACGCTAGGAAGTGTGGGCAGGGGTGCTGTAGCTGCATCACTGTTAATTGTACAGGAAGCATGGCCTTGATACGTTCATAAACAGCGGGTGCCCAGCTGTCTCCTGTGTCTATGCACGGTCATGCTGGCATGCCTTGCAACAGCACAACACTGACACCTAATACAATTACCTAACTGTTGACTCTGCGATGCCCCACACCCCTGCATGCAGGTCATCGTCCATGGTGCACACTTCATGGACATCATGGAGGTGCTTATTACGTCCACTGCCGCCAAGCCACTCCTGGTTGTCATGGAGGCCGTGGGGTTCAACTACGAGATAGAGTGCTACGTGATTGAGGAGGATTCCACCTTTGAGCACGACCAAGTGAAGGGCCCCAACCTGACCACATTGTGGGGTTGGGGCCCTTCACCTGGCCGTGCTCGAACGTGGCATCATCCTTGATCACGTAGCACTTGATCTCGTAGTTTAACACGATGATCTCCATGACCGCGAGCAGTAGCTTGGCACCAGTGGACGTAAGCTCCTCCATGATTTGCATGAAGTGTGCACCATGGAAAGTAGTGCTGACTTCTTTGGACGACTGCTGGGGCTCAGCCTCCGGCCCTGCCGACCTCATGCCCGCGGGGGTTATGGATGTAACCTACATCCTCGTAGCTCATACTGGTATCCTGTATAGTCTTTATGTTCAGCCGTGTATAGAGTCCCACGGATACCTCAACATGAACCTATTTCAAGCAAGACGGCTGGAGTAGGGCATGGTCCTGGAGACATGTGCTCTTCTGCACTCATTACTATTATGCCTCGTCACTGCAGAGGACCCTGCTGCATCACTGCTGGCTCATACCGTACTGCCGCTAAGTTTTTTATTTTTAAGCTTTTTAGGAGGGCCTGGATAATTACGGAATAAAAGTGAAAACTGTAACTTTTTGGGGCCCCGCCAGTCCTTTTGCCTGCCGGACATAAAGTTTTATTAGGGGGTCACCGTCTGTGTGACACGCAAAAACACAACGGGCAAGTGCCGGCAGGTCCAGAACCTATGAAACAATATCAGCGCGGAGACGGGGCTTACAGTTGGGTCCCGTAGGAGATCACTAGGCCCAGAGGCTGATCGGTGCTACAGTGCTGGGTCAGGCCGCATGGGGCCTAATTTCCACCCGAACTTTAACTTTTTAGGGGAGCGGGCCTCAAATTCAGTTTTAGGACCCCTCAATCATCATATAATTCCTAGGACCCCTCAATTATCATATAATTCCTAAAAAACTTAGCGGCAGTACGGTACCTGCTTTGGGCGGGTGCAAGTCCAGCAGTGCTGCATGCAGTTAGCCTGATGAGCTTGCTTGCCAGATGCTCAGGCCTGCCTGGGCCTGCACGCAAGTGGGCATCTGAGTGCATAAGGAAGCGGGGGAGAGGCCCCCTGGAAACCCGTCAGGCAGGCTCTGAGCAGGGCCAGAGGGCCAGGACCTGGGCTTCTGGGGCACATGCAGGCGGGTGCAGGACAGAGCTGGGTAGAGTTCCTCTTGAGCGTTCTTGGCGTCCAAATGCTTACCGTACCCTGTACCTGTACTGCTGGGCTGCTGGTCTACCGTACAGGGCTGTGACGAGCTTGCTCATCCTCAGTATGTACTTTTCATGGTACAGGAGGTCGGGTACTGCCACGACACACTGCATGAGCGAAAGCTCGTTCTCAAGGCTGCACAACACACTACCCTGGCTGGGCACCTCCGCCAGGCAGGCTGGCAAGTCCAATACTCCGCACGGGAAGCCGTGTCCCTAGGCGTGGGAGGAACCATCCGGAAAGACCTGCGCAG